>Ga0208244_101559_pt1 | contig 11463 bp, 13 predicted proteins | sample SubbioCR12Aug_5A_FD_184828 | JGI IMG/M metagenome (GOLD analysis project Ga0208244, IMG submission 184828) | Serpentinite rock and fluid subsurface biosphere microbial communities from McLaughlin Reserve, California, USA - CR12Aug_5A (SPAdes) | ecosystem: Environmental > Terrestrial > Deep... | reverse complement strand
CGGAAGCACCGTCAAATTCCGGTGTATAAAGAGATCTACGATATCTTCTATGACGGTTTGAGGCATTACAGTAACAGGCCTGTCACAGGCCCCATGTTCTGCATGTCCGCAGGTCATAAGGGATTCTGCGCTGAATTCATGGACCGTCCTCCCTTCTTTGAGGGCAGTTAAGACATCATACTCGGATACAACACCCAGCACATGGCGGTCATCATCCACCACCGGTAAGGCCGGATAAGGGCTCATCAGTTTTTCGATAAGTTCCGGCCCGGCCATCTTCGCCGGTAAACTTACCCTCGGATGCATTATATCTTTAGCTGCTATACACGACATATTAAACCTCCTTTGTTTTTTACTGTAAAAACTAATTGTGGGTTCTAATTCTCCGCTGGTTTTTTCATTTAATCACCTTCTTTTTTCAAAATGAGATGTTCAACCTCAAAGAGAATAGTTTAAGCAATCTCTTTATTTATTTTTACCATAAAAAATACTTAAGTGCAAGCAAATTCTGTAGCAATCCAGCAACCATTAACATGGCGCCGCAGAATCCCTTTCCCTTTTTTCCCCTTATTCCCTTATGAACGCAAGACAATCCTTTGCTACCAGTCTGCCGAGGGATCGGGAGCTATAAACGGCATTCTCTATTTTTCCGTCAGGGCCCACGATAAAGCCTGTTGCTTGAATGTATCCCTTTTCCTTGTTATAGAAAGCGCCGGTAATTGCGGATATCTCTTCCGGATTTAGTCCGTATCCAACCCTGAATGTTAGTTTATATTTTTCAATGGGTTTCATAGCATCTTCGAGGGTATCAGCAGATGCAGCGATAACCTTGATATTGTTCTTTTCGAATTCCTCAATGCTCCTCTGGAAGTCCAGCAACTGCTGGCGGCAGAATATTCACCAGTTTCCGCGATAAAGTAGAAGTATGCCCCATTTCCCCTCAAAATCCTGTGGAAGGCCGATAGCGCCTCCGTCTGTAGCATTCAATATAATCCCGGGGAAAATATCCCCTGTATCGAGAATCTTGCAGTTCCTGCGCGCCATAGCTCCTCCTCACCCTTTTTCTAAACTCATGTTCCGGCCATAAGCCTTTTTCAGCCAGGGCGTTACGTTACAAATATTGTCGCCCTTTTCAGCTCATTGAGACTGCCAAGCAGCTTATGATGTTTCTGCTCATCGGCTATGAGATAAGACAGAATATAGCGTGTTACAAAGAGCTCGCTGTTTTTTAAGGCTTCATCAGCAAGTTCAAGAGATTTTGCCTCTGCAGCAAGATGTTTGTTCAGCCCCTCTGAAAGCGTAGCAAGATCATCAGGGCTTAGAATAAAAGGCTCCTTTGTAAGGCTGTCAATAAGCATCTGCTGCATTACCTTATGTTTCTGAGAGTCGTGTTTAATCATCTCCATTGTCATCTTTATGAGCTTGTTATTAGTCTTTTTCATCAGATCTTCTGAGAATTTTATTGTTGCATCCTCAAGTCTCTGCCATTCACGGATAATGTGCAATAATTCACCGGATGATTCTGCGGCCTTTCCACCTTTCCTTGCCATAGCAAACCTCCTCATTTATTTATTTCAGTCTTGCCTCTACTGCCTTCCAGTCAATATTCTTAAAGAATGCCTCTATGTAATCGGCTCTCTTGAGCCCGTAATCAATCATAAAAGCATGTTCGAATACATCCATTATGAGTATGGGATTGCATCCTGCTGGGTGAGATACATCATGTTCATTAATCCAGAAATTGATGAGTTTTCCATTTGTTAAATCCTGGTAGAGAACAGCCCAGCCTATGCCTCTCATTGTTCCCGTTGCCTTGAAGTCCTTTTCCCATGCCTCGTAGTTTCCGAAGTCAGCCGCCATCTTTTTGGCAAGCTTTCCCTCTTTGTTAATTCCTCCCTTCCCGCCGAGGTTTTCAAAATAATATTCATGCAGTCTCATCCCGTTAAATTCCCACCCCAGCCTCCTCTTGAGCTCGGCAAATTCCGGTACGCCCATCTTCCCGTCCTTCAGCATCTGATCCAGCGCGTCCATGACTTTGTTCGTGTTTGTCACGTATCCCTGATAAAGGGTAAAGTGATTTTTGAGAAGCGTTTCGCTGAATCCCTCCATTCCGATAAGCTTAGAATAATCCTTTGCTGCGTAAGGCATAACACTTTCCTCCTTTTTGGTTTCAGCGGAAACAGACCTTCCACGTCCGGTTGCTAAGGCTGCGCCGCATATAAATGTGATTTTTTAAAAAATCTCTCCTGCAAAATGGCATAACACTCTGAAAACTTCTCTTTTATTAAAGGATATTACAGGGAAAAACAGCCTCCTATGATCTAAATCATACACCCTGCCTAATTAAAACATATCAAATAGAAAATAAATGTCAAGTTTACCTTACAGTTGCATAAAAATGTTAGAAAAACTATGCTAAACCCCTCGCAAAACGGCCTCCTGATTGGTTAAAATTAACATTGCAAGATGCAAAATCAACCAAAACAGGAGGCCACTGATAGTGAAATCTAGTAAAGCACAAATTTTCTCTCATGTCCACAAAATTCCTGAGCTTCGTTTCGAGGACCAACGGCTTACGTCTTTTGCCGGACTGGTGATCATTCAGGAGTTGTTTTCGAAGCTGGATCTGAGAGCCCGTCTTCGCGCCTGTTTCGATCATGTCCCGACAAGCCCTATATTTGGCCGCCACATGATTGCCCTTATATTGATAGTACACCTGATGCTTGGGTATCGGCGTCTTCGAGACATGGACTACTATCGGGACGACCTCATGGTTCTTCGTCTTCTCGGACTCAGAAAGCTCCCTGACGTTTCGACAGTCAGCAGAGCATTGGCCCATGTTGACGATAAAAGCATAATCAAGATTCGGCAGGCGTGCCGTGAAATGCTTCTTACAAGACTTCAGGCTCTGCGGTTGGTTAGGGTGACAATGGATTTCGACGGTTCGGTTTTGACTACAGGCCGAATGGCTGAAGGCGCGGCGGTCGGCTTTAACAAACATAAGAAGGGGCAACGGAGCTACTATCCTTTGTTTTGCACGATAGCTCAGACAGGCCAGGTCTTTGATGTTCTTCCTCGTTCCGGCAATGTCCATGACTCCAACGGCGCCCTTGAGTTCATGCTGGAGTGTATACGATTTATTCGCGCTGCCTGCCCCGGCATTATCATTGAGGTGCGCATGGACAGCGCCTTCTTCAGCGAACAGGTCGTCAGAACGCTTCAGGATCTGGGTATTCAGTTCACCATATCTGTGCCCTTTGAGCGGTTTGCAGAGCTTAAGCAGATGATTCAGGGCAGAAGGCGCTGGCGATTCTTCAACGGGGAGCTGTCGTATTTTGATACCCCGTGGAAACCTAAGAAATGGGACAACCGCTTCCGGTTTCTCTTCATTCGCCGGAGGGTCAAGAAACAATCGAAGGAACCTATCCAACTCGACCTCTTTATTCCACATGAGTACGGATATGAGTTCAAGGTGATCGTCACGAACAAGCTGACAACCATGAAGAAAGTCCTCTGCTTTCATAACGGCCGCGGGTCTCAGGAAAATACGCTCGGCGAATTGAAATCGCAGTGCAATTTGGATTACGTCGCCGTCAGGCGGCTTCACGGCAATCACCTTTATATGATGTCGGCAATCCTCACGCATAACCTGCTTCGGGAACTCCACATGATGGTGCATGAAAGAAGCAGGGGCACAACTGAGAAACGAGCTGCGCTTTGGGAATTCACGAAAGCGAATACGCTCAGAAGGACGCTTTTGCAGCGAGCAGGCCGACTTACCTGGCCCGGAGGGACTCTTACCATGTCCATGAATGCCAATTCTGCCGTCAAACATGATCTTTTGCTATATCTTGATCGCCTACAACGTGCTGCATGATCGGTTTTTATGCAACGTTAAGGTAAATCTGAATGAGGCTCTTGCAAAAGTCTCACCACAGAGTTCACAGAGATAAAAATGAGAACACTGAGAAAATAAATTATTACTTAAATTCAATACGTTACTCTGTGCTCTCTGTGGCAAGATGTCTTTATAAGTTATGATGGCGAAGGCAATAGCATTACTCTCAGGCGGACTGGACAGCGCCCTGGCAATCCTGGTGTTGCTGAAGCAGGGCATTGATATTACTGCGGTCACATTCCTCACGCACTTCGGCTGCGATATAAGAGACAGCTCTTCATGTTCAAAGAACCCCTTTCCTGTTGCCGAAAAATTCGGTTTTGAAGTGAAGCTATCACACCTCGCGGATAAATTCATCGAGATAGTGAAGAATCCGAAATACGGCCATGGGAAAAACATGAACCCGTGCATTGACTGCAGGATACTTATGCTCAGGGAGGCTAAGGAACTCATGGGCATGATCGGCGCGGATTTTATCGTCACCGGCGAGGTCCTGGGCCAGAGGCCCATGAGCCAGAGGAGGGATACGTTGAATATCATCGACAGGGACGCCGGCGTGAAGGGATATGTGCTGAGACCCCTGAGCGCGAAACTCTTCAATGAAACTGTGCCTGAAAGGGAAGGGCTTGTGAAGAGAGAGCTGCTCTATAACTTCAGCGGCAGGTCAAGAAAGCCACAGATGGCCCTGGCAAGGGAACTGGGATTAACGGACTATCCCGCCCCGGCCGGTGGATGCCTCCTGACGGAGCCGAACTATTCCTTCAGGTTAAGGGAACTCCTTGACCATACGCCCGAGCCTTCCCTCAATGAGCTCCATCTCCTTCGTGTGGGAAGACACTTCAGGCTCTCGCCTACATGCAAGGCTATTGTGGGCAGGGATGAAAGGGAGAATGCTGCCATAGAGTCTTTTGCAGGAGCGAGTGATTATCTTATGACGGTCGAGGGCGTGGGGAGTCCCTTTGTCCTTTTATCCGGCCTTGACGCAGAAGATTTTCTTCCCCTTGTCGCCTCGCTCTGCGCGCGGTACTCCGATGCAAAACATCTCCCGGAAGTGGAAGTGACAGTGATGAAAGGCCGTAATGCGTTAATCGTAACGCGTGACGGGTTAAAAGGAAATATTCATCATGAATCACAGATCGCCGAAAACATCTTCAGGATCACAGTTCCTCCGGCAGGCAAAGAATTGCTCGAAGGATACAGAATAGAAAAGCAAAACAAGAAAGACCGCAGTGCGTTAAGCGTTATGGGTCACAAATAGCGGTCTCAATACGCATTACGCACCACGTTCACAGTCTTACCGCGACCCCTTTTGCTCTCAAGTATTCCTTTGCCTCTTTGATGGTATATTCCCTGAAGTGGAATATGGATGCTGCAAGCGCCGCATCCGCCTTTCCGTACACAAGCCCTTCATAGAGATGCTCAAGGGTCCCTGCGCCCCCTGATGCAATCACCGGGATGGAGACCGCCTCTGATACCGCCCTTGTAAGTTCTATGTCATAACCGTCCTTTGTCCCGTCCATATCCATGCTCGTGAGCATGATCTCCCCCGCGCCCAGTTTCTCCATCTTCTTCGCCCATTTCACCGCATCAATGAGCTTCATCTTTCTTCCGCCGTGGGTAGAGATGGCCCATGTTAACCCCTCCCATCCTCCCCTTAAGTTAAGGGGAGGTGAAGGTGGGGTTATGCCGAGGGGGATAGGGTGTTGCTGAGGTAGTTTAAGAACGACATCCTTCAGTGATGGATCGCTGAACCATCCTTCCCCTGTCGCATCGGACATAACGCTGCTCACCCTTTTGGCATCAATGGCGACCACAATGCACTGGCTTCCGAATCTCTCTGCAGCCCTGCTGATGAAGAGGGGGTCTTTCACTGCAGTGGTATTCACCGATACCTTGTCACACCCTGCGCGGAGGAGAGCCCTGATATCATCAAGGCTCTTTATTCCGCCGCCAACGGTCAGGGGCATAAAGACATCGTCAGCGGTCTTTTCGACCACATCAATGATGATCTTCCTCTTTTCATGGGATGCGGTGATGTCCAGGAAGATGAGTTCATCAGCTCCCTGCTCATCGTAGAACTTCGCATTCTCCACAGGGTCTCCTGCATCCCGGAGATTGACGAAGCTTACCCCTTTGACGACCCTGCCGTCCTTTACATCAAGACATGGAATTATTCGTTTCGCAAGCATATCAAAATACCGTAAATCGTAAGTCGTGAGTAGTAAGTGGTAAGTAACAAGCCGTCAAAGAAAACATGTCTCCCGGAACTATTTTACGATTCACTGTCTTTCCCTCCTCACTCCTTACGCCTTACGACTTACCACTGACGAGTTTTATCGCTTCCCTCAGGTCAAGGCGCCCCGAGTATATGGCCTTGCCCGTGATCACGCCCCAGAGACCCTTTATCCCCATGAGATTTCTGATATCCTCAAGGGAAGATACGCCCCCGGAGGCTATGAGCGGAATACTCACCGTCTTGACCATCTCCTCCATTGCACTGAGGTTCGGTCCGGTCATCATGCCGTCCGTGGAGATGTCCGTATAGATTATTCCGGCGGCGCCGTTTTTTTCCGCTTCTTTGGCCAGGGTCTTTGCATCCACTGAGGTGACTTCGACCCATCCCTTCACTGCAACCTTTCCGTCTCTGGCGTCAATGCCGACAAGAATACGCCCCGGAAATCTCCTGCACGCCTCATTCACAAGTTCCGGTTTCTCTATTGCAACAGTTCCCAGGATTATCCTGTCAATTCCGAGCCCGAGAAGCTCTTCTATCTTTTTCAGGTCCCGTATCCCCCCTCCCACTTCGAGCTCCATTGCCACCGAAGCACGGATCTTTCTGACGGCTTCAAGGTTCTTCTGATCCCCGGTAAAAGCGCCGTCGAGGTCGACCACGTGGAGGAGTTTGGCGCCGCATGACTCCCAGAGCCTTGCCGTTGACGCCGGGTCATCCGAATAGACCGTCACAGCGTCTTCCCTGCCCTGGAGGAGTCTGACGCATTTGCCTGCCTTCAAATCTATTGCAGGAATTATAAGCATGTATTAATATAACAAAAGATGTTATCCCTTTTCAGGAACAGCAATGGGCTTACCTTTCGGCATAATACTCTCAGATCTCTCAGGAGTACGGTTCCTTTTCTCGTTTTCGCCTTTTTCCTGCTGAGCGGTTTTTCTGCTGAAGCCTTTGCCTTCAAGATCCCCGAGACCCTTAACTACGACCTCACCTGGACCGGCGTCAAGGCTGGAGAGGCATCCCTGGAGATACGGCAGAACGGGGATGAGATAACCATAACGTCCACAGCAAGATCAGCCAAGTGGGTATCGGTCTTTTACACGGTGAAGGATATCGTGGAGAGCAGGCTTCAGAAAAACCAGAGGATGCAAGGTGTCGGCCAACCCGTGAATTATCGTCTCAACATACGCGAGGGAAAGAACCGCAAGAACAAAGAGGTGATCTTTGACAATACTGCCTTGAAGGCAACATACATCGATCACCTTGAGAACGAACGAAAAGAGTTTGAGATACCCTCTTTCATCTTCGATCCCCTGTCAAGCTTCTACTTTCTCAGGACACAGAACCTTGAGGTGGGCAAGTCCTTGTATGTGACGATTTTTGACAGCAAGAAGGTCTGGAATGTTGAGGTGCAGGTGCTGAGGAAAGAGAAGGTTGAGGTGCCCGCAGGGGAATTTCATACCATCGTGGTAAAACCGCTCATGCAGTCCGAAGGGATCTTCTACCGCAAAGGGGAGATACACATCTGGCTTACCGACGACGAGAGGCGGATCCCGGTGATGCTGAAGACAAAGATCAAGATCGGGTCAGTGAACGCAATGCTCGTGGGTGGGACGTATTGAAAATATCTCTCATCATCACAACATATAACACCCCTGCCGCCCTGGAAAAGGCGACTGACAGTATCTTAAGCCAGACGAAAATGCCGGATGAGGCGCTTATCGCTGACGATGGTTCAGGCGAAGATACTGCCCGTGTAGTGAAAACCTTCTCCGGAATCGCCTCCTTTCCGGTCTTCCATGTATGGCAGGAGAACAAAGGATTCAGGGCGGCAAAGATCCGTAATGAGGCGATTAAGCAGTCAACCGGGGACTATATCATTCTTCTGGACGGTGACTGTGTCATGAACCGGCATTTTGTATCAGACCATATGGCGCTCGCAGAAAAGGGCTGTTTTATACAGGGGAAAAGGGCGCATGTGAGCCGGAATGCCGTGGAAGGGTTCAGTCATAAGCAGGCCGATTCAGCGCTCGCATTAATGAAGATTGCGCTCACCGGCAGGATCTCGAATGTCCATCATCTCTTCCGTTTTCCCTCATGTCCCCCTGTGAAGAACAGAAGACATGAAGGCATAAAATCATGCAATATGAGCTTCTTCAGGGAGGATATACTGGCGGTGAACGGATTCAATGAGGATTTTGTGGGGTGGGGGAATGAAGATTCAGAGCTTGCCTGCAGGTTTTTCAAATACGGACTCATGAAGAAGGTCCATCAATTCATGGCAATATGTTTCCATCTCTGGCATCCGACGAACAAAATCATCCCCAATGGAAATAAAGAGATTCTCCTGGCAAGCCTGACATCAAAGGAATATGTTTGCAGGAATGGGATACTTAAGGAAGATTAATACCGACAACCTCCTTTGGGTGGGTTATTCCGGCATGTTTTTCTTTATACCGATAGCCACTTCTCCAGCCGCAATCTGCGGAATCTTTGTGCTTGCCGTCTGGATATTTTCCGGAAAGTTTTTGGGTGATATAAAAAACATATGGCTAAGAGCGGACATAAAAATACCTCTGCTCATGCTTATCATACTTCCATGGGTTGGGCTAATCTATACCCCTGTGCCGTCTGAAGGACTAAATGTTGCCCTTAAGACACACGACTGGTTGTACACTATAGCGCTCCTGTCACTTTTGCAGTCACGGACCGCGGCTGAGAAGCATGGAGCTAAAACACAACATAACACAATAATCAAGATGTTTCTGGCGGGGCTTGTAGTGAACAGCGCGGTCGCGATACTGCAATTTCTCGGCCTCATACCGCTTAAAAGAGGGCTTCCTATCGGTCTGCTGGGTGGAGATTCAGCGCATATCCCCTTTAGCCTTTTACTTACAACCGGCATACTCGTATCATCTTTTTATTTTCTTAAGGCTCAATCCATGAAGGTCCGAATAACGTATGCCTTTCTTATGATGCTGTTTTTTGCGGTCATGAGTTTTATAGGCGCCAGAAGCGGCTACCTGGCATTAATAATCCTGTCTCCCCTGATAGTTTATAATATCGTGGGCCGGAGACATATTTTCAAGATAGCGGCCGGCAGCATAATAATAATAGCCCTGTTATTTGCTTCTCCTGTGGTACAGTCCAGGGTATCTAAGATTAAGGAAGACCTTTCACACTATAAACAGGGGAATGTGAATACGTCTATAGGGTTGAGATTTCACATGTGGGAGATCGCGTTTGCCGAGATAAAAAAGAACCCCCTGATAGGCACAGGGACTGCAGGATTTATAAAGTCATGGGAGATATACAAGAAAGATCCATCGCTTCCATTTTTTATTCATGGGAACCCGCATAGCAGTTTTCTCTATATGATGGTAAGTTTCGGTGTATTGGGCCTGATCCCCTTTTGTTGGCTTTTATTTATTATGTTAAAAAAAGGATGGCAGGGGCGGGATTCGTCTCTCGGGTTTGCTGTCTTTGCTTTTACGATGGTCTTTATCATAGGAAGTCTTGTCGATACACCTTTGCTTTCTATTGCAGCAGCGAAGGCATTTTCTCTCTTTGCAGGAATAGCAGGGGCAACAGATGCATCCTGAAAATATTCCGCTGTCGGTGGCTATGATCACAAAAAATGAGGAGAAAAACCTTTCTGAACAGTGAGTTATCCCGTTAAAGGCTGAAGATCTCTAACGGGGTTCACCTGCCGCGGATTGTATTTATGACATATTTGAGGAAGTATCCGGATAGCCTTGTTCTTTTAAATGGCTGCGCGGGATCGGGCAGATCGTCTCCATTCACACGGTACAGCAACCTGCGGGCATTGCGCCAGTCTTTGTTTAAAGCTGAGCCGATTCTCATAGCATACGAATAATGTCCTGTAACAAGGGAATGCACCGTTCTATTCACCTTTCCAAAGGGATAGACAAACGTGGTAATCTTTTGAGGAAGGTTTTGTTCCAGGACTGCTTTTGATCGGACGATTTCCTCCATTAAATCAACATCCTGATCTGTAAGATCCCTGTGGCTATACGAGTGTGAGGCTACTTCGACAAAACCGCTGGCAACCATCGTTGATAGCTCGTCCCATGTGCAGAAAGGAACTTTCTCGGCATAGACCTCATTCACCATCGCTTCATTATGTGGAACGGATAAACGAGCAGCGCTGTCAAGGGTAGTGTTCTCTACAATATATTTTACCGGAACACTAAGGAGAGCCCTGATCTTCAAGTCACTGAGAAGTGGAAAGACATAGTGATAGAAATCGAAGTATGCGTCATCGAAGGTGAGACAGACTGCTGTTCGTCCGGACGGCAGGGGATCGCCGGGCAAGACAACGGTATAGTGTTCAGCCAGGAATTTGATATGGGACTGAAACATATCCAACCTGTTCGAGTATGCGGCGGCATTTATGCGATGGTAAAGCAAAACAAGAAGCATCTGCATTTCGCTCTTGGGATGAATACATTTGTCAGCGCAAGCTGAGTTATGGTATTTTAGCACATGACCGACTTGGGCATAAACAACATCCCCTTTCGTGCAGCAATTCACGGCGAAAAAGTGAGTGGATTGCTTCAGGATAAGGCTCTTCGCAATGACAGATTACGAAAGCTTATTTTGTCATTGCGAGCGGAGCGAAGCAATCTCAAGGCTTTGCGATTTCACCGTGAATTGCTGCCTTTCGTGAGACGGCTTTGTGATGCGCAGGTGCAGGTTTCCAGCTATAGTCTCTTTTCTGCGGAATGTCTGAGGCGATAGATGTCTTCTGAAAAAATCCCTCTGTCAGCAGCTATCATTACAAAAGACGAAGAAAGCAATATTCTTGACTGCCTGAAGAGCGTCTCCTTTGCCGGCGATATTGTAGTCATTGATTCCGGCAGCACGGACAGGACCGTTGAGATCGCAAAGGAGTTCGGCTGCAGGGTCTTCGTGGAGGACTGGAAGGGATACGGCCCTCAGAAAAACAGCGCGGTTGACAAGTGCAGGCACGAGTTGGTCCTTCTCCTCGATGCAGATGAGAGGGTGCCGGCTGAGACTCAGGAGGTAATCAAAAAGGTTCTTGAAAGACCGGAAGCGGCGGCATATCGCTTCAGAATGAAACACTTTCTGCATGGCAACTGGATACGGCATGCCGGTTACTGGCCGGACTGGCATATACGACTTGTTAACAAGACTGAGGGCTCATTCCTCGGCGCGATACATGAGAAATGGGTGACACATGGACGGGTGCGCGACCTGAATGCGCATATCGAACACCGCGGCTTCTCCAACTATGCTGATATGCTGACAACCCTCGATGAATATTCTACAGTCATGGCCGGAGAACTTTTCG
>Ga0208244_101558_pt1 | contig 11480 bp, 7 predicted proteins | sample SubbioCR12Aug_5A_FD_184828 | JGI IMG/M metagenome (GOLD analysis project Ga0208244, IMG submission 184828) | Serpentinite rock and fluid subsurface biosphere microbial communities from McLaughlin Reserve, California, USA - CR12Aug_5A (SPAdes) | ecosystem: Environmental > Terrestrial > Deep... | reverse complement strand
CCGACCAAGGCAAGCCCGGCATGGTCGGTGAGCAGTTCGGTGCCTTGCTTGAGCTTGAAGCGGGGAATCGGATCGCTGTAGGGGTGGAGTACGTTTTGAGCCATAGCACCAATTGGGTGAATTGCGAGAAAACCTATTATACCTTATCATTCAATGCGTTACGACATTTATGGCGTGCCAATCTGCGGATTCAGGTTCACGTTAAAGGCACGCTGATTTACCCGAGATTGCCCGTTAGACAAACGCGTCATTGCGAGCGAAGCGCGGCAATCCAGCGGGTTGATCAAGCAGGCATTTCTGGGCTCTTCACGGTTTTCCTACGGAAGACAAGCGTGTTAACGACGTCGGCAACGACGCCTGCACAGCGGCGATGTAGGCCGGCCCCATGTCCAGCGCCACCGCCTCGATACCGTCGGCACAGTCTTCGGAGAGGGCGTCGAGAAATTCCAGCAAGACTGCGCTGTCGCGCCCTTCCTTGATCCACAGGATGCGGCCGTAATGGTCGCCAGGCGACAGGTCGTAGACCAGGGTGAAGTAGCTTTGTCCCTTGGCGCGGGCGACTTCATCGACGCAATGAGTTTGAGCCAGTAATGTCTCAACGGGTTGTTTTTCCTCTGTGTCCTCCGTGTCTCTGTGGTTCAACAGCTTTTTCAGGATTTACATGCAAGAGATCGCGTCAGGCGCCGCCTCCAGGCCGGCCACCGCCGCTTGCAGGGCTCGCGCGAGGCGCTCCGGGGCGTCCGCGGCGCTCAGGTCGGGAACCAGCGCCCGCGGGTCGATGGGCGCTCCGAAGCGGATGACGATGGGGACGCGGCGCGGCCAGTATTTGCCGGTCGGCATGGCGGCGAAGCTGCCGGCGATGTGCAGCGGGATGACGCGCAACGGAAATCGTGCCAGCAGCCGGCCGACGCCCGGACGAAAGTCGTGCAGGCGCCCGTCCGGGGCGCGCGCTCCCTCGGGGAACCAGGCCAGACTGTCGCCCTGCCGGATGGCCGCGGCGGAGAGCGCCAGGGCGGCGGTGGCGCCGCGCTCCGGCGCCACCGGCAGGGTGCGGGCGATGCGGCTGAGAAAGCGCGTCACCGGGTTGGCGAAGGCCATGCCGGTGTAGCCCGTCCAGCGGGTGCGCGCCACCCGCTCAGGCCCCATGGCGGCGGCCATGATGAAGGGGTCGAGGAAACTGGCGTGGTTGGCGACATAGACGACCTGCTCCCGCGCCGGCAGGTGTTCGCGGCCCTCCACGCGCAGCCGGAAGACCGGTCTGGCAAGCAGTTCCAGCAGGCGGACGAAGCCCCAGGCAAAGGCGCGCGCGAGCGCCCCGGTGGGCGCCAGCCAGCGCCGGTCGGCCGCGCTCAGCACCCGCTCGGGTTGATCCCAGGCGGCGGCGCTGACTTCGCTGGACCTGGCCTCGCCGGCCTTCGCCTCGCCCATTTCGCGCAACAGGTCGCGCACGGTCTCGATGCGGGCGATGGCGGCCTCGCCGAGTTCGACGCCGGCCACCCGCTCCAGGTCGAGGGCAATGTCCAGCCAGGCCAGCGAGTCCACCTGCAGGTCCAGGTGCAGGCTGGTGTCGGGGGTCAGGCGCCGGCCGGGAAAGCGGCGCGCGAGCCAGTCCCAGGTCTGCTCTGCCGTGGGCTGGACCAGCAGCGCCTGGTCGGCCTCCGGCCATGCGTCCGGTGGCAGGGGTTCGGCCCGCACGGGCTGCGTCTCGCCGGCGCGGGCGGCCTGCCAGGCCGCGCCCAGCAGATGGCGGCGCAGCTTGCCCAGACGGGTGCGCGGCAATGGGTCGCGGGTGAGCGCGATCTCGGCGACGCGCTGGTACGAGGGCAAGCTCGCGTTCACCTCCGCCACCGCCTCGCGCACGGCGGCGGCGATGTCGGTGTGGCCGGCGCGGCGGATGGCGCCCGGCTCGGGCAGCACCAGGCCGAGCAGCCGGCCGCGGTCTTCCAGCAGGGCGAATTCGCGGATGCAGGGATGGCGCTGGTAGGCCGTCTCCACGGCCTCGGGCTGCACGTTCTCGCCGCCGGCGGTGACGATGAGCTCCTTGGCGCGGCCGGTGACGAACAGATAGCCGTCGGCGGTGAGCCGCCCCAGATCGCCGGTGCGGAACCAGCCGTCGGCGGTGAAGGCCTGTTGCGTTTTCTCCGGCAGGTTGCGGTAGCCCGTGAAGACATTCGGGCCGCGTACCTGGATCTCGCCGTCCGTAGCGATGCGCACCTCCACCCCCGGCAGCGGGCGGCCGACGCTGCCGGGGCAGCCCCTGGGCGGGTTGATGCTGACGAGCGGCGCGGTCTCGGTCAGGCCGTAGCCGATCGCTACCTGCCAGCCCAGGGCGCGGAGTTTGGCGGCCAGTTCCGCTTCCAGCGCCGCGCCGCCGCAGGCCAGCAGCCGCAGTTGGGGGGCGAGCTTTTGGTGCAGCAGGCGGCCGAACAGCACGCGGCCGGCATCCAGCCCCAGGCGGTTGAGCGCCCGCGACAAGGTCATGAACCCGCGCACCAGCGCGGCGGCGATTGCGCCGCGCGCCGCCACCCGCGCCTCGATGCCGGCCAGCATGGCGGCGTACAGGCGCGGCACCCCCACCATGACCGTGGCTTCGCCTTCCTTCAGCGTCCGCAGCACCTGCGGGCCGGTGAGCGCCTGCGGCAGGATCAGCGGCAGCCCCAGGGCAAGCGGCGCCAGCAGCCCCAGCACGAAGGGATAGACGTGGTGCAGCGGCAAGGGCAGCGCCACCCGGTCACCGGGAATGAGGAGGCCGGTGGCGCGCAGGGCCTCGATCTGGAAGACGAGATTGGCGTGGGACAGGGGCACGCCCTTGGGCATGCCGGTGGTGCCCGAAGTGTAGAACAGGACGGCGGTTTGCCCGGGCGTGGCTGCGGGCAGGCCCGCAACCTCGGCCATGATGTCCTGCGGGGACGGTATCCCCTGGGAGAGGGCATGCCAGCTCTGCGCTGCGTCCGCCGGGGCGTCGAGCAGCCAGGCCGGGATGCCGGGCGCGGCGCGGGACAGGCGCGGCAGTTGGTCCGCGGTGGTGAACACCAGGCGGGCGCCGCTGTCGGCCAGCACATGGGCCAGGGTTTCCTCCGGCATTTGCACGTCCAGGGGCAACGCCGTCGCCCCGGCGCGGATGGCAGCCAGGGCAGCGGCGATCCATTCCGGGCGGTCAGGGGCGTAGATCGCCACCGTGTCGCCCGGCTCGAGCCGCGCGGCCAGCCCGGCGGCCAGGCGCGAGACGTGCCTGTGCAGCTCCGCACGGGACCAGGCACGGGCGCCTTCCGGGGTCATGGCGACGAGCGCCGGTCGGTCGCCGTGACCGGCCAGGCCGTCGATCAGGGGCATCAGGGTTTCATAGGCGGGCATGGCGGGCATCTCCTGTGGCAAGAATGTGTCTGTAAGTCGGCTTATCCAGGTTCCACGCCAGCTCCGGCAGCAGCACCGCCACCGCCATCGTGCTGGCGATGAACCGGCTCGCGCGCCACGGCCACGAACGCAGTGTAAAGGAGCTTGATCCAGAGCGGAATCATGGCCATGCTGCGCCTGTGCGATGCACACCGCAGACAGCGGATGGGGGCCGGACACCATGGATGAGACTCTGCTTCTGCGAATCAATCAAGACTGGGCCCATCCCGCGCTCGATGCGCTGTTCGGCTATCTGTCCTGGTATGCCGGCTTCGGCCTGCCGCTCTTGGCCCTGCTTCTCGTCTGGCTCGCGTGGCGCCGGCGCGCCGCGGGCTTGAAGCTCGGGCTCGCGCTGATCCTGGTCGTCGCCGCTGGCGAGACCCTGGGCCAATTCGCCAAGGATATTTTGCAGCAGCCGCGCCCGTGCCAGGCGGCGGGCTTGGGGCACGAACCCCCCTCTGGCGCGCAGGTGCGGCTGCCGCCGGGTGTCGAGTGCCGCAACCCCTTCGCCGGCATGCCGTCCAACCATGCGCTCAATTACTTCGCCGCCGCGGCCTTCCTCGGCGCGGCGCTGCGCCGGCGCGGGCTGACGGCGGCGCTGCTCGCGGTCGCGACACTCGTGGCGCTGTCGCGCGTCTATCTCGGCCTGCACTATCCGAGCCAGGTGCTCGCCGGCGCCGCGCTGGGCAGCGCGCTCGGGCTCGCCGCAGCCGGGCTCGGCGCGCGTTTCCTGCCGTTCCTGCGCCGGCGGCCAGGCACCACGCCGCCTTAGCTCGAAGGCCCGGCGGCAGTTTGGGCCGGGGCAGCGAGCCACGGCAGCCGGCGGCGCAGCCGCGCGACCGCGTACAGGAAATTGGCGGCCGTGGTGCTCGCGCGGTAGGAGTGCGGCGGCGCATTGAGCGTGCGCGTCAGCCACGGCAGCCGCCTGGCGAGGGCCTGCGCCTGCGCGATCGTCAGGCCGGTGTCGGCCTCGGCCTGCGCCACCTCCCGCTGCGCCGCCGCGCGCGCCTTGAACATCATCATCTGCACGCGCGAGTAGACGTTGACCGCGCCGTCGCCGCTCGTCTCGATCGGCAGGAACAGCGTCTGCGGGTGACGCTCGGTGACGGTCGACTGCACGCCGTCGGACACGCCGGAGGACGGCATACAGCCGAACGGCTTGACCGAAACGACCAGCGCCGCCTTGCGCTGGATCGCGGACAGGATGAACTTGCCGACCTCCATGTACCCCTCGCCGCCCTCGACATTGAGGTTGTAGTGTTCGCGCGCGGCCGCGGCGATGGCGTCCATGTCCGCCAGGTGATAGCGCCTGAGCCCGAGGCGCCGCGCATGCCAGCCGAAGACCCAACGCGCCGCGCGGTCGGCGAGCCACAGCGCGGCCAGGTGTCTGCGCGTGGTCGTGTCCGCGCGTTCCGACTCCGCGGCCGGCCCGCGCAGCAGGTGGCGCTCGCGCATCGCGAACCGCCCCGACCAGACCAGGTAGAGCAGCCAGTTGGCGATCGGCTGCACGTCCACCTCGGCACCCTCCTGTTCGAGATAGCGCTGCAGCCGGTAGTTGCCGTCGCCCTCGGTGGTCATGGCCCAGAACTCGCCGATGATCGAGACCTTGGGCTTGACCCGCGTGCGGTCCAGCGCGATTTGCGCGAACTCGCGCCGGCAGGCGGCGAGCACCGGCCCGAGCCGGCGCCGGGCCCTCAAGGCTGCATCCAGGCGCTCGCGGGCGCGCTCGAGCGCCGCGTCGGTCGCGCCCGGCGTCGCCTCGTAAGGCCGCAAGCGGTAGCCGAGGAGGTTCAGCGCATCGCCCAGCATCACCGCCTGCAGCATCTTGAGGAAGAAGCGCGCGTTCAGTTCGAGCCCCGGCTTGTCGCCGGTGGCCTGTTTGAATCCGCTCGTTTGCTGGAACAGCAGCACGCGGAAGCCGTCGAAGCCGGCGTCGCGCAGCGCCTTGCGGTACTCGGTGGCGTACATGCCGAAGCGGCACGGCCCGCAGGCGCCGGCGGTCACGAACAGGGTGTTGTCCACGATCTCCTGCGTGCTCAGGCCCTGCTCGTCGCGCAGCGCGACGAGGTGCTTCACCAGGTTGCCGACCGTGTAATAGGTCGGGTTGCACTGGCCGCGGTTGCCGAATTCCTTGCCGAGGCGCAGCGCCGCGTTGTCCGGCTGGTCGAGTGGCCGGATGCGGTAGCCGAGACCTTCGATCCCGGCCGCGATGAGCCGGTCGTGCGCAAGCGTGAGTCCGCCGCACAGGATGGTGGTGCGCGCGCGCTGCGCTGCGGCGAAGCGCTGCGGCAACGGGTCGCGCCAGTGCGCGGCCTCCGCCAGCCCGAGGCGGCGGCGTTCCTCGGCTTCGAAACGCGCGAGCTCGGCGTCGATGTCGAGCGCGGCGCCCTGGGGGGATGCCCCCACAGGCGCGAGCGGGATGACTTTCCGAACAGGGGTCTGACTATTCATGCTGCCTCCTCTGGGTGCTTAGTTCACGGCGACAATCGGGATCACGCGCCGTTCCGCGCCGGCGCTCGGGCGGGGGGCCTGGTAGTGCTGGATGCGCTCGCGCAGCTCGGCGATCTCGCGTGCGATCCCGGGGTCGGCCTGGCGGCGCGCCGCGAGCTGCGCGCCCTTGAGCCTGAGCAGCTCCAGACGCTTGAGGTCGATGCGGTGCGCGAGCTCCTCCTGCCTGCGCGCCGCGTCCTCGAGGCGCTCCTGGTGGAGATTCAACGCGTGCGCGTAGGTCTTGACGCGGATCTTGATCGAGCCGCCCGGCTTGTTGGCGTCGATGTCGTGCAGCGCCGAGTAAGGCGTGGCCGAGGCGCCGATGACGCCGTCGACGAGGCCGTAGGTGGGTGCGTCGTGGCCGCACTTGAACGAGGACAGGTCCAGCACCACCACGTTCGGGTGACGCGCGGCGAACTTGGCCGCCCATACCTTGAGCGCGGAGTTGGCCGAGTAGTTCTCCGGCCAGACATCGCGAATGTCGAGCGGGCTTTCGACGCGCCCGCTCTTCAAATCTTCCTCGAAGAAGCGCGCGAGCCAGGCCTCGTCCTTCGGGATCGAGCGGATCGAGAGGATCGGGTAGCCGAGGGCCTGGAACTCCTCGAGCACGCCGTGGTTGAGCCCGGGGTCGGAATGGTAGGGCCGCCCGAGCAGCAGCAGCGCCACGCGGTTCTCGGCCTCGACCTGCTCCAGTATCTCGCGCCCGCGCGCCTCGATATCCTCATCGAACAGCGCCATGGCCGCAAAACCCTGCTCGCAGGCGAAGTCGGACTCGTCCTCGGTGATCCCGAGCGGATCGCGCAAGCACTCGAACAGACGCCGCTTGAGCAACGCCGGCTCGGTGAATGGCAGCGCCGGGGCGAGGTAGGTGATGCCGCGAGTGGCGAAGAAGTCGGCCTCCTTGGTGAACGCCGCCTGGATCACCAGCGGCGCGCCGGCGATGAGCGGGCAGGCGGCGTGGGCCATCACGTGCTTCAGGGGCGAGGCGATGTGCGTGATGCAGGGGAAGAACAGGTAGTCGAGCGGCTTCTGCTCGGTATGGTGATGGAACAGCAGATTGTGGACGTGCGCCTGCACCACCTTCGCCGGGAAGCACGGATCCACCGAGCCGTATTTTCCGCCCTCCTGCCACATCGCCTCCGAGGTTTCGTCCGAGAACACGACGTTCTGCTTCGGCACGCCGAGCGCCTCGAAATAGCTGCGCACAAACGGCGCCACCGTCCAGAGGTTGAGCACCCGCGGGATGCCGATGCGCGCCTGCGCGCGGCGCTGCGCCGCCTCGCCAGAGGACCGGGCGAACGGCCGTTCGCGGGGCGTGCGTTTGATCTTGCCGCTCCAGGTCTTCTTCACTTCGATGTCCTGGATGGGGCTACCGGGTTGCGGCAGCGGCGCCGGGGCGCGGGCGTGCCGGAACAGATGCTGAGCCTCGTAATCGACCAGGTTCGGGTACTGCTTCATCAGAGCCTTGCGCCGGCGGGTGAGCACCTTCAGCGCCTCCTTCGACTCGACCGTGCCCTGCTCGCAGGAGAAGCCAGCGATGTAACGCGCCGTGAAACCGTCCGGCGTGCGCGCGTCGATGAAGGTGCGTGAACAATCGTTGGCGCAGAAATGGCAGCGCGTGGTCTCGTCGTTGCGCGCCGAGTACTCCAGATTGATCGCGGCATCCAGGCCGATGAAGCTGGAACCACGGCGCTTGACCTGGCGCAGCGCCTCCATGGCCGCGCCGATGGCGCCGGCCTCGCCGGCGTGCGGGTGGACGCAGACCTCGGCGTCCGGCACGCGCTCCAGGATGTAGTCCACCTGCGCCTTGACTGCGGCCAGGTTGTACTGCGTGCCGCCGGCGAGCACGAATCTTCGGCCGAGCGCGGCGAGGCGCGGGATCTGCACCACGTACTGCCAGATATTCTTCGGCAGCACCTGCGCCAGACCGGCAAGCATTTCGTCCTTGGAATAGCCCTCCTTCTGGAAGTTGACGCGGTCGGAGTCGAGGAACACGGCGCAGCCGTAGCTGAAGCGCGGCGCGAGCTCGGCCTGGAAGGCGTGCTCGGCGTACTCCGTCACCGGGAGCCCGAACTGGTCGGCCATCGCCTGCAGCAGCATGCCGTTGCCGGCCGAGCACTGGTTGGAAAGGCGGAAGTTGCGAATATCGCCGTTCTGCATGAACAGCACCTTGATGTCCTGGCCGCCGATGTCGCAGATCACGTCCACGTCGCCGAAAAAATGCACCGCCGAAAGCATGTGCGCCACGGTCTCGACCACGTTCACATCGGCGCGCATGCACTCCTCAAGCACGTCGGCGGCGTAGCCGGTGGCGCCGAAGCCGCGCACCGTAAGGGTCGCGCCGCAGTCCTCGTGCACGTGGCGCTTGAGGCGCGCCAGCAGCTCCCTGGTGTCCTTGATCGGGTTGCCTCGGGAGAGCTGGTATTCTTTTTTGAGCAGCCGCCCCTGCATGTCCACCAGCACCGCCTTGGACGAGGTCGAGCCGCCGTCCACGCCGATGACACCCTCCACCACCGAACCACGCGCGATCGCGGGCGGCGTCCACGGCGGGATCGCGTAGCGGCGGGTGAATTCCTCGACCTCCTTTGCGGTGGCCGCGAGCGGCGGGCCGGCCTGCTCGCCGAGCCGCGCCTTGCGGCCGTGCGTGATGTACGCCTCCAGCGCCCGCGTGCCGAGGTAGCGGCCGGCGTCAAGAGGCTCGTGCCGACCGTAGAGCACCGCGCCGAAGGCGGCGTAGTACTGGGCGTTCGAGGGCGTCAGGACCAGCTGCTCGATGGGCAGCTCACGCGGGTAATCGTAACCGCGCTCCTGCCAGGTCGCGGCGATGCGCTGCCGCCAGCACGCCTGCAGGAACGGCAGGTAGGTGTTGGGACCGCCGAGCAGCAGCACCTTGGCGCGCAGCGTGTTGCCGCGCGTCAGCACCGAGAGATTCTGCAGCACGATGGCGTCGGCGAGCGAGCAGATGATTTCCGGCGCCGGCACCCCGCTCTTGACCAGGTTGACGATGTCGGTCTCGGCGAACACGCCGCACTTGGCGGCGACGTGGTGCAGGCGCGTGTCGTCCCAGGCGATGGTGGCGACCTCCTCCTGCGCGAGACCCACCTTGATCAGGCACTTGTCGATGGTCGCGCCGGTGCCGGAGGCGCACTTGTCGTTCATCGAGGTGAACACCGAGCGGCCGCCGTTCCCGTTGTCCTTGAAGATGATGATCTTGGCGTCCTGGCCGCCGAGCTCGACCACCGAGCCCACGTCCGGGTGCAGCGTCTCGACCGCGAGCGTGACGGCGTTCACCTCCTGCACGAACTTCGCCCCGATCGGCCCGGCGAGCGGCCCGCCGCCCGAGCCGGTGACGAAGCAGCGGATCTGCTCGCGCGGCATGTGGGGGAAGGCCTGCTCGATGGCGGTGAGGAGCTCGAGCGCCTTCTCCGGCTGCCGGGTCTGGTGGCGCTGGTAGTCGGTCCAGAGGATCGCGTTGGTGGCCGGGTCGACCACGGTCGCCTTGATCGTGGTCGAGCCGACGTCGAGGCCGATGACGAGCTCGCGCACCGATGCGGCTTCCGGGTGGCTGGCAGGAGCCGTCCGATCCATGCTCGCCTCCTTGTTCAAGAATGCGGCGATGACCGAAGCACGCCGTGCAGGGCGAATGCCAGGATTTGATCGACGAGCGCCCCGATTTCGGGCTGCGGCTCCTGGCGCGCCGCATGGCCAGCGATCCCCTGGATGGCGCCCAGCGCCGCAGCTGCGGTGAGGCGCACGTCGCACGCGCGCACCAAACCCATCGTCATGCCCTTACGCAGCGCGGCTTCGATGTTTGCAAGAATGCTCTGATAGAAGCGGTCGAGCTTGTCCCGGCACGCCTCGTCCAGTCCTTCGGCCTGATGCAGCAAAATCTCGACGAGATGACGGTCGCCAAGCAGCAGCGTGAGCACCCGCTCGAGATTGGCGCGCAGCTGCTCGATCGGCGGCGGTGCGTGCGGCCCCACCTCGATGACCGCGACCCGCCAGTCGATCTCGGCGAGAAGCGCGTCCAGGATTGCATCGAAGACGCCGCGCTTGCTGTCGAAATACAGGTAAAAGGTTCCGCGCGCGACCCCGGCGGCGGCGATGATGTCGGCGATGCTCGCCGTGTGGTAGCCATGTTCCGAAAACACCGTCTTGGCGCATTGCAATAACTGCTCGCGCCGGAATCCCGTGCTCGATCTTTGCATCATGGTGTCGCTCCCTGGGAGCGCGACCAGCCCCCGCAGCAAGGAATTGAACTGATATGTCAGTCTAGTCTACAAATCTAGCGCAGATTCTCTTTGGCGCAAGTTTCTGGAAGCGGGGTCATTCCTCTTTGGTTACAGAAAAAAATCGTGCGTGCGGCACCTTTCCGCCTGCGGCTATTCCGCGCCCCTTCCGGCCAGATCGCGGGTCACCTCGGCAAGCCCTGTCACCACCCGCGCCAGCCGTTCGTAGTCGATCTTGTCGGGCGTGTCGGTCCTGGCATGGTAGTGCTCATAGCGGAACAGGGCGGTGTCGGTCACCATGATCGCAGGGTAGTCCTCCTTCCAGAAGGACCAGTGGTCCGACCAGTGAATGCCCGCCATCCATCCCGGCGCGGCGATGCCCTCGGCGGGGAAGGTCGCCCGGCTGCGAAAGGAGGCCAGGCACACCTGCACCAGCTCGCGTGACGCGAGATTGCCGACAAAGGCGACGAAGTTGGCGGTATCCGGATAAAACGGGCTGAACGGGAAAGGATAATGCTGGCTCCCCGGTGCGTCGGCGTAGTAACCGATGGTTTCGAGCGCGAGCATGGCGACGATGTTGTCGCCGCGCGCGCGCGCGCGGCGCGCATACACGCGGCTGCCCATTTCCCGCGTGTAGAAGAATGGCGGCTCCTCATTGACGAAGGCGACGAAGCGCACGCTGCGCGCGGGCTGCTCCCGCGCAAGCAGGCGCGCGATTTCCAGCAGCGCGGCCACCCCGCTGGCATTGTCGTTTGCGCCCGGCGAACCGGCTACCGAGTCGTAGTGGGCGCCGATGACCACGATTTCAGCCGACGGAGCAATGCCGGGGAGCGTCGCCTCAAGGTTGCGCACGGTCTTGCCATGAACCACGTAATGCTGCGAGGCCACCCGATAGCCTGCCGCCTGAAATGAGCTTTCGATGTAGTCAGCCGAGGCATCGAGCGCCGCGTGGCGCCACAGGTTGCGCTCACCGATTTCCCCGGCCAGCACGGCAACGTGCTTGCCGAGGCGGTCGCGCAGTTCGGTTTCCGTCCCGCTCAACGGCGGTAGCGGTCCGACGTGCGGGCTGCCCGGCATGTGGGTCATGTAACGCAGACCTGCCGCCAGCGCGAGCAAGAGCGCGAACCAGATCCCAATCCTGGTGCGTGGCTTGCGCGCATCGGCTTTCATCGCGGCTTGATTCTGCCTACCGGCAGCATGCACAAGGGCTGCTCGTCGTCAGGCAGGCGGATAATTTTTTTGCCTCTTTTGAATTTCGAGTGGGTAATGGTGCGTGACGCTGGCAGCCCGAGGCCGGGGGTCAAGGGCGGGCTGCGGGGGTATCGCAGCCCGGCGAAGCGCACCCTTGACGCCCGGAATCGGGCGATA
>Ga0208244_101557_pt1 | contig 11488 bp, 13 predicted proteins | sample SubbioCR12Aug_5A_FD_184828 | JGI IMG/M metagenome (GOLD analysis project Ga0208244, IMG submission 184828) | Serpentinite rock and fluid subsurface biosphere microbial communities from McLaughlin Reserve, California, USA - CR12Aug_5A (SPAdes) | ecosystem: Environmental > Terrestrial > Deep... | reverse complement strand
CGGCTTGAGCCATCACTCTCCCGGTTCGGCTATCCGTCAAAATAAAAGCGCCTCACAAACTTTGCGAGGCGCTTTTATTAAACCGCTACATCAAGCAGGTTTTACACAGTCTGAATTGCGGGTTTTTTGTATGTCAGGCTTGCTGTTTGCAAGCGGCCGGGTGACCGCATTGCAGCGGCTGAACGACATTAATTACATCATACCGCCCATACCGCCCATGCCGCCCATGTCAGATGCACCTGGTGCATCATCCTTAGGCAGTTCGGCAATCATGCACTCGGTAGTCAGCATCAGGCCGGCCACGGAAGCTGCGTGCTGTAGCGCGGTGCGTGTCACCTTGGTTGGGTCCAGTACGCCCATTTCCACCATGTCGCCATAGGTTTCATTGGCAGCGTTGTAACCATAGTTACCACTGCCGGCTTCGACATTGTTGACGACGACAGATGGCTCGTCACCAGCGTTGGCAACGATCTGGCGCAATGGCTCTTCAACCGCGCGCAGTACGATCTTCACGCCGGCGTCCTGGTCGTGGTTGTCACCCTTGATCTTGGCAATGGCAACGCGCGCGCGAATCAGTGCAACGCCACCGCCGGCGACGATGCCTTCTTCCACGGCCGCACGGGTTGCATGCAGCGCATCTTCAACGCGAGCTTTCTTTTCCTTCATTTCGATTTCGGTCGTAGCACCAACCTTGATCACGGCAACACCGCCAGCCAGTTTGGCTACGCGCTCTTGCAGTTTTTCACGGTCGTAATCGCTGGTGGATTCTTCCGCTTGCTTCTTGATCTGCTCGATACGGGTCTTGATGTTGGATTCGTCGCCGGCACCGTCGATGATGATGGTGTTTTCCTTGCTGACTTCGATACGCTTGGCCTGGCCCAGGTCTTCCAGCTTGATGTTTTCCAGCTTGAGGCCCAGTTCTTCAGCAATCACTGTACCGCCGGTCAGGATGGCGATGTCTTCCAGCATGGCTTTGCGGCGGTCGCCGAAGCCAGGAGCCTTGACGGCACAGGTCTTCAGGATGCCGCGGATGTTGTTGACCACGAGGGTAGCCAGTGCTTCGCCGTCGATGTCTTCAGCGATGATCATCAGAGGGCGGCCGGCCTTGGCAACTTGCTCGAGTGCTGGCAGCAGGTCACGGATGTTGGAGATCTTCTTGTCGTAGAGCAGGACGAAAGGGTTGTCCAGCAGTGCGATCTGACGATCGGCATTGTTGATGAAGTAGGGGGACAGGTAGCCGCGGTCGAATTGCATGCCTTCAACCACGTCCAGTTCGTTTTGCAGACCGGAGCCGTCTTCGACGGTGATCACGCCTTCCTTGCCGACCTTGTCCATGGCATCAGCGATGATCTGGCCGATGGAAGCGTCGGAGTTGGCGGAAATGGAGCCAACTTGGGCGATTTCCTTGCTAGTGGTGCATGGCTTGGACATGTTCTTCAGTTCGGCAACAGCAGCTTCAACCGCCTTGTCGATACCGCGCTTCAGATCCATCGGGTTCATGCCGGCAGCAACGGACTTCATGCCTTCACGGATGATGGCTTGTGCCAGTACGGTAGCGGTTGTGGTACCGTCACCAGCGATATCGGAAGTCTTGGAAGCGACTTCCTTGACCATTTGTGCGCCCATGTTCTCGAACTTGTCCTTCAGTTCGATTTCCTTGGCGACAGATACACCGTCCTTGGTGATGGTCGGAGCGCCGAAAGAGCGTTCCAGAACCACGTTACGGCCTTTGGGGCCCAGGGTTACCTTGACAGCATCGGCGAGTACATTCACGCCGGCAACCATTTTGTGGCGAACTTCATCGCCGAATCTTACGTCTTTAGCAGCCATTATTTGTTTCTCCTAAAACTTTAGAAATGTTTAAAAGCAAGTATTTTAGCTTTCAGGCGAGGTGCGCTATTTTTAAGGAGCGGCGCATACTGTGTTGTATGCAAGCACCGCAGAGAATAGCGCAACGCCGCATCAAAGCCAAAGGCACCGCTTTTAGCCTTCAATTACGCCCATCAGGTCTTCTTCACGCATCACCAGTAATTCTTCGCCGTCTACCTTGACGGACTGGCCTGCGTATTTGCCGAACAGCACCTTGTCGCCGACTTTGACATCAAGAGGAATCAGCTTGCCGGCTTCGTCTTTCTTGCCAGCGCCGACAGCAATGATTTCGCCTTGATCCGGCTTCTCTGTGGCGGTGTCAGGGATGACGATGCCAGAAGCGGTAGTACGGACTTCTTCCAGTCTTTTGACGATCACGCGATCGTGTAAAGGACGAATTTTCATGAAATGCTCTCCTTGTGATGTATTGAAATGATCATCGCAGCAAGAGCTGCGATGAGTAACAGAAAATTTAACTAGACAGGCGATATTAGCACTCATGTCTATAGAGTGCTAATAATAAGGGCGAAGACGGATTATTTCAAGGGGTGTGCGTGCAATTGTCGTTAGGGGGGATGATAGAAATCTGTTGCGGATATGCAGCTAGAAAACTGTTGTTTAGCTAATAACTGCGCGGAAAGGTGCCTTGGTCAGCGGCGAAATGAAAATGAACAGGACTGGCATTTTTTAATCAAATCGTGCGCGAAACCGCGCAGTTATTGGGTTGTTTTGATTGCTGAACAGTAAAAATCTGCAACGTAAAGTTGCCCACAGATTGAAAAGTTATCCACAAAGGAGGCAGTTTAACGGGGGCAAAGGAGGCACAAAGGAGGTAACCTTATTTCGAGTCGTCCAAAATGCCCATAGCCGCAACCTCCGCCCCTTCTTCGATTGTTCTAATGTCCTTTTTTCCTATCGTACTTAACGCCTGGTAAAGCAACGCTATGGCAAAACCCTTTGCCTTGAAATTTTGAGGTGAATCAGGGCCTAACCTTGCCAATGCGGCCTCGATCTTGGCAATGATTATTGCCAGCAACTCGATATCAATACTTTGAGGAGATGCCTTGGACGGCCTTATCCCGGTCATGAGATAGTGGATATCAACGCCATAAGGCTCCAAATTATTTAGGTATTCTGCTGACGGCGAGCGCTCCCCTTTTTCATAATTGAGTTGCGCTAGTTTCTGGACTCCCCCCAAGCGGGCAAACTCATCTTGGGTTAACCCCATACGCTCGCGGGCGCTACGAAGTCTGATGCCGAATTCGGCGCGAAAATTATCGCTCTGAATATCTTCTCCAACACCATCACTACGCCTGCTGCCAGCATTGGTGCTTTTAGCTGCCCCAATTTTCTTTATTTGACTATCTGAATTACTCATTTTAATATATTCAAAAAAATACTTTTGTATTCGTATCGTATAAATGTCCAAAGTAAAGGAGAAGTGTAATGAAAACGGCAGAACAAGTTAAGGACGAATTTCGTCGCAAAGGCGTCACCATATCCGGCTGGGCAAAGAAGCATGGGTTTAGACCAGCAGCTGTGCAGCTTGTAATTGATGGCAAGGCTAAGTGTTACTACGGAAATGCTCACAAGATTGCGGTTTTGTTGGGGATGAAAGATGGAGAGATAGCGGAAGTCTGAAATGGTGCAACCCTTGTACGAATCCAGTATACAAAACTGGACAGATTGGTATACCCCGGTTTCTGGAAGGGAAGGAAATATGTATATTTCTACCGCCGAATTCTCGTCACTTGCTGGGATTCGTCCAAGGAGTGCTCATGAAGCACTTACGAAATGCTTGGCATACGGCACCTGGAGAGGTGTTCAACTTCAAGTGCGTGAAATCAATAGCGCAGCTGGCCAGGGCGGAAAGTCCTATCTGGTGTACGTTCCAAGCCTCCCCGAAGATTTGCGCACTATTTGGTACAACCGGAACCGGGAGGCGTTAAACTCGCCCAAACCGCAGCCGGTTGCGCTGCCCATACCAGCGAACGTGTCGCCAAATATCGCCGCTGAAGTTGCCGAATGGCAATGGAAACTATCCGTAATTTACCCGGCACTGAAACATCCAAAACATAGCACTGCACGTGGCACCGTATTGGCAGACATCGCCAGCAAAACCCATATTAGGCCGGACGGCAAGGCTGTCGCATTGGCACTGTCCACGCTACGCAGCTGGATACACAAGATAGAAGAGGGCGGTGACGAAAAAGCGCTGGTGCGAAAACGCCGCGCTAAAGGTTTGCGTCGTGTCATTATTACCCGCGCATGGGACAAGGGCGCGCCATTCCCTGAAACTGAAAAGCGTCTAATTGCCGCGGAAATTGAAACCTACACGCGAAGCCTTTGGAGTAATGGCGTACCAGGTTGGGAGAAAGTTAACGCTCTGGCATCGTCCAAACTGCTGGAAATATCGCGTAGCACTGGATGGCTTGAAGCCACACAGGCTGAATGCACACTTGGCCGGCATTACTGCGAGCGGTATCGCTCTGCACGTATTGTTGCTATCAAGGAAAAAGATGCCAAGCGCTGGGCCGACCATTTCGAGCCAACCATAAAACGCGACCGGCCCAAGCTGCCAATGGATATTGTGATTGGTGACGTGCACCCGCTAGATATCATTGTTACAACAGCGGATGGCAGGGAAATCACACCACGCCTGATCGCATGGCTGGACTGGGCAACCGGGGATATTCATACCACGCTGGTATTCCTGGGCAAAAACCAGGGTGTCCGGCAAGAGCATATCGCCCGTTCATTCGTGGCAATGGTCAAGGATTGGGGGTTACCGCGTCGCTTGTATCTGGACAATGGCGCTGAGTACAAGTGGGACGAAATGATTGAGGCATTCCAAGCTTTTGTCGGGCTTTCGGATGCCTTTGATGTAATCCTCACAAGCGCCAGGGAGATCGACATGGCCGGTGGTGTGAATGAACATCACGCGCAGCAGGTGCTGTCAAAAGCCGTTACGCGCGCCAAGCCATACAACGCCAGGGCCAAGGCCATTGAAGCGGTGTTTGGCAATCTGGAACAGCACTTTTTATCCATGATCCCCGGCTGGATAGGCGGCAACCGCATGAACAAGCGTACTCACCGGGTTGGCAAGAAACCAAACCCATTTCCCGGATCAGAGCAGGATTTTGAGCAGGCATTTAACCAGGCTGTTGCTTTTTATCGCAGCACCCCGCAAAGCGGCACGATGGGAGGAAAGTCCCCCAATGAACGCAAACTCGAAGGCTATGCCAGTCCAGAATTCCAATCTTACACCGTGTCGCACGAAGCGTTCTTGCTGGCCTTCGCAACCGTCGAGAAACCCAAGGTACAGCCAGGCGGAATCCAGGTTAACGGCCTTTGGTATTACCACGATTGCTTGATTCCGCATATTGGGTCAAGGGTGGAAATAAGAGCGGCGAAATGGGACAAGGAATTTGTGTCATGGCTGGATGAAAACGGACAGCTGCATTTGATTCCGCAAGCCGAGCTTCATTCCCCAGACAATCGGACTGGGGCCTTCGAAGGATCACGGCGCAAGGCGCTCGCAGTGGCTCATGTCAAGAAAGAAAAATCTGGTACAAGAAATCTGGATTTACTGCAAGAAATCGCCAGGCACAACGCCATGCAACCGCAACAACCATCGAGGCCGCCCGCTATTGAAATCGGCATTACCCCGCAAGTGGCAGCGCTGGCTGAGGCTCGCAAGAGCCCACCGAAGGTCAAGGAAACAATCCTGCACCTTGGCAGTTTCCAGCACAAGAAGACAGGCCAGATTGTAGAAATTTCAGCTCCTGTTGCACCTGACAAACCAGGGAAGTTAATTGACCTCGACAAACATCTAATTGAATCAGCCAAGCAAAGGGAAACGCCATAATGAATATTGAAAGAGAGTACACCGAAGAACAGGAGGCCATGCTTAACCGCGTAGAAACCATACTTGCATCTGGATTGACGCTTTCGCGCCTAGCGGCGGAGGCTGGCGAACCTGAAGAGCTTGTCAAAAAGGTGCTTGAGCGTGAGCATTTTGCTAGAGGGTATGGCTTTTCGAGGCGTGGCGAGGTGTTGCAAAAACTAGCTGAATGGCTTGAAATTCAGGAGCCTATGGAACGCCAGCAGTACGCAAATACTGCCACATTCCAGAAAATCCAGGCCATTATCGCCGGTGCACATCGTGCAAGGGATTTTGTCGCCATCACTGGAGATGTAGGCATTGGAAAATCCTGGGCGGCTACCGAATACGTCAGGCAGCACTCGCGTGGCTACAACAAGCCAGGGGCCGTTCGCGTCGAATTCACACGGGCCGATAGGAATGATTCGTCGGCACTTTTTACCATCTTGAGTGCCTTGGCTGGTGACGTGGAGGCCAGCCGCAGCGCATACCGCAACGGCCATTTGCAGAGCGCCATAGGCAAGGTGTTGAACCGCGATGATTGCCTGATTCTGGATGAATGCAACTATCTTGGAACCGCAGTAGACATCGTGCGAGACCTTTGGGAAAAGACCAGAACCGCCATTGTCATGATCGGCAACCCGGAGCTTTCCAGAACCATCTGGGTCGACAAAAAGCAGGATTTCGCAGCCCTTGCCAGTCGAGCAACACGTTTCGATATTCCGCGCACGGTGGATCAAGATGTAGAAGCCTTTCTCGATTGGAAGGGAATCGCAGACAAAAGGCTGCGCAAGGCTGCTGTGGAAATCGCGGCCCGGCCCGGCCAGTCAGGGGGCCTTCGCACCCTGACGAAGATACTGAGTTTGCTGGATAACTATTACCCGGGTATCACACTTGATGCCGACACTTTCAAAGAATTAGCCGCTCAGATTGGACGCGCTTGATTGGAGACTTTAACCATGCCCGCTCTTACCAAAACTCATATTGCGCAAATCAAGATTGCGCAAAAAGCCCTGAATATGGCCGATGACGACTACCGCGATCTATTGCAACGGACGGCCGGGGTGCAAAGCAGCACCCGGCTGGATACGGCAGGCTTCGCCGCCGTCATGGCCGAATTCAACCGTCTGGGCTTTGAATCCACAGCAGAACATGAGCGCCGGATGCAGTCGCGCCGTGCGCCAGGCCATGCCACCTATGCCCAAAAACTCAAGATGCAACGGCTATGGGATGCTTGGAAAGGCTACCCGGACAAATCCGGCCTACTCTGCTGGCTGAAAGGGAAATGGGGTGTGGAAAACCTCAAATTCATGAGCGGCGAAACCGCAACCAAGGCGATAGGTGCGTTACTGAATTTCAAAAAAGGTGACATTGCCGCCGAAAATCCAGAAACCGAAAACCATCCAACACCAGCAATCGGGCATAGCCCTGCGGCTTAAGTTAACGGTGGGTTAACGCGGGTGTCTTTCCGAATGAATGGCAGAGTAGCCATAAGCCATAGAAATCGCTTATGACGCGATTTTGAAGGTTTTAACGCTTTGGGGTTGGGAGCGCAGCATAGCACGAAAGCAGGCGGGAGGCCGGCTGTCCATCCATCGCCACCGACCATATCGGCCTGGCTGACTGGACGCCGAATTTCCAGTCGTCGCCTGCACGCACTACTACTCTATTCCCTTGACGCGCTCACCATGCCGCGTTAAAGTACCCCCAAGTCGCGGCCCCATGCCGCGCCGGGTTTGGAAGCCCAATGACAAGGCGCACAACCGCGCCGCAACGCGGTTTTTTTACGTGCGCAGCATGGCAAGCCTGAGTTTTGGCGGGCTGTGCGGGGAGCCGCAAGGCTCGCCGGAACCTTGTCCCGGTCTTCCAACCCGTGCAGTTCCGCCTCCCTGTTTGGAAGCAGGGGGGGCGGGAAATTAACCGCTAGACAAGGAGAAATGCCATGAGTACCACACAATCCCGCGAAGAAATGCTGCGCGAACTTGAAGCCAAGGGCGTGCTGCGACCTCTCAAAACCTTTGATGGTGAACCGGAAGCCCCAGACCAGCAACAGGCAGAAACCCAGCCCGAATTCGACGACAGTAACCGGCGCGCCCGGCGCGTTGCCGAGTTGTTATCCTATGCCGTCCCCAAGAGCGACGAAATCCTTGCCCAGCGTGAAGCCGAAAGGGATGCGAGACTACTACGCTACCGGGACATAGTGGACGCCGCCCATCAGCACCACCAGGCATTGCGTGCCTTGTATGCTCTTGCCATGCCCTACAGCATGCACGATGGAAACGGCAATGAACCGGGGTTTGAATTCCTCACGCGTGGCGATTTCGTTGCCCTGCTTGACCTCATCATGCAGCCCTTGGGGGATGCCCTGAAATCCAGCGAAGTGGAGGCCAGCCATGAGTAACGAGCAAATCATTTGTACTCCCGGCCCTACACCGCTGCATTATGCCGATGAACTGACTTGGTACATCGAGCAGGCCAGTTGCGCGGTATCTGTTCTTGGCGATTTGCTTAAAGACACGCGAGAGAAAAATTGGGGCGATGGAATGGAGCAAAGCTTGGGCTTTTGCTGAATATCCTGGGCGATGGCATGATGCACCAATGTGAGGTTGCGCGTGGTGTGATTGGGAGAATGAATAGTGCGGAGAAAGCGCATACGGCAACGGATGCGGAGTCAGTCTAATCAGCTATACTTGTTCTACTTGGCTGGTAGAGTCGCTCCCAGGAGGCGAGGCGTTTGGAGCCGCAAGGCAGGATAGCCGCGAGGCAACCTGGAAAGTCCATTTGCTCTATGGGGTTCGAGTCCCCCACCAGCCAGGCCTTCTCTCTGAGATTGCTTGAAGCCCCGCCACTGGGCGGTCAAGGCTCCCAAAAAGGGTAAGTGGTAACACCTTGGGCGGGGCGTGCGTCTACTATCCTCTGCGCCCCCCCCTACGCATTACATACCGAAATCATTCCTTATCTGCCTGAAATGTTTCCCGGGCAATAATCGAACCCGTGAATACCAATGCACCTTTAAGCGAGTTTTCAGAGGAACTGCTGCGAGAATCAATGCCTGAATCCATGCGGGATTTGCTGCGTATTGTTGCCTTGCAGGACGTGCTGAAAATCATTCAGGAGTATGGTGGTACGAGGCTTTATTTTCCTTCGTCGCCGCTGCCTGACAAGGGCTTGGGCAAGCTGATTGGAATGCAGGCGGCAACTGCGCTAGGGAAATATTGCGGCAGTGTTTCTTTTGATATACCAACACTTTATATGTTGCGTGTGAAAGTACGAAGAAACGGTGTGATTCAAAATCTGCTGGCTGGCGCAACTATCAGTGAAACGGCACGGCTTTTCGGGATGACCACGCGCAATGTCGTCTATATAAAAACGCAATACAGAGATAGAGAAAGGGTCGCTATGCATTATAAAGTGGTGAGCAATTTCAAGAGAGACGGCCAGAAATACCAAGTAGGGGACATGCTTGACTTGACCGAAAAACAAGCGGAGCCGTTACTGCATGACGGTGTTATTGAGCCGCTGCATAAACCGTTTTCCGTTGGCAAGCTTTCCATTAATCTCACCCCAGGAGCTTGACATGGTCGAGTTGAAAAACATTGTTTCACAGCTCAAGAGCGCTGCCAAGGAACTGATCGGGCAATTGGAGTCGATTGACGCCAAGATCGTTGAACTTAGCGAACAGCGCGATGCAATCACCAGCGGGCTGGTTTCCAAAGAAGATTTTCTTCAATACATGCGCGCGCACTTTCAGCGTAAAGGTGAAAGCTTTGAGCGCGGCATCATTAAAACAATTGGCAATCGCCCACGGGACTATGCCAGCTTGGAGCGTGCTAATAGCCAGGGTAATAGCTTTGTTGGGATCAACTTTCTGACTGAAGGAAATGTCCCGGTAGATATCACGGATGGTGCAATTTACTATTACTTTGGTGACCTGCTGGTGGATCGTTTGGGTAAATCTCTGGCTGGGCTGCAATGGCCTGAGGATGCCATCCCGGCAGCCTTGCGCCATGAAATGTTGCTGGATATCAAGCAGGATATTGCCATGTTGGAAAAGCAACGAGGCGGCTTGGTGGAAACACTGAAAGAGGCAGGTATCACCAGTATTTGATTACGAGCAAGCTCTGCCGCCTCCTTCTGCAGACAGCGGTGGAGCAGGGCAAAGGCTATCTGCCCCGGCCTTCGGGAAAAGGCCGCCCCGGATAGCCATCCAACGAAAGGGCATTTCCATGCCGACCATCAAAATATTCCGGGCAGGAACGTTTACTGCCTCAAGCGGCCATGCCATTACCATTTCAGAGAATGATCTAGCCGCAACTGCATTTCATTACAACAATTCAAAGCACAAAGCCCCTATCGTGCTTGGGCACCCTGAAAATGATTTGCCAGCTTATGGCTGGGTGGATAGGCTCAGAGTCAGTTACGGTTTTATGTTGGCTGAAGTCGGAAACTTGGCCGACAGTCTCGTGCAAGCGGTGCGCGATGGGCGATATAAGCATGTATCTGCGTCCTTTCATGGTCCACAGGCAAAAGCCAATCCGGCCCCTGGTGCATGGTTTCTCAAGCATGTGGGAGTGCTGGGGGCCGTACCGCCTGCTGTAAAAGGTTTGGGGCCTGTGAGTTTTGCGGAAGGGTTTGAGGTGCGGCAGCTGATCGGCATGGCGGAACTTACTGAGGCAAGAGTACTTGCTGGTGCGCAGGGTGCATTTCTGCCATCGCGGTGCGAAACTGTAACATTTGCCTGTCCAGCAGGGTTGCGGGCTGATGTTGGCAGGCTGAAGCTTCATCAAGCTGCGTTGGATTATCAACATGCTCACCGAGTTGATTATATCGAGGCTGTACGAGCAATTGTTGATTAGTAGATTAACCGCTGCGTAGCTTTCAAGGGCATCGCCTACCAACCAAGTGCGCAGTTGTATGGAATTTAAAGAATAGCGGGGTCACACCCGAATACCAGAGGCAAGACTCTGATGGGGTAGCTCCATCGGCTTTCGGCTCCTGCACCAGCCAGATATCGCCCCCGCTGCAAATATCAGGATAACACTGATCATGTTTGAAGTCATTGTTACGTAAAGATGCAGTTAGATTTGCGCGATATTTGAGACAAGCACTAATTTTATTGCGTGCCTGTGGATAACTTTTAATAACAGATTTATATCTTCACGGTAACAGTTTTATATCTGCATCTCGCCAGTTTTCAAAATTCGCTCCTATCGTGTCGTTTGCAATTTAACTCTGGAGTAATGCAATTAAAGTCAAGACTGGGGAAATAATGAAAATAATAAGTTAGTAAAAATTCTACAAGGGTCTTAGGAAGCAAAGCACCTATTAAGGTGTGATAACTTCCTAATATGGTTAGTAAAAATAGGTATTACCGCTGTTCTAAAATCAGCGAAGCCAAATTCAGGCAGATTGTGCGATGTTTTGCTCTCGATTTTACGGCTGTCAGTACTGCTGAATTGACTGGCACTTCTGTCCGATCCGTAAACAACATCTTTCTGAAGATTCGGCGACGGATTGCGGAGTCCTGTGAACTGGAGTCGCCGTTGCAAGGCGCGGTAGAAGTCGATGAATCGTACTTCGGTGCGCACCGTGTGCGAGGCAAGCGCGGTTGAGCTTGCCCCTGTTTTTCGGATACCAAGCATAGCGCTTATGCTGCCAGTTTCTGCTGGGTCAGCCAAGCAGCATAATACTCTGCCGGACTGACATATCCCAACGTGGAGTGGCGGCGTCTCCGGT
>Ga0208244_101556_pt1 | contig 11493 bp, 11 predicted proteins | sample SubbioCR12Aug_5A_FD_184828 | JGI IMG/M metagenome (GOLD analysis project Ga0208244, IMG submission 184828) | Serpentinite rock and fluid subsurface biosphere microbial communities from McLaughlin Reserve, California, USA - CR12Aug_5A (SPAdes) | ecosystem: Environmental > Terrestrial > Deep... | reverse complement strand
AAGACGACTGACTCCATAACGCTCTCCTTGCTCCTGGAGAACGTTATACAACATTGTTGAATCTGACGCCAGCTTTTTCTTTATTCGGTTGTCAAAGAGCTTTTTTCAAAGAGCTAAAGTGTTACATAAATTCCACAATCCGCATTCCGCAATTGGAATGGGAGGTAACGTAATGGCATTGGTTGTTCAAAAGTACGGCGGCACTTCCGTGGGAGATATTGACCGAATCAGGAATGTGGCCGGAAGAGTTATCCGTACCAGGGAGGAAGGGCATCAAGTGGTGGTGGTGGTTTCAGCAATGTTTGGAGAAACAGACAAACTCATCCGGCTCGCCCAGCAGGTCACTCCGGACCCCGATGAAAGAGAGATGGATGTTCTCATCTCCACAGGGGAGCAGGTCACCATTGCGCTGCTTTCGATGACCCTAAAATCGATGGGCTGTGATGCAAAATCGTATCTCGGATTTCAGATCAAGATTGCGACGGACAGCGCCTTTGGCAAAGCCCGCATCACCGGGATTGAGTCGGAAAAGGTGCTTGAGGATTTAAGAAACGGAAGGATCGTGGTGGTGGCCGGGTTTCAGGGCGTGGATGAGTCGGAAAATATCACCACGCTCGGCCGGGGAGGTTCCGATACGACCGCCGTGGCTGTGGCGGCGGCCATCCGTGCGGATGTCTGCGAAATTTACACGGATGTGGATGGCGTTTATACGACCGACCCCAATGTCTGCCCAAAGGCCCGTAAGCTTTCCAGGATCTCCTATGATGAGATGCTTGAAATGGCCAGCCTGGGAGCCAAGGTGCTTCAGATCCGGTCTGTGGAGTTTGCCAAGAAGTACGATGTTCCCATTCATGTGAGATCATCATTCAATGATCATCCCGGAACCATGGTCTGCAAGGAGGAAAGAGAGATGGAAAGGGTCGTTGTGTCAGGAGTGACTTATAATAAGAATGAGGCCAAAATTGAGATCATGCGCGTTCCGGATATCCCGGGAGTGGCCGCTAAATTATTCAAGCCCATTGCCGACGCCAATATCGTGGTCGATATGATCATCCAGACCTCCAGCACGGAAAAAGGCTGTGCGGACCTGGCCTTTACCGTTCCAAAGACCGATTTCTCGAAGGCCCTTCAGATTGTGAAGGAGAGTGTGAAACAGATCGGCGGGAAAGAGGTCCTCTCCGATGAAAACATCGCCAAGGTATCGATCATCGGCGTTGGGATGAGAAGCCATTCCAATGTGGCCGCGCAGATGTTTTCCGCCCTGGCCAGGGATGGCATCAACATCCAGATGATCTCGACTTCGGAGATCAAAATCTCCTGCGTCATCAACTCCAAATATACGGAGTTGGCGGTGCGAGCCCTCCACGACGCCTTTGAACTGGATCAACCGGTGGTCACGGAAGAAAAATAGAGGAATGATATTGTAAATGTCCTTGTTTTGTCATTCCGGGCTTGACCCGGAATCCAGTGTTTTCAATTTTGTTAAGAATTCCCTAGACTCCGGTTCCTGCCGCAGGACCGGAGTGACGACTTTTAGGAAGCCATCTCTATTATTTCACTTTTAGTGAGGCAATATATTTTGAAAAGGTTGGATGAAGTGAAGATTTACGATACTACCCTCCGGGATGGTTCCCAGGCGGAGGATATTGCCTTCTCGGTGGAGGATAAGGTCCGGATTGCCCAAAAACTCGATGAGCTGGGCATTCACTATATCGAAGGGGGCTGGCCTGGCTCCAACCCGAAGGACCTCCAGTTTTTTCAAGAGATCAAATCGGTTCATCTCTCCGGGGCGAAGATCGTTGCCTTCGGAAGCACGTGCCGGGCAGGGGCATCGCCCCGAAATGACCCTAATCTCCAGGCGCTGATCGAGGCAGGAACAGCGGCCGTCACCATCTTTGGAAAGGCATGGGACATGCACGCCCTCGAGGCATTAAACATCAGCCTCGATGAGAATCTTGAAATCATCTCTCAGTCGATCCGCTTTCTCAAGGGAAAAGTGCCTGAAGTCATTTTTGATGCAGAGCACTTTTTTGATGGATTCAAGAGCAATCCCTCTTATGCCCTTTCCATCCTGAGGACGGCTCAGGAAGCGAAGGCCGATTGGATCGTGCTCTGTGACACGAACGGGGGCGCCCTTCCTTACGATCTTCAGATGGCCATTCGAGAAGTGAAGAAGGAAATCACCGTTCCTCTCGGCATCCATGCCCATAACGATGCTGAGATGGCGGTGGCCAATTCCATCCTTGCCGTGAGAGAGGGAGTCGCACAGGTTCAGGGAACGATCAATGGCTATGGAGAACGATGCGGCAATGCCAATCTCTGTTCCATCCTTCCCAATCTCAAATTGAAGATGGGGCTGGATTGTATGACCGATGCCCAGCTTCATAAGATGACCGAGGTCTCCCGCTTCGTTTCGGAATTGGCGAACCTGCCTCATCCGAAGTGCCTGCCCTATGTGGGCGAAAGCGCCTTCGCACACAAGGGAGGCGTCCATGTGAGCGCCATCCGGAAAAGCCCACTCACCTATGAACATATCCATCCCGAGCGGGTTGGAAATCGCCAGAGGGTTCTCATCTCCGACCTTTCCGGAGAATCGAACATTCTCTACAAGGCGGCCGAGTTCGGAATTGACCTCGAAAGCAAAGACCCCAATGTCCGCACCATCCTGGACAACTTGAAAAAACTCGAACACGAAGGATTTCAATTTGAAGGGGCCGAGGGTTCCTTTGAAATCCTGGTCAAGAAGGGCCTTGGAAAACATAAGAGGTTCTTTGAGCTTCTTGGATTTCGCGTGATCGTCGAGAAAAAAGAGGAGGAAGGGCCTTCCCTCTCGGAAGCCACCATCATGGTCCGCGTCGGCGATCAGGTCGAACATACGGCCGCCGTGGGAAATGGCCCTGTCAATGCGCTCGACAATGCCATCCGCAAAGCCCTCGAAAAGTTCTACCCCGAATTAAAAGAGGTCACACTTCTCGATTACAAAGTGAGAATCCTCACCACCAAAGACGGAACCGGCGCCCAGACCAGAGTTCTCATCGAATCCGGAGATGGGGAGTCCAAATGGGGAACCGTAGGAGTCTCTGAAAATATCATCGAGGCCAGCTGGCAGGCCCTTGTGGATTCGATCGACTACAAACTCCTGAAAGAAGAAAAGGGTTAAGCCATTTCGGATTTCGGAATGCGGATTTCGGAATTAAAAACAAAAGTTAAATATTTATTTTCTCTCTACACTCCGCATTCCGCACTCCCTGCCCGCCGCACAGGTGCTTTGGCAGGCGGGCGCATTCCGCATTTTAATAGATACTTTTCCCTCGGTCAACAGAAGGTCCTCTTCATTTTAGCCTTATTCCTCCTCGGCATCCTCACCTTTAAATTTTACGATTCCCCCCCTGCCCCTTCAGAGGAAATCACGCAAGAGATTGTGATTGAAGTCCTGGGAGAGGTCCGGAAACCCGGAGTCTATATTTTTCAACATTCCCCCACCTTAAAAGAGGCAATCGAAAAGGCAGGCGGTTTCAAGGAACCTGCTTCTATTGACCCTGAATTATCCTCAATCGCTTTGGAAACAGGAACCCTGCTTACCGTTGCGAAAGAATCCCCATCCAACAATATACCCTCTCCCCTGGGGGGAGAGGGTAAGGGTGAGGGAGGATTGAAAAGGGCGCCTAAGGGGATTAAGCAAGATGAAATTAAAATTAAAATCGGGACCATGGAGGCTCATAAACTTCTTGTCTTCAATATTCCCCTCGACCTCAATCGGGTTTCCGTGGAAGACCTCTGCCTTCTCCCGGGAATCGGCGAGTCCCTGGCCCGTGAGATCATCACCTACAGGGAAAGGAGAAGAGGATTCAGATCGGTAGAAGAACTGAAAAATATAAAAGGGATCGGTGATAAAAAATACGAATCCCTTAAAAGCTTTTTTGTCATAAGGTGAATCAATACTTCAGGGTTCAGTGATCAAGGCAAAACCCAAAAACCAAGTCTGTAATGAAACTTTTACTCCACATCTTCATATTTTTTCCGTTGCAATCCCCGTGGCAAGCTTTCCGGTTTCTTTAACGGATAACTTTCCTATTTTACCCCTCCTCTGTTCAGTCCTGATCTTCTGACAGATGACCTGTCAAGTTTTTAACTAAGAAAAACTTGACAGGTTTGATTTTTTATAATAAAGTTTAGAAATATATAAACTATAGATATTCGAAACAAAATGGAGGTTGAAGTAATGAACACTTTACCGGCAGCTATCAAGAAACGCTCAGCCCGGCAATTCTTGTTCTTTTGGATTCTACCCCTTGCCGTGATCGGAGGATGGCGTTTTCCCATTTTGGGATACCTTCTCCCCCTCTGCATGATCGCCGGAATAGGAATCGCTTTCTTTAAGGGGAGATACTGGTGCGATTGGTTGTGCCCAAGGGGAAGTTCATGGGATCTTCTTTTAAGCCGGATTAGTTTAAAGAAAAGAATTCCCCTACTGTTCCGAAATACAAAATTCAAGATATTCATCATGATGGTTATGATGACGGTTTTATTTACTCAACTTCCAAGAGCCTGGCCGAGCATTGATGGTATGGGGCGGGTCTTTGTAACAATGCTGAGTGTAACAACGATTGTTGGAATTGTTCTCGGAATCCCAACTCATCATCGGAATTGGTGTACCTATTGTCCCGTGGGAACGATGGGACATTGGTTGGGAAAAGGAAAGTATCCATTGATGATTAGTTCCTCATGTAATGAGTGCAAAAAATGTGATACCGTATGTCCTATCCAGATTAAGAGATGGCAATATCGACCTGAGAATGGAGATGCGTTTGTTATCCCGGAATGGGATTGTCTGAAGTGTGGTCTTTGTATCGAGGCATGTCCTCAAAAGGCCTTAAACTTTAAAACCAATTATGGGGGAATATATGGAAAAGATTTTTGAACTTCATGCCGATGTCTGTAAAGTATTTTCAAACGCCAAAAGACTGGAGATCCTGAATACATTGAGGGACAGGGAAATGACCGCCAGTGAATTAATTGAGAAGATCGGTCTCAGCAAAGCCAATCTATCCCAACATATGAGCGTATTGAAATCGAAAGGGGTGGTCTTGACCAGGCGAGAGGGGGTCAACATTTATTATCGTATCTCAAATACCAAGATTATTCAGGCCTGTGACCTGATGAGGGAGGTTCTTTTAGAACAATTTCAGGAGAAGGGAAAAATGGTCGCCAGTTTAAGGCGTATCAAATAAGGGGGGAAAGAAGGAGGTGCTAAAATGGCATACGAAGTATTTAAGTTCATCCATATTCTGGCAGTCGTTTTTATGGCCGCGCCCCTTTACAACCTTGTTGTTGTCCATGAGCGGAGACGACTCGGTAAGGCAACATTTTTGGTAGATAGGTATTTCGAAAACATTATAAAAGGGGCAGCCATCCGTTGCTATGTCTATCAGTTTACCGCTGTAATCACCGGGCTCCTGCTGCTTCCCTTGGGTGGTTTCCCTTGGAGTGATTTGATCGGGAATCCAATTCTGTTATTGAAGTTGATCCTTCTGCTTTCGCTGATGGGGCTGCTCTCAATAGTCCATTTCCGACTCCAACCTGCGATCGAGGCGCTCCTTAACGAGGTAAAAGGAGATGAAATCCCAGAAGGCATTGCCAAGCAAATCGCCCCTATCCGGCTCAGGCGTACACGTTTAGCATCTATCTGCTTATTCATTGTTATAACGACTGTTCTGTTGGGGTTGCAAATCACATCAAGGTTCGGACCTCTGATAACCGCTATTCTAATTCTGATAGCCGGGCTATTTTCCTGGAGGGTCTACCGCACGGGAGTCCGTAGTGGATGGTTTTAGAAATCGCTTTGGAGGAGAATAAACTGAAGGTCTTTGATGAACTATTAAATCCATTGGAAGTTGGGAAAGAGATTGAAAATTTCCAGATCGGGGAGAATCAATTGTTCTCGCACTTAAAGGGATTTCCCATATTTTTGGTCTTCTGGAAAACCCTCTGAACTCGGTGTCAGCAGGAGGCTCCTGTGATCGAAAGAGAGATCTGGCAGAGGTTCAAAGATAATGGATTGAAGGTTTTGGCGATCGGTGTTCAGGAGGATGCTGGGAAAGCCTCTTCATGGTCATTTCAGCATCGATTGACCTATCCAGTGATGATTGACCCTGATGGGGAGATTTATAAGAAATTTGGAAATGGGTCGGTTCCCTATCATGTACTTATTGGCAAAGATCTCATGCTTCGACTTTCTGACGAGAAATTCGATCAGGATCATCTGATTCAACTTCTGAAGGGGTATCTTCAGAATGAAATTTAAATAAAGAGATTTATGAAAACAGAACAGATTTATCTTGATTTCAATGCCAGCACACCGATTGCTCCTGAAGTGGTTGAGGCGATGAAGCCCTTTCTGAATCGACATTACGGTAATCCTTCCAGCCATCACTGGGCAGGAGACCCTGCAAAAGAAGCTATCGAAAATGCCCGGAGACAGGTGTCTGATCTCCTCCAGTGCCACCCCGGTGAGATTGTTTTCACCAGCGGCGGAAGTGAATCAAACAATCATGCGATTAAAGGTGTCTTTCATGCTTTAAAAGACAGAGGAAATCATATTGTCACGACACAGATAGAGCACCCGGCGGTTATAAATCCCTGTAAGTTTCTTGAAAAACTCGGGGCAGAGGTGACTCATGTAGGTGTGGATCAGTATGGAAGAGTCGATCCTGAAGAGATTGAAAAAGCCATCACACCCAAAACCATCCTTATCACAGTGATGCATGCCAATAATGAAGTGGGAACGATCCAGCCCATCAAAGAGATATCCGAAATTGCAAAGAGACATCGAATTCTCTTCCATACGGATTCAGCTCAATCCGTGGGAAAGATTGATACACAGGTGGACGACCTGGGAGTCGATTCATTGTCGGTTGCAGGTCACAAACTCTATGCTCCAAAGGGTGTAGGCGCCCTCTATATTCGGGAAGGAACCCCTATCGAACCCCTCATCCATGGCGCAGGCCATGAATCAGGACGCCGGGCAGGCACCGAAAATGTCCTTCTCATCGTGGGACTGGGAAAGGCTTGCGAGGTTGCAAAGAAATATCTCAATGACGATAAAATCCCTTATCTTAGGGACCGTTTCTGGGAAATGCTTCAAGAACACTTCGGCAGTGAGGTTGTTCTAAATGGTCATCCCATCCATCGCCTCCCCAATACGCTAAATGTCAGTTTTGTCGGAAGAGTCGGATCAGAACTGTTGGCACAATTAGATGGCGTAGCTGCCTCCACGGGAGCCGCCTGTCATTCCGGTTCTGTGGAATTGTCACCTGTTCTGAAAGCGATGGGAATCCCTCCTGAGGTTGGAATGGGTGCCATCCGCTTTAGTCTTGGTCGTACAACAACACTTCAAGAGTTGGATAGGGTTATCCAATTGCTTGAAAAGGCCCTCCCCTCGTAACCCTATTTTGCCAACTCTATCGCCTTCTCAAAGGCCTTCTCCATATCGGGGAGATGGCTCATCTCCGGAACCACCTGGATATATCGAACAAAGAGTGGATGCCTTTCTAAAATGGGTAAGGGTTTTGACTTAAGTCAATGATTTTTGCCAGAGTTGGGGTGATTTTAGTATTTATCAATCAAATTGATCGATTTTGAAACCTTTGGAAAGGAGGGTTTTATGGAAAGTAAGGCAGCGAAAAATCTTTTCATATGGGCGACGGTTATCTGCACGGCCGTCTTTATCTGGCTCACGATCGACACCCATCTGTCCATCCCTAAACGCACCAACACCGATCAACTGACGGATGAGGTCGTATCAGGCAAGAGGGTCTGGCATAAGTACAACTGTAATGATTGCCATACGATCCTCGGCATTGGAGGTTATTACTCTCCCGATATGACCAAGGTTTATTCCTCGCGGGGAGAGAATTGGTTGAAGGTATTTCTTAAGAATCCCGAATCTCCGGATCCTCAGAGAAGAAAGATGCCCAACCAGAAGCTTTCGGACGATGAAATCAAGAAACTCATCGCCTTTTTTAAATGGGTGGATGCGATTGACACCAATGAGTGGCCACCCGAGCCCATCACTGTGGCAAAAGCAACAGGAGCCCCCATCAAAGACACAGCCCAGATTTTAAAAGGGAAGAATGTTTACAACCAGAACCGGTGTGACCTCTGCCACCGAATCGGAGGACAGGGCGGAGTTATCGGCCCTGACCTCTCTCACGTTGGCACGAAACGCGATACTCAGTGGCTTTCGCAACTGGTCAAAAACCCTAAATCGATCAACCCAACCACGCAGATGCCGGCCTATCCACAGCTTTCAGAAGATGAGGTCCAGGCGCTGACCGGCTTCCTGGGAGGACTTAAATAATTGCGGATTTCGCCCCTCACCCTTCCCCTCTCCCCTTGGGGGGAGAGGGCGGGGTGAGGGGGAAAAGGAGGAAAAACATATGACTTACGAATCGCAAAAGGTTGCCATTAAATATTTCGTCATCTCAGCCGTTTTCTTTGGCCTCCAGTCGCTGGTTGGCCTGCTTCTTATTCTGAAATATATCTGGCCCGATCCTCTCATCTCCATTCTCCCTTTTAATACGGCCCGGGCCATCCATACCAATCTTCTTGTGGTCTGGATGCTCTTCGGGTTCATGGGAGGCACTTACTATGTCGTTCCCGAAGAATCGAAGACAGAGTTATATAGCAAGAAACTTGCCGATCTTCAATTCTATCTCCTCCTCATAGGTGGCCTGGTTGGGGTGATCGGATTTCTATTCGGCTGGACAGCCGGAAGGCCTCTTCTTGAATTGCCGGTGGAGTTGAAGTGGGCGGTTGTCATTGTCGCCCTGATTTTCATCTTCAATGTTTTTATGACGATGCTCAAAACAAAGAAATGGACGGCTGTCCAGGGTCTTCTCCTCGGGGGGCTCGCGATGTTAGCGGCCATGTGGCTTTTTGCGATACCCTTCTTTAAAAACCTCACTTTCGACTACTATTACTGGTGGTGGGTTATCCATCTCTGGGTGGAGGGAGCCTGGGAACTGATTGCCGCCTCCCTCATGGCGTTTATTTTGCTCAAGATCACCGGCGTCGAACGTCAGGTCGTGGAGAAGTGGCTCTATATTGAGGTAGGGCTCGTCCTTGCCTCCGGAATCATCGGAACAGGCCACCATTATTACTGGATCGGAACGCCGGGATACTGGCTCTGGTGGGGCGGAATATTCAGCGCTCTCGAAACCGTTCCGATTGTTCTGATGGTCTTTGATACCCTTCGGCACGTAAAACACAGAAAAATTGAGATTCCCGATCGGTTGGTCCTTTACTGGACAATCGGTTGCGCGCTGTTTCACTTCTTCGGCGCCGCAGTGATGGGGATGGTTCATACACTGCCGCAAGTCAACCGTTGGACTCATGGGACACAGGTAACCGCCTCTCATGGCCACCTGGCTTTTTTCGGCGCTTATGCCATGCTCATCCTGACCGTCATCTATTACGCCCTTCCCAAATTGAAAGGGTTGACCCAATTCAACCAGAAAAGAGGCTTCTGGGTTTTCTGGATCACGGTTAGCATGATGCTGACCATAGGATTAGCCTTTGGAGTGGCAGGGGTGATCCAATCTTATATGCAGAGAGGGTTGGGCATCGATTTCCTCACGGTTCAGGGTTTTATGAAACCCTGGTTCATCGCTGTCTTCATCGCAGGGCTGGGATTCTTTGCCGGAGTGATCCTCTATGTCATCGATGTCCTGAGCTTAGCTATGAAGAAGAGTTGAGGTTGGAAGAATGGAAGGTTGGAATACTGGAATGATGGGTTTAATCGGTTTAAACAATATTCCATTCTTCCAATATTCCATCATTCCAGTTGGGTGATATGAAATTGGTCATTGCTGAAACCATCGAGATTATCAGGGAGAAGGCCCCTGCTCCGCTTCAGGAGATATGGGTCGATGACCTCGTTATTGGCATCTTCTTCACGGGCGTGAAACTGTCGACCGGCCATGGAGGCTGCGCCTTCACGCCCATTGGCGAAGTTCCGGAGGCAGTCTGCTGTCCGAGCTCGGCGGCCCGGATGCCACCAGCCGGGAATTTGCACGGAAAGCCTGTTTCTGAAATTCTCAATTACTCACTCGACCCCAATGTCCTAAAGAGCGCCATCGGCATCGCAACTCTCAATGGACTTTCTCAGTGGATTCTCGAATCGGGAGACGAAAGGGAATACGAAGTGGTTAAAGAGAAGGATGGTTTCGATCTCCTCGACATCCAACCCTATGAAACGGTCTCATTGGTGGGGGCTTTTGGCCCTTATATCAAAAGGCTGAAGGCAATGGGAAACCCCTTTTATATTATTGAAAAGAATCGTTTGACCCTGAAGCCGGATGAGATGAAATATTTTAAACCCGAATCCGAGATGAACACAGCGATCGAGAAATCGCAGGTGGTGATCATCACCGGAACAGCCATCGTCAACCACACCATTGATGCTGTCTTCTCATGGATCAGCAATGGAAAACGGGCCGGTATCATTGGACCCACGGCCAGCCTCATCCCTGATGCCTTTTTTAAAAAAGGCATTGATGTGATGGCAGGCGTCCGCATTTTGAACTCCGACCTGATGCTCAAGATTCTGAAACAAGGAGGCTCCGCTTACCATTTATTGAGAGAATGTTCTGAGAAGATCGCCTTTGTAAAAAAATAAATCTTCGCTTTTTCTGTTGTAATAAATATGAAATTGGCCTCAATGGGTTGGCAAAGAAGCCAATCCTCTTTTTCTCATACTGTTCTTAAATCTGTACTTATCTCTCATTTTTATCCTACCGGAATACCTCCGTTGCCAGGACACGTTTCCTGATAAATTTTTAAACCTCTCCGGGGTTCCCAGGATGTCGATTCCATTTTCATGTGGTCTAACCCGCCTTGTTCCGGTCACACTCATCTTTTGCCCCATTTTTAAACCTTACCTTCCCAATATCTTTCCTTCAGAATGCCCAACCTTACACCAATTATGCCGACATTGGTTTCCTCCACGGGAGTACTTGGGAAATAACCCCGATCCGAAACTTTGCCCATTAACGTCACGAAACCCGAAGGGGATACCCATCGGTGGTTTGTGCCTTATAGGAATTGAAGAAATTAAAAATTAATGGAAATGAAAATTCTCTCAACTCCCGGGAAACTTAAAAATCAGTAACACTTTAGCGTTTTGAAAATCCCTCCCGACCTCCCTTTTCCAAAGGGAGGAGATAATAGTTTCCCCCTTTGAAAAAGGGAAGGTGTGAAAAAATCATAAAATGGATAAAAAATGTTTGACATAGCCATATAGCTATGGCAGCAATGAAGAGTGAATATTTTTCGCGTTACTAATCCGCTTCAGTCCTGCCTTTTTTGTAACACTTTAGCTCTTTGAAAAAAGCTCTTTGACAACCGAATAAAGAAAAAGCTGGCGTCAGATTCAACAATGTTGTATAACGTTCTCCAGGAGCAAGGAGAGCGTTATGGAGTCAGTCGTCTTCC
>Ga0208244_101555_pt1 | contig 11496 bp, 8 predicted proteins | sample SubbioCR12Aug_5A_FD_184828 | JGI IMG/M metagenome (GOLD analysis project Ga0208244, IMG submission 184828) | Serpentinite rock and fluid subsurface biosphere microbial communities from McLaughlin Reserve, California, USA - CR12Aug_5A (SPAdes) | ecosystem: Environmental > Terrestrial > Deep... | reverse complement strand
CCCATCGCCGCAATGTCGTGATCGACACACCCAGCGCTTCGGAGGCTTCGCCTATCGCTACATATCTATCCATATTGCTCAGTATTGGATATATATGGATAGATGTCAAGCGAACTGTTCAAACCCCGCTCTCCGCCAGCATGCGCTGGAGTTCGCCCAGATCGGCAACCGTGAGCGGCCGATTTGTCCGCAGCTTGTGGACCGCAACGTGATCCTGGTGCGCGCGCAGGAATGCCTGTGCCTTGGCCCGGAACTTCGCGTAGTCCATGCCTTGGCCGAAGCCGGGCAGATCGACTGCCGTCTCCCCGCCCATCTCATCCTCGAAATCGGTGTAGATGGGCCTGCGTTTCTGCTTCTCGATCAGCTTGATCAGATCGCGCAGCCGCCGGCGCATGCCTTCGAGCATCGGCACGGTGACATCCCGCCACCACTCGTCGGTCTGCACGTCCTGAATAAACGCCATCTGCTCGCGCACCATCGGAATCGCTGACTTCTCCTCCAGCAACTCCGCAAGCGCCTTCACCTGATCGCGCAGGCGAATGAAACCCGGCTCGGAACGCAACATCGCGAGCTGGAGGTTCAGCACAAGCAGGTCGAAGCGCTTGGCCTCTTCGCCTTCCGGGTCGAGTTCCGACGGCAGGCCCGCCACTTCATGTGAAAGCTCCGTGATCGCCTCCGTTGGCAAGACGGCCCAGGCCTCGGGCTTGGCGTACTTTTCGACGATGCGCCGCCTGGGCCGCACGACGAAGTTGTCCGGATTCATGGCAACCACTTCTCTTTGGAGCAACGCCGCGATTTGCGCGCGCACCTCGTCATCCGATTCCGGGTGCCCATGCGGTGGCGCCCGCTGCTCGCGAGCCGCATTGCGGTCGGCTTCCACCAGCTTCTTGTCCAGCTCGCCGATCAACTCCAGCCGCGCGTTGAACAGCCGCTTGCCCAGCGACTCGCCCAGCGCCCCCTCTCCGGAGGGAATGTCCTGGCTGAAGTACTCCAGATTCTGGCAGTAGTCGAAAATGCAGAAGAACGCTTTGTGCCTGCCAGGCTCGAACAAGTCCGGGCACAGCCGCGTGCCGCGGCCGAGCATCTGCCAGAACTTGGTCTTCGAGCGCACCAGCTTGAAGAAGACCAGGTTCACTACCTCCGGAATGTCGATCCCAGTGTCCAGCATATCCACAGAGATGGCGATGTGCGGCGCCTTGTCCCTGGCCGAGAAGTTGTCGATGAGGCTCTGCGCGTACTCGGTCTTGAAGGTGATGACGCGCGCGAACTCGCCCTTGTGGTGCGGGTAGTTGGCGTTGAAGCGCTCGGCGATGAACTCGGCGTGATGCTGGTTCTTGGCAAACAGAATGGTCTTGCCGAGCCGGTCGCCGCCGGCCACCGCAATGCCCTGCGTCATCAGGTGCTCCAGCACCTTGTCCACGGTGTCCTTGTTGAACAGCCACTTGTTGACCGCTTCGGCTTCGACGCGGTCGGGAACGCCGCCCTCTTCGTCCCACTCCAGCGCGTCCCACTGATCCTTGTCCTCTTCCGACAGCTCGTTGTATTTGATCCCTTCACGCTGAAACTTGAGCGGCACCGACACGGCCTGGGGCGGCACGAGAAAGCCGTCGCGCACCGCCTCTTCTAGCGAGTAAGCGTCGGTCGGCACGCCGTTTTCGAGGTCGAACAAGCTGTACGTGTTGCGGTCCACCTCGTCCTTGGGCGTGGCGGTGAGCCCGACCAGCAGCGAATCGAAGTAGTCGAAGATGGCGCGGTACTTCTGGAACACCGAGCGGTGCGCCTCGTCGATGATGACCAGATCGAAGTGCCCGACGCCGAAGCGTCGCTGGCCGTCGCGCGTCTCATCGATCAGCCCCATCATCGTCGGATAGGTCGAGACGAAAACGCGCCCCTCGGCGTCCTTCTCGGTCACCAGATTCACCGGCGACGCATCCGGCAGGTGGCGCTTGAAGGCGTTCACCGCCTGGTTCACCAGCGCCACCCGGTCCGCGAGGAACAACACGCGCTTGGCCCAGTTGCACCGCATGAGCAAGTCGGCGAGCGCGATCACCGTGCGCGTCTTGCCGGCGCCGGTCGCCATCACCACCAGTGCCTTGCGGTCGTGGTCGCGCTCGAAGGCCTCGGCGATGCGCCGGATGCCGCGCGTCTGATAGAACCGCTCGACAATGGCAGGATTGATCTCTCCCGCCGCCAATGGCCTGCGCGTCGCGCGTCGCTGAATCGCAAGCTCCAGCTCGGCCTTCTTGTAGAAGCCCTGCACGGCGCGCGGCGGGTAGTGGGTGTCGTCCCAAAGCCAGTGCTCGTAGCCGTTGGAGTAAAAGATCAACGGGCGCTGACCGAACTGGCGCTCCAGGCAGTCGGCATAGAGTTTGGCCTGCTGCTGTCCGACGCGCGGGTCGCGCCGCGTGCGTTTGGCCTCGACCAGTCCCAAAGGCTTGCCGTCGTCGCCCCAAAGCACATAGTCGACGAAGCCCTTGCTCTGATTGTTGGGCATGCCGCTGACTTCGAACTCGCGGTCACGTTGTTGATCCAGCGGCCAGCCGGCTTCCTTCAGCAGCAGGTCGATGAAGTAATCGCGGGTCTCGGCCTCGGAGTAGTCGTGGGTGTCGGGCTGTGCGGTTGCCGCCTGCTTCGCCGCGGCCACTTCCGCGCGCAGGCGCTTCAGCGCCTCGTCGAGCGCGGTCCTGTCTGCCAGCACGACGGCCAGCTTTTCGTCGCGTTCGCGCAGACCCGCCTCGATCTGCTGCAACTGCTCGGCGGTCTGACTGGGGGCGGCTGCGGCCCTGGGCAACGCAGCCGCATCGAACGCCAGCCCCGGCGCCGGCCGCGCCGCCCGCCCGTAGCTGCGGGCGAGCCAGTACGCCACATGGAACAACTCGCGCACGGCGACCAGCGCATCGTCCGACGGAATCGCGCGGTAGCCGTGCACGGCGCGGTTGCCCAGCGTGTTGATGACCCGCGCCTTGCTGAACACCGCCTCGCCCGCTGCCGCCTTGAAGCTTGGGTCGTGAATCAGCGCCGAGAGGTTGTCCTGGTACGGCAGCCTGAGCGCGGCATCATGCTTGTAGGCCCAAGCCACCGCCAATTCCAGCGCCCGGCGGGCGTAGAAGCAGGCGGTGCGCGGGTCCGTGTGCACTGCGACCTCGGCCCGCGAAGCTGCATCGAAGACGGGCGACCACTCCTGCCGCAGAAAGGCGAACTGGCTCATGTCGGCTGCGGCCCGTCGCCGCTGCGGGTGTCAGAGTCCGCTGTCACAGTTTGTCATAGCTCCGTGTCACAGCTTGTCATAGCTTGTGCCGCTGCAGCATTGCTTCGAAATTGCAACCAGCGGCAATTCAGTTGCAATCGCACCAGCCATGAAGCACTTATCGATCAACCAGTTAAGCTGGCATGGCCAACCACCGATTGCTGATCTCATGATCGCGGCTCCCCGAGGTTGCAATTCACCGGGCCAGCGCCCGGGAACCAGCGCGCCGCGTTGGTGACCCCGACTTTGTGGATCAAACCCTCCGCGCGCAACTCGCGCAGCAGCACCTGAATCTGGCTCCGCCCGAGGGCAGGCAGAACCTGGCGGAACTCGTCCATCTTGGCGCCCGTGGCTTCGTTGTCCTCGATATGCTTCAGCAGCAGCGCCTTGTTGGTTCCTCGATCGAGACCCTTCCTGCGCGTGTAGCCCCCTTTGTTGCCCAGCGCCGCGTAAAGTCCGCGCGCCAGCATGTACCGCGTCCCTCGCCCACGCCCGAACGATTCCACGGCGCCCGCGACGATCAGACCCGGCAGACACAACTTGAGATGATCGGGCAAGGTCTGCTCGCGCCGCAGATGGTCGAGCGCAAGAAAGTCGTAGGTGGAGAACGACCTGAGCCTCTCCTCGCCCAGTCGCTCGATAAAGCGCACAAATGCCGGGCTGACGATCGCGCCGTGTAAGGTCAGACGCACTTCATGGCTTGACGTGCCCGCAAGGCTCGGCAGCGACTTGCCCTGCCGGATCGCGCTTTCGAACATCAGGTTCATGCCCTGGCCCGAGCGTTCGATCAGCCCGCACTTGGCCAGCGCCTCGGCCAGCCGCCGGTTGCGCGGATTCTGCTGGTCGAGGATGTTCGCCGGGGTGATTCCCGTTGGCAGGCCGCCCGGGCTCACCACCTCCAGCCTCTGCGCATACTGTCGCACAAACACCGAACCGCCGAGCCGGTAGTCCCGATGCGCCACCGCATTGAGCAGCGCTTCGCGCACCGACACTTCATCGAAGGTGGGCAGTTCGATGCGGAACAGCCCATCCTGATAGCTCTGCCGGTCGTTGCGCAGATTGATCTTGTTCCAGATGGCGTCGTGCCAGAGGAAGAACCCTTCCCGATACTCCTCGCGGTCTGCCGCGGGCCCGGAAGCCTCCGAGGATCGGTACTCGAACACCAGTTCCGCCTGCGCCAGCCAGCGCCCCAGCGCCGCTCGCGTGCCGAACAGGATCAGCGCCGCATAGGTGACGCGTCCATCCAGCAGCAGTTCGGCGTTGGAGAGCGTCTGCTCATCGGACCATCGCGCCTTGCGTTCGTCGCGAGTCTTGATGGCCCATCGCGCGCGAAAGATCTCGATGGCCTGTGGCGACAAATCGCCCATCGAGGCGCCGGGGCATGTTTCGGCCGAGAAATCCGCGCCTGTCTCGGCGAAGATTGTCCGCAATTCCGCATCGCTCAACGCTGCCAGTTCGTCACCCGCCCGCTTGAGATATCGCCCATCGATCTGCCAGGCAGTGCCTGGCAACCGCGCCGGAACATGGACCACCAGCACCCGACCCTCGGTGGTTCGCAGCTCCTCCACGGGAATGCGATGCGACAGCCGGTCATGCAGGCCGGCTTCCGTTCGCCCTGGCTCGGCGAACGCCGCCGTTCCGACGATGCGGCGCGGGCGCCGGTCGGTCACGCCGAGAATGATCTTGCCGCCGCCTTCGTTGGCAAGCGCCACGCAGTACTCCACCAGCTTCTCGAAGTGGAAGTTCTGCTTCGCTTCCTTGAACTCAAGGTGGACACCTTCGGGTTCCGCGAGCCAGTGCTGGAGTTGTTCGGCGGTGGTTTGCATGGCAAACCCTTAGCCGCCGCGGTACACGACGTCAGCGTCGAGCGCGCTGCGCAGGTGCGGCGTGAAGCCTGCCAGAAGGATCGACATGGCCACCAATTTGATGGCCGTTGTCCGCTGGAGGATGCTGTGCCGCCTCATGGGCTTCAGCGGTACCTTGCTGCGTCTATGGCTTGCGACACCCAAGCGGCCATGTTTCTCGAAATGTCGCCGTAAGCATCCCTAGCACTCGGGTCATGGCACGTAATCAGGTTTGTCATCGACTGGCCACTGACGTTCCAGTTGCTGAATGGGTTCGATCCCTTCGCGCATGTGCCGGTGCGAGGGTCCTTCATGTTGTGGATGTAGATGCCGAACAGCCCCTTCTTCAGTTCCCATGCACGCTTGATTTCGTACTTCACCCACGGGCGATTGGCTGTCTGGGAGCCGATGAGCACGATCACGCAGCGCTTGTACTTCAAGCTGTCGTCTATCCACTTCTCCACGGCCGCGTCGCCTTTCCGTTTGACCTGCTCCCAGTCGTTCGGCGAAACGGGTTCGTTGCCATCAACGACGCCCATGTTCCGAATCTGCTGAACCCGAAACACGTCGTTGTCGTAGTGGAAGCTGTAGAAGACAGGTTCTCTAGCCATTCAGCGCCCTCCTCATTTCACAAACCACCAGACCGCCGTCATCGCCGCGACCAGCACGCCGTAGTAGATCAGCAAGGTCGGCGAGAACAGGGCGTGCGACCACTTGTTCCGCGACGGCGTCGCCTTAAAGGGTTGCGTGTCCATCGAGAAATCGATTGCGCTTTCGTCCAGGTTTCGCACGTGGTCATACAGTGATCGAAACCGGCGCTCCTGAGACAGGAAATAGCCGTCCAGCAGCCAAAACATGAGCGTCGGGAAGTACGCCAGGGCGAAGTAGAAGTCCTCCGACTCCTTTGCAGCGAGCGCGAACATCGCGGCGATGAGGGTCACCGTCCAGCCTTTGAGCAGAAAGAGATTCGAAGCCATCCGGTTGATGGCCTGCTGGATGAACTCAAGGTGCTTAAGCTTCCTCCCCATGGGCATCTCTGTCGTCACGCCGTCAGTTCGCAAACGTCAGTTCGCTCCAGCTCTCCCCGGAAGGCACGGTGTTGGAGGGAGGCGAAGAGGGCGTCAAGTTCGGAAAGTGCGTCCCGATCAAGACTTTTCAATGACTCGACAGCGGCAATACGGCGAGCAAACTCCATCCGCAGATCAGCGTCCGGCGTGGGTACCTCCAAGGCGCGGAGAATCTCAAGGTTAATGTTTTTCTGCGCAGACTCGGGCGCCTTTTCTTCAAGCGAAGCCTGAAGAAACGAGAGCCAACCTCGCACGAACTCGACCGTGCCAGGCTCGTCACTGCGAAAGCCTACAATGCTGTCGGGGAAGCAGGCGTCGAACGCAAGTATCCCGGTCTTCGCAATATTTGCCGCGATGGTGATGCATAGCGTTCCAGCCGGCCACATCTTGCTCTGCCGAAGCCCTACTTCCGAGTAGGTGGCGGAGTAATCCGTAATGTATCCGCCACAGTTGGCAACATCTCCCGTTTGAACGAACGGGTACGGCCCGCCCAGCAACTCCGGCGCATTCCGAGGCCGGTGCTTCGACACGCCACGGTCGAGCGAACCCAGCGTCGTAAGCTTCCTTTTCGACCAGCCTTGGGGGTTGGCGATCGGGTCGCCGAACATGTCGAGGAAGATGGATTGGGTGAGGGTGTCGAGTTGGGCGAGGGCGGCGCGGCGCTTGGCCCGCAGCGCGTCCGCTTTGTCCAGGATCTCCGCAATCCGACGCTGCTCGGGGAGGGGTGGAGCGGGGATGCGGATTTTCGCAACGTGGGCTGGCCGCGCTCTGAGCAGTGACCCGCCGACCCCCGACACCGTGTGCATGAACTCTGCATGAAACGGGTCGCCTACCAAGACGTGTCGGAGATACTGCGGAACGATGCTCGGCCCCCGGAAGACAATCCACTCACCGGACGCGATGATCCGCCGCCCTCGATCATCTCCCACCACCCACGCGCGCCGAATGTGCGGGACGATGCGAGAAAGGAGGACATCACCGGGCTTCACGACTTGCTTCGCAGAGCCGATCTGTCTTCCCTTGGCCACCTCTGGTTCGCCCGCGTCAAACGCAGGAATGCTATAGAGATCGAATTCCTCGTCTGGATGCGCAGCGGGGTCAACCGTGCCAAGCCGGGAAGGCATGATTGCTTCGAGAGCCATGGCGGCTGCGGCACTCATCCCAGCATCCCCTCCAGCTCCTTCATCCCCCGCTGGATCTCCTCCTCCAGCTTCGCGAGGTCGGCGAGGATCTCCTTCGGCGCACGGTGCTCGACGGCCTCGTGCACGACTTCCTTGTAGCGGTTCAGCGAGAGGTCGTAGCCCTGCGCGGCGATGTCGGCCTTGGGCACGCAGAAGCTTTGTGCGGTGCGGGGGCGCGAGAGCTCCGATGAGTCGCCCCTCACCCCAGCCCTCTCCCCGCTGGGCGGGGAGAGGGAGCGGAAACGTGCCAGCACGTCGGGCAGGTTGTTCCTGGCGTGCTCTTCTGGCGTCAAGACTGGATTCCCGCTTTCGCGGGAATGACGGGAAGGGACGGGGCCGAGCTTGTCTTCCGGCAGCAGCGGCGTGCGCTTGTCGTCGAGGCTCCAGCCGTCGGCCTGCACGTCGTAGAACCACACCTGGTCGGTGCCGCCGGAGTTGGTCTTGGTGAAGAGCAGGATCGCGGTGGACACGCCGGCGTAGGGCCGGAACACGCCGCCCGGCAGCTTGACGACGGCGTCGAGCTTCTGGTCTTCGACCAGCATGCGGCGCAGTTCCTTGTGCGCGGTGCTGGAGCCGAACAGGACGCCGTCGGGCACGATCACCGCGGCGCGGCCGCCGGGCTTGAGCAGGCGCAGGAAGAGCGCCAGGAAGAGCAGCTCGGTCTTCTTGGTCTTGACGATCTGCAGCAGGTCCTTGGCGGTGTTCTCGTAGTCGAGGCTGCCGGCGAAGGGCGGATTGGCCAGCACCAGCGTGTACTTCTCCTCCTCGCCGGCGTGGTCCTGGGCGAGCGAATCGCGATAGCGGATGTCGGGGTTCTCCACGCCGTGCAGCAGCATGTTCATGCTGCCGATGCGCAGCATGGTGTTGTCGAAGTCGAAGCCGTGGAACATGCGGTGGTGGAAGTGCTCGCGCAGCCTGGCGTCGTGCAGGATGTTCGGGTGGCGCTCGCGCAGCACCTCGCCCGCCGCGACGAGGAAGCCCGCCGTGCCGCAGGCCGGGTCGCAGATGACGTCGGTTGGCTGCGGCGCGGTCAGCTCGACCATCAGGCGGATGATGTGGCGCGGCGTGCGGAACTGGCCGTTCTGCCCGGCGCTGGCGATCTTGCCGAGCATGTATTCGTAGACGTCGCCCTTGGTGTCGCGGTCTTCCATCGGCACGGCGTCGAGCAGGTCCACCACCTTGGCCAGCAGCGCCGGCGTGGGGATGGTGAAGCGCGCATCCTTCATGTGATGCGCGTAGGTGGAGTCGTCGCCGCCGAGCGTGCGCAGGAAGGGAAAGACGTGCTCGCCCACCACCGCGTACATGTCGGCCGGGGCGAAGTGCTTGAAGCGCGACCAACGCAGGTCGTCGTAGGGGCGGCCCTTCGGATCATTGCCTTCCGGGAAGACCCGGCGCTGCAACGGTTTCCTGAGCCGCGCGGACTTGTTCTCCTCCAGCGTGTGCAGGTCGTCCAGCCGGCGCAGGAAGAGCAAGTAGGTGATCTGCTCGATGACCTCCAGCGGGTTGGCGATGCCACCGGACCAGAAGGCGTTCCAGATCTGGTCGATCTGGCTCTTGATGTTGCCGGTGATCATGTCGGGGTCCTTCGAGAGAACTCGGTTATGGCGATTTTCGACCGCCCCGGCATGGGCAGGCAGTCGCCTCCGCATACTGCCGCAAGCCGTATGGAATATCAATCCGACGAGCCGCTCCCGATTCCGTCGCCGTATCCCGGGGACTGACTTTCGCCGCAGCCCGTGCCGCTCTCAGCGCCGGCCGCGCCGTCGCCACGCCCACCAGACCTTCAGGCGCCACAGCCAGGTGATGAGCAGCCAGGCGGCGAGGCCTGCGGCGCTGGCCATGATCGCCATGCCGAGCAGCAGCGGCCGGCCCAGCGCGGCAATGCGCCCCCACCAGTAGGCGAGCCAGCCGGCGAAGCCCGGCTCGCGCGGCGCGGCGGGCGCGGCGTCCGGGCGCGGCGCTTCCTCGCCGATGAAGACGCTGCCGAGGCGGTAGGCGGTGTAGTAGAGCGGGGCGTAGGTGACCGGGTTGCTGACCAGGGTGCTGGCCATGGCGGTGGGGATGTTGGCGCGCAGGATGATGGCGGCGGCCGCCGAGAGCGGGATCTGCGCGATGGGGATGAGCAGGCCGAAGAAAACCCCCAGCGCGACGCCCAGCGCGACGCTGCGCCGGGTAAAGCGCCAGAGCTGCGGCGCCAGCACCGCCGGGCCGAGCCAGCGCAGCCAGCGGTTGGCGCGGACGCGCTCGGGGTCGGGCAGCAGGCGGCGCAGGGTTTCCTTCACGGCCGTGCCGCGTCGCGGTGCGCCCTGTCCGGGTTTGCAGGAGCGGGATGCGGGGGGAGGGAGGCGCCGGCCTCGAGCAGGCGTGCCGCCTTGGCGATCTGCTGCGCGGCGCGGCGCAGGGCGCTGGCGGCGCGCAGGCGGGCGTCCATGTCGGCCACGGCGAGGCGCCCTTGCGCGCCGGCTTCCAGCAGTTCGGCCTTGAGGATCTGGTAGTCGGCCTCGAAGCCGCCGAGCGCAGCGTCGATCTCTTCCGGCGAGGCGTGCGGGGCGGCCGGATCGCAGCGGGCGAAGAGGGCCTCGGCCTGCCGCCGGAAGCTCTCGTGGCTGGCGGGGAAATCGCCGGGTGCCGACTCGGCGGCGGCGGCGACGGCTTCCAGCGCCTGGTCCGCCGCCGTCTCGTAGTAGCGGGCCACGCGCAGGATCTGCGGCAGGCGCGCGGCGCTGTCCTGCGACAGGGGAGCGCGGGAGAGGCGGGCGATGAAGTCGGCGATGGCCAGGTTGAGCCGGTCGACGATCCGCTCGTCGCGCGCCAGCGAGGCGCGATCGCCGTTGGCGCCGGCGGCGGCGCGTACCATGCGCAGGGCGATGCCGCCCATGCGCCGCACTTCGCGCTGCAGCGCGTCGAGCGCCAGGGCCGGTACCGCCAGCACGGTCTGGTCGAGATAACGCGGCCGCGCCTCGTCCTCCTCGGCGCTGCGGAAGCGCTGCTCGAGGAACGTCGTCAGGCGGCCGGCGAAGGGCCAGATCAGCGCGACGCCGAGCAGGTTGAAGGCGGTGTGGAACAGCGCAAGGTTGGCGGCGGGCGCGGAGTCCATTTCCAGCGCCTGGCGCAGCGCGTCGAGTGCGCCGAGCATCCAGGGCAGGAGCAGCAGGGCGACGCCGCCGGTGAGCAGGTTGAAGACGATGTGGGCGGCGGCGGCGCGCCTGGCGTTGGACGTGGCGCCGATGGCGGCAAGGAGCGCCGTCACGGTGGTGCCGACGTTGGCGCCGATGACCACCGCCGCGGCGCCTTGCGCCGTGAGCAGCCCGCCCTGCGCGGCGGTGAGCGCCACGGCCAGCGAGGCGCTGGAGGACTGCATCAGCACGGTGAGCAGGATGCCGATCAGCACCAGCAGCAGGATTTCGACGGCCGCATCGCCCTCGGGCAGGGCGAAATCCGTCGACAGGCCGGCGAAGGTTTCCTTCAGCATGTCGATGCCGAGGAAGAGCACGCCGAAGCCCGCCAGCGCCGTGCCCAGCGCGCCGCGCCGGCTGCCTTCGCCCGTCAGGCGCAGCAGCATGCCGAGGCCGATGAGCGGCAGCGCCAGCACCTCGATCTTGAACTTCAGGCCGACCAGGGCGACCAGCCAGCCGGTCATGGTGGTGCCGACGTTGGCGCCGAACAGCACCCACAGCGACTGCGAGAGGTTGAGCAGGCCGGCATTGACGAAGCCGATGATGGCCACCGTCACGGCGCTGGAGGACTGCACCGCCGCCGTCACCAGCACGCCCGAGGCCAGCCCGCGCAGGGGCGTCTTCGTCGAATGCGCGAGGATGCGCTGCAGGGCCGGGCCGGCGGCGAGCTTGAGGCCGTCGGTCATCAGCCCCATGCCGAGCAGGAACAGGCCGACGCCGCCGGCCAGTCCGCCGAGCACGGTGAGCCAGTTCACGGCTTCTTTCGGTGCAGCGCCGCCTTGGCCAGCACGTGAGCGGAGACCGGGGCGGTGATGAAGAGAAACACCAGCACGGCGATCTCGTGCAGGCTGAGGTCGGGCCCGGCGGCGCTGAAATGGATCGCCGAGGCCAGCACCATGGCGCCGACGCCGAGCGTGGTGGCCTTGGTCGGGCCGTGCAGCCGCGTGAAGAAGTCCGGCAGGCGCGCCAGCCCGATCGAGC
>Ga0208244_101554_pt1 | contig 11500 bp, 11 predicted proteins | sample SubbioCR12Aug_5A_FD_184828 | JGI IMG/M metagenome (GOLD analysis project Ga0208244, IMG submission 184828) | Serpentinite rock and fluid subsurface biosphere microbial communities from McLaughlin Reserve, California, USA - CR12Aug_5A (SPAdes) | ecosystem: Environmental > Terrestrial > Deep... | reverse complement strand
CCTTTTTCCAAAGAAGAGTTATTATCATACTGGAACGGTTGGAAATCACAGGCTCTGGATATATATCAGAAAAAGAATGAAAGGCTTTATGACAGGGAGATAGACAGGATAAACCGTTATTATCAGGACTATGCCCTCAGAGTGGAAGACAGGCTTTGCAAGCTTGAAAAAGAGCTTGCAGAACTAAGCAGAAAAAGGGATAATTCAGCAGACCTTGCAGAGAGACGAGACCTGCATAAAAAGATACGGAAGCTGGAGATTGATATAGAAAAGCTTAGAATTGAGCAGATTAAACTCAAGGAAGAGGCTTTTATAAAAAAGCAGAAAGACCTTGAGGAACTTGATGTAAAATTTGAGATGACGGCTGAAGAAAAACTGATAGCAGTAACACATTTTAGGATTATATGATTAAACTTAATAACACCCTCCCCTTCATCCCCTCCCATCAAGGGAGGGGAAAGAGTGTTCCCTCGCCCCTTGCGGGAGAGGGTTAGGGTGAGGGGTATTTACATGAAAACCTTAACCGAAAAAAAGCGAAAGCAGGACTTAGGCATATTCTACACAAGGCCGGAGATTGTTGACTTCATATATGACATCCTTCTTGTCTGGAAAGAAAAAGAGGACAGGGAAACAAAAAGATGGGATTCCCATAAGCCGAAACATTTTCCCTCTGTCATTGACCCTGCCTGCGGCGAGGGGATTTTTCTGAAGAAGGCTGTTGAGAGAAACTTCACAAAACCTGACTGGATATTCGGTATGGACATTGACGAAGAGGTCGTCAACAGATGGCCGTCAATCAGTCTGCTTGAGGCCTTCGGCAATGATGAGGCAAAACTGAAGGCACATTTTTTCCATCAGAACGGATTATTGCCGCTTGAGTGGGAGCAACATAAGAGCAAATACCTGTTCAGGCTAAAAGGCGATAATATCAGGGCGCAGCAATTTGATCTCGTAATCGGCAATCCCCCTTACGGAGGCATTGGAGTTGACCTTTCAAATCATCCGACGGCAGAAGGGCTGAAACTTCTGGAGACCTTGCGCACCTTTCAGGTGTTTAACTATAAAAACAGAAAAAGAAACAATGGTAATGGCAGCAATTCCGGCAATGGGCTTTTTGACACCCTTGTCGCAGAGCCTTCAGTTACGTATTCAACCGTAAAGCCAAAGGAGGCGGAATCGCTGCCGATTGAGGTGTTGTTTGTCGAAAGGTTTATTCAGTTGTGCAAGACCGGCGGTTGGATAGCCGTTATTATCCCTGACGGCATTTTGGCAAACTCCAATATGCACTATGTAAGGGAGTTTATCGCTGAAAATACGAAAATAGAAGCCATAGTCTCACTTCCGAGAGACGCCTTCAAACATGTGGGCACATCTGCCAAGACAAGCATCTTATTCCTCAAAAAGCAGAGGATGGATAGTATGGACTATCCCGTCTTCCTCGCATCGCTGAACAAGATAGATGAAAAAATACTGAAAATTTCTACAGAACAATATAAGGAGTTTTACTATGAGGCAAAGCTTAAACTCATCGAAGACAGTTTACTTTAATGATTTTGTGATGTTCAGGGTGGATAAGCAGGTACGTGATTTGTTTGCAGAAAAGCCATCAACTAGATGGGATGGCCCATACTGGCAACCTAAATACGATCAAATCCTTTCCCAAGTAAGTGGAACTTATAAGATTGCTCCTCTGAGAGAGTTGCTTGTCAATAAAATTATAGCCCCCGACCATGTAAGAGCAAGCAAAGGAGAACACATAGGGAATAAATATTCATGCGAGTATAGAACACTAAAAGATTTGTTGTTTACTGGACTAAACCATACTGATATTAACTATTGTTCAGATAATGCTTTTCAACGGTTGAAACGGTCACAACTTCAAGTCGGCGATATTCTATTTGCAGGTTCTGGAATTGGTGCTATAGGTCGGGTTGGCTTTGTTGATAGAGTTTCAAAAAAATCATGTGTTGGGGATTTATTTATTATTCGAGAACCTAAAATCAATAACTATTACTTATATGTGTTTCTTTTAACGTTATTTGGACAATCTCAAATTGAAAAAATTTATCATGGAATTCAGTCAGCGAAAATTAGCACACCAGAAATTGCTGAAATAAAAATAGTTTTAATTCCAAATAAAATTCAATCCCACATCGAAACCGAGTACAAAAAAATGTCTGCTTACCACGATAAAGCTTTGGAAGCCAAGGCAGAAGGCAATGAGGCAAAGTACAAGAAGAATATTGAGACAGCGGATGCGATGCTGAAGGACTTGATTGCAAAGACAGAGGCGGTGATCCGGGGTGAGCGAGAGGATGTGGTTTAGTGTCTGAAAGGTCTGAGACATCGTATATTGTTCACGATGTAATCCCGCTCTTTGCGAGATACGGCTATCCGTCTGCCGGAGACCGTGATCATGTGAAGGTGAATGATGTGCCTGTCTATCGTCCGAGCGGCGGGAGAAGCGGTTCCACAATGGATATTGTTTATTACTATAGCGGAGAACCTGTTTTGCTGGTTGAAGCAAAAAGGGAAAACCGCTCACATGAAAAGGCGCTTGTAGAGGCGGAAAACTATCTAAGGAATTTCCCGGTAAAAGACAAAAAATATGCGCCTTCAGGCCGTCCACCGCGATATATAGCGACAACTGTCGGAAGGGAGATAAAGTTTTATCATCATCGTTTTGAGGTTTCCGACGACGGTTTATTAAGGCAAGTATCAGAGCCTGTTAATATATTAACCTTTGATGAGCTCCTTGAGGAGTACGGACTTGTTAAAGGCTATAAGGCGAAACTTCTTGGGCCGGAATCATTCAGAAAAGATTTCCTCAACGAACTTGTGGCGAGCTATAACATCTCTCAGGACGGCAGGATAACGCCTGAAGTCATCAAGAATGTTTCATGGCATATTCTGAACTATCTCGGAAATCAAAAGACCTATGTCAACCGCTACCCATACACAGAGCTGGATAGCGAATTATTTAGACAGGAGCATATCAAAGACCTTCACAGGAGATTTGATCTGATAAACTCCTTATGCCCCGAGATTGCAGAGCAGTTCAGGAGCTTCATTTTGAGGGCTTTTCAGGGCACGGCGCTGAATCAATATCTCACCGAACAATGCGTGATTGCCTTTATGTTTGATATTATCGGCGCTGTCAATACAGCATGGAAAGTGCTTGACTTTGAATGCGGCAGCGGCGGTTTTCTTGCAGCGGCAGCCAAGAAAGGCACGTCTATTGAAAACATGTTGGGAATAGATATTGATGAACTGCCGTTTATCGTGGCTAAGACATACCTTGCGCTTTATTTTAAGAAGGCGGGCAAGCCAGGGATAGAGCAGATACCCGTCAAACAGGCAAATGGGTTGTTTTTTGCAGGCGATGATTGGGATCTGGTTGTCGGCAATCCGGCAGGCAGCGCAAAATATGAACGGGATGATATAGATGAGGTCTTGAACAATCTCGAAAGCGATCTTGATCAGGATGGCAGAAATGATAAGTTCTCCGAGTATAACTTTTCAGTCCAGCAGGCGATAAGGTCATGCAAAGTCGGCGGTAAGATTTGCCTTGTCCTCCCGGAAGGGATTTACTCGAATTCGCAGGATGAGTTTTTAAGGAAATATATCGCAAAACATTGCAGAATCCTTGCCATAGTCAGCCTGCCGAGAGGAGTATTCAAAAAAGGCACTTCTACAAGAACCGTTAATTCGGGTAGTCAAACGGCTTCTATGAAAATGTCTATCCTTTTTGCGGAAAAGACCAAAGAGGTTGTAAACGGCGAAGGCATTGAGCTTAATGAAGCTGAGATTGGATACCCAGTTTTTCTTGCGAATATATCTCCGCCCGAATCAGTTTCAGGTAAAGTATGTGAATGGCTTGAACCGAGACTCAATATGATTTTGGAAGGCTGGAGACACTGGCAAAATGAGAATAAATTGATGACATTAGATGAATCTCTGATAAAGGATGCTTATAACAACTCAAAGATAGAAGCTGCTAAAAAGAAAAAAGGCTCAAAAAAAGACGACCGGCAAATGGCTTTGACAATGGGAGATCAGCTTTTAGGCAAAAAGCCTAAAACAGTCAAAACAGAAATCAGCATCAGTTCAAGCCTTGATGAGATGTTTAAGAAGAAATAGTAAAACGCTTTTGTTGACGGTTCTTGATAAAACTTTCAGTGGAGAGTTATGAAAAGGAGAACTAAAAGATGTCACTTCCAATTTCAGTTAAGACACTTACTGAAAAAAAGTTAATAGAATATTTTGAGAAGAAAATTCCTTCGCATGTCAGGGATAAAATAACTGTTTCATTTAAGTTCAGAGGAAACAGCAGTACTATTTTTGAGAACCGGGCGCCGTGGCACAAGGATATAAAAGAATGGACTTCAATGCCTATTGCTCAGATAAGATACAATGAAAAAACAGGAGAATGGACTCTTTATTGCGCTGACAGAAACGATAGGTGGCATGAGTATTTTGATTTAGAGCCGACAAAAAATTTAGACGAAATAATTGCCGAAATAGATAAAGACCCCACAGGGATATTCTGGGGTTAAAAGGAAGATGGCCGGATAAAATGGATTTGTCATTGAAAAATGAGGAGGCGCAATAGATGAAGAAGATAAAGAAATTCAAAAAACCCCCTAAAAAGCGATTCATAATAGCACTTGATGATGAGATCGACAGGAAGGTAAACGACGCGCTGGGCATGGTTGCAAAGGGCTTCATTGATAAAGGGGCCGGCATCATTAAAGAATTAATGTCACACTATCCCGATTATCATACCGTTCATTTTGGTATGGGCGTCGTGCATGCCTTTAGAGAGCAGTATGATGAAGCAATAAGGCGCTTTAAGAAAGCATTGGATATATTCCCCTATTTTATAGATGCTCAATTCAATCTGGCGGTCTCATATCAGAAGAAGCTTGACGTCGGCAATACCATAAAGGCATATCAAAAGGTTGTAGAGCTGGGATCCGGCGATGACGAGTTGGTGAGACAGGCGCGGGACTTCCTCTCCGATATGGAAAAGAGCATCAGGAAGGCGCAGGGGATTGGACTGGACGTATTTCTTAAGTGCATGGATATTTTCGAGAAGGGGTGCGACTATATGGAAGAGGGGAAATGGGAGAAGGCAATAACATGCTTTAAGGACTGCCTGAATAATGTAAAAAATCACTACCAGTCCTACGGCAATATGGGTTTATGTTACGCCAAATTGGGGAAAAAAGAACAGGCAATCTCTGCATTGGACAGGGCAATTGAGATAAACCCGCGTTATGAACCTGCTCTTGTCAACCGAGAAATGATTGCCGGTCTTAAGGCTGATGAAAAGATTCCGGATGGCTCTATAGAGATAATTAATTACAGCAAGGATTACGAGGCAAAGAAGAAATCATATATTGCCGAAATAATCGATTCATTCAGGCAATAAGAAAAAAAGGACAGGCGCATTATCTACGGGCTGAGGGCAGGACATTGAAAAATAACTGGAAAACTGTCTCCACATCCCAATTATCAGCGCCGGAGGCGGACAAGCCGGCCCTGTCTTATCGTACGTTGTCAGTCCAGGCTTCTGCCTCCATAGGTAACTCCGCTTTTCATGGAAGCCCATATTGTCAGAATCCTCTCTAATGGTGTAGAATTTCATCATCCATGGTCTTCGATGGCAAAAGAGTGAGGAAATACTTCCGCTGGGCGCTGGATAATACCAAAGAATCCCGGCTGCGTGTGCTCAGTGAAGTGCCCCTCTTTAAAGGCATGGGCAAAGACCTTCTCAGGAAACTTCTGATCAACCTTGTTGAAAAGAAATACGCAACCGGTGATGTCATTTTTCATGAAGGAGACAGCGGAAAGGCGCTTTATGTGGTACTTGAGGGATTGGTCAGAATATCCAAACAGTCCGATTCCGGGGACAGGACTCTTGCTGTTCTCGGTCCCGGATCCCATTTCGGCGAGCTTGCCCTCATCAACCAATGCTCCCGCTTCGCGACCGCTGTCGCGGAAAATGAGACCCTGCTTCTGATCATGTATAAAGCATATTTCGACGACCTTATCAGGGGGAACAGCGCCATCTCCTCGAAGATTCTTCTTAACCTGGCCGGGATTTTGTCAAATTACATATACTGTGACCGACCCGAAAGCAGTGATGAAAAGACATCTCCATGACTGATGAGAGGCATAAGGGCGGCCTCTCGCTGACCGATTTACAGAAGCTCCACCATCAGATGCCGAGATGGGTTATGATCCTTCTCATTATCGGCGTCGCAGCAGTCATCACGAGTCATATTGCCCACCTCCTGATTATGCTTGCAATCGCGGCAGTTATTGCCTATATCCTGAGTTCGGCTGTCATTGCGCTTGAAACGCTCGGCATAAAGAGGAGCGTGGCCGTAATTCAGCTCTTCATTCTCGGCGCCGTGGTCGTCATCTCCGCAGAACTCGTCTTAGCTCCCTATCTGGGACAGGAACTCAGCAAAGGCTATACAAAGCTTCCTGAATTCTCGAGGCAACTGGAAGCCACGCTTTTATCGGGCGCCAATAATAGCGCACAGACCTATCCGATAGTCGGGCAAGTTATCAGAAAACTTGTGGACACTTTGATCGGTCCAGGCGGATTCCTTGAAAGGACGCTTGATGTTACTGAGCTTCTGATGCAGGCGACCCCCTTTATAATGGGGCTCATTCTCGTCCCTTTTTTCGTCTTCTTCCTGCTCAAGGACTGGCCTGGGGTACTGAAGAGGATCACGGACTTGGCGCCGCCTTCTAACGTCGAGACTACCATCTCGGTCATTGCGGAGATGAATATCCTCATTGGAAAATATCTTCGCGGGCTGGCAGGGGACTGTTTTCTCGTGGGAATACTGGCCTCGCTGGGACTATGGCTGATCGGAATCGACAACCATATTTCACTCGGCATCTTCACTGGTTTGGCAAATGTAATACCATATCTGGGCCCCATCATCGCATGCTCTGCATCCAGCCTCATCGCTTTAATGCAGTTCAACAGTTTCGATGCAGTGCTGAATGTCATACTCCTTTACATCGTTATAAAACTTATCGACGATCTGTTTATACAGCCGCTGATGATAGGCAAGAGCGTGAAACTCCACCCCATGCTTCTCGTCATTACAATAATCGTCGGAGAGAATCTGTTAGGGATAGGCGGTATGATAGTCGCTGTTCCGATCGTCACCGCGGCACAGAAAACTGTAGGCATCCTGCTCGAACATCGCCGGGAAACAGTGAGAAGAGAATCCACGGGCAGACTCATGCGGCATCACCTTGACAAATCTCCCGTCAGGCCGATTTAGCCCTTTCCTAAGAATTAACCGGCCACATTCAGCCACACTGTCCAGAAGCCCACACTCAATACGGTCAGGGGAGGTATAGGGTGGGGGTGTTTGGCAATAAATTCAACATGTTATACCTTGGAATTATCAAGGATCGCTCAATTTAGGTTTAACAAAAGAAATGGTGCCGAAGGCGGGACTCGAACCCGCACGGCCTTGCGACCACCAGACCCTGAACCTGGCGCGTCTGCCAGTTCCGCCACTTCGGCATACACCCTCCCCTTCATCCCCTCCCGTCAAGGGAGGGGAGATTTTTAACCCTCTCCCCTGGCGGGAGAGGGCGAGGGTGAGAGGGCTTTACTTTTGTTCTCCTTAGTATATTATCTTACAGGACGGAGGCTGTCAATTCCCGATCATTTCCATGATACCCTTGGCGTCCTTATATCCCGGGATGACTTTCCCGTCAGGGAGAATGATCGCAGGAGTGCCTGAAATGCCGAGTTTTTCAGCGAGCTTTATATTTTCGTCAAGGACAGTCGTCTCGCAATTCGGCTTCGGCAAGGGTTTCTTCTCAAAGGCATCCTCCAGGAGCTTCAATGATTTTTCGCATACTATCGTCTTTGACTTCTCATACGCCTGGACGCCAGTAACCGGCAACATTTTTATAAAAAAGGCGATATCCTTTCTCTCTGCCACAACCTTCTTCATCTCCTGATGAAGTCTCGCGCAGTATGGTCACTCGGGATCGTCAAAGACGATGACCTTATTCTTTGCATTCTTGTCACCCATCACCAGGGCATCCCCAAGGGGAATCTGCGAGACGTCTATCTTATTGATCTCGCTGAGCCTTTCCTGTGTGAGGTTTTTCTTCTCTTTGATGTCTACGATGGATCCGGCGATAAGGTGCTTCTTCGAAAAATCCACATAGGTCGGCCCTTTCTTGCCGCCTGACTCGATATTCACTTCCCAGATGCCTTTTACAGGACTCATCCTGATTTCGAGGACCTTCACGTTCGGAATAAGGTCCTTGAGCAAGGCAGCCGCGTCATCCTTCGAAAGGGTATGACATTTTAAACAGTCTTCGCCCTTGGTGCTGAAGCCGTAAGAGTATGAGACCGGCAGCAGCAGAAGCGTCGCAACCACTGACAACAAAATTTTATACATCGGCACACCTCCGGAAATTTTGTTATTTTACCATAAAAGGATGTCGGTCTGCGACAAAAAAGTTGGTATTTTGAAAATAGAGATAGAAAGGTTACCCCTCTTTCGTATTTGTGTTGAAAATGAGTTTTCAACCACAGAGGCACAGAGACACTGAGAAAACCGGAAGAATATCTCAAGACTTAATGACTTGAAAGCATTTGAATTCTTTACTGTTTATTTCCAAAAAGTCCGGTTTTGGTTTTTGTCTGCCTCTGTGCCTCCGTGTCTCTGTGGTTCTTAACCTGGGTTTCAACTTTTTTACTAAAGAACCTAAAGTTATCATTCCTCTCAAACCCCCTCCCCTTGCGGGAGGGGTAACCTTAATGGTTATTGTTCACCCTCACCCTTTCCCTCTCCCGTCAAGGGAGAGGGGACTATTGGGGAATTTCTATGTCTATTTTTCGGAGGATGTTAACCACAAGAAAAATTATGCGGCATTGGATATAATAAGCGATTACGCCACGGAGCAGGGGAGACGGCAATGAAACTCTGGAAGAAAATGGCGGTCATCGGATCGATTATCGGCCCCGGCATCATCGCGGCAAACATTGGCAATGACGCCAGCGGCATCACCACATACTCTGTGGCTGGCGCGCGTTTCGGCTATGGGCTCCTCTGGACCCTTATCCCCACGACCATCGCCCTTGTCGTGATACAGGAGATGATGGCCCGTATGGGTGCGATAACAGGGAAAGGGCTCTCCTACCTCATACGGGAAAACTACGGGGTGAAGACCGCCTTCTTCATGATGTTGGGCCTTCTCGTAGCAAACTTCGGAACCACTGTTGCCAATTTTGCAGGCTGGGCAGCCAGCACAGAGATCCTCGGAATTAGCAAATATATCATGGTCCCCCTGGGCGCCATATACATCTGGATGCTCGTGACAAAGGGAAGTTACCGGTTTGTAGAAGGAGCGCTCCTCATCGCATGTCTCGTGTATCTGGGATACATTGTATCCGGAATTATGGCAAAGCCGGACTGGCCGGTCATCGCGAAAAAAACTTTCGTGCCGCAATTGCAGTGGAACTCGGAATATATAATGCTCAGCATCGCCATCATAGGAACGACCATAACCCCGTGGATGCAGTTTTATCTCCAGTCCTCTATTGTGGAAAAGGGGATCACAAAGGCAAACTACAAGGCCTCAAGGATTGAGGTGGTCACCGGCTGTCTTATAACAGATGTAATCAGCTTTTTCATAATCGTGACGTGCGGCGCGCTCCTGTTTCCCCAGGGGATCAGGATAAATGAGGCAGCAGAGGCTGCAATAGCGCTGAAACCCCTTGCCGGGGACTATGCATCCCTCTTATTTGCCTTCTGCCTCGCCAATGCTTCCCTGCTCGGCGCCATCGTAGTTCCCATCTCAACCGCCTATTATATCTGTGAGGCCATGGGATGGGAGGCAGGGATCAACAAAACCTTTAAGGAAGCTCCCCAGTTCATGTGGATATACACCCTGACGATTGTATTTGCAGCCCTCGTCATCCTGATCCCCGGCGCCCCGCTTGTCTTCCTTATGGTGCTTTCCTCTTTCGTCAACGGGCTTTTGCTGCCATTTGTCCTGATATATGCCCTCTCGCTGATAAACAACAAGAGCCTAATGGGAACATATACCAATCCAAAGAGTTATAATTATATAGCGTGGGGAACGGTGATAGTGATCATAGGTCTCACAGCCTTTCTGGTTATCAGCATACTCATCCCCATGGGAGGAAAAATATAATATGGTGAGCGCCATAGCATGGAAGAACAATAAGGTCGTGATGCTCGACCAGAGCAGGCTTCCCGCAGAAGTGAGGTTCATAGAATGCGCCGACTACCTGCTGGTTGCGGAAGGAATAAAAAAGCTCTGGATTCGCGGCGCGCCTGCCATCGGCATCGCTGCTGCCATGGGCATTGCGCTGGGGGCAAAGGATATAAAGGCTGCGGGCTTCGATGAATTCATGGAAAGGCTTGAACCCCTCTGCCGCACAATGCTCTCCACGCGGCCCACAGCGGTAAATATCAGGTGGGCGGTTGACCGCCTCAAAAAGCTCCTCCTCGCCCACAAAAAGACGCCGGTTGCAAAGCTCAAGAAGATGCTTGTGGACGAGGCCCGCAGGATTCTGAATGAGGATGTGGAGATAAATAAGGCCATCGGAAAATTTGGAGCAGAACTCATAAGGGACGGTGACACCATCCTCACCCACTGCAATGCCGGCGCCCTCGCCACGGGGGGATACGGCACTGCCACAGCGCCCATGCTTTTTGCCAGAGACCAGGGGAAACGGATACGGGTGTTTGCTGATGAGACAAGACCGGTGCTGCAGGGTGCGAGGCTTACCGCATGGGAGCTGACACAGGAGGGTATACCGGTCACCCTCATCACCGACAACTCAGCCGGCGCATTGATGAGGAAAGGGGAGATAGACCTTGTGATTGTGGGAACCGACAGGACAGTGAGAAACGGCGATGTTGCGAACAAGATAGGCACGTATACCGTGGCAGTGCTTGCAAAAGAACACGGCATACCCTTTTATGTGGCGGCGCCGTTGAGCAGTATTGACCTTTCGATCCCCACAGGGGACCGGATCCCCATTGAGGAACGGGATCCCTCTGAGGTTACCAGCATCTACGGCAGGGTGAAGACTGAGGGCAACGTGTGTTTCTGGGGCTCTGTCCGGATAGCTCCCGAGGGCGTCAGCGTGAAGAACATGGCATTTGATGTAACACCTCACCGGTATATTACTGGTATAATTACTGAAAAAGGCATTTTTCGCCCCGGCGATATAAAGAATATCATGAATAAAAAGCCTTTTGCAAAACTACTTAAACCCCGTTAGAGATGTATCTCTAAACGGGGTAAACCACAGAGAACACGGAGATTTAAAAAAATGAGCGCACAGAGTAACGTATTTAATTTAGAGGCTCTTGCAAAAGTCCCGAATAAGCCTGATTTGTCATGCTGAATTTATTTCAGCATCTAATGAATTCAATGTGTTATGAGACCCTGAAACAAGTTCAGG
>Ga0208244_101553_pt1 | contig 11503 bp, 9 predicted proteins | sample SubbioCR12Aug_5A_FD_184828 | JGI IMG/M metagenome (GOLD analysis project Ga0208244, IMG submission 184828) | Serpentinite rock and fluid subsurface biosphere microbial communities from McLaughlin Reserve, California, USA - CR12Aug_5A (SPAdes) | ecosystem: Environmental > Terrestrial > Deep... | reverse complement strand
CACAGCCGTGCCCCTACGGAGGCAGATATGCAAAAAATATTAAACTACATCAACGGCCAATGGCTCGAATCTGGCGCGACCGAATTTGTGGACGTACTCAACCCTGCGACGGGCGAGGTCATCGCGCGGACTCCCCTCAGCCCGGCTGCCGATGTCGAAGCGGCGGCCCAGGCTGCGGCGGATGCGTTCCCGGCCTGGCGGCGCGTCCCGGCCAATGAGCGCGTGCAGTACCTGTTCAAATTGCGCGACCTGCTCAAGGCGCACAACGATGAAATTGGCCGCACGATTACGGATGAGTGCGGGAAGACCTTTGATGAAGCCAAAGCCGAAATGGTGCGCGCCATCGAAAATGTGGAAGTGGCCTGTGGTATCCCGATGATGTCAAAAGGCGAAATCGCCGAAGACATCGCGCCGGGCATCGACGAATTGATGATTCGCCAGCCGGTGGGCGTGTGCGCCACGATTGCGCCGTTTAACTTCCCTGGCATGATTCCGTTCTGGTATCTTCCCTACGCCCTGGCGACCGGCAACACTTTCATCATGAAGCCCTCCGAAAAAGTGCCGCTGACGATGCAGTTGATATTCAAACTCATTGAGCAGGTTGGTTTTCCCAAGGGCGTTATCAACATGGTCAATGGCGGCAAGGAAGCGGTGGATGCAATTCTCGACCACCCGGTTATCCGCGCGATTACCTTTGTCGGCTCTTCCAACGTGGCGAAATACGTTTACAGCCGGGCTGCGGCCAATGGCAAGCGCGTCCAGGCCCAGGGCGGGGCCAAGAACCCGGTCGTCGTCCTGCCGGATGCGGATATGGACATGGCCGTCAAAATCATCGCCGATTCGGCTTTCGGTTGCGCAGGTCAGCGCTGTCTGGCGGTTTCGTGGGCGGTGACGGTTGGCGAGGCGCGTCACCAGTTCAACGAGGCGATGTGTGATGCCGCCGCCAGCCGGACGGTTGGATACGGCCTAGATAGCGGCATCCAGATGGGGGCGGTTATCAACAAGGCCAGTGTCGGGCGCATCGAGCAGTTAATCGGCCTGGGGGCGGGCGAGGGCGCATCGGTGCCCGTCGATGGGCGCGGAACGGTGATTAAAGGGTATGAAGGCGGCAGTTTCGTGCGCCCGACCATCCTGATGGACATAAAGCCACACAGCGAAATCTGGAAAACCGAGATTTTCGGGCCGGTGCTGGGTGTCATGCACGTCGATACGATTGACGAGGCGATTGCGCTGGCGAACAGCCAGGCCTATGGCAACCAGGCGAGCCTGTTCACATCGAGCGGTTCGGCGGCGCGCAAGTTTCGTTATGAAGTCGAGGCAGGCAACATCGGTATCAACATCGGCGTGGCGGCCCCGATGGCGTTTTTCCCCTTCTCCGGCTGGAAGGAGTCGTTTTACGGCGATATGCACGGACAGGGCAGCGACGCGGTCGAATTCTTCACCCAGAAGAAGGTGGTGGTCGAGCGCTGGCCGAAGGAGTGGAGCCGCAAGTTTTAGGGAATTACAAACTTTGAAGGTCTCGCAGGCCGTTAGGGTTTGTCCTATTATCCACCCGCCCGAGGGGACGGGACATTTCATCTGAAGGAGTATGCAATATGGATCTTGAAGGCTATTCATATGTTTGGCTGATCGTGACGTTCATCGTCGGCTTTTTTGCCGTGCGCATGGCCGTCGGCATCTGGGCTTCTCGCAAAATCTCAAATGCTGCTGATTACATTGTTGCCGGGCGAAGGCTGCCGATTTATATGGTGGGCGCTTCGGTCATGGCAACCTGGTTTGCCGCAGAGACGCTGCTTGGGGCGTCTTCGACGGCTTACCAGTATGGTTTCCAGGGGGTGGTCTTCGATCCGTTCGGGGCGGCTGCCTGCTTGTTTCTTTCAGCATTTTTCTTTACCCGCCTGATGCGTCGCGCGCGTTACCTGACGATTGTGGACTTTTTCGAGCGCCGCTATGGGAACGGCATGACCGTCCTGGCCTCGATTGCCCAACTGATGACCTACTTCGTCTGGACAGGCGCCCAGATTGTCGCCGCCGGCACGATTGTTGTCGCCCTGTTCCCGGATGTTCCGTTGGTGGTCGGCATGGCGCTGGTGACCCTCTGGGTGGTTGGTTACACCATGCTGGGCGGGATGCTGGCCGACACCATGCTTGACTTCATCCAGATGTTTTTCACGGCTGGCGGTATCACCCTTATCTTCGCCTTCCTGCTTGTCCAGGTCGGCGGCTGGGAAGGTTTGACAAGCATATCAGGCACGGCTTACATGCCCGATACCAGCCCCTTTACGCTCCTGCCTGACATGAAAGGCGGCGGTGGATACCTGGGCTATATGGGCTCGACCGCCTGGATTTACTGGATGGCCGCCTGGATGGCGATTGGCCTCGGTTCGGTGCCGACCCAGGACCTGTTCCAGCGCTCAATGTCGGCTCGCAACGAATCCACGGCTGTCTGGGGAACCTACCTGGCCGGTGTGTTGTACCTGGTCTTTGGCATCATGTCACCCCTGATTGGCATCATGATGTTCAAACTTGACCCCAACGTGGTCAACTTCGACGGCGTGTTGATCATGGCCGCGCTTAATTATGTGCCACCGGTGCTGGTTGCCCTCTTTATGGCTGCCCTGGCCTCGGCCCTGATGAGTACAGCAGACAGTTCATTGCTGGCTGGCGCGTCAATCGTGACCCAAAACTTGTTCCCGCTCTTCGGCAAGAAACTCGACCCGAAAGAGGAGGTCAAGTGGACGCGCATCATGGTTGCGATTAACGGCACCATCGGCATTGTAATTGCCGCTTCAGCGGCGGTGATTTACGAGCTGGGCGTGGTCGCCTGGTCCATACTCCTGGTGGGTTTGTTCACGCCCTTTGCCTTTGGCATGTACTGGAAGAAAGCCAACCAATACGGTGCGATGTCTGCCTTCATTGGCGGTTTCGTAGCCTGGGCCATTGGGATCGTGATTGCGTACAACATCGGCATTGGCGGCGACGCAACCCTCCTGGTTTGTGAAGGGGATGTCGATTGCGCTTTCTGGGACGCAACTTACATTGCATCGCTCCCGGCTTTCGTTGTATCGATTGTGATGATGATCGTTGTCTCTTTGGCTACCCAGAAACAGGACGCCCCCAAGCCTATTACGGATGTGGACGGCGAACTGATGGACACCAACCCCGTTCGTTATCTGGGAATCATCAATATCAAGGATGCCCTTCGCAAGATGCGCCCTGAAGAATACGATTAAGTAGCCATACCTGAAGGCACAAAGGTGACAGCCGCCTGTGATGCGGCTGTCACCTGACCCAACAAGGAGAAAACATGCCTCAAAATTTGAACTCTGCGCAGGAATATGCCCAGAAGTGGCTCGAAATTATCAAAAACCCGGAACGTCCTCCAGAAGATATCGGCAAGTGGATCATCGAAGAATCGATGCGAAATTTTGGCGAACATTTCAACAAAGGCTGGCTTGACTACCGCAAATCGGTGACCCAGTCCGGGCAATGGGCTGCAACCGAGTGGACGGGGCGCGGAGCCACCTTTGAAGACGTTCTGGGCCGCAAGTTTATCGACTTCCTGGGCGGCTTTGGCATGATGGATCTGGGCTGGAGCCACCCCGAGGTGGTTGCCGCTGTCCAGGCGCAATTGCTGCGCACGCCCATGCCTTCGCAGGAACTGATTGACCCCCTGCGCGGCGTGCTGGCCAAAGTGTTGGCGGATATTACCCCCGGCGACCTGAAGTATGCCTGGTTTGCCGCCAGCGGAACCGAATCCATCGAAGCGGCGATTAAACTTGCCAAGGTCTACACCCAGAAACCGGCCTTTATTGTCTCGGTCAAGGGTTTCCATGGAAAGACTATGGGCTCGCTTTCGATGATTGGTAAATCTGATTATCGCGCCCCGGCTGGCATGCTCTACGGCGGGCCGGTCTATCATGTGCCCTTTGGTGATGCCGATGCGGTGGAAAAGCAACTTGAAATCTGTGACAAGATTGGCATTGGCGTGGCGGCTGTATTGATGGAACCCATCCAGGGCGAGGCGGGCGGCATCGTTCCGCCGGACGATTTCTGGCCGCGCATCCGTGAAGCGACAAAGAAATATGGAACCTTGCTCATTGCTGACGAAGTCCAGACCGGCCTGGGGCGTACCGGCAAACTGTGGGGAGTCGAACACTGGAACATTGTCCCCGACATCATCGCGGTGGCCAAATCTCTGGGCGGCGGTGTCATGCCAATTTGCGCGGTCATCACAACCGAGGAAATTTTCCAGCCCTTCATGTATCCTAATCCTTTCCTGCAAACCACCACAACCGGCGGCGGCGCGCTGGCCTGTTCGGCGGCGATTGCGGCCATCAACGTCACAGTCCGCGACCGACTGTGGGAAGCGGCGGAAGAAAAGGGAAACTACATCATGACAAAGGTCAAAGCCCTGGCCGAAAAACACCCCAAAATCTACAAGGATGTGACCGGTAAGGGCTTGCTCATCGGGCAGCACTTCCAGACGCCCGAACTGGGCGGCGAGGTTTCAGCCGAACTTTTCAGGCGTGGCGTGCTGGTCGCCGGGACGCTGACCAGCGCCCAGACCATCCGCATCGAGCCGCCGCTGGTCATCACCTACGACGAAATCAACCAGGGCCTGGCCGCGCTCGAAGACGCCGTTACGGCTGTGGCAGGCAGCAAATAGCCACGCGGGTAGTTTTTTGCAAATTTTTGTTGTTGCAGGCATCAAATCAGGCTATAATCTCGTGACTTGATGCTTAAAAATCAAATACCGGGGTGTGGGTTTCGCCAAGCCTGCGCCCCGGGCACTTCTTTTTGAGGAGCAGTGCATGAGCGAACTTGCCGTCGAATTACGCGACGTCGTCAAGACATTCCAGACGCCCGAAGGGACACCGGTCAATGCCGTCGACCACGTCGACCTTCAAATTCAAAACGGGGAATTTTTCTCGATGCTGGGGTCTTCCGGCTGCGGGAAAACCACATCCCTGCGCATGATTGCCGGGTTCGAGTGGCCAACCAGTGGGGAAGTGGTCATCGCAGGCCAGCCGCAGGGGCACAAACCGCCCTTCCAGCGCCCGGTTAACACCGTTTTTCAGAATTACGCCCTTTTTCAACACATGACAGTTTTCGATAACGTCGCCTTTGGTTTGCAGATGGCGAAACGCCCCGGGGATGAAATCACCCGCCGGGTGGGCGAAGCGCTCGAAATGGTCAAACTCGGCGGCCTGGACAAACGCTATCCGCGCCAGTTGTCGGGCGGACAGCAGCAGCGCGTGGCCCTGGCGCGGGCGCTGGTTAACCGTCCGCAGGTGCTTTTGCTCGACGAGCCACTCGGCGCGCTCGACCAGAAGTTGCGCAAGGAAATGCAGGTCGAGTTAAAACTGCTTCAAAAGGAAGTCGGCATTACATTCATCTTCGTCACCCACGACCAGGAGGAAGCCCTGAGCATGTCTGACCGGATTGCGGTGATGAGCCTCGGCAAGGTGCTGCAAATCGGTTCGCCGGTCGAGATTTACGAACGTCCCAACTGCCGTTTTGTGGCTGACTTTATTGGCGAAACCAATTTTCTCGAGGGCCAGGTGCGCGCTGTCGAGGCAGAAAAAGTCGTCGTTTTTGTCCCGGCCCTCGACGCTGAACTTGCCGGGGTGGGCTATCAGGGATTCCATAACGGCCAACGGGTATCCCTTTCGGTGCGCCCCGAAAAAATCCACTTGACAGAACAGCCCCCCGACGGCCAGAAATCCTTCCCGGTGCGCGTCACCCAGGTTTCCTACATCGGCTCCGATACCCGCGTGCTGGTGCAGGCCGGGAAAACCACGCTGAAGGTTGCCGAGCAGAACAAAATCTCGACCCTCGACCCTGACGCCTACTTCCAGAACGGCGAACAAGCCTTTGCCAGCCTGACGCCTGAAAATACGCTGGTGTTGCCGCTGGATGAGGTGCCCTGATGCTGCAACAACTGCGCGAAAATAAATCCCTGCAAGGGGCCTTGCTCATCCTGCCGACCATGGTTTTTATGGCAGGTCTGCTCATCATCCCCCTGGCGCTGACCCTGGTGATCAGTTTTGGACAGCGCGGCCCCGACGGTGGTGTGATTTTTACTTTTTCGCTCGACAATTACATCCGTCTGATTGGTTTCCAGCCGGGCTGTTTGCAACCATCCTGTTTCGACAGTCTTTACCTGCAAATCCTGTGGCGTTCGCTAACCCTGGCTTTCCAAACGACGGTGCTGGTCATCCTGCTGGCTTACCCGCTCTCCTATTTCATTGCCCGCGCCCCGCGCAAGCGCCGCACGACCTTACTTTTCCTGGTGCTTGTGCCGCTGTGGACAAATTTCGTTATCCGTGTGTATGCCTGGATGATGATTTTACGCACCCAGGGTGTGATTAATGGGGTTCTGGGGTGGTTTGCAGGCTTGCTGGGGCTAACGTTTACGCCGCTCGAAATGCTCTACACCCCCGGCGCTGTGCTGGTCGGCATGGTCTACGAGTTCCTGCCCTTTATGATTTTGCCCATTTACACCTCGCTCGAAAAAATCGACCCATCGCTCTACGAAGCAGCGGCAGACCTGGGTGCCAACTCATTGCGCACCTTTCTTCGCGTCACCCTGCCACTTTCGCTGCCCGGCATGGTCGCGGGGACAATCCTGGTCTTTATTCCGGTCATGGGGATGTTTGTGGTCTCAGACCTTTTGGGTGGGCGGCAGGTTATCCTGGTTGGGAACTTAATCCAGCGCCAATTTCTGGACGCGCGCGACCCGACATTTGGCAGCGCCGCTTCGCTTATTCTCATGGCGATGACCCTGGTCGTGACCTACTTCTACACCCGCAAGTTCGGCTTCGGGGAGGAGATTGTGACCGCATGAACGCCCAAAGACGCTCCCCGCTTGTTTCGAGCATGGCTTTCCTGGTCTATTTCTTCCTGTACGCGCCCATCCTGGTGCTGGTGCTGTATTCCTTCAACGCCTCGCGCACGAATATACTCTTCGAAGGGTTTATCACCAGTGTCGGGCCGCTGCAAATGCAGGGCAGCACGGTGGTTCAAAGCCCGTGCGGGCCGCTTCACTGGTTTTGTGAGTTAAGCAAAAACCGCGAAGTGATGAACGCCACCCAGAACACCCTGACAATTGCGCTGACATCCACCATCGCTTCGACCATCATCGGGACGATGGCCGCCCTGGCTTTGCAGCGCTACAACTTCCGCTTCAAGTCTTTTTCGCAAGGCGCGCTTTACCTGCCAATTGTCATCCCTGAGATTGTGATGGGCATCGGCATCCTGGTCTTGTTCAGCCAGGTGTTCGGATTCATCAACAGCGCCTTCGGCCTGGTCGGCAATGACCGGCTTTCGCTGGGACTGGGTACGGTGATTGTTTCGCACATCGCCTTTAGTGTCCCCTTTGTAACCCTGATTGTGCAAGCCCGCCTGCACGGATTCGACAAATCTTACGAAGAAGCCGCCATGGACCTGGGCGCCAACGAACTGGTGACTTTCTGGCGTGTTACCTTGCCCATGCTGCTGCCAGGTGTGCTCTCCGGAGCGCTGCTGGCCTTCACACTCTCGCTCGACGATTTCATTATCACTTTTTTCACCAATGGGCCGGGCTCCACCACCCTGCCGATTTACGTTTACGGACTGCTGCGGCGCATCATCACCCCGCAGGTGAACGCCCTTTCGACCGTCTGGATTTTGGTTATCGTTGTGGCGGTCTTCCTGATTCAGCGCTTGCAGCAGACCGAGGATTAACCCTGTCCCTTGTGTTTTACGCGGACGCCAACCGCGAAGACAAAAATCGACCTAAAGGAGGAAGAATTATGAAAACGAGATTTTGGCAATTGCTGGCGCTGCTGGTTGCGCTCAGCCTGGTACTTGCGGCCTGTGGCGGCGGTGGGAGCACAACCGCCGACGGCCAATTTGTAACTTCGGGAGGATTTGTCTGTCCTGAACCATCGCCGCGCATGGAAGTCACCTCGAAGGAACTCAACCTGTTCGTTTGGACTGAATACATCCCGACCGAGTGGAAGGAGTGCTTTGAACTCGTCTACGGTGTCAAAGTCAACCACGATGAATATTCGAGTAACGAGGAAATGTACGCCAAGCTTTCTGCCGGAGGTGCCAACTACGACCTGGTGCAGCCGACAGACTATATCGTCAGCCTGATGATTCGTCAGAATTTGCTCCAGAAGTTCGACGCATCGAAGCTGCCAAACAAGGCCAACCTCGACCCTAATTATCTGGGGTTTGCTTTTGACCCGAACAACGATTACACCATCCCCTACCAGGCCGGTACAGAAGCGCTGATTTACAATGCCGACAAGGTTGCAAATCCGCCGGAATCCTGGGCCGACCTGTGGCGGCCTGAATATGCCGGGCGTCTGGTGTTTCTCGACGATTCACGCGCTACGATTGGCCTAACCCTGCTTACCTTGGGGTACGACCCCAATACCAGGGACCCGGCCCAGTTGGATGAAGCCAAGGCCAAACTTCGCGAACTTGTCCCCAACATCAAACTGTTTGACAGCGACAGTCCAAAAACAGCCCTGATAGCCGGTGACGTTGACCTGGGTATGACCTGGACCGGGGAAGCTTTTGTCGCCCAACAGGAAAATCCTGCCATTCAATATGTTTACCCCACAGAAGGCGCCATTCTTTGGCAGGACAACTGGGCCATTCCGGCTGACGCGCCGAATCTGGATGCCGTCTATGCCTGGCTGAACTACACCATGCAGGGAGATGTCTTCTGGCTGATGCTGCGCGACTTCCCGTATACCAATCCAAATATCGCTGCGCTTGAATATGCGCGGGAAAACGACCCTGAGTTGTACACCGCTTACATAGAATCGCCAATCACCAACACGCCCAGGGAAGTAATCGAAAAGGGACACCGCATCGACGATGTCGGGGATGCCTTGCCACTCTACGACCAACTCTGGACAGAAGTCAAGGGCAGCGATTAAGCTCTTGACGGGACAAACCGGCTGCCCGCTCTGGGCAGCCGGTTTGTCTTTTTGTCACAAAAATGGCATTATTGATGCAATTAACGCATCAGAATATTGACTTTGCTGACGAAAAGGAGTAGTATTTTCATATGGACAGCCAGATGAACAATCGCCCGGCCGGAAGCCTGGATGAAATAGATCGCTTTATCATCGAGTCCTTGCGCAATGACGGACGCATGCCCTTTGCCCAAATTGCCCAACAATTGAATGTCTCACCCGGCATGATACGCATGCGCTACAACCGCCTGGTGGAAACCGGCTTTCTGCATGTTGTCGCCGTTTCCAATCCGCTGCGGATGGGGCTGAATACCATGGCCATGATTGGCGTTCGCGTGCAGGGCAGTCGTTTGCTTGAGGTCGCCGATAAAATCGCCGCGCTGGACGAAGTCGTTTACCTGGTGGTTTCCTCCGGCTCGTACGACATCATGGTCGAGGTTTTTTGCCGCGACCGCGACCACCTGCTCAAATTCCTGACCGAGAGTTTGTATAAAATCGAAGGTATTCGTGAAACCAACTCGTTTGTTTACCTCAAGATAGTCAAAGAAATTTATTTTTAGCGGTTGCGGATTTGCTTTCCTTGTCGTGATTTTCGTTTTGCCTGCGCAAAGCGTTGATAAATCTGAAATCTACCGGCATATATGCTGGTATAAAACCACAAGGAGAAAATTTTTATGAAAGTATTGCTCGTCGGCGTCGGTGGGGTAGGCGAGGCGATTGCCTCAATTGCAAAAGAGCGTCCCTGGGTGGAACAAATTGTTCTGGCTGACTACAACCTCAAGCGTGCTGAAGAGGTCGCCGCCAGTCTCGGCGACCCGCAGCGTTTCCCGGTCGAATTTGTGGATGCCTCGAACCAGGAAATGATAGAAGACCTGGCCCGCAAATACAGGGTCAATTTAATTATGAACTCGGTCGACCCGGTCTTCAACAAGCAGATTTTCGATGCAGCCTACAATGCCGGTGTCCACTACATGGATATGGCCATGACGCTCTCGGAGCCGCACCCGCAGTGGCCTTTGGAGTTGACTGGTGTCAAACTGGGCGATTACCAGTTCGCGAAAGCTAAAGCCTGGGAGGAAAAAGGACTGCTGGCGCTGGTCGGCATCGGTGTCGAACCCGGCATGGCAGATGTCTTTGCCCGTTATGCCCAGGACCACCTGTTCGATGAGATTGACGAAATCGGCATCCGGGACGGGGCCAATATCGAAATCGAAGGCTACGATTTCGCGCCCAACTTCTCCATCTGGACCACCATCGAGGAATGCCTAAATCCGCCCGTAATTTGGGAAGAAGGCAAAGGCTGGTACACGACCGCCCCGTTCTCCGAGCCGGAAGTGTTTGACTTTCCGGAAATCGGCCCGGTCGAAGTGGTCAACGTCGAGCACGAAGAAGTCCTGCTTGTGCCACGCTGGGTCAAGGCCAAACGGGTCACGTTCAAATATGGTCTGGGCGACCAGTTTATCGATGTGCTAAAAACCCTGCACATGCTCGGCCTCGATAAAAAGGAAAAAATCAACGTCAAGGGCGTCGAAGTTGCCCCGCGCGATGTGGTCGCCGCCTGCTTGCCCGACCCGGCTCATTTGGGTGACAAAATGAAGGGCAAAACCTGCGCCGGAACATGGGTGAAAGGCAAGAAGGACGGCAAGGAGCGCCAGGTGTATCTCTACCAGGTGGCTGACAATGAGGAATGTATGAAACGCTGGGGCTGCCAGGCAGTCGTAGCCCAAACCGCTTTTAGCGCGGTCATTGCCTGGGATTTGGTCAAGCATGGCGCATGGCAAGGGACAGGAGTTCTTGGCCCTGAGGCCTTCCCGCCTGAGCCGTTCATGGAAAAAATGGCCGATTACGGCTTCCCTTACGGGGTAAAAGAAATAGTATAGCAAAAAACCATCATCCTCTGCGCCCTTTGGGTTTGCGGGGGATGATGGTTTTTTGGCGTACAAACGCCAACACATTCTCTATTCGGGAGGGACGTTTCAAATGCAAAACTATGAATATTCCTGGTTAATCATCGCAGCAATTGTGGTGCTCCTGTTCATACGCCTGGGGGTGGGATACTGGGCGTCGACAAAGGTCGAGACCACAACCGACTATGTCCTGGCCGGACGCCGCCTGCCCATCTGGATGGCCGCGCCGTCCATCATGGCAACCTGGTTCGCCGCCGAAACCCTGATGGGGTCGAGTTCCGAAGCCTACAAATATGGCTTGCAGGGCGTCATCTTCGACCCGTTTGGCGCAACACTGTGCCTTTTCCTTTCAGGCCTGCTAATTGTGCGCCTGGCGCGGCGCGCCCAATACGTCACGATTATGGATTTCTTTCAGCAGCGCTATGGTACAACCATGTCGGTGGTTGGCTCGGTTGCCCAAATCATCGGCTACTTCGGCTGGACGGCCGCCCAAATCGTGGCGGGCGGCGCAATTTTGCAGGCGCTTCTCGGCTGGGACCTGTCTGTGGGCATGATTATGGTTGCCGGGGTGGTCACCATCTACACCATGGCAGGCGGCCTGTGGGCCGATACCGCGCT
>Ga0208244_101552_pt1 | contig 11504 bp, 11 predicted proteins | sample SubbioCR12Aug_5A_FD_184828 | JGI IMG/M metagenome (GOLD analysis project Ga0208244, IMG submission 184828) | Serpentinite rock and fluid subsurface biosphere microbial communities from McLaughlin Reserve, California, USA - CR12Aug_5A (SPAdes) | ecosystem: Environmental > Terrestrial > Deep... | reverse complement strand
TTCATAGGTAAACTTTTTCCTGCCATCTCAATGCTTTTTGATACACTGCAAAAGTGTAGGAAATCAATCACCTATTGTAGGGGGGTCAGTATGCCGGAATGTTAATACTGCAGTTCCTTTAGGGGGGGTCAGTATGCCGGAATGTTAAAACTGAAGCTCCATTAGGGGGTCAGTATCCCGGAATAACTGCCATCTTCCTTTTTCCAAAGGGGGTCAGTATGTCGGAATATTATTCAAGCTTCTTAGTCCAGAGAAAAAAGCAGTATGCTGAACGAAACCCATATTGAAAAACATGAGGTTTACATTAAATGTCAGCTACTGTTTTTAAAAGACTTTCGAAGTCAAATCCGTAAAGATATCCTGCCCTTTTTAAAGGGGGGTCAATATCCAGGAATGGGGGGTCAGTATGATCCGGAATGGGGGGGTCAGTATGATCCGGAATATACACAATGATAGCTTTGTCTGATTCAATACCTCCTCTGTTATCAAACCAATTTCGTAATTGAACAAAATCAGTGATAGAATCATTTAAAATACTACGTATCATATCATTGGCAGCCAATGATTTTATTTGTTCATATTTTGCCATTTCCTGTTGAAGCACCGATTTATAGGTAGTTCCTGTTGCCACCTGCCTCAAAATTTCAATCATATACTCTGGTAAAGGGTTCTCCTTATCTTCAAGATATTTGATGAGCTCTTCTTTCTTTAGTTCATCAGGATTGGCAGCAAGTATATCAAAAATAGCTGCTTCGGTGAACACATCCGTTTTATCAGCTACTTCTTTCAGTACATCCTCCGAAAGGTGTGGCGAATCGCCCAATAATTTTGATCTAAGATCCCACATATTCTGAGGCTGTGCCATTTGAATTTCGGTGAGTGTTGATGCTGTTGAACCACCATCTTTCAAATTTTCGTAGAGGGTTTTTACGCCATTATAATTTGTTAACGCATCTGCAAATAAAACTTCTCTTTCAGCTTTCTGTTCAGCTGATAATATAAACTCCTCCTCATTGCCTCCTCCGTAATGTGATGGGCATGCGTTACTTTGATAGATGGCGTGTTTTGTGACGCGGTAAAGCTTATTCACATCAGGATTACATGCAGAACAGTTATACACATAATAATAATCGATAAGATTGTTACCATCATTATAAAAATGCCAGGTTGCATTGTTTGAGAATGTATTTCCCGCTGAAATTGTCGTACTGCCCTGGCCCGACTGGACACCGGATGTGGGATTGCCAAGTTGCACATAAAAATCAGCATAATTGTTTTCATTGGAGTTGCAAAAATATTTTAATCCAGAATAGGCATAATATCCATAATTAATGGCTTCTGCATAATTGCCACAACTCAAGTCTGAGAAGCAGTTTTTATATATAATGTCCTGTGAATGCGTGTTTTTTGCAAAAACACCGTAATAGTTGGCACTTAGTGCATTGGCTACTTTCGTAAAATGGTTCTCTTCAATAGCAAACCCACTTGAATTATCTAAGTATATACCATATGCGGGCACACCTGCACAAATCAATGATTCCGTACTGTTGTTATGACCAATTTTAAAGTTGGAGTTGATGACCGCCAAAGAGTAGATGTTAAATGTTTTTACACCATAAGTGTTGTTTGTAAAACTGGCTCGGTTAACAGAAAAAGTCTTTGTTGAAGATTCGCTTCTGCTTGCATAAATACCACAATAAAACCCGCTGAAAGTACAGCTATCATAAGTAGTGTTTGGTTGTTGAGAGGTAAGTATAGCATCCACGCTAAATCCGGCATTATAGGATGCGATTGCCTGATTCCACTCCGAAATACCCGTGGCATCAGGCGAGAGTGAGAAATCACAGCCGGTAAACTTGATTCCTTTAACTTTTGATAAATCAATATGTTTGTAAAAGGTTGTCTCACCCAGATATTCTGATGTAATTTCGAAGGTACAATTTTTGAAATTGCTACGGTTATCAATTTCTGTCAAAGGATTTCCCGGCACATAGTTGCGATATTCCGGTGCCTGAACCGCACGGGTATTATTTCGGAAAACAGCATCCTCTGCCACCACAATGCCACCTGTTTTTGTCCAATCGTTGGGTTTCCAGAGTGCAACTGCTGTTAAAGCATTTTCAATGGTTGCACCATTCTTTAGCTCCAGATAACCTTGTTGGTAATTGCCATTTGCATCAGGGTACTGATGGGCTGATGAGTTGCCCCAGACTTCGATGCCCTGCCAAGGTTCGTCATGAGCTGAAGTAATTAGCCCGCCATCTACTATCAGTTTACCACCTGAATATACTATTATTTTTCCATTAATTGGCATTAATACTTCGCATGATATTGTTAATGTTGCATTTTCCTTTACTATGATATCTTGATATAGTTTTATTGGAAAATCCCATTCTTCTTGTGCACTAATTATTTTTGGTAACGGACTCGAATGTTTTTCCTTGACATACTTACGCATAGGTTTATTGTTAACCATAAAAGTGCTTCCATATAGTGAAAGGCTTCTATGCATTCTCCCGGCAGATTTTGGACTAATATACCTCGAATTATTAATTCCAGACATCAATGGAAAAGGTTGAGTTTGATATTGCCAAAAGCAATCGTGTGTTAAGTAACAAACATAATCATTATCACAAATTCCTGCTGAACATCCTAAACATGAAGGTTCAGCGCAAAGTCCAAATACATCATCTAGAAAATCATAGTCATCTATACATCGCCTTTCACTACCATACGTGTGATGAAGACCAACAGCATGACCATATTCGTGCGTAATATGGTGAATATGATCATCCCAAACAACGAGCGTCGGATGCCACATTGATCCCTACGTGTGTACATATGCCGTGTTATTTGGACCGTATCCATCATACCGACCCCAGGCATTAGCAACACAAGGGTTAATGGGCATTGTAAAAAAATGATTAAGGGCATTTAAAGAACTTGGGTAGTTTGTGTGTACAAAATCAAGTATTTCTACTATAGAACAACTTGTGTTAAAATTAGAACTGTCGATGAAAATGATTTCGTTCAACTCAAATCTAATTCTTGTATCATAAATATGTGTATAATTTGGTTCACACGTTAAAGAATATCCTTTTGGTAAAGAATTGCTATACCATGTGTTAATGTGTGAAAACATCAGATCCACCTGCGTTCTAAATTCAGGTGTATCTTGCCAGCCATTTTGGCCATTATTATCTCGACAAATAACCCAATTAACAAGTATTGTTTTAATTGGTGTAGCCATGTTGGGTATCCAATACCCTGGAGTTCGGTATTCATTGAGCCATGAATCACTGCTATTGGTACAACCCGGGTCTTTAGAATTATGATTCTCTATGTAGTCATCAGTTGCACATCCTCCAAAGTTTTGGGAACTTACAGTAAATGATGTTGAGAGCAAAAATATTGTAATTACACTATACATTAAAGTGCCTTTATATCCGCTTTTTTTCATGATAAATCTTTTTTTAATCAGTTTTGATAAATGTTTTGTTATTAATAGAAGATAATTTGCTGAAAATATTTATATGGTAGATCCCATTTCTTAAGTGGCTTACAGGTATTGAAACTTTTTCATTACATGATTTGCCTTCTGATATTTTCAAGCCATCAGCTGAAAAGATAGTATAATGCTTACAGTTGTCTGTCTTTTCATATAATTCTAAGAATAAGAAATCCTTGGTGGGGTTAGGGTATAGTTTTATATTACTGTGTAGATTTGTTTCAAGTCCTGTTGTATAATCAATATAACAAGTGTCTCCTTGAGATAGGTACAAATTAACTCCACCTTCATAATAACAAAGCAAATCCAATGAAATAGAAATTGTTGAGAGTTCGTAACATCCCGGAAATAAAAGCCCGTTAAGGCTTCCTATGCCTTCAATCCATTGGTCGGCTTCGACCGGACTTCCTGCTAATGGAATCATCTGCCAGGTTTTTCGCTCCTCACCATTCAACAGAGTTATGGTTCCGGTTGATGAAACCCTGTAGGCATTAGAGTGCGTGAGACAATGGTGTAGGCCGAAAATTTCGGTCGTATCACCTTGCTCTATTGAGAAGTCATAAAGGAGTCTGTCCTTTGGTGTGTAAAAAGCATAGGTGCTTTCCCTGAAATAAACTTTTCTCCCGGCTGTATCCTCGCGGATGAATCCAATGATGCCCTCGGGCAAGAAGAAATTATATTGCCCGGTATTAATTACCTTGTAATACGCTGTGTCATTGATTATTGTATCACTGGATGAGATATGGAGTTTCATGGTGTTTATTGTAGCAACTGAACCACCATAACTATACCCGGTAAACGTTACATTCCAATCTTTAGTAGTGTCAGCAAAAGGAACATATTCCTGCGAAAACCCACTAAAAGGCAGGTCTATTGCTGCAAGAAGCAATAGTAGTATGAATTTATTTTTCATGGTTTTAACTTTTATGTTTGTATTCAATCAAACTTTAGCAGTAAGAACCCCAAGCCTCCGGCATTACTGCCACAACCGGAAGCCCGGTAATATGAAGCGGTTTTTGCCTGTAACAAAAATAGAAAGTTGATGTAAAGAAATAATAATGTGTATTATAGTCCTTTTCATGGTGTTTATTTTTAAAGTTTTACGCTTCTTAATGTTTGAATTCTATTATCAATTAGAAATACAAACATGTATATACCAGATTTAAAAGATGAAAGGTCTAATGAATTTTCAAATCCCGTCAGCTTCATTTGTTTTACCAGACGGCCTTCCATGTTAAAAACATGTACATTTCCATGTTTATAATTTTTACTAACACGAATAGTAGTACATCTATCGTAAGGGTTTGGGAGAATACTGACAATGTCTGAAATATGGAATTCTTCCACTCCGGTTGGAATGAAATCGCATTCAGCCACTATACCTGAAGTGTAGTCAAAACCGCTGGCATTGGAATAACACCTGAAAAAACCACCCTCGATGTGTTCATCCAATGCCATTCCACAGAAACTTAGTTTTACTGGAAAGAGAAAGTCGTAGGAATTATTGGCATTAGGCTCAACAGGACCGATATTTTCAATAATTTTTACACTTTTCCATCCCCACTCCGAGAAGTCGTCAGCTGGACTAACACAAATATAACGATGTTGAAATCCGTCTATTTGAATAGTTCCGATACTGTCGACCTTCACAATGCCGGTGCTGTCGCAATTTTCATAATGCTTTGTTCCCTGCACTGTCCACGTGTCTCCAGGTTGAGCTGCAAAATCATACAATTTGAAAAACTGATTTGCCGTGTAATAAAAAACTTTGTCTTCTTCGGCATAAGTGTATTCATTTCCAATGATGTAGGAATTCAATTCCTGACTAACAAAATTATAGGAATACATGGTTTTTTGAAGTTTCTTGCAAGAAACCGACTGAATTATAGTATCACCCACATACTCAATTTTTATGTAACCGCTAAAGTACTCTGCATCGAATCCATAATACCATACAGAGCCAGGCGGACACCAACTTCCTTGTGCAAAAATATTTGTGAATGACAGTAATACGAGATATGAAATAAAAGTAAATGTATAGATTGACTTTTTCATAATGCGTATTTTTTTCTTTGTAATTGTATGGAAATGAATGTTGAAATCTATTCACAATTGCACTATTTTTAAATAAAAATCAAGGTTCATTTTAAAAAATATTTTAGTCAATAATCTTGGTTATTGTGTATCAGTTATCGGCTTCATGAAGAAACCCACATGCTGCCCATGCATTACATATTTATTTTTACCAAGTAGGAAGATGGTTTTTATTGCGTAAAAAGACATAAATTGATTTTCAATGAGAGGTATGCCATCGTACTCATGGCAGTCATGCACAACCAAGGCATCTTTGAATACCCGCATACCAAATCTTACGAGATTACACGAAATGAAACATGGTATTTTGCTTAGTCTTGTCATTGCTTGTTAATTTTAGATTCAATGCATAAAACAATTAATGTTTTGGTAAATGTTTAGTGTTCATTGTTCACTATTCCTTATTTATCATTCGCTTTCAGCATCATACCCCTTTTTATCGGGCCATTTTTGAGATATCCTTACAAAGATACGACCTAAGCCTTAACAGAAACTCACAGAAAGCTCCAAACTTTGTATTTTCCTGCATTTTCTTCAAATATTTTGAATATTATCGCTTAGATTGTCATGTTAATCTGTTTTCTCAAAGCGCAATAGCCTGTTTCATTGTCCGTTACCTCTAAATGGTTTATGTTGCGGTACATAGTCCGTTTTGAGATTTGGTTTGTTCACACAATGGTTTAGGGGTTGATTTGTTGATTTGAAAATTTGACCCGAAAACTTTCGGATTTGAAGATTTACCCGACCCACAATTTTCAAATTAGAAATTTTCAAATCCCAACACCAAACACCTGGAAAACACCCAACACCAAACACCAAACACCTGGAAAACACCCAGCACACAACACCCAACCAGTATAAATCTAAGCCGAACTTATGAGATAATTATTATGAAATAATAAGATCTATCAAGAAGGTTTTCTTTGATTACTGATAAAATATGTAAACATTATATCGTTATAGAAATTCAAAAAAGTATTCAAAAAAAGTATTTCCAGGCAATATCTGCAGATACTTATTATGTGTTATTAAAACGAGAGAAAGCACTGGAAAAGTAAGGAGTTGTTTTATATTTTCAAATACTTAGGGCAATTGATATAAAAAAAAGGCCGTCTCAACTATGAGACAGCCTCCTTTTTTCGCAACATCAACCCATGGATTACTCCGCGAGCATGTTGCCAAACAGCAATTAACTTGCTGCCTGCAGCGGTAACAATGAGAAGTTCACTTCAAGGGATTCATTTTCCCCGATACTAAATGATATATCAGCAGGTGCTGCAAAACCCGGAGCGAAGCAGCTGGCTACATGAGCTCCAGGCTTGATAGCATCGATCAGATAATATCCATCGGTATCGGTAATTGATTCAAATCCATTCGCGTTAACCAATCTCACACTTGCATTTTTCACAACTTCACCTGTAAGTTGATTCGTTACAGTCCCTTAAAGATCAGTTTGCATGATTGTATTGCTCTTGCTGCCTTTCCTGCGCTGGCGCAGCATGCGGTAGCGCTCATGCAATACAGGCTCGCTATCTTTATAATCTGCCATCATCCAGTCAATCTCATATCTTAGCATTTTATTGAGATGACTGGTGTTTAACCTTATGCGGTTTCTCGCTACTCTGCGTAATGAGGAACTTACATTGGCTCCCTGACGACTACCTTGCGTCTCAACCGACAACTGCTGCAACTTCTCTATGCGTTCAACAGTGAAACCAGCTGCCAATGCTTCGGCCTCATGCTGAATTAAATAATCGAGAATACCCACAGCAATGTTATTGAGCTTCTGATGATTCGGCTTTTGTTGTAATTCTTTTGAGAAATACAAAAAGGTGTTTTTCATTGTCACATCATTCAGTGCTTTTGTCATATTGATGACCCGCCCAAGCGCAGGATAAAGTTCTTCCCTGAGCTGAGCGTTCAAAACACTGCGTTGTTTAATGATGATGTTAAGTGGAACTACGACTTCCAAAAGCAAGTCGTTCATTTCATTTACTTTTGTTATGTATGTTGCTACCTTGCTGTTGTCAATTGTTATAGCAGAAAAAGCTGCAGCATACTCAGTGAAAAGCATGGCAATCTGGCGATGCTTTTCGAAATTGTTATTTATTTTATTCATAAGAAAAAACAGTTAAAAAAGTTATTGATATACATTGCCAAACCCTATGGGTTGGAGCATAGGTATCTTCACTGAAAGACTCCATGCACCGACAGCTGTGGCAAAAATCTTAAGCTGCCTGTAATGTATAATCAACCGGAGGCGACACCCCCTGTGAGGGCTTTCCCAAGTCCCTGAAGGTGAACCAGGCAAGGTTGTAGAATAATCCATATTTCAACCATTTACCCAATAATATCTTTTGATGTGCATGTCTTCGGGCGCTCAATACATCAAACTGACGGCTACCACTGTAATGCAGTTGCGAATTCAATTCAATATAGGCCACTTGCACAAACGCTCTTTCAGATAGTGCTTTGTAATAGTCATCCTCCATCAATAGTTGCGTAAGCTTTAAACTGTCAATGCTAATCTCTCTGACCTGTATCAATTCCTGAACCTCGTCAGCAAAATCTGATGAATTACCTTTGAGCAACACTATTCTGCTTTGATTTTGTTTTAACCTTTCAGAACGGGCACGTCTTTGTGTGCGCTTCTTACTTCTTGTTTTTGCTTTGTTTTTCATGTTGTTTTTTTGAAAAGTTCAACATTATCAGCACCACCGACGCATGCGCCGGACTCACTGTCGGGGTTCCGAAAACAGGTGGTTCGCAAACCATCATGCTTTCTTCATACACTTGAAAACCATTCCTGTCGTGCTGCGGCAGATGCTGACTGACTGTCTGATACCATTGGTTGCTGCATAAAAGCTTTGTCCTATAGGTTGTGGCATGGTATAATGCGTAGTAATCTGTAACTGACAGACTTGCCCGCAACGGTTCCGGGGGCAGCATCAGAAATGCCATAGTAAGGTCCAATAACTTCAATGTTTTCATTTTGATCATCAGTTTCATCTGTCGTTTCGCTTCAGGAGGCAGTTGATCAAATAAAGGTCTGAGCAATAAATATTGCTGCTTCGTGGCTGTTTGCCTGGCCAGTTTTCCACTGGCGACAACAAGGCAAGTCTGGCGGTCGCAAATTAGTGTCATTTTTAAGTAATTTATTATACATTAATAAGAGTTTTATTTTAGATTTACATAATCCGTACTTTGTTTCCATGATTCTTCGAGATTTGAGATTGTGATTAAATTTTGTTAGGTTTCTTTTTGAGTTGTTTTTTTTGCCATAATGGCAAACAGGGGCTTTTTTTTTGGCTAAACGATTTCTGAATAATTCTAAAATTGCAATAGATTTCTTGTGCATTTGGTTAGCGGACTGCTCTTCTATGTATTTTTTTAACAACACACTTCTACCATATAACATCATAAAATCTGTCTAAATCCTGCTCTTGCACCTGAAGCAACTCTGCTGCTTTCGATCGGGTGATGCGGTTGGAGTGATAAGCACGTACTACCAATTGTTCAAAGCGGTCGGCGGTTTCTTTTCCATGAAAGTCGCCCAAATCTACTTCTCTGGGATTGGTTTTGATGTAATTCCTGAACCTGTCGATGGTGGCCCGGCTGATATAATTCAGTTCGGCAGCCCTGTACATCAGCGCCTGAAGGCTGATACCAAAATGGTTCTTGATTAAGATCAGTTCACGCAGGCCTATCTGCTCGCGCGTTGGGCCAATAAGGTCCTTAAGCAGTTCGGAAGGCATAAGCACTGCACCTGCAAAACGGTTACAAATGCGTTCGATCATTTTTGGCTCCAGCGATGCATCAAACCAGAGTAAAATATGCGCCAACTCATGTAAAACCGTAAAGCGTTTGCGTTCGACAGTCATGGCAGTGTTGACAACGATCATCGGGATGTTATCGTTCACTGTGCCGGTCATTCCGTCGAAAGCTTCGGAGGTTGTAATCTCGATCACTTTGATGCCAAAGCTTTCGATCATACCATAAATATTCATCAGACCGTGGTCGCCAAGTTTCCAGGCTTCGCGCAATCTCTGCGCCGCCTCCTCAGCTTCTTCAGCGGTCTTCAAAGCAGGCAATGCCTGCAATGGGTTCACAAAACGGCTCTCCAATCCGAGCAACTGTTCTGTTAATAGGTAACGCTCCATGATGGCACTTACCTCAAGCTGCAGCCGTTCCCTCTCCATTGAGGGCAGCTCTTGCTTGGTGCGGAAATCCAGCTGACTTATACTGACCGTAAAAGGTCGGAAAAAATACTCCAGCTGCACTTTCAGCACCTTTGCCAATGCCACAAGTATGTGGTAACGCGGCATCATTTCGCCTCTTTCATAACGCGAAAGGGCATTCTTCGAAAGCGTTTCCCCAAGGGCAAACACCACCTCATCCTGGGTCATCCCCTGAATTAGGCGTGCATTCTTTAGCCGTTGGCTGAAAACTTCGTTCTTCATTCTTAAAAAATTTTATACATATATGTTTACTAACGATTAAATTATTCTGCAAATATAAACACGTTTCATTCGCTTCCGCAAAAATATTCAAAATAGTTATTAACAATGACAAGGTGTTGATAGTTCATAAAGTGCTACTCAACATTTTCTCATAGAAACAGCATCTGTAAACATACGCGTAATTTTCAGATATTTTTTAAATACAATTCACAGTATAAATTTTCTCACATCTATACACTCCTTAATATATACGCAGCCAATGGACAGTTTTTCCGATACCACAAGAAGGACTTAGGTGGTAGGTGACTGCTTCATACCCACATATACCCTCCAACCCTGAAAGGGTTGAACCTGAATAACCCCGGATGCAATCCGGTGGAAAGGCGGACAGGCGGTCAGGTGGCAAACAACACACCCACATACCCTCCAACCCCGAAGGGGTTGAACCTGAATAACCCCGGATGTAATCCGAATGAGAGGCGGTCAACAACACACCCACATACCCTCCAACCCCGAAGGGGTTGAACATCAATATCCCCGGATGAAATCCGGTGGTCAGGTGGCAAACAACATAAACACACATACCCTCCAACCCCGAAGGGGTTGAACCTGAATAACCCCGGATGCAATCCGGTGGAAGACACCCCCATAAAATTATATAACATCATTTCTCCTTTTGAAAGACAAAAAGGAATACATTTGAAAAATATTCACCAACCAAAACCAATATGGGCGCTTATACACAAATACTCTATCAGATAGTCTTTTCAACAAAAGACAGAACAAAATCCATGATCCCATCGGGACAGGAAAGTCTATACAAGTTCATCACCAACATTCTCAAAAATAAAAATTGTCACATCTATCAGATCAATGGTGTTGAGGACCACCTGCATATCATAACACACCTTCATCCTAAAATAGCCTTAAGTGACTTAATCAAAGATATTAAGATAGCCTCATCAATTTTTATAAAGGCAGAAAATTTATTTCCTGACTTCAAAGGATGGCAGGATAAATACGGGGCATTCACTTATGCATATTCTTCAAAAGATAACCTGATTGAATATGTCAAAAATCAGAAAGAACATCATCGTAAAACTACCTTCAAAGAAGAATTTCTTTCCCTGCTCGATGAACATGATGTCAGATTTGACGAAAAATACCTTTTTTGAACCCCGGATTGCATCCGGGGCCATTCGTGTTCAACCCCTTCGGGGTTGGCAAAATTCAACATCATTTTAGCCCTGAATTGCATTCAGGGCTATTCAGGTTCAACCCCTTCGGGGTTGTCTGAAGTCATAAACACCCTCCAACCCCGAAGGGGTTGAACATCAATCACTCCGGATGCAATCCGGTGGACGGCAACACACTCACTATAATATACCCTCCAACCCCGAAGGGGTTGAACCTGAATAACCCCGGATGTAATCCGGTGGAGA
>Ga0208244_101551_pt1 | contig 11505 bp, 7 predicted proteins | sample SubbioCR12Aug_5A_FD_184828 | JGI IMG/M metagenome (GOLD analysis project Ga0208244, IMG submission 184828) | Serpentinite rock and fluid subsurface biosphere microbial communities from McLaughlin Reserve, California, USA - CR12Aug_5A (SPAdes) | ecosystem: Environmental > Terrestrial > Deep... | reverse complement strand
GGCGGCTCGCGGGAGGGGTCGTTCTCCATGGATTTGAAAAGCGCGATGTCGTCGAAAAGGCTCGGCGGCTCGCTTGACGCGGCGTCAGGGTTCCGTTTGTTTGGGGCTTTGCTCACGATAGCGATTCCTCGGTGATCACCAGATTGTCCATGATGTACTGACGCCGCTCGGGGGAGTTGCGGCCCATGAAGAACTCGATGGTTTCAGGCAACATATGATCCTGCGTGCAGTCCACCGGGGTCAGGCGCATTCCTTTGCCGATGAAAGCCTTGAATTCCGAGGGGGAGATCTCGCCGAGACCCTTGAATCGGGTGATCTCGGGGTTCTTACCGCAACGCTCGATGGCCCGGAGACGCTCCTCCTCGTTGTAGCAGTAGTGGGTCTCTTTCTTGTTGCGCACGCGGAAAAGAGGCGTCTCAAGGATGTAGAGGTGGCCCTCCTTGATGATGCGGTCGAAGAATCGGACGAAGAGGGTGATCATCAGGTTTCGGATGTGGAGCCCGTCCACGTCCGCGTCGGTGGCGAGGATGACCTTCTGGTAGCGCAGGTGGTCTACGGTCTCCTCGATGTCGAGGCTCTGCATGAGGTTGTAGATCTCGACGTTTTTGTAGAGGGCGTCGCGCTTGCAGTCGCAGACGTTGAGGGGCTTGCCCTTGAGGGTGAAGATCGCCTGCGTGTTGACGTCGCGGCAGCTCACGATGGAGCCTGCGGCGGACTGCCCCTCGGTGATGAAAAGCATCGTGTCGAGGCCCGTGCCCTTCTGCTTGTGCAGGTGGTGCTTGCAGTCCTTGAGCTGCGGCACGCGCACGGAGACGGCGCGGGAGCGCTCGCGGGCGAGCTTCTTGACGGCGTTCAGCTCGGAGCGGAGCTTGCTGGTCTCCTCGATCTTGCCGATGAGCTTGTTGGCCTCGGCTGGGTCGCGGTGGAACATCTCCTCGACGACCCGCTTGATCTCCGCGACGAGATCGGAACGTATCTCCTGGTTGCCGAGCTTGTTCTTGGTCTGCGACTCGAAGATGGGGTCTTTGAGGCGGATGGCGATGGCGCCGATGATGCCCTCTCGCACGTCGTCGCCGTCGAATTTCTTCTTGCTGAACTCGTTGACGGCCTTGAGGAGTCCTTCCTTGAAAGCGGAGAGGTGGGTGCCGCCGTCGTGGGTGAACTGGCCGTTGACGAAAGAGTAGTAATCCTCGCTGAAGCGGTTGGTGTGGGTGAAGACCAGCTCAAGGGTCTTGGAGCGGTAGTGGAAGGGCTGGTAGAGCTTCTCGAACTGGGCCTCGTCGTGGATGAGGTCGAGCAGGCCGTTCTCGGAAACGATCCGGTTGCCGTTTACATCCAGCGTGAGCCCGGCGTTGAGGTAGGCGTACATGCGCATCCGGCGCAGGATGTGCTCCTCGCGGAACTGGTACTTCTTGAAAATCTCGGGGTCGGGCGTGAAGCGCACGAAGGTGCCGTTACGCTCCGGCTTGGCGCATTTGCCGATCTTTTGCGCGACGAGCGTACCTTTTTTGAAGAAGGCCTCCGAGTAGTCGCCGTCACGGAAGGCGCGGACCTCGAAATCGGTGGAGAGCGCGTTGACGGCCTTGGTGCCGACGCCGTTCATGCCGACGGAGAACTGGAAGACGTCGTCGCTGAACTTGCCGCCGGTGTTGATCTGCGAGACGCAGTCCACGACCTTGCCGAGGGGGATGCCGCGCCCGTAGTCGCGGACGGTGACCTCGCCGGTGTTGTAATTGATGCCGATGTCGACGCGCTTGCCGTAGCCCATGATGAACTCGTCCACGGCGTTGTCGATGACCTCCTTGAGCAGGATGTAGATGCCGTCCTCGTACTGGCTGCCGTCGCTGGTGCGCCCGATATACATCCCCGTGCGCTTGCGGATATGCTCAATGTGCGAAAGGGTCTGGATATGCTTTTCGTCGTACGTGTTTGCGGACATGGGAAGCAATCGTATCGTATGTGGATGGAAACTGGAAACCTGAAACTGATTCAGCGTCGGCGCCGCGCCGAGGCAAGCGGCGCGGCCTGAGCGGCCCTTTTGGCGCCCTGCGGAAGGCCGTCTCATTTGCCTCAGAGGTAATTACTTGGCGGCATCTGGCGCGGCGGCATCGGCCTTGCGGCGGACGCTGGTGATCACGACCGGCTCGACGGGGACATTCTGGTGGCGGCCCGAGAAGCTGGTGGGGGTCTTGGCGATCTTGTCGACCACGTCCATGCCTTCGACGACCTTGCCGAACACGCAGTAGCCCCAGCCTTGGTCTGTCTTGGACTTGAAGTCGAGGTGGTTGCCGTTATCGACGAGGTTGATGAAAAACTGGCTGGTAGCGCTGTCTACGATCATCGTGCGGGCCATCGCGAGGGTGCCCCGCTCATTGCGCAGGCCGTTGTCCGCCTCATTCTTGACCGGCGCGTTGGTCTTCTTCTGGATCATGTCCCGCGTAAAGCCTCCGCCCTGGATCATGAACCCGTCGATCACGCGGTGGAAAATGGTGCCCTCGTAGTATTTGGCATCCACGTAGGCGAGCAGGTTGCTGACGGTGGCAGGGGCCTTGTCGGCATAGAGTTCAGCCGTGATGCTTCCCAAAGTGGTTTCGATGACTATTTGCACGTTTTTTGACTCCTTAGGTGGCGATGCCAGCAAAGAGACAACTCCTTGCGTCACATCAGCATGGACAACCCCCGAACAAACTAAAAGCGTTGCGAAAATCCCCTTCATTTTTCCCCCTCTTAGCCGTAATGGTGAGGCAAAAGATACTGCGTTTGGCCTGTGAAATCCAGACAAAAGATGGGGGCCGTCCTGACGCATTTGTTGGAAACAGGAATTGCAAGGAGGCGGTATTTTTGTCATAGTACCAACGTGACTACGGGGCTTATGCGGATTGGAGCCTCATGTCGCGAGGAGGGGGGGCGAGCGCATGACATCCATTTGTGCCCGGCAAGACCACAAATCCCTGTACAGGCAACTGACAGCAGGGATGTATGACGCTTTGCTGGTGACCGATCCGAACGGGCACCTGATCGAGATCAACCCGCGAGCGATGGAGTATTTCCTGTACAGTCCGGAGGACATCTGGGACAAGCCGGTGGCGACGCTCATCCCCGGGGTGTCGGCTCAGGTGGTCGGGCGCATCCGCAAGGGCATCGACGATTCGCGGCACATCATTCTGGACGCCCGGTGCCAGCGGAAGGACGGGACGTCTTTTTCGGCGGAGGTCACGATCAGCGTGATCGACCTGATCAACAGCGGTGATCTGGTGTTCACGGTGCGGAACACGGAGCGCCGCCGCAAGCAGTGGCAGACGATGCGGGGCAAGGCGAATGCGTTCGAGAACGCGCAGAGCGCCTGCTTCGTGTGTGACGCGGAGCATGTGTTCCGTTCGGTGAACCGGGCGTTCCTGAAGATGTTCGATGTTGACCGCGAAGAGAGTGTTCTGGGGCAGCGGTTCGAGTCGCTGCTGTCGGATGAGCCCCTGCAAGGGCTTTTCGAACGGGCGCTGGCGGGCGAGCAGGTGTCTTGCCGCATCGCGGCGGATACGGATGCCGGGAACGTGGCGGAGGTGGAGGTGCAGATGGGGCCTGACCGTCACGGCAAGGACAAGATTCTGGGCGTGGTCGGGTCGCTCTTGCAGGTGTGACAGAGGTGTCGTTGAAGCCACAAAGAGGCAGGCAGGCCGCGCGGGGCTCTTGCTTTTGTGGTTTTTTCGTTTTGTGCGGTGAGGTTAGCGGCAGACAGTGCCGGAAAAAAGGGTTTAGCAGTGATGAAAGCGAAGGGTTCGGAGATCGTTTCATTTATCGTGTCAAAGGCTGAGGCGGGCGTGTCCCTCCAGATGTTTCTGTCGCAGAAGCTGTCCATTTCCAAGCGGGCAGCGAAAAACATGATGGACGACCGTGTCGTGTGGGTCAACCGGCGCGTGGTCTGGATGGCGCATCACCTGTTGCGGGTGGGCGACACGATCGAGGTGCCGGGGTCGGTCAGACGGGTGGTCTCCGCGCCGCTGGCAAAGCCCAAGATCCGGATTCTGGTCGAAGACGATCACTACCTGATCGCGGACAAACCGTCCGGCATGCTGTCGGTCGGCGAGGGCAGCGCGGAAGAGGTGCTGCGGGAGCAAACGCAGAACCCGACGTTGCAGGCGGTTCACCGTCTGGACCGCGACACGACGGGGTGCATGCTGTTCGCGAAACGCGCGGCGGCGTTCAACGCGGCTGTCGCGCTGTTCAAGACGCGGCGGATATCCAAGCAGTATCAGGCGGTGGTTTACGGGCGCTTCTCCCGTTCTGCCTCGACCGTGAAAGAGGCGTTGGACGGCGAGCGCGCGGTGAGTCATATCCAATCCGAGGCGGTCGCAAAAGACGCGAGTTTCCTCAAGATCAAGATCGAGACGGGGCGGACGCACCAGATCCGCCGTCACTTGGCTTCGATCCGGCATCCGGTGTTGGGCGACCGCGAACACGGCGTCAAGTTCGCGCGTGACCCGCGTCTGCTGACGGTTCCGCGCCAGATGCTGCACGCCTCGGGGCTGGAGTTGCCGCATCCGATCGAGCCGGGCAAGACGCTGAAGGCGCACAGCCCTTTGCCAGCCGACTTCCGGCGGTGTCTCAAGCTGTTCGACATGGGCAAGTAGCGTGCTCGACATCCGGACAGTATGGGTCACGCGGCATGCGGGCAGGCATCCCGCTTTTGACGTGTATCCGCCCGCTGCGGCAGGCTTGGAACCGTCAGGAGAGACCGTCTACGTGACGAACCATCCGGTGGCGTTCGAGGATTTCTTCCCCGTCGGCGGGGCGCTCGTGGCGGATGTGTTGGCGTTGCGGGCCTTCGCTCTGCCGCAGTCGCCGGTGGAGCGTGTCGAGCAACTTTTCGGGGACGAGCCGCCGTCGGGCGAGGCGCTGTGGCGCGTGTGGCAGCGGATGGCTGAGCGGCTTGAGGCGTTGCCGTTGTGGGCGCTGGAGACGGTTGAGCTGGTGTTGCGCGATCTCGACGAGAAAGCCTTGGCCCGGCTGCTCGGGCACTTCGCGGCGCGGGTACGCGAAAAGGGCACGGGATGCGGCAACTGGATCGAATCGTTCCGGTCTGAAACCATCCGCTGGGAAAAGCGCGTGTTGCCGTCGCATGCCGACTGCACGCCGCTGGACGTGGACCGCGTCGCGGCGCACGTGATGCCGGGCGGGACGTTCGCACGGCTGATGCCGGGGTACGAGTCGCGGGCGGGACAGGTGGAGATGCTGCGGGCCGTGATGCGCGCGTTCAACGAGGGGCGGCATCTGGCGGTGGAGGCGGGCACGGGGGTCGGCAAGAGTCTGGCGTATCTGCTGCCTGCGGCGGCATGGGCGCGACTCAACGACGTGCCCGTGATCGTCAGCACCAACACGCGCAATCTCCAGTCGCAACTCATCGAGAAAGACCTTCCGCTGGTGCGGCAGGCGATCCGCGACGACGCAGGCGGGGGGGCTGAGGGCGCGCTGCGCGTGGCGCTGCTCAAGGGGCGCACCAACTACTTCTGCCTGCGGCGGCTGGCGATCCTGCTGGAGCACAGCCAGTTCGAACTGGAGCGCCCGGAACTGCGGCAGTTCGCCGAGGCGGTGGCGTGGGCGGTGCAGTCCGACGACGGCGATCTGGACACGTTCGCGGGGACGGGGCGGGCCGATCCGGCGTTTCTGGCAAAGCTCGCCTCGACGGGCGACGAGTGCCCCGGTCGCGCCTGCCGTTACTTCCGGCGTTGCTTCCTGCAAAAGGCGCGCGCGCGGGCGGCGGCGGCGCACGTTGTGGTGGCGAACCACGCGCTGGTGTTTTCCGAGTCGCAGATGCCCGGCAGCACGTTGCCGGCGTACGCGCAGATCGTTTTCGACGAGGCGCACAACCTCGAAGAGGCGGCGACGCGCCACCTGTCGGTGGAGGTGACGCAGGTGCGGCTGAACCAGTTGCTGCGGCGGCTGAGCCGCGGCAAGGGACGGCGCGCGGGCGGGGTGCTGGAGGTGTTGCGCAACCATCTGGAGAAGGGCGCGGTCACGGCGGACGAGGAGATGGCGCAGGCGTTGCGGCGGCAGATACGGGTTGTCCGGCAGGAGCTGGATGAGATTCACATCGCGGCGCGGCGGCTGTTCGAGACGCTGAACGGCCTTGTGGGCGCGGGCAAGGAACCGGTGCGTTTCCGCTGTACGGGCGTGGCGCCCGCAACGGAGGGCACGGCGGAGGAGACCGAGGACGTCACGGAGTCTTTGCCTGTGCGCGAGTGTTTCAGGGGCGGCGCGTTTGTGCCGTGCGGCGAAGGGTGGGACGAGCGGCGTGCGGCAGAGGAGCGGGTGTCGCTCAAAAAGAAATTGGCGGCGGCGGCAGGCGCGTTGCTGACGCTGGGCGAGATGCTGCGCCGGGCGGCGGAGGGAGAGTTGATCCTTTACGGCGATCAGGCCGCGAACGTCGAGGGGGCGGCGGCGATGCTGCGGGTGTTCGCGATGGACGTGGATTTCGTGCTCGGGGGGGCGGACGCGGAGCATGTGTTCTGGGCGGAGCCTGCGCGGCGCGGCGCGGAGACCGCGAACCTTTTCGCCGCGCCGCTGAAGATCGCGCAGGCGCTGGCGGATCTGCTCTACCGCCAGAAATCATCGGTGGTGTTTTGCTCCGCCACGCTGCGGGTGGGGGGCTCGTTCAGTTACGTCGGTCGGCGGCTGGGCATCGACCTGATCGAGCCGGAGCGGGTGCTGACCTGCGTGGCGCAGAGCCCGTTCGACTACCTGCGGCAGTGCGCGGCGCTGGCGCCGACCTTCCTGCCGGAACCGACGGGCAAGACCGGCGGCGGCTACGCCGAGCAGCTCAGCGGGCTGATGCTGGAGGTCTTCACGCGGACGCGGGGCCGGGCGATGGGGCTGTTCACAAGCTACGAGATGATGAATCAGGTGGCGCGCCTGCTGGAGGAGCCGTTGGCGGAGGCGGGCATCCGTCTGCTGGTGCACGGGGCCAGCGGCACGCGCGATCAGATCACGCGGATTTTCCGTTCGGGCGGCGCGTGCGTGCTGCTGGGCACGCACTCGTTTTGGGAGGGTGTGGACGTGGCGGGCGAGGCGTTGAGCTGCGTGGTGATGGCGCGGTTGCCGTTCGCGGCGGTGGGTGATCCCATCGTGGAGGCGCGCAGCGAGCAGATCGACCTTGCGGGGGGCAGCTCGTTCCGCGAGTTCGCGCTGCCGCAGGCGGTGATCCGTTTCCGGCAGGGGTTCGGCCGGCTGATCCGCACACGCGAGGACAAAGGCGTCGTGATCGTGGCGGATCCACGCATCATCACCAAAAATTACGGGGCGACATTCCGGAAGAGCCTGCCCTGCCCGCTGCAGGAGGTGGCGAGCCGTGATGCGTTGCTGACGCGGGTCGAAGAGCTGTTCGCGCCGGGCGGGGGAGCGTCGGCGGACTGAACGCTTACGGCGCGAGGAGGAAACCCGCGTCGCACCAGTTGGCGTGGTCGCTCTTGTTGCCGTCGCCTGCGGATTCCGCGAGGAGGACGACGCGTTCGGCGTCGGCGGGCAGGGCGGTGTCGAAGTGCCACCGCTCGCGCTGGCCGAAGCGGATGACGGGGGAGGTGGCGAGGACGCGGCGGCCGTCTGCGGCATCGACGGCGACGCTGAAGATGACGCTCGACTGGTTCTGCGGGCGCTGGCTCTCGTCGATGCCGACCACGGCGACGAAGCGCTTCCAAGAAGGGTCGCGGGCGTAGACGGCGTGGCCGTCGGCGTGGATGCAGACGCCCGAGGCGAAGGTCTCGCCGCCGAGGCGCAGGGGGCCGTTGAGGGCGGTGCCGCGTTTGAAGGAGCCCCAGCCCACGGCGGTTTTGAGGGGCGTGAGCGTGTCGAGCGGGACGGCGGGCTTCGGGGGCACGTCGCCGAGTTGGGGGATGGCGGGGACGGTGAAGGTGACGGTCTGGGCGGGGCCGCGCTGTCCGGAGAGGGTGTAGGGGGTGATCTCGTAGCGGTAGGCGGCACGCGACTCGACGCGGGTGTCGCGCCAGAGGCCGCCGAGGGCGGCGGGGGCGACGACGGCGCCGTCGCGGCGGATCTCGCAGGCGCGGGTGTTGGCCTGCCATGTGAGGACGACGGGCCCGTAGATGTCGGGCATCTCGGCCTTGGCCGATGTGGCGGCAGGGACGAGGGCGGGCGCGGGCGCAGCGGAGAAGGTGACGCGCCAAGCGACGGGGCCGCCGCTGCCGCAAGTGAAGGCGACGCGCAGGAGGCCTTCCTCGGTCTGGGGCTCGAAGAGCGTGGTGAAGGGCGCGCCGGGGGTGTTGGCGTTGGCGTAGGCGTCGTCGGGGCGGGTCACGAGGCCTTCGCCGGGGGCGAGGGTGAGGTCGTAGCCGTTGGGGCCGGTGATGGCTACGGATGCGAGAGCGAAACCGCGCGCGGAGCCTTGGGCGCCGCCGGAGGCGTGGGTGAGGATGCGGAGTTCATAGCGGTCGTTCGCGACGGTCTGGCTGAGGCCCGAGAGGGTGCGGGTGGCAGAGTCCCAGCGTTCCTGCGTGAGGTCGATGACGCCCTGCGTGATGTGGCGGGAGGTGGAGATCACTTGTGGGCGGTCGAGCACGGGGCGGAGGGCGAGGACGGCGCAGGATTGGGGGCGGAGGGTGTGGGTGAGGCGGCCCTTGAAGGGCGGGGTGAGGGCGTTGGCCCAGAAGTCGAAGGCGATGAGGTCGGCGTCGGCGGGGAGGCCCGCGTGGGCGAGGGGAAGGTCGATCGTCTTCTCGGCGCTGTCCCAGTTGAAGAGGCCGAGGATGTCCAGCCGCGGGCGGGCGGCGGTGGCGGGGTCGGTGACGAGCCAGAGGGCGGGGATGCGGTTCTCGAAGAGGTCGACGGGGCGGGCCGTGGCGCTGTGGGAGGGCATGGTGCGCTTGAGGAGGTCGAGGCGGTCCGGCGGGAGGGCGGCGTAGTTCTCGCTGCTGCTGTTCATCTGGCCGCTGAGGGTGACCCACGAGCAGAGGGCTTGGGCGTGTTCGAGGGGGAGGGAGGCGCGGACGTAGAGGGGGTCGGGGTCGTTGTACCAGACGCGGCGATGGAGGAAATAGTTCCACGCGCCGTATTCCGGGCCGCGGAGCATGGCGGACCAGTTGGCGCCGTTGTCGGGGCCGATGCGCATGGCGTGGACGAGGCCGTAGGCGGCACCCGCGCTGCGCATATTCTGGGGGGTGCAGCAGCCGAGGAGGAAGACGTCGGGGCCTGCGGTCTCGCGCACGAGGCGGAGGCTCTCGCGCATCATCTGAATCTGGGTGACGGACGGGTCGGAGAGGACGGCCTGACCGATCTCGTCCTCGCGGAAGGTGTCGCAGACGTAGTTGAGGTTGAGCGAGGCGCCGGTGTAGAGGCCGTCCATCTTGAGGTAGGTGTAGCCCCAGTCGCGGGTGAGGGTGCGGATGACGTCCTTGAGATAGGCGCGGGTGTCGTCGCGGGTGAGGTCGAAACAGGTGCCGCCCCAGCGCGTATCGTAGGGCTTGCCGTCGGGTTTCTTGGCGAACCAGTGGGTCTTGTCGGCGAACCACGGGTCGTCGCTGGAGCCCGCGAAGGGGATGAGCCAGATGCCGGGGGTCATGCCTGCGGCGCGGATGGTGTCGGCGATGGGCTTCATGCCGGAGGGGTAGGGGCCGGTGGGGTTGTGGCCGATGAAGACTTTTTTGGGGCCGTTGGAGGAGGAGCCGAGCTGCCATCCGTCGTCGATCTGCATGACGTCCATGCCGAAGGGCTTGAGGACGCTTGCGGCGTAGGCGGTGCGGCCAGTCATGACGCTCTCGCGCGAGGCGCCGTCCACGTACCACGTGCAGTGGACGGTGGGCATGGGCGGCAGGCGGATGTTGTAGACGCGCGCGACGGCGTCGGCATAGGCTTCGAGGCCGAGTCGGGCGTCGTCGAAGAGGCCGACGGCGAAGGTTTCGAGGTCGATGGTCTCGCCGGGGGCGAGCGCGAGGCGTCCGTAGTCCACGTGCGGCAGGAGTCGGACGGTGCCGTCGGCGACATCCATGCGCACGATGCCGCTGCCGCGTTCGGTGGTGACCCAGCCCGCGACCACGCCGCGCCGCGTGGCGGGGTCGGCGAGGGCGGTCCACATGTAGCTGCCGGGGTTGTTGGCGGGTTTCGCGAGACCGCCTGTGCCGAGGGCGGTGAGGGCATCGGGCGCGAGGCCGAGGTCGACGGCGAGCGGCGGGTAGGCGACGCGGTTGGTGACGGAGGGGGTGTCGCCGTTGCGGACGACCTGCTGGAAAAAGACGAAGGGCGCGTCGGGCGCGAGCATCACGCGCACGCGGCTGCCGTCGGCACGGGTAAAGACGAGCGCGTCACACGTGAGGGAACGCCATTCGAAAGGGGTGACGGTGAGGGTGGCATCGGCAGGCGCGAAGGCGTCGGCGGAGGCGAAAACCTTGCCAGTGGCGCGTTCCGAGAGGGAGAGGCGGCCGGTCTGCGTGTCGAACGCGGCCCTGATCCACGGGTTCTGTACGGCAGGTTCCGACGCGGCGGCGCGGGCGACAGACAGAAGGAGGAGTGCGGCGAGACGGACGTTTTTCATGTCACCGTTTTAGCATGAATGAGGTGCGGAGGGGAAGGAGGAGTTGGCCTCAACGGATCAGAAGAGGATCGAAAGGGTGTGTTCGTTGAGAATGGCTGTGAGGTCGGCGAGATCGGCGGCGAGCTTACCGGACTCGACGGCAAGGTCTGCGAACGTCTGCGTGTCGGCGAGGGCGCCGAAGGGGTAGAGAAAGGCGTCGGCGGTGAGAGGCGGCAGGGGTGCGGCAGGCGTGCCGGGGCGGGCGGCAGGGCGGATGAGCAGCGCGGCGCTGGCGAGGAAAAGGAGGCCTGCCGCAGCGCGGATGGCGGGCTTAGCCAGAAAATGGGGGCGGTGGCGCGGCGCGGGCGCGGCGTCCGCGAGGCTGAGGCAGGCGCGGCTGACGCGGGCGGCGTCGGCAGGAGGCAGCGGGGGGACGCCATGACGGAGCGCCTGTTCGAGTGCTGCGGTGGTGCGCGGTGTGTTTTTCATGTTGGCCTCACGGTTGTCGGGTCTTCTTTTTTCAGTGCCGCCGCGAGGGCGGCGCGGGCGCGGTGCAGGAGCACACGCACGTGGACGGCGGTGCGCCCGGTGACGGCGGCGATTTCGGACGGCTGCATGTCTTCGCCGTAGCGCAGCCAGAGCAGCTCGTAGTCCGCTGCCGGGAGCCGGGCGCGGGCGAAAACCCAGATGTCCGCCTCTGCGCCCGCGCCGGGAGCGGGCTGGCCGGAAGGGATGTCGCCGATCTCGTCCAGCGCGAGGGTCGGCTTGCGGGATCGGTGCCAGTTGAGCATGACGCGCCGGGCGACGGTGAAGGCCCAGGGGAGGAACGGGCGGCGGCTGTCGTAGGAGGCTGCGGCGCGGTAGATGCGCAGGCAGCTTTCCTGAAACAGGTCGTCGCGTTCCGCCTCGGGCACGCCGAGCTGGGCGAGGTGGGCATGGGGCTCTTTCCCGGCGTTGTGGCCCTCCCCCATGGCACGGTCCGCCTCCGGCTCGAC
>Ga0208244_101550_pt1 | contig 11505 bp, 12 predicted proteins | sample SubbioCR12Aug_5A_FD_184828 | JGI IMG/M metagenome (GOLD analysis project Ga0208244, IMG submission 184828) | Serpentinite rock and fluid subsurface biosphere microbial communities from McLaughlin Reserve, California, USA - CR12Aug_5A (SPAdes) | ecosystem: Environmental > Terrestrial > Deep... | reverse complement strand
GGCCGAAGTCGTTTCCGCTTCTTGCTGTGCGGCAAGCAATCCGTTGAAGGCATGCGTTACCGCCTCGCGCAGGCGGCGCTCCACAACATCTCTTTCTGCGGCGGCGACCGCTTCCGAAAGGCGGGAGAGACGCTTCCTGTTTTCGCGCTTGCCGCCCGTTTCGATACGCTGCGTGAGGCCGAGCGTGACATCCGCCTCCTCCGTGCCGCGATAGAGGCCGGAGCCGAGCACATTCTCGACTTCGAGGCCGAGTTCGGGATTGGGCGGAAGCCCCGCTTGCCGCGCTTCTGCGGTTCGTTCACCGATTGCCTCGAAAGCGATGCGCGCCTGCGTGTTCTGCGACAGCGCGATGGCGATGGCTTCGTCGAGCGTTACCGATGCCGTGTCCGACGCGAACACCGGCATCGCGAGTCCCGCCGACAGAAAAATGCCGGACAGGGCTCTCCGCCAAGGGCGGAATGAACCTTTCATGGATCACCTGTAGATAAAAGACATCGGGCGTCCCCGGACGGGAACGCGTTCAGGCTCAGGCGATCGCTATTTCTGGAGGGGGACCTTCGGGATAAAGCAGCCGGCTTGCAGCACTTTCGTCACCGGAAACGGGAACATGGCTCGTCGCGAGCGTCACCAGGAACTCGCTTCGGGGCACAAGCACGACATGCTGGAGAATGTGGCAGACATCGCAGATCGAGCCGGAAGTGGAATCCGCAGCGCGCTCCGTTCCTGTCGCATGAACGATGGCCTCGTTCGCCTCACCATAGAACGAGTCGGCGGATGCGCCAGCGGACAGGCACCCCCACAAAAGGCTGACGACAATGAGCTGGGCGAGGAAACGGGACATCATGCGATACTGACCAATTCTCGCGAAATTTCAACCCGTTCAGCCGAACGTTGCGAAAAGCCACATATGGAACCCGGGAGCGCGTTATCAACCTGAATGCGTGAAGGACATACCGGTGTGGGAGACTACGAGCCTGCTGTTGATAGCGACTCGATGATTCTGCAGTCGGCAACTATCCCGCATTCGCACCGATCTATAATCCTGTCGAGTTCACCCTTGAGCGCGATAAGGTCGCTTATCTTTCTCTCGACCTCGTTTCGACGTTCCCTGGCAACTGCATCGACGGCCGCACAGGACTGGCTGCGGTCGTCGGCGAGCATCAATAGCGTCCTGACCTGGTCGAGCGAGAAGCCGAGGTCGCGGGCACGCCTGATGAAGCTCAACCGGTCGAGATGTTCCTGTTCATAGGCACGATAATTGCCGTCGGTGCGCGAAGGTTCCGGCAAGAGACCGTTCTTCTCATAGAAGCGGATCGTCTCGACTTTGGTGCCCGTCTGCCGCGCCAGATGGCCGATTGTCAGGATTTCCCGGTTCATCGCTTGACCCTGTAGTTACTACAGGGTCTATCTAGTGCGTCACATCGAGTTTGTCGAGGTGACATCATGGCGGCGACACGCCCCTACAAGCTGTATATCGACGGCATGGATTGCGCCGCCTGCGCATTGAAAATCGAAAAGGCGATGTACCACCTGCCCGGCGTGAGCGATGTCGATGTCAGCCATGCAAACGGAACGCTTGCGCTGCAACTGGATGAGGATCGTACCGCATCGTTCCTCATAGAGGAGAGAGTTCGATCGCTTGGCTACATCCCATTGGCCGGTCATGTGGAGCCGGAAGCGAGAATACCCCGAAAGCGCGCCAGGGAGCCTTTGTGCAAGGGGCGCAAGAGCCGACTCGTCCTTTTGACCGGCGCCCTCTTCGCACTTGCCTTCGCGATGGCGCAGATCTTTCCCGAACGGGAACAATGGCTTTATTCGGGCGCCGCGCTTTTAAGCGTCATTCCCTTTGCGAGGCGCGCTGTTGCCGGAGCAATGTCCGGCTCGCCTTTTACTATCGAGACGCTGATGACGATTGCGGTGCTCGGTGCGGTCGTCATCGGAGAGGCCGAGGAAGCTGCCGTCGTCATTTTCCTGTTCGCGGTCGGAGAGCTGCTCGAAACCGTCGCGGCCGGCCGGGCGCGAGCGGGCATCAAGGCGCTGATCGACCTCGTGCCGCGCGTGGCGTTTTGCGAGCGTAACGGCACGGTCGAAAAAGTCGCGGCGGAAGATCTGGTTGTTGGCGATGTCGTCGTAGTGCGGCCCGGCGACCGTGTTCCTTCCGACGGCACGGTGATCGACGGCATATCGGAGGTCGACGAAGCGCCAGTGACCGGCGAGTCCGTGCAGGCACTCAAGAAAGCAGGTTCGACGGTCTATGCCGGCAGCATCAACGCCAATGGCGAGCTGCGTGTCTCGATCGACCGTGTCACGTCCGACAACACGATTACACGCATCATCCACATGGTTGAGAAAGCCCAGGAATCAAAGGCGCCGACCGCGCGCCTGATCGACCGCTTCAGCCGGTGGTATACGCCGGGTGCAATGGTTGTGGCGGCTCTGATCGTCATGGTTCCACCACTCGCCTTTGACGGCGACTGGATGACGTGGACCTATCGGGGACTTGCCACGCTGCTGATCGCCTGCCCCTGCGCACTCGTCATCTCGACGCCCGCGGCAATCGCCTCGGGCCTTGCCGCCGGAGCGCGGCGGGGATTGTTGATCAAGGGGGGTGCGGCGCTCGAAACGCTTGGCAAGGTCAGGACCGTTGCTTTCGACAAGACCGGAACGCTGACACGCGGCTGCCCGCAGGTAACGGATGTCGTGCCGGTCATGGGTAGTGAAGATTCGGTGTTGGCGGTAGCGGCAGCGGTCGAGCGCAACACCAGTCACCCGCTCGGTCGCGCGATCGTCGAGGTGGCGGTGATGCGCGGGCTGGACATGCCGGCTACCTTCGGCGGCGGCACCGCAACACCTGGCAAGGCAGTGACGGTGCGGCTAGAAACCGGCTTTGCTTCTGTCGGTTCACCCCGTTATGCTGCGGAGCAGACTGCCATCGCCGCCGAGGTCGCAGAGAAGATCGCGACGCTGGAAAGCGAGGGCAAGACGGTTGTCGTGCTCCTGTCGGAAAAAGCCGTCGAGGGATTGATTGCACTTCGCGACGAACCGCGTGAAGACGCGATGGAGGGCGTGAAGAGGCTGACGGAGCGTGGCATCCGTGCCTTGATGCTGACCGGCGACAACCTGCGCACGGCCAACGCCATTGCGGGTCACCTCGGCATGGAGGCGAGTGCCGAGCTTCTGCCGGACGCCAAGCTCGCCGAAATCAGCCGGCTTAAAGAGGATGGCCCTGTCGTCATGGTGGGAGACGGCATCAATGACGCGCCCGCGCTCGCTGCGGCCTCGGTCGGCGTTGCCATGGGTGTCGGCACCGATGTCGCGCTGGAGACGGCGGACGCCGCACTCCTGAAAAATCGGGTAACGGGCGTCGCCGATCTCATCGACCTGTCGCAGGCGACCCTTGGCAACATCCGGCAGAACATCGCAATCGCGCTGGGATTGAAGGCCGTCTTCCTCGCAACGACTCTTCTCGGCGTCACAACGTTGTGGATGGCGATCCTCGCGGATACGGGTGCTACTGTGCTTGTTACAGCCAACGCGCTGCGTCTTCTTGTTCGCGAGCCATCGAAATAGGTGAGTTAGGAGCTGTGGAAGCCCAGGCGTCCTGCAAGAGACGACGTGCAACAACAGGAAGACATGAGGATGATACCGGAGGTTGTGCATCCCGATGATGGCCGAACGGCGGAGCTTTGGGCGAAGACGTTCGATGTGCTGGTCATCGGTGCCGGGCAGGCGGGCCTCGCCGCGGGGTATCGTCTTGCCGGAACGGGATGCTCCTTTCTGATTGTAGATCGCCAAGCCCGTATCGGAGACAGCTGGCGCGGACGCTACGATTCACTCACCCTGTTTACGCCACGGGCTTTCAGTATGCTCCCGGGGCTCTCTCTCGATGGTGCGCCGGATGGCTATCCAACACGCGATGAGTTCGCCGACTATCTTGAGACCTATGCAGATTATTTTGATCTGCCCGTCCTTTCCGGCAACGGGGTGAAACAACTCCGGTTACGGGCCGGGCGCTTCGAGGCAACGCTCGACGATGGACGGAAAATCGCAGCCAGAGCCGTGATTGTCGCTACGGGTGCCTTCCAGAAGTCCCGGATTCCGCCGGTTGCCGCCGATTTCGACAACACCGTCAAGCAACTGACACCGGACACCTATCGCAATCCCGGTGATGTTCCGCGAGGCGCTGTCCTGGTGGCTGGAGACGGAGCGTCGGGGCGCGATATTGCCGCCGAGCTATCGGTGACCCACAATGTCGCGCTTGCAACGGGCCGGAGACGCCGGCTGTTTCCCGAACGCATCCTCGGCAAAAGCACATGGTGGTGGTTGAGGATTCTCGGATTGATGAAAGCGAAACCGGGCTCGCTTGCGGGCCGCCTGATGCGCCGCACCGACCCCTTCCCCGACCGGGGGCGTAGTCTCGACGATTTACGGGTCCTGGGTGTCGCGGTTGTCCCCCGCCTCGTCGGTGCCGATGGCCGGACCGCATTCTTTGCCGATGGATCGACGCGGGAGTTGAACTGTGTCATCTGGTGTGCCGGCTATCATGGCGACAACGCATGGCTTGATATCCCCGGCACGAAGGATCCACACGGCCGCTTCCAGCACGAAGGCGGACGAACCTCCGTCCCCGGTCTTTTTCATCTTGGCTTGCCCTGGCAACGCAACCGTGCCTCTGCGCTCGTGATGGGAATAGAAGAAGACGCGGCGGAAATCGTCGCATTCGTTCGAGACTATCTGAATGTACCTATGACCCAAACTCAGGTTATTCGACCGGGTTGAGGTGACCTGTTTCTATGTCTTGTGGGTCTTGGGGTGTGGCTTTCCCATAGCAATTGCACGAGCACTCCGAGTCTCTGCGTAAACTTCGGCATCGATACCCGCGCCATCAAATCCCCCTGGCGAGACTGGCGACGGCCTGAGGATCCCGTCCCTCGATCAGCCACTGCCTCGGCGTCATGGGTTCTTCGGATTCGTCGACGAGATCGGGTTGTTCGCTCTCGAAGAAACCGGCGATCTCGATCGGCAGGGCCGTTTCCCGGATTGCCTTCAGAACGATGGCAAGCCCGGGCAACTCGCTTTCCCCGGCAAACTGGAATGACGGAATGAGCCACGCGTTCGCTCTTTTGACACCGATCAGCGTCCGCTCAGAGAGGTGCTGGCGCAGCCGGCGGCCGGAAATACCTAGAACCCTCGCCGCCTGCGCCGGCGACAGCGCTGTTGCGAGGAGAGTGCCCTCGAGAATGGCCGTCCGCACGATCGGACGATAGAACGTCCCGGAGCGATCGACCGATACACCGACGGATTCGAGAGCTTTCCGTTCGGCATCGGTCAGAGGCTTGTTTTGCTCGCGCCCCGGATCGTATCGCTCCGCTATCGCCTCTGCGGCATCGGCAAAAGACTCCATCAGAACCCTCCGGATATCCGCGGGAAGCCTGTCCAGCTGCTCAGCCAGTCTGGCAGCGGCCTTTTGTTCGGTGCTGGATGCCTTTGACATGGAAGCGCTCCTGCGGCGCTGGGGAATGACATTGCCGGGTTCTTCATGGCCTGCCATTCGGGTGACGGGATAGCGGCGGCTTCTGCGCGCTTGCCGTGCCGATTGCTGTTTTACCGGCGTTCTCCGCCTGCTCTGCGCTTTAATCTGCGGTTCCGGACATATTTTGTCCGGAACCGCAGATTAAATCCCGCCCGGCATCAGGCCTGTATCCATTTCGCCATTGCCGGAGATGGCGATCCGAGCCTGTAGAAGCGGGAGAGAGTTCGGGCCCATCCGAGGTCGGGGGCGAACACACAGAGGTCCGACGTCATGGCTGTCGTCGCTCCGAGAAGGGGATGACCCGTGACCTTTCCCTGCAGCGCGGCCACGCCACGCTGGACGAATGAATAATCGTCGATGAAGGGAGCGTCCTCGAGGTCTTCGAATGACGGCAGGACGCCGGCTCTCAGCCATTCGAGATCGACGCAGAGCTCTTTCAGCCGCGCCAGTTCCTCATTCAGGTGGTTCGTTCGCAGAACACCTTCCCGTCCTACATAGATGACCATGTCCGTCCTCCTTGTTGATCGGAGGCAGGCTAAGGGCACCATTAGAACATAACAAGAACAAAAACATGTGCGATATCCCGAGTCAAGAAGCTTCTTCGATGGAAACTCTAAGGATCGCGCCGCTTCCCCAGATGGCGAGGCAGGGAATTTCTTGTCGAGCGCGAGGCTCGGGAGCATCTCTCCGGCAACCAACCCGTCACGGAAACCCGGCCCGCACTGCAACGAAGTGCGGGCCAAGGAGAGAAGTCTCCCCCAGCGTGAGCATGAACGAGTGGGCGTCCCGTCTTTCTGGGGAAACCTTGATGGTCTAAGCGACGATGACGGATTCTCTATCCGATCCGGTGCTGCTCAATCCTTGGGCAAGGCGTAGCGCAGCACCCGAAGCTCAATCCCGTCCTCCAGAAAGATTTCAAGAACCTGGTTGATGAGATCATCGTCGGCACTGAGTTCGACCAGCGCCTGCTCGAACAGCTCGATGTGCATGTCGAGATTCATGCTGGGTGGGCCGTTGAGACAGATCAACCCGGCATGGATGGCGACGTCGGCATACTGGCCCTTGGTGCCTGGCTTATCTTTCGGACCCCGGAAATCCACCGAATTCCTGGTGACGAACGTCCAGTCTCCGCCGAGAATGATCGGCTTCAGCTCCCAGTCTTTCAGGCCGGCGAGCTTCATCCAGACAACGTGGCTGGTCTCGTTATATCCTTTTTTCAATGCCAGCTTCGCCAGTTCGGGACTTAGGCACTCGTCGATCAGAAACTTCATCCCGCCTTCCTGGCTCGAGGAATGCGGCGATCCGTGATAATGACCGAGCCTTCGCAAAGATCGGCGGGAGCGCGTGGGCGACCGCGCAGCGGGTTTGCCTCCGCGTAGATTGTGGCAAGCCTGACTTTTTCGGTATCCAGGCTGGGCCAGGTCGCGAGGATGCGCTCCGTCGAATGGCCGGCGGCTACGGATGCCGCGACATCATAGACCGGAACACGGGTGCCCCGAATGACGGGTGTGCCGCCGAGAATGTCGGGTGAGGTCGTGACCATCTCCCGCGCGGCGGCGAGATCGTCCAGCCGCTCGCTCGCGCCCTTCATGAAGGGCAGCAGGTCGATGGTCAGGAAATCGTCGCGGACGGTCCAGTCCTCACGCAACAGCGCAGCCCAAGGCAGGGCGCGGGACCGCGCAAGCCGAGGCTCTGCGGTCCTGATGGCCGACAGGCGCTCTTCCGAGGTCAGGCGCCGGGCGCTCGCGAAATAGAAGGTGATGAGCGAACAGGCGCCGGCCAGGACGTAACGGCCATTGTCGAACGAGACGAAGGCGTCCGGCAGGATGCGTTCGTCGAGAGCACGATTGACGTCGCGCAGGCTCACGCGCGAGACAACGGCGACCTCGCTGACCTTCAGCATTTCCGCGACTGCGGGCATGGGAGCCTCCTGATTAAATATTCCGACACATCGGAATGTATATCAGAGAGTCCGAAATTTCAATCCCTAATCCGGGCATTGTGAGACGAGATGACGAGTTGGCCCGACATCACGTCGGCGAGCATGCGGGCGAACGCCGCCGGTCTCCCCCGGCAGGGGTATCGCCGCCTTAACCGGGACAGGTATATACGTAGGAGCAAGACGATCCTGATTATCAAGAAAAACATGTAATATATTATATAATTGTCGTTTTGTGGCGGGGGTTGCAAATACTACGCTGCGGCACGAAACAATCCGCTACAGCTCTCTTGGGCAAGCTGGTCGAGTACTGGCCGGCAGGTTAAGAGGAGCCACAAGTTGAGACGGTTGCCTCCACCGTAACCAGATCACACAACAAAAACCCCGCAAAACCAATCGGTTATCGGGGTTTTGTTTTGCATGCACTGTCCCACTTCAACAAAATCAACCGCCTTGCAAGCGGAGGTTCAAATCGGATTTCTGAAATCCCGCAACCAGTTGTGAAACGTAGCGGTGTGCAGATAAGCACCCTGCAGAGGGCAGAAAGGGGACGCTGGCGTTAGAAGGCTACGACAATTCGGGGACCAAAGGGGCTGGGGAACCGGCCTCACAGCCTTTCAACATTTATCATAGGGGCTGGACCCAGGAGGACCCCTTTCCGCTCATGGCATCATCGCGGTGATATGCATTTGGAGTCCCAGCGCCGAAAGCACGATTGCGATGCCGTACCAGCATAGGAGTGCCGTGTTCAACGAAACGATCCGGCCCTCCGCTCGCTTGTGCACAAGTGACCTGAGCCCCAACCTTCATCCAATTGAAAGCAGAGTCCTTTGAACATTTGAACTTGCCCCCAACCTTGGACCGGCTGGGCTGGTAAATTCCCGAACTTCTATTTCCGCGCCACCACGGCCTACGACATCCTGCGCGCGAAGGGTGCCCCGTTCGGCAAGATCGACTTCATCGGCCAGTTGCGCCTCAAAATGTGACAGTCAGGCGATGCAGTCCAACCCGCCAATCTCCCGCCGCCCTGCGAAGATGGCTGCGCCTGCGGCGTTCCGTCTATGCCTGCGCCTTCCTCCCGATCCGGTCGAGAGCGCAACATGACGCGCCGTTGACGAAGAAATTGACCAGCGCGCCGAGTATCGCGATGTTCTTGAACAGCGGCCCGGCATGGCCCGGCGCGATGTGAATGGCCAGCGTGATCGGCACCAGCGTGACGAAGATCGCCAGTGCCGCCAGCCGCACCGACCAGCCGACGATCAGCGCGAGGCTTGCGACAATGAAAACGGCGCCGCTCAGATGCAGCAGGATCAGCGGATCGCTGATTGTCTGGACCTGCGCCGCCCAGGGCGACTCCTGAATGCGCGCCAGCATTTCAGTGCTATGAGTGAAATGCCCGATGCCGCCGACCAGAAAGATCAGCGAAGTGGCGAGGCGGAATACGAGTTCCGCCGCGCCGCGCCAGCCGGCAAGTCTGCTTTCAAGAAAACGATCGAACATGGCTCCCCCCGGTTCCGTTTTGCCTCGACGCGGACAGTGTAGCTTGCCGGATGCGCGGGCGACAGCCCGGCCGCTCACCCCCCGCCCGATCACCTTCACCGCCTTGAGCCGGCATATGTCGCCATGGTGTGAGCTCCAGGAGATGGTCTGTCCCTCGCGCATGCCGAGGAAGCGGTCTTCGGGCCGATGTTAGGCGCCTCCGAGGCCGTTCTGGTTCTTGCCATGATCTGCTTCCTGATCGGCGTCGTCCGGTCCGCCCGGCATGTACGGCGTATGCTGACCTGCCAGACCGATCGAACATGGTCGACCAGCCGCCGCTTCCGGGCAGGCCTCAGAGTTTTCGGCGGATGGGAGGCCGTCAAGAAATCGATCCGGTGGATCGATTTCAGGCCGGACGGTCCTGCAGCATCTCCTTGTCCAGAGAGAGGTCCGCCACCAGCTTCTTCAGCCGCTGGTTCTCCTCTTCAAGCTGCTTCAGTCGCTTCATCTCGGACGGCATCAACCCGGCGTACTTCTTGCGCCAGTTGTAGTAGGTCGCCTCGGAAATCCCCGCCTTTCGGCAGACCTCCCCGACCGTCGTCCCTTCCTCCACCTGGCGCAAAATGAAGGCTATCTGCTGCTCGCTGAACTTCGTTTTTTTCATGGAAAATCCTCCGCCCGGCCAGGGACGGTAAATTAGAATTTTCCAGCTTCAAACGGTCCAGTTTCCGGGGGGGCAGGTCAGCTTAATAGCTGCCGTATGCGCGGCGGGTGCGGTGACAAAAAGAGGCCTGTGCATAAGACTTGCGTCCGGCCCGTTGTGCTGCGGCCGACTGTCCCTCTCATGATTTGACGCTTGACCTTCCCATGGCGGAAGGTCTCATTATAAAAAGATGAAACGGTTCCGGGCCCATATATCGGCTTTGTACATCCTGAGCGTGGTCTTCATCGCGCTCGGTCATTGCTGGTCCGCGTCTCCGGCCAACGCCGTCCCGGCAAATGCGGCGTCCGCCTCTCACAGTCATGATGAAGCCGTTGCACACGGGGGGCACGGGCAGCCGGATGGCATCTCCGCCGAAGGCTGTCTTGGCGACGAAACCGCCTGCGCCATCGCGATCTCGTCGCCGGCATTGCTGCCCGCTCTGGCGCCGGCACCCGACCCGGTGTCGAAAAGCGTCGTATTGCCGTCGGTGGCAACGCTGGTTTTCGCGGCGCCTGCGGGCGCCTTCACCGCGCGCGGGCCGCCGGACCGACGAACGCATTCCCTCCACAGCTATGCCGAAGCCTTCGCCCGCACCGGACGACTGCTGATCTAGAGCCGCCATTCTCTGGAACGGGACGCCCCGCGCGTCCTCATTGTCATTGGATGGAGTGCTTCGCGATGTTTCCGAAAATTTTTACCGACCCTGCGCGTCTCCTGCGTGGACGGACTATTTCCATCCTGGGCGCCGCCCTGCTCTGGGCGCTGCCCGGCGCCGGCCCGGCTGTCGCCGGTGAATATGACCTCACGGTCGAGACCGCGCATGTCGAGATCGGCGGCCGGATGGTCGAGAAGATGACGATCAACGGCGGCGTTCCGGGCCCGACCTTGCGCCTGCGCGAAGGCGAGGATGCGACGATTACCGTCACTAACAAGACCGATGAAGCGACATCGGTACACTGGCACGGCATTCTTCTGCCCGGCATCATGGACGGCGCACCGGGCTTCAACGGCTTCATGGGGATCGCGCCTGGGGCATCTTATACCTACACTTTTCCCATCCGTCAGAGCGGCACCTATTGGTATCACAGCCATTCGGGCACGCAGGACCAGACGGTGCTCGGCGCGATTGTCATTGAACCGGCAAAGCCCACGCCCTTCAGCGCGGACCGCGATTACGTCGTCCTTCTCGGCGACGCCACGCCCGAGGATTCCGATCGGGTCCTGCGCAATCTCAAGGCCGATCCCGGCTACTACAACTACAGCAAGCGCACGCTGCTCGACTTCTTCGCCGATGTCGGCAGAGAGGGCGTCGGCGCCACCGTCCAGGACCGTCTCGACTGGGGCGCCATGCGGATGGATCCGACCGACCTCGCCGATGTCACCGGTTACTCTTTCCTCGTCAACGGCAAGGCGCCCGAACGGAACGAGACCTTTCTCTTTCGCAAGGGCGAGCGCATTCGCTTGCGCCTGATCAACGGCGCAGCGATGACGCTCTTCGATGTACGGATTCCCGGCCTCAAAATGACCGTCGTCGCGGCGGACGGCAATGATGTGAACCCGGTGCCGGTCGACGAACTCAGGATCGGCGTCGCCGAGCGCTACGACGTCATCGTCGAGCCGAAGGAGGATATGCCGTACACGCTATTCGCGGAGTCGATCGACCGCGCGGGTTACGCGCGCGCGACGCTCGCGACCTCGGAAGGCGAGGCGGGACCGATCCCCGAGCGGCGTCCCCGCGCGCTGCTCGGCATGGCCGATATGGGTATGGCGCATGCGGGTCACGACATGGGGGCGATGGATTCCGGCGCCATGGACCACGGCACGATGGACCACAGCACCATGGATCACAGC
>Ga0208244_101549_pt1 | contig 11506 bp, 4 predicted proteins | sample SubbioCR12Aug_5A_FD_184828 | JGI IMG/M metagenome (GOLD analysis project Ga0208244, IMG submission 184828) | Serpentinite rock and fluid subsurface biosphere microbial communities from McLaughlin Reserve, California, USA - CR12Aug_5A (SPAdes) | ecosystem: Environmental > Terrestrial > Deep... | reverse complement strand
TGTTGTAACAAGGGAACCCAGCATCTGCATCCCTTCATTCGTCATGCCGGACCACGATCCGGCATCTGCATCTCAGCGGATCAGATTCCGGATCCCCGTGTGGAAGCGTCACGGGGCGAGCAAGTCCGGAATGACATTGGGTTACTAGGGTAGGTTTTCGGCCGCATCTCCAGGGCCACCCATTCAGTAGACTAACGGTTGAGGCAGGATTTCGTGAGGCGGGACTTTCTCGGAAAGAAAGTAAGCCAACAATAAAATTATCTTGGTAGGACATCACATAATGGCATCAAGGTGGTTTCGATCGCTTTCTGGATTCCTAGGGTCACGTATGCAGTTGACTTACAACCACTAGCGAATGACACTCAGCGGCGTGTTGAAATCGAAACCGGTCTGGTTGATTTGAGGATTCTGCTGATTCTTCGTGTACCCCCGTACATACATATTGACGTAGTCGATCAACTCCCCGATTGTCACGATTCCATCCCCATTCTTGTCCCCGTTTTCGTGCGGCTTGATGTCTCCCTGGGTATTGGTGACTTCAGCCCCCAGCCCCGAGAGAAGCACGAATGTAAAGACACCGTGTTCCCAGAAGATCCAGGATTCTCCTGAGACCTCATTCTCAGCACTGGAAGTTAGGGAAACGATTCCGGGTCTTGCTTTTGCCATTTCCACCAGGTATCGGTTGATGAGATTCTGCTCCAGTGCTGTCGTTCTTCTTCCCTTGAGGTAATCGTTGACGGCTCCACTGTAACACGCATCCGCGAACAGGATGACTCGTCCGGCCTTGATGGTTTTGTCGAGGGCAAGTCCGATTTCCTGCATGTCGAATGCCGTCTCTTCGAGTCGATACGGATCCGTGTCGTGTGTGATGAAATACGAGAAGTCTGAGCCGGTACTGAGGGCGTGGCCGGCAAAGAAAATCACGACCAGATCTTCCTTCCGCGACTGCCCAAGGAATTGAAAGATTGCATCTCGGATGGCCTCCTTTGACCCCTGGGCGTTCTGAAGAAAGATTATGTGGTCATCGGCAAACGCTCCGCCGTTCGCGCTCTTCAGAAACCGGTGAAATCCTTCCGCATCACGGTGTGCAAATTTCAAATCTGTAATCTCTGGATGGGCGTAATCACTGATCCCGATCACGACGGCCCATCGCTGACTGGCGAACTTATGTTCAGTCTTCCTGATGGTGAGGATCCTGGTGTCGAGAACCTCGTCTCGTCGACGAAGCTGTATCGTAAATTTGTTTTCCCCCTTGTTGACGCGGACTTTCGCGCTGAACACTGAACCGCTATCACTTGTTTTGAGCTGCGCCGGTAGATTGTTGACGGCTACAGACAATGGACCCTTTGCAGACCGAATTATTCCCTGAATCTCAACGTGATCGCCCGTCTCGATGACATAGTCGCTGGAAGCCGGCTTCAGGAGTTGGATGATCGGTTTTGTTGTGGCTGGCGAAGGTGGAGCATGCGGGGAGGATTCTTTCGCTCGAGTAACAATATCTATCGACCGCTCGGCATAATCGCCGAGATTGCCGTTTTGCCGGAACCGTTTGATGATATCCTCAATCGGCTCTTGCAGCACGTGGAGGCCGTCACCACGATCACTGGAGCGAACATCCGGGAATTTTTCTGTGCTGACGAAAACATGGAGACGTTCCTGGCCAAACGGAGGAGTTATGCCGAATTGTGTGGGAACGAGGTAGTCCGTGTCTGCTCTGACCTTATCGTTCCGATCTTGATAATTGGGAAAGATGACAATATCGTGTCCGGCGGCATCACTGTAGATCAGACGGATATAGCAATCGAGATTCGTTTTGACGGTGGCTCGGAGTGTGTCGTCCTCTCGGTATGTTTTGTCTGTGCTATTAGTCGAGAGACTTACAGTGAGCGGAAATCGGGGGTCGTCTTGCCCCTCCTGCGCGAGGAGGGGGATAGGGAAAGTGGAGAGAGCAAAGGTGATCAATATGGAGAGTGCAAACGCATGTCGATATGGTCTATTCGAGCTTGTCATAGCCAAATGTCCGACCGTCCTGACAATCGCGATACTTGGATCACTATGGAACAATTGTCAGGGGCATGTTGATGTCAAAGCTGCCGCTGGAGATTGGGCTTTGCTGTGCCCTTGTCTCACGACGGACATTGTCATTGACGTATTGTGTTAGCTCGCCCAGCCGAACGATCCGATCACGATTCATGTCGGCTTTGCCACGGAGACCCTCAAGCACAAAGTGAGTGAATACACCATGTCCGTCTCCCCAACGGCGGTCTTCCTGGGAAAGCTGGTTCACGTCGCTGGCGCTGAACGTGAATGTGCTCGGCCTCGTACGGGCCAGGTCTGAGAGAAATTCGTTTACCAAATCTGCCGGTGCGAGGTTGCGCGTGGCAAGCGCCCCGCTGACACCTCGACTGTGACATGCGTCGGCGAAGACAAGGACCGTCTTGGCTGCAACGTAGTGTTGCAGCGCATCCTGGATTTCCTGCATCCGTACAGAAGTGGCTGCGAGGCTGTTGAGATCAGAATCGTTTGTCAGCAGGTAGAGGATCTTGGGCCGGTCCGGATCGGGGGCGCCGTGGCCGGCAAAATAGACGAATACGATGTCTTCTTCGATTGCTCCTTTGAGGAAGTCGGTGAGAGCCTCGCGGACGTTGAAGGAGGTTGCCTTTTCGTTCAGGAGAAATCTCGTGTTGGAAATAGGAACCCCTGCTCCCCCTTGTTCGATGGGCTTCGTCAGGATCTTGTAGAATTCCTCTGCATCACGATCGGCCCAGCGGAGTTGCGGGATCTCGGTGTTCCTGTATTTCGAAATGCCGATTACGACTCCCCACCTCTGCCCCTTAAAGAGATTCGAAGGGATGGGATTTTGTTCTGCGACAATATCGGGTCTTCTTGTGACACGCACACTGAGCTTGTTTTCGTTCTTGAAGCGGTCGAGCGCGCGAACCTCGACGTCGTTCTCCCCCAACACGAGCAGAGCATCGCCTACAAACAAGAAGCCTTCCTTCGTCTGCGAAAGGCGCGCCTCGATATTGTTGATAAAGACGACAGCGACCCCGTTTTGATCCTTCGCGACTCCACGCACCGTTACCGATGAGGTCGTGGTGGAGAATTTGGTCTCGCCCCCGATGATCTTGATGCCCCGTTTCTCTGCGACGATCGGCTCCCACACCTCGATCTCCGGCGGCGTCTCATCGCGCGCAATTGCCGGCGCCAGAGACTGAAGAACGATAGACTTCGGTTCGGCTTTGTTGCCTTCCGCGTCAGCGACGTCGACGGTAATTGTGACTGTTTGCGATTCCACGAGCTGGTCGGCGTGAAACTGGGCAGTACTGACTGAAGTGGAGTTAACGGGAATGTTGCCGATTGAGACGGTGGCGGGATAACGGACGCCCTTGAGCGGATTGGAGAATCGAATCGTCGCCGACACGTTCCTCGCTTCGGCAGATCCGGAATTCAACACGCTGATGCGGACGGAACCGGTTTCACCCCCATCGAGCATGTTGTTGCCGGAGGGCTCGGTGAAGTTCAGAGAGACGGCCAGCAGCGGTTTCCTGGGTTTCGCTGAGACGTTCAACGTGAAGATCTGGGGAGGGCTCTTCACGCCTCGCGAACTGACGGCTTCGATGGTCAGGACAACCGTTTGGCTTGTGGTCGACTCGTCGGCGAGAAATTCAATGGATGCCTCTTTTGTTCCCTTTGGGCTGATTGTGCCGAGCGAAGGCGGTTGGTCAAATCTGACGCCGCGCAACTGATCCGTCGAGATGAGTCGGACCTGCACTCCTTCAGCGGCCCCTTCCCCGGAGTTGGAGACCTTAACCTTGAGGACTCCAGTCTCGCCGGCGTCGAGGATCTTGTTGGCGGAGGGCTCCGTGAATTCGAGTGTCGTGGAGAGCTTCGCTAAAACCTCTGGCGCCTCAAACGCTCCGGCTTTGGTTCGTCCCTTCACCTGCGCTTCGCTGAACGAGGCGATGCACAGGGAGAGAATCGTTAGAAAGAGCAGTTGTTTCATTGTTCCCTCGTGAAAAAGTAACCGCGGATCGCGCGGAAATATCAGGGATGCTTGCTGATAGGGTTTCCCTCCATCTCTCGCGCCAAATCCTATTGATTGGGTCGTGACGGGGGAGCGGGGAGCTCGGCTTGTCCGGTGCCTCCCGGCTCTTCTTTCTTGGAGGTCAGCAGAATCGCCGCTGCTCCTCCAGCCGCCGCGACGGCCCCGAGACCTACATACAGCCATGGACTTGTTCCCTGCACCGGGTACACATGAATCTCAAAGTAATATCGGTCCCCTCTCAGCCCTTGGGGAACATCTTGCCGATACGCCCACCGGATCTGGCGCGATTGGCCTGCGTATTTTCCCTTTCCGACATGTCCAGTGAGTGATTTGGGAACAAGCTTGAACGTGCGATCGTCTTCGCGCAATACCACGACGCTCACCTCGTATGAATCCTCCGGTGGTGCAATGAGATCATATGAGATGACCACGGCATTTCCCGCCGTGCTCCAGTCGAGATTGGTGAGGCGAATCTCTTCTGGCGATTTCTCCTGGGCCTCCACCAGATATCCTCCGAGGACCGCGAGGATGCACATCATCATGACGACGCTGCGCAGAGAGATTGCCGCTAAGAAGTTGTTCAACATGTCCGTCTCCTCACTTGACGAAAACCATACTCTTCGATTTCACGAGAGAAGCATCGACTGAGAGCTGGCAGAAATAGACTCCGCTTGTTACACCTGAATTCGACTGATCCGTTCCCTCCCATACGAACGTATGCACGCCCGCTCGGATCGCTCCGGCGGCCAAGGTGCGGATGTGCTGACCAAGGAGAGAATAGACCTCCAGCCTGATATTTGCATCGCTGGGAAGCTTAATGCTGATTGAAGTGGACCCATTGAACGGATTTGGGAAATTCTGGGCGAGCTCGTATTCGTCTGGCAATAACAGAGCTGTCTCATTTTCGACAAAGTCCTTTCTGCCGACGATGAGCCTGAACGCCATCCGCTCGCTGACCGTTTGGTAGAGATACGTATTGCTCGCTCGTAGATCAAAGGGTTCAGTATTGAACGAATTAATCAATATGACGGAGTATTCCGATGGGATTTTTTCAAGCCCCTGAATCCGTATCTTGCCTACTGATAATCTTGGATTCGAAACTTCGAAGTCCCAGGTTTGGCCATTGCCAAGCGACGGGCGATAGTCTGAACTGAATCGGCTATACTCGGCATCCCAGGTCGGTCTGGAGAAATAGAGGAAACCCTGATCCATGAACAGCGGAGGCTTGCGGCTGTCCCATTCGTCCAAATCATCCTTCGCTGAAGGTGCAATCCCGATGTAGTTCTCAGGATCTGTATTGATGTCGGACTCAAAAACAAGCTGTATCCTCCAATCGGCTGGTGGGAGATCAGATTTCTGCATCTTCTGCAGGCCAAATGGATAGGGGATCTTCAGGGAAGTCAGATTCGCAGTTCTGTTGTCAAAGTAGTATCCCCTGAAAGGTTCAAGCGTTGACGCCGAGCCGTACGAGCCTGAGTAGTCCCACAGTTGCGCCGCCGTTGAAAAGGGCGCGTTCGCTGCGAGAATTGCTGTCCAGGAGACGCTCCTGTCAAAAGGGTTGCCGATAATGTTCCAGCCTGAGCGGAGAGGGATGCTATACGTTCCATCTGAACTCAACGCGGGCATTGAAACGCTGCGCGAGACAGTCAGGCTCCCTTTCTTCAACAACCAATACCCTTCACCTGGAGTCAGGGAGGAGCTTGGTGATAACTCCACCAGAAAGCTTGAAGCGGCCCCATTGTCTCGAAACATCTTCCAATCAGTCTTCTGTGTGCCTGAGACAATGTCACCCACGGTGATCGAGCTGGTTCCCGGCATGCTGAATAACCTGTAGTCCGTGGAGCTTGTCGGACTACTGGGGAAGGAGATGGGGGAAGCAGTAGTTACTGTAGCTGTTGAGAGTGTCGAGAAAGACCAGGTTGAGGTGAACGAACTTGTTCCTCCGGCATTCTTCGCGTTGACGCGCCAGTAGTAGGTTGTGTTGTTTGCCAGCGGTCCGACCTGTCGAGAGGTGGCCGTGAGCGTGGAATCATCGACGACCGTCATCGCAAATCCAGAACTTGTGGAGACCTGGAGTCGGTATGTCGTTGCTCCTGAGACGGCGCTCCAGCTTAGCGTGGGATTGGTGGAAACACCTGTAGCTCCGTTGGCTGGGGAAGAAAGTGTGGGCGCGGCAAGGCCTGCTGCAACGGTGGTAAGACTGAAGATACCCGAATACTCGCTTGTGCCGCTGGTGTTCTTGGCACCCACACGCCAATAGTACGTCGTGTTGTTCAAGAATGAAGTAACCTGACGGCGTGTGTCCGTAATCGTGGAATCATCAAGAAAGAACGATGTGAATGAATTGCTGGTTGAGATCTGGAGACGATAGGCTGTTGCACCGGTTGATGCTTTCCAACTGAAGGTAATGGACAAGAGCTCACCGGTTGCGCCATTTGCCGGAAGCTCCAGTATTGGGGGCGAAGGAATAGTGATGAAACTGCGAATCGAACCTCGTTGAATGCCGCCACTATTCTGTGCTGCAAGACGATAGTAATATGTTGTACCGGTAGAAAGACCTGTAATACCATCTGAAAACACGATATCGCTTGAGGCCGCGAGAACTTGCTTTGTGGGCGTCGTGGATGAAGGTATCAGGCCGCTGTCTGTACTATATTCAAACCAGGCAGTAGAATTCTGACCATTCGGATTCACGGTTCCATTGAGCTGTGCACTTGTTGCGGATACGTTTGTTGCTTGATTGGTCGTCACCGTTGGTGCCGCCGTAGCTACAGATGTTGTAAAACTGAAGCTACTCGAATACGTGCTTGTCCCACCAGAATTCTTCGCCCTCACCCTCCAATAATAGGTTAGGCCTCCCGACAGCCCTTTGACTTCAATCGAAGTCGATGTCAAAGTCGAATCATCATAGAACAGCGTCGAGAAAGAAGAGCTCGTAGAAACCTGGAGACGATAAGTGAAAGCGTCCATGGACTCGCTCCAAGCCAACGTGAGAGTCGTGGCTTGACCGGTTGCTCCGTTCGAGGGCGAGGAAAGTGCAGGAACGGGGGGAGCTGAGTGGTAGTACGGGACGTCGAGCCTGTAGATGGTGAACTGGTCGTCCGAAGCATACCAGAGGGTCTGACCATCCCAAGCAACGGATGCGAAGCTTCCCGGCGTGGGGTTCAGCCCGAGGTTTTGCAGATTGAACTTATAGAGAGTTTGACCTGTCGTTGAAAACTTGAAGATATCTTTTGTGAAACCTTCAGCTGACGTGCCGATCCACAGATTGGCGCCGTCGTAGGATATCCCTGTCGGATGGCCGAAGATTGCGCCCGCGCTCCAATTCATCAGTTCCTTCCCGTCACGCGAGTGCTTGTGAATGATGGAGAAGTTATAATCACCTATCCAGAAGAAGTTTCCGTCCCATTCAATGCCGCTGTTGGACCAATAGTACGCGTCAAGGGAGTCAAGTCTATTCCCAAGCGAATCGATCTTCAAATGATCATACGGCGCCGTGCTGGCCCCGCCGCCGATCCAAAGCCCGGTGCCATCCCAGGAGAGATCCGAGTCGGGAAACCGCGGCCCTCTGAATGTCTTGAGGACTTTGCCGAGAGTATCGAGCTTGTAGATGTTTTCGAGGTTGTCAATCATCCAAAGACTCTGGCCGTCCCACGCCAGGCCGCGCGGTCTGCTCCCTGGGGAAGTGAAGGAACTCCTGATAGAGATCGACGTCGCCGATGGTGCCGAAAACGTCTTGAAGCTCCGCGTTGCAGAAAAGGCACTTTGTCCGGTCGGATTCTTGGCTGAGACTCGCCAATAGTATGTTCTGTTATTGGCGAGGGGACCTATCTGCCTCGATGGCGCGGCAACTGTAGAGTCGTCGAAGACTGTCGTCGAGAATTGGGAATTCAGCGAGACCTGCAATCGATATGTGCTCCCTGCTCCTGCTGAAGTCCAGGCTAGTAATGGTCTTGTATTGAGCCCAGTCGCTGCATCAGCGGGTGTTGTGAGGGTGGGTGGGTTTGGTGTCACCGTCGCTTGAGTCGAAAAACTCCAAGTCCAGGACCACGGGCTTGTGCCGCCGGCGTTCTTCGCATTCACCCGCCAGTAGTACGTTGCGTTATTTGCCAATGGTCCGACCTGCCGTGATGTGCTGGTGAGAGTGGAATCATCAAACACCGTTGTTGATGTGAAAGCAGAACTCGTGGACACCTGTAAACGATAGGTCACAGCGCCTGTGGAGGCATTCCATGTCAATGTAAGCGTTGTCGCCTGATTCGTAGCGCCGTTAGCTGGAGAAGCAAGTGTAGGCGCAGCTGGCGCTGCCACAACGGTAGTAAAGCTGAAGGTACCCGAATATGCGCTTGTGCCAGTTGCATTTTTTGCGGTTACTCGCCAAAAGTAGTTAGTGTTATTTGCTAGCCCACTCACAGTATGCGAGGTCGTTGTAATTGTTGAATCGTCAAAGAACATTGTTGTAAAATCATTACGCGTGGAAATCTGTAGCCTGTACGTAGCTGCCCCTGTTGACGCGGTCCACGACAGCGACACCGTGGTCGGCTGATTGGTTGCTCCATTTGCGGGTGAGGAAAGGGTGGGAGCGGATGGAGCAATTCGCAGGTAAGGGATTGCTCCTATATCGGCCCGTGTTCCGTCTGGATCAAGCGGACTGTTTGGATCGCCGGCGTCGATCGCCGGAGAGCCTGTACGGAGATGATAGTCACCGTTTGATCTATCCACAAAGAGAGGGTCGCCTGCGATGTTATTCTTACACTCCGCTACACTTGAGTTCAGCGAACTCACCGTGTAATAGTCTGTCGTCCCTCCGTCGCGATAGAGTCCGGAACTGTTCGCTTGAAACAGGTTGTACCACACCCTTCCGGGAACGCTCGCTACGTCTTCATTGATGCCATACCCCGTGTTGAATGCGATGATGTTGTTGATGATATCAGGCGATGCACTCCCCTTCGCAAATCCCCCCATTTGAATGCCACCAGCGCTGTTCCCGGCAATCGTATTGTTGATGATCTGCGGCCTCGAGGAGTTATTGCACCTGATTCCTTCGAGCGAGTTGTTGACGATGATATTGTACGAGATGGTCGGACTGCTCGTAGAACCCTCAATCGTCAACCCTCCCCCTCTGTAGGAATTGCCCTCGTTCCCCGTAATGAGGTTGTTCTTGATGGTCGGCGAGCAATTACTGACAAAGATTCCACTGCCGCTGTTTCCACTGATGATGTTGGAAGTAATCAGAGGGGAGGAGTTTACAACATAGATACCGCCTTGCCAAAAATTGTATGCCGTGTTCCCGCCGCTGGCAGTGATTTTATTGTAGCTTACCTGGAGCGTCGAACCTGCCGAGATGTAAATGCCGCTCTCGCCCGGAGATGTACCGTTGGTGATTGTGAATCCATCCAATCGTGTGGTTGAATCGACAATCCCTACGCACTTGACGGCAGTTTGCGTAGTGCCGGCATCAATGATACTTCTGTCTATCCCAGCTCCCACCAATGACACACCATCAGCCATAAAGATCGGAAATGTCTCGCCGAGTGCACGATTGTATGTCCCTGCGGCCACGTTCAATGTGTTTCCCGTCCCCACAATCTGGCTCAGCGCATATGTGATCGTCTTCCATGGGCTCGCCTGGCTGCCGTTGCCTGTTGTGTTACTGCCGGTAGTAGCATTCACATAATAAGTTGCAGGTGTAACAATCGCGCTCGTTATAAAGCTCACAATCGTTCCTCGTTGTGTCCCGGCACTGTTCTGACCAACGGCTCTATAGTAATATGTCGTGCTTGCGATTAACCCGGTGAGCGATCCTGTAACGGATACCGCGCTCGTGCCCGAGCCGATCGATTGGGAGGAGGTGGCAGTAAACGTAGCAAGTGTGCTGCTCGTTCCCCATTCAAAGTACGCGGTGGTTGAAAGGCCATTCGGATTCACACTTCCGCCCGCACTGGCTGAAGTCGATCCAACATCGGTTGCTGCGCTTGTCGCGACTATTGGAGCAGAACCTACGGTCCCTGTGATCGCACTCGCCGCATAACTCTTTGCTCCTTCAAATCCCGTCGAATCGACCGCAGAGATTCGGAAATAGTACGTAGTCGCAGGACTCAGTCCTGCGTTTTGATAGGACGTTGCAGTCGTTGAGTCAATCAGCGTTACATTCGTCGAATCCGCACCTCGATAGATCTTGTATCGCATCAGCGGCACAGCCCCGCCGCCGTTTTGCCAACTCAGGTTAATCGTGGTGCTAGATGCAGATGCAGTCAGATTCTTGGGTGGGAGTTGGAGGTTAAACTCGTTTGGCGAGCGAGCAATTTTGGAGATGCGGACTTCATCCACCATTCCTGACAAAATTCCCCCGGCATAGCCCGCGCCGATCGCCACATTGGTTCCCGCGTTGAGATCGCCTGCGATGGTGACAATAAACGGTGCGGTGGAAAATGCCGTCAGGCCATTCACCGTGACCGTAATCGGTGAATAGGTCGTCCCGATTGGGACAGTCACGGTGAGAGAAGTCGAAGTGGCTGAAGTCATCCCGCTTTGCGGGACCCGCACGGCACCAAAGTAGACGATGTTGTTGGCAATCGTCGTGCTGAAGTTCGTGCCGGTGATTGTAACAGAGGTGCCAATAGGTCCGGAGGTTGGGGAGAATGAAGTAATGGTTGGAACTTGTGCTGAGGCAATGTAGAAACCGCCAAAGAATATGAGAATACTCAGAAGAAGCGCAAGAGAATGCTCGATGTTTCTCATGGCTGTAGAGTTCCTCTTGGGGATGGTCGTATGAGAACTACCTCAGCGCTAAGCCGCTACACGTTTATGCTACAAGAGGGTGGATCCTCATCTTTCCGCTCTTTTTTCCACCGGGTTTCTTAGGAAATACATGACGAGGGCGCTAAGCCGCGTGATAGCCGGCACAAGTTTCAATGACGCAATGCTGTTCCGAATGGTTTGAATCGCTTTGTCCGCATTCCCGTTCCAACGTCCACTTGTCCCACAAAACTGGCTCTGCCGCCGCGCAGGCCAGCCGAACTTGTCAAGCCTCGACCGAAGGTCGGGAAACCCGCGCCCGTCACGCCGACATTGGGTACGGCAAGGTGAATCAGAAGCGGAATTGGCAAAGATGCACGGGACTTGGAGTGCGAGTCGAGAAAAGGTATCGCGGGTGAGCTACGCATCAACTGAATCCTCCATCTTAATTATGATTCAGTATCAACGGACTTGAAGCTTCGAGGACGACATGTCTCTTCCCCTCGATCTTCCCCGCAGCGTCGTTCTTCGGTCAGGCAGGATCAGATAATTCTCAATTTGTCCAAACCGCTGGACAAAAGCAATATCTCAGATTTAACGAGTTTACCTATGCTGATTTCCATAAATCCAGGGCGACAACAAAGGCGCAGGCAAGTTGCAATGCCTCCTGAACCCTGTAGTAGATGAACGACGCATTGGGGTCCAATTCCGATTGTGTTG
>Ga0208244_101548_pt1 | contig 11514 bp, 10 predicted proteins | sample SubbioCR12Aug_5A_FD_184828 | JGI IMG/M metagenome (GOLD analysis project Ga0208244, IMG submission 184828) | Serpentinite rock and fluid subsurface biosphere microbial communities from McLaughlin Reserve, California, USA - CR12Aug_5A (SPAdes) | ecosystem: Environmental > Terrestrial > Deep... | reverse complement strand
TGCAACAACTGCGGACGTACTTCGGGCATCTATTCAATGTGTAGGAATGGCTGAAGGAATTTCAATTGTTTCAAGTTTTTTTATGATGGTTTTCCCTGATCAGGTTTACAGCTTTGCAGACTGTGCAGTAAACCCGAATCCCGATGCAAATCAACTTGCCGACATAGCAATCTCAACTGCTATTAATCACCAAAAACTTACAGGTGAAGAACCTTATGTCGCAATGCTTTCATTTTCGACTAAAGGGAGCGCCGAGCATGAGTTGATTGACAAAATAAGAAAAGCTACTCAAATTGCTCAGGAAAAACGTCCAGATCTTGCAATTGACGGTGAACTTCAATTTGATGCAGCAATTGTTGAATCTATCGGTAAGAAAAAAGCTCCCGGAAGCAAAGTTGCCGGAAGAGCAAATATACTTGTATTCCCGGATCTACAATCGGGGAATATAGGTTACAAAATTGCACAACGACTCGGTAAAGCGGAAGCAGTTGGACCGGTTAGTCAAGGCTTGCTGAAACCTTTCTTCGATCTTAGCCGTGGCTGCAGCGTTGATGACATTGTAAATACAGCAGCAATTGCCGCTTTAATGGCTTAATTTTTTGGAGGCTGTATTTTATGTACAGCCTCCTTTATTTTAAATCAAAAAAATCCCGCTAAAACTTATCTCTTCATTTTTGACATGATTCAATTCCTTGATACTTTTTAACAGTATGATTTTGAACTATTCTCCTCGCAAATCGATTTTACTTTTAAGAATTAAATGAGGATAAAATGAAAAAGGTTTTCTTTTCAATAATAATTGTAGCAGTTTTTGCAGCAACACAATACGGATTTTTCGGGTTAGAAAATAACCAGATGATAGTGCCTGAAGGAGATGATAAGATGAATAATACAATCTACGGATTTACAGTTAAAGATATAGACGGAAATGAAGCATCGCTTTCTTCCTATAAAGGGAAAGTGTTACTAATTGTTAACGTAGCGAGTTACTGCGGTTTTACGAAACAATATACCGGATTAGAGGAGATTTACGGTAAATATAAAGATAAAGGATTTGAAGTATTAGCATTTCCATGCAACGATTTCGGTAAGCAGGAGCCGGGTACAAATGAAGAAATAAAAGAATTCTGTTCATCGAAATTTGATATTTCATTTCAGTTGTTCGATAAAGTAAAAGTGCTTGGTGAAGATAAAGAACCGCTATATGCTTTTTTAACCGATAACCCGGTAACAGGAAAGAGCGACATTGGCTGGAACTTCGAGAAGTTTTTGATTGACCGCGAAGGGAATATTGTTAAAAGATTCAAAAGCAATGTTGACCCGATGAGTGAGACATTGATTACGGCTTTGGAAGTGGAGTTGAAAATGTTGCATTAAATTCTATTTGGGCTAGTTTAGAAATCTATACTTGTTTTATCACTATTGATTAAATTATCTAATTAGATTTCGTATAAAAAATATAATTTCGTTATTGCTTAAAACAATCAACTTTAAAATTAGAACTTTGATAAAAGAAGTAGTCATACCCCTCACCGCGTGAAGTATTAATTAAAAATACTCTCAAAAAAATATCATTAGCTAAATTAAAAGAATCTAAAAATATTTTTTCTCATTACCAGTCAAAGTCAATTTGAAAACTATCCTTCAGTTTGTGGTGTTGATCTTCGGCAAATATTTGTTTGAACTGTTCTTGAAGCCTTAAGTAATGTCGATTATTCTTGCCCATAATAAATCCAATATACTCAATCTTACTTCTTATTGAGTGTTCTATGGAAACCTCTTTATCTCGCTTATAATGAAGAGTGCTTGCCAAGTACTTTTCTCGGGCATCTCCCCCAGAACTACTATTTTTGAAAGAGTGTAATATAGCTCTAATATTCCTTAAATAGCCTCTCCTCACACTCAATTTATTATTCACAACTAAACCGGTCACAACTTGTGATCTTGTTTTTTGAAGAATTCTAGTTTTATCTTCATTAACAATGAATCCTTCATTCTTTATTACTTTCGTAATTTGTAATAAAGATTCTCTCATATAATTTATATCACTACAATTTGATGAAAATGTTAAATCATCAGCATAACGCGAATATATTAAATTTCTAACATCTGATAGGTCAGTTAGTTGTTTGTCAAGATTAATACACACAATATTAGAAAGTATAGGGGAAGTTGGTGATCCTTGGGCAAGAAAATTGTTATAACAACAAATTTGTGCAATTAGTATAGAAATCTCAGGATTTAATAAGAAAGGATCTTCCGATAATACTTTCACAATTTTTTTATAAGCAATACTCTGGAAAAAGTTCTTCAAATCAAGGTTAAGCACAAAGTTTTTATTGATATGGGGAAGAGCATTTGTTTTTATACTTTTATTGGCAATAAAACCATGACAGTTCAACCCATCATTTATCTCATAATATAGACTTTGTAGAAATGCATTCATTTTTTTTTGTAAAAGCTTTAACTTGAGCACAGGACTCTGAATAAGTCTGTGACCGATTCTTTTTTTAGGGATAGCAAAAGAATTATAATTTAATTTATCAGGCTTTGATAATAACTCAATGACGGAATTTCTACTTATGCTGAGAAGTTTATAGAATTCCTCCAAAGAGTTTAAGCATTGAGCTTGAGTTAAACTAAATTTTGCGTCCATGATTGAAAAAATAAGTATCGTGCACCGGATATTCTCTCTTTTCGATGAGCCTGATGAAATAAGGCTCAACACCATTCTCACACAATATGCGAGTCCATTTCATCACACCAAAAATATTAATTGGAGTGAGTAGCGTTACACTACTGAATTCAATACCACTTATGTGCACGATTTTAAGTCCACATTAGAAAAAAAGAAAAATATTTCCTGAATCTACAATACGCAAATATATCAAAATTACTTTAAATGACATCAAGTTCAAAGCACTTAACCGGAACAATAAAAACCCAGCCTCCACTAATTAAAAAAATGACTCAAAAATATCACTTAGCAATATCCAGCAAAGAAAACATAAACGCATACATTAACGCTGCATCCCTTAAAGATTTGAATCTGCCCGAGGCCCCGCTATGCCCGGCATCCATATTTGTCTTTAGCAGCAGGGGATTTTTATCGGTTTTTACTTTTCTGAGTTTTGTTACCCACTTAGCCGGCTCCCAGTATTGAACCTGAGAATCGTGCGATCCTGTCATCACAAGTAAAGCGGGATAATCTTTTGCTTCAACTCACGAATCGATTTTTCTTTTCAATAATAATTGTAGCAGTTTTGGCTGCAACATAATACGGATTTTTCGTGTTAGAAAATAACCCGATGATAGTGCCGGAAGGGAATGTTGTCAAAAGATTCAAAAGCAATGTTGACCCGATGAGTGAGACATTGATTACGGCTTTGGAAGTGGAGTTGAAGAAGTAGAAAACCCCTCTTTCAAAGGTAATAGGGGATGCGGTTAGGATTTAATAAATCCCAAAATTTGGCTCAAATCTTTGATGCCATTCCTATTTGCTTTGATGAATTCACCGTCTTCTGAAAGAGATTTGATTCTGGAAACGTTAATAATTTCTTTTTTATCCAGAACGTATAAAGCAAGAGTAAGATTGGCAAACAAAATATTAGAAAATTCCACCTTGAATTTTTCGTTCGGATGTATGGATTTATTCCGGTAATCATTTAGTTTGAATCCAAATTTGCTTCTCTTATCTGCCGTATATGAGACTATGGTTCGAATAGCATTAGGCTGTGCATTGAATTTTAATTCTCTGCCGATAATATTTTCAACCGCGCTTTTGTTTGAGTTTGAATGTTGAATTATATCCCCGTATGATTTAGCCCCTTTACAGAATATTTCAAGAGAGTTGTGATAAAGATATGTGATTAATCTGTAAATCAAAGGGAGTTCATTAAACTTATCTTTATTTTTCAAAAGAACTAAAATCGAATCGAAATTTGCAACAATAGAATTTTTCTTTGATACATCCTCAAAGAGGTCGTCATCAAGTTTTATTTCTTTTAAGGCATCAATTATTGCGTTATGATTTTCCCAGATATCCCATAAATATTTTGTATTGTTTACCTTTGCAACAATTTTATCAAGGTTTTCTTCAATCCATTTTTGTTCACCACCTTCTCTGTGCGATTTATCCATTGTTTGAACAATCAATCCCTTTTCCTTCAACTCTTCATATTTGTCCCAAAGATCTCTGGCATGGAATTCACCAGAATAGGTACAAATGGTAGTAATCGGACAAATTTCAAAAGCTTTTTCAATTAAAGAATAACCCGAATCCCGCAGACCCCCTTTATTATCCTCTTGAAAATCTATATCTGCAAAAAAGATGTTGTAAAATTCATTTTTCTTTTCACACTCATTTATTAATTGAAGTGCTTTGAAATAACTATCTGCTTTGTCTATTAAGAAGTAATTTTCGTCATTGAACTTTTTGATTGCGTATTCTCTGATTCCGTCGACGATTAAATCCCTTGCTTCTTTTATGTCTTCGGCTATAAGTATTTTAATTTTGCTCAATTTTTATCTCCTTCGGAAGTACGATTTTTGCGGTTGTTGAATCATCTTGATAGTTAGGGATGAGTTTTGCATTAATCTTTAATAAATCAATCCACATTTTAATTACACGCAGACCGACTTTCATAGATTTTGAAATATCCATCGGTTCTTCGTTAGATTCATTGTTGAACCACAAAGAGAAATTTTCTTTAATTGCGGTGTTGTTACAAACCTCAACTGTAACCGAGTAATCGCTGCCGGCAATTTTAATTGTTACCAGCGGATTCTCCTCTTTTGTGTTTTTTATAGCGTTGCGTAGTATATCTTTTAAAATAAGTGTAATGGAATCTGCTATCTCTTTATTTATTTGAATATTTACTTCACCTTCAACTTCAAGAGGGATTTCCATTTTCAAAATATTCTCTTGATGTTCGTCGGCGGAGAGACGGAGTGTACTTATCCCTTCTTTAATTGCTTCAAGTTGTGTTTTAATAATTTCTTCTATATTTAACGACACGCGGGTACCGCTTATTTGTAATTCGTTCCTTTTTATATACCACATAAAAAGATTGATTAAATCCCTTATTTGCTTTGTGTGGTAAAATGCTTTTTGTATCCTGGGCAGGTCTTTATGTTTTTCAAGATTAGATACGGCAACATATACATCAGTATTTATGGAATGTGCCATTTCATCAATTATTTTTTGCCATTCAAAAGATTTTATTTTTTCTTTCAACTCTCTTATTAGTTGGTTGTTTGTTTTTTCTAATTCTTTGATCCTATTCTCTAAACTTTTTATTTCATCGATAGCTCGATTAAAGCCCTGTTCTTCTGCTTCTTTTATAATTGCAGAAATTGTGTTCGCTGAAGGATTTGTTGAGTACGAAATCAATTATTTATTCCTTGTGAACTGTCTTTTAACGAATTTAACCATGTATTGTAATCTGCCAATGCTTTTCTTACTGAATCTTCGAATAGATTGCCGGGATTATTTTCCAAATTTAGTACTGGCACTAATTCCCTCGTAATTAAATCGATATGCTTGGTTGTATTTACAATATTTCCCCCCATAGTATGTCTATAAGGATTTATTGCGGATATAAATATGTTATTTTCTAACCACTCTTCAATAAAATCAGCAGTTAAATTTCGACCATATTTACTGAATAATAATGCCCCGATAATCTCCATAAATTTGTTTTTTTTAAGAGGATGATAATCTGGATAGCTTTCTGTCCTATTATAAAAGTCTATAAATATTATTGGCCTTAACCTAACATATTCTTCTGATGTTTCTAAAGGAAATTTATCACCATTAAAAATATAGGAAATTATTAAATGATAATTAGAACTTGCGAATTTAGTTAAGTCTATTTCTGAAAACTTTGATAACAGTTTCTCTTTTATAATTATTTCTTTCCAATCGGGTATTTTTATATCACCAATTGACCTTTTGTCGAAATAATAATCATATTTTTTTAATAAATCGTAAAAAGTATCATTTTTTATGGGTTTATTAAATTCTGCGTAATGCACATCCGATGTATTTAACCTGTGTAATAGAACACTATCAGGCAATCCTTGTTTATACTCTTTTAATAATCTGATGATTTCATCAATAATTGGAATCTTGGGGGGGATTTGTAGAAACTCAGTCCCTTCTTCAGAAATTATAACTAATTTATTATACCCAACTAGAACTTTTCTGATAAAATATAGAGCAGTTTTTAATTCAGAATCCGATGGATATACAAATCCGTACATTTTCCTAAAATTTTCAACTCCTTTTTCAACAAATTCTTTTAATTTTATTTTATTTTGGTCAGAAAACTTAAAATTTTCTAATTCATTTTCCCAGAAAAGAGAGAGTATTTGGGATGAAAAAAGTGAATCTCCCCATATAATAAATTCTTCCGGGAATTCTTTTGCTATCATCTTCAAGTGGATGGCGTTTGTCTCAACAAACAAATTTATAGGCCCACTTAATAGGCGCTGCTTCAGACGTAACATTTCGTTAAAATTTTGCTTCTCTTGGAGCTCTTTGGCTTTTTTTTGTTCTTCTATCTCTTTTATTTTTTTTTTCTTCATAATATTTTCTTTTTTTGTTTCAAATATACCTATCTCTAACCTTAGTTTCGGCACCCGCAACGTTGCGGCAATTTATCTTTAACCGTCAAACATTTTTTCAATTTAGTTAAATACTAATGAACACCTTTTCTGTATTTATCTTCCGTAAACTAATAACAGATAACAAAGAAAAAGGATTTATGTGGGTTCATTTAAAACGTGTTTATTTATAGGTGTAATTCTAATCGTGTGCTTAGGTCTCCACACTTCATAATCTTTTTTGATATTAAAAAAATCTAATCCTTTTCCTAAATCAATTTTGAAGTAGTCTGTATAATAATGTCTTTCACCAACTTTTATCTCTTCGATTTTAGCGTCTAGACCAGTTTGATTTTTAATTTCTCTTTGAAAATCCGATTTACTCAGGTATTGTTCTGATTTTTGATTTGTATCGGAGAATGTAGTTCTGATTATTAATTTTTCCAAATTCCTGCAAGCCTTAATAAGATATAGTAACTTTATGAACTGTCCTTCTCTTTTTTTAATTGCATCGTCTTTTTTCCTCAAATAATCATCTTCAACGATTAGAGATTTAGTGTTGAGCCAATAAAACTCAAGCGATTTATAAATATTAAACTTAGTTCCTTTCAATAACTCGATGTCCCGTTCAAGACTAAATATTGATGAAAGCGAAGGTGGTTTAATAAAACTCTGAATATCAGCGATTTCGAATTCTTTTAAGCTTTTACTGAATAGAAGGCTTTTTTTTTGTGAATTTATAACCTTTGTTTTAGCTACGCGGGCAAGGTTAAGGATATAATTATTATCAGGGTTATCCACAATTTCCATAATAGTTTCAACATTTCTAAATGTTATCCGACCACTCATTACAAATTCTTCAAGAATCATTTCTATTTTATTTTTGGATAGATCGTTTGAGTTCTGAACTATACATTTAGTTTGTGATAAAATATCTTGGCCATCCATTCTTTTATCTAAAACCAATTGCTTTAATTTTAGGTTTTGTTTGTATGACTTAAAATCAATATCCTCTGCGTCTGGAAACGTATATGAGTCTCTTATAAAACTGAATACATCCGGTGTAATTATGACCTTTTGGTATTCTATCACTAATTGCTCCGCTCTCTTATTGCTTCTAATAGATCTAGAGTGAGTTCCATTTTATCATCAAAAAATCCATCCGGCCAGGGTTCTTTAAATAAACCGTTATCATCCATCTCAATTTCTTTAACTTTCGTTGAACCGTCTTTCTTATCAAAGTAGTAAACTACAACATCATCTTTGGTTAATTTACCCTGTGCAATTAAAACCTGTACTTTTCTTATTATGTGTTCGCTGTGAGTTTCAATAATTTTATATACTGACTCAAATTCTTTGAGACTAAAAAACTCAGCAAGTTTAACCTGTAGTTTTGGGTGTAGATGAAGTTCTGGCTGTTCACAGAAAAAAAGTTTTACTATTTCCTCTTTCACTTCGCTCATGGAGATTAAGGTGATAATAGGTAATAACTGTATTACTCCGCTACTCGCGTTAGATAGATTATAAATAGATTTATTGTTATTATTTACTATATTAATACAACCGGATAGTTTCTCCTTAAAAATTTCAATTCTCTCTTGTAAATTGAAAACCTCAGAAAGATAATAATTGATTTTTTCTGTTGGTGTCTTAATTTTTAATTTTACCCATGCCTCATTAAATTGGTCTAAAATTTTTGGGATTCCATAATAATCTTCTATAGAAAATCTGTTATTTACCAATGGATAGGAGCTTTTAGGTAATTGCCTCAATGAGTGAAGATGTAATGGGTTTGAAAACAAATTACTTATATGCTCAGGTGCTAGAATAAAAATTCTCTCAAATGTCCGCATAATTTCTAGTTTAAAATCATTTATATCAATATCTTGATATTCATGGTAATTAAATTTTGTCGCGAAATATCTTTCTACAATATCAGAACTAAAGTAGTTCCTTATTTTAACTGCATCGCCGAATTTTGAATTAAACAAGGGTGTTAATGTCATCTCCTCAAAAAGTTCTTTATAGATACCATACTTCATCTTATCAGGAACTAATATCTCGCTCTTATAAGTAGCTGCAAAATTCTCAGAAAATTGTTTGTACGAATCAAAAGAATAAATAAAATTATCGGTCAAATCTTCAATTGTTATTTTTTCTAGAAGAAGGGATTCGTATTCAGAATTCTTTAGCGTAAAAGTAATACGACAATTAAACCATGATTTTTCCGTTTCACTTATTTTACTAAAGTCATAAAAACTCGTGTTTTGTTGTTTATTAATTAGTGATAAACAATTATGAAACTCAAATTCATATTCTATATTCTGAGAAGTATTATTATTAAAAATAATCTCTTCATAAGAACCGAGATTGGTCTCTGTGTCAATTTTGAATGAAGAAGGCTTAATAAAATCATCTTGAAATAAAAATATTTCTGGATTCCAAACATTTAACAAGTAATGGCCAAGAGACCTAATTGCTTTAATAAAAGAACTTTTACCGGAGCCGTTAGGACCAAAAAGAAAAGTTGTTGGTTTTAACTCTACTTTTACATCTTCGAGAGATTTAAAGTTTTTTACTCTGAAAAACACTCGATATCTTTGATCATTTATCATATTCTATCTTAGCATCAATTCATTATCAATTCGCCGGCTAATCTTTCTAACCGGTATTTTTTCATAAGATCGTAGCTTTTTGCTTTTTCGGTAATGAAATTAAACATATCGTATTTAGTCCGCTCAACATCAAAACCTTCAAAAAATTGTTTGCTTTTCCATTTACCTATAATCGAATCAATTTTGAACGAATATGTAGTATATAGTTTTTTTGCCGGTTCATCATTGCTTTTCTTTAATGCAAAAATAATGTTTTTTCGACTTTCTTCAACCTTTTTTAGCTGCCCTTCAAGGAAATTCCTGATATATTTAGTTTGAAGTCCATAATGATTCTGCTTCTCAGCAAAAATATCAACCGGAGCGGTTGCACCATTTGTACATATATATCTTAGAATAAAGTGTTGAATCCCGACAGCAGCAAATCCTGTTTCAGAATTAAAAACATTTAATCCAAAACCACAAGTGTCGTCCAATACAGGTTTAGTCCTATATTCCTCCTTTGTGTATATTCGCATGAAGTAGTCATTCAATGAGATTTCAGTTATACCTAAATGCTTAATTAACTCTATTACATCCAGATTAGTAAGTAGTGTGTAGAACTGACTATTTATTGTAACAACCTGTTCATCAACAAGTCTGATATTTACCTGCCTGGCATTTATTGCTTTCAGAGAATCGTTACATATAGCAAGTAAAGTTTCATCTTGTAGAAACCCGAAATTCTCAGTTGGAAAATCAAACCATCTTAATACTTTTTTAAGGCAAGAATTTCTTACAGTAAACTCTTTAATTTTACCGTTGCTGACCTGAATAAATGGTTGTTGGTCATAAATGACAAATTTTAACCGGGAGGGTGAAATGGAAATATTATCTATCTTTCTCGTTTTCAGAAAATCAATAACCTCTTCAGGCTTAGCTTGTTTGTATTCTTTTCCTTCAATTGCTTTCATAAATTAATTTTTAATTATTTTACTCAAAATTAAGGATAAAGAAATCCGTTATCACCTCCGCAACGTTGCGGCAATCTATCTTTGCGTCATCGCGGTTTCGCGGTGAGAATTATTTTGCCTCAATTTATTATGTGCTTACTCATTAATCAGAACCTTCTCAGGTGGTGCATTAATACCATAAAACTTTGCCCCTCTTTTTCCTTCGGAAGTTATCCGAAAAATTTCAATTAATGTTTCATTGTCGAGTGATTCGCGCATCTTACGGTTAATTTTTGAGATATTCCCTCTAAAAGTAGAGGCGGATAATTCATTCCCGTTTTTAATCATTCTTCTTAACTCTTCCCGGTTTATATCAAGTACGGGAAAACTCTCCTCATGAAATTGATATATTTTTTCAATGAATTTTACCGGAATATAAAGCCCGGAGAATTTTTCAAGTCCTTCCCCGGATTTGTTTCTCTCCGAAAAATAGCGGTAGTATGCAAATTCTATCGGAGAAAGCGGTATTTCATCTCTGCCTATCAAGAGTTTCCCTTTTTCTATTTCTAAAATGGCAGTCGGGATTAGATCTTTTTTTAGATTTTCATTTTCTTCTTTAAGCCGGACAATCTTTGGCAATGAAGTTTCAAGTTTAACTTCAACATTTTTAGTTTTACCGAATTTAGGGTCTAACACTTTAATTAATCTTAGAGGGAATTGCTCTGAAAAATCGCCGCTTTCTGCAAGTAGAATCCACGATACCTGCATAGCGGGTGTACCTGAGGAAATCGCTGCGGTGTATAGTAACTTTTCGCTCTTTGGCAGAGTATCGGTAAATGCTTTTAACCCGGTGTAAATTAAATTATGGTCTGTTACATCAGTAAGTTTTAACTCTTGAACTTCAACCTTCTTTGCTAGTTTTCTGCTAATGATTTCTGACTTCACATATTCGACAATTGCAGAGAATTTTGGATTACCTTCCTTGTTTTCATTCCATAAAAGAATAGCGGAATCAAATGGTTCATTATTCATTGCGGTAATAACTGCCCCGTCGTTTTTACCGATAAGTCTTCCGGCATCGTTAGAGCCGATAAATGACAGCAAAATCTTTTTAGATTTCATTACTTGTTCCTTGATTGTTACTCATTAATCTCCAGCAAAGAAAACATAAACGCATACATTAACGCTGCATCCCTTAAAGATTTGAACCTTCCTGAAGCACCGCTATGCCCGGCATCCATATTTGTCTTTAGCAGCAGGGGATTTTTATCGGTTTTCATTTTTCTGAGTTTTGATACCCACTTAGCCGGCTCCCAGTATTGAACCTGAGAATCGTGTAACCCTGTCATTACAAGCATCGCGGG
>Ga0208244_101547_pt1 | contig 11550 bp, 16 predicted proteins | sample SubbioCR12Aug_5A_FD_184828 | JGI IMG/M metagenome (GOLD analysis project Ga0208244, IMG submission 184828) | Serpentinite rock and fluid subsurface biosphere microbial communities from McLaughlin Reserve, California, USA - CR12Aug_5A (SPAdes) | ecosystem: Environmental > Terrestrial > Deep... | reverse complement strand
TTATGCGCATCGTTAGACGGCTTAGATCAATCCAACAGTGCCATACGAAATCAGATGGACAGTTGAAACTACGGAGAGTTGGAGGCGAGGAATAGCAATGCAAGAGAACGAGCCGACGAGCCAACCTGTTGCTCAAGTACAGAGTCTCAAGCATCTATTACAATATCAAGAGCGGTCTGTTGTGAGCCGAGTTCTCCTGAAGAATCCTAGCGGCACCGTGACCTTATTTGCCTTTGGCAAAGGAGAAGGGCTGAGCGAGCATACCGCCCCATTCGATGCGCTGGTGATCGGTGTTGAAGGCGAAGCAGAGATACAGATCTCAGGGCAGAAGTACCGCCTCCAGGAGGGAGAGACCATCATCATGCCAGCGCGTCAGCCTCATGCAGTGTACGCAGCCAGCGATTTCAAAATGCTGCTGGTTATGATCAAGGCATAAAGAAGAAAACCATGCTCAACAACTGGCGTCGCCATTTGACACACGCACGCAGCGGAAACCGCGAAGAGAGTGTCGTATCGTACCCTGCGTATGCTGCGCGGTCCCGCTGCTGCAGAGCGTGCGATGCTGCTCAGGAACTTCGGAGCCAAGATGAAACGATTCTTACGGCTTGATTGGGATGCCATCGCCGGGATCATCGCGGCTGTGGCGGCGCTCGTTATGCATTTTCTCCATGTGATCGAAGCCGACGTTCTTTTGATGCTTGCTGTCGTTTTGATCGCATTGCTCTTCCTGCGCGACCTACGACGCGAGCGTTCCACCGAACGTCTCGACGAGCATGTATCCCAGACGGCGACTACCGTCAAAGAGCTGCACGCCATGTTGCTGCCTCCAGATACCATCCTGGTGGGACCACGACAGATTCGGGCGGCGACCGAAGGCTTTGCGGGCCGGGCGCATGGCGACATGGTCTGGTTTCATGTCTGTCTCTTGATGTTCAAGCCCCAGTCCCTATTCGATACGCTCCTGAGACCGGCGATCGAGAATCCGCTGGTCCGGTCGATTCAATTTGTGCTCGACCAGGAGCAACGGGAGCTGTGGGAGAGCGCCATGCTCCCAAAAGTCCAACAGTGTCGTGGGCGAGACAAAGTGAAAGATCCCCACTGGACCACCATCCAGGAAAATGTCTCCTGCATCATTTCGGACATCGGGACCGAGGGCAGGACTGAGTGTTTGGTCAGTTTCTGGGGCGAACCCTTCATGGCACGCACGGTGGGACGAGATGTCCCGCGCTATATCTTCCACGTGCAGAGCCATTCGGAGCTGGTGGGGCGTCTGGTTGACCTCGTTCGGATGTATCACGTCTCTGCGTAAGAGGACAGAGACGTAGTGAGCGTGTGTACTGGTTCAGCGTGAAATGGAGGATCGCCCCTCCGATCTAAGCGACGAGAGTAGTTGCCGCTGCCACCTCCAAGGTCTTCTGTGCTCGCCGGCGCCGTGCCTGTCGGCAGGCAGGCTGGCGGTTTTCGGCTCGGCGGCGCCGGGCGGCCTCGAGCTTCCGATCCCGCGCTGCGAAGATCTCCTCGGCCCGTCCCGCCAGCTTGCCCGCGGGGGTGATGTACCCGATGGCGCTGTGGAGGCGAACCTCGTTGTAGTAGCGCACGAACTGCTCCACCACCGTGTTGGCCTCCTCCTCGGTTCGAGGGGCGCGAGGTCTGATCCCTTCCTCCTTGAGGGTCCGGTGGTACCGTTCGAGTTTGCCGTTCGACTGCGGGTACCCTGGGCTGATGCGTACGTGCGTCAGGCCGACCTCTCGGATGAACTCCTTGAAGTCCCGCGCGATGAACTGCGGGCCGTTGTCCGAGATGATCCGCGGGTGCTCGTGCGGGCACTTCTCCCGTGCCCGCTGCAGGACCAGCTCGACCTCCCATTCCGTCATCGACGCCTTCACCTCCCAATGCACAATCGCACGACAGAAGCCGTCCAACACACTGCAGAGGTAGAAGAAGGTCCCGCCCAGGTTGAGGTAGGCGACGTCCACGTGCCAGTGCTCGTGCGGTTTCGTCGGCTGCACAAACCCGGTCCCCTTCTTCGAGACCCTGCGGTTCCACCGCATCAGGAGCCCAGATCTCGACAGGACCCGATACACGCTGCTCGGACTGACGGCCACGACGTCCGCATCGAGCATCATAAACGCCAACCGCCGATACCCTTCCTGCGGGTGCGCCCGATAGAACCCCAGGATCGCCTGCTCCTCCCAATCCTCCAACCAATGGTCCCGCGGGACCCAGGCGTTGTGCTCGTTCACCTTGCCGTACCGCGCCTGCCAGTCGAAGAACTTGCTCGGGGAGACGCCCATCCAGCGCACGACCCCCTCCTTCGGAATCTCGGCCTCCGCGGACCACCGCCGCACGAAGTCGACCACTTGGTCACGCACGTCGTGCGGCACCCACACGCCGGTCAGGTTTCCCCACGCGCTTTTTTTAGCGCGACGTGCTCCTCCATCAGCTCGGAGAGGACTTCATGCTTCTTCTGAAGCCTCTTCTCGAGCTCCACGACCTTCCCCCTGGCCGCCTCCATCTCGCGGGACTCCGCCCGCCCCGGCTTCCGGTCGAAGACGCTCGCCCCGACCTCGAAGAGCTGCTTCTGCCACCGATAGAACTGCGTCGGGTGGATCCCCGCCTGCTCGCAGACATCCGAGACGGGGACCCCCTCCACGAGGTGCCGCTTGAGGATCCCGATGATCTGCTCCCCACTGTACCGCTTCCTCGGCTGCCGCTCCATGTCGGTCCCTCCTGTTGTGGCTTATCCTACCAGGGGGACCCTCCATTTCCGACTGAAGCAGAACATGTGGCGTTCGGTCAAGAATCCATTCACCATGCCGGTGGCCGCTTCCCTCAATTCTCAACGGACTCTGGTATTGACTCAGGTAAGAAATGACGCAATGATGTTGTCTATATAGATGACCGAACAGCCACTCAAATCTCTCTTAGGAGAGTGTAAATTATGTCTACAACAACAGCAGGTCTCAAACCCAATATCCTCAGCGGCATTAAAGCGGGTGCCATTGCTGGGCTGGCGGGTGGTGTAGTCTTTGGCATGATGATGGGCATGATGGGAATGTTGCCGATGGTGGGTATGTTGGTGCGCCAAGACAACGCCCTTGTCGGTTTCATTGTCCATATGCTCATTAGCGCGTTTATTGGCGCAATTTATGGTGTCGCCACGACCCAATTACCTCAGGGTTGGTTTGCCGCCGCTATTGGCGGCATGGTGAATGGGGTTATTTGGTGGGTCTTAGGCGCGTTGGTCTTAATGCCAATCGGTCTGGGCATGACGCAAATGGTGTTGGTGGTTGGACAAACTCAATGGTTGAGCCTAATGGGGCATCTCATCTATGGCTTCATCACTGCACTCGCGTTTGTGCCGCTCAGTAAAAAGTTTTAGTTGCTTATCCGGGCATGGAGTCAATACCAGAGTCCGTTGAGAATTGAGGGAAGCGGCCACCGGCATCATTAGGCCGCCGTCCCCCCCCTCTGGGCCATCGTGCGTTGAAGCGCTTGCCGTAACTTCGGCAACGCCCGGTACCCTTTGAGCCGTCGCACCCGTGGCTCGATATCCAACAGGGCCGTGGCCAGCCACCGCTGCTTCTGCTGGCTGTTCTGCCAACGGTCCACTTTGCCGACCCGGGCCTCCACCTGGGCCATGATGGACTCCAGAGTGTTGGTCGTCTTGAAACTCCGTCCCAGATCGCCGAACACCTCCAGTCGATGGAGCGTCAGCGTCTCATCCAACCCCTCCTGAAGGCTGCGGGCCGCACTCTCGTTGAGCAGGCGCAGTTCTCGCGCCAGTTTGTCCAGCTCGCCTTTCGCCTGCTCATAGGTCGGCTGCCTGCCTGCCGGTAGGCATGGCTCATACGCGCGTTGCAGCTTGCCCCGCCACAGGATCTGCTGCCCCTTGGGGAGGTAGCTCACCACGTTCTCCCGCTTGTGCCACTGACAGCGTTGGATCTGTGCGGCCTCCCCAAAGACCTCGCGCACCGCCTGCCGGAGTCCCTTGCTGCCGTCGAGCACCACCAGCAGCCCCTCCTGGTAGCGCAGCCCCCGGGCCACCAGCTCCCGCAGGAACGTCGCACAGACCATCTTGTTCTCCGTCGCCGTCTGCACAAAGCCCAGCAGCACCTTGTGGCCCGTGCCCGTAACCCCCAGGGCGATGACCATCGCGTCGTCGGCAAAGGTCTTCCCATCCAGCACCAGGGCCACAAGGTCATAGCCCTCCAGCCGGCGCTCTTGGAACGCGCGGAGCTTGCGCTCGCTGGCGCGGATGAAGCGCCGGGAGACCGAGGACGCGCTCAGCCCAAACGCCTGCGGGATGGCCTCCGCGCACTCCCGGTACCGCCGGCAGCTCAGCCCATGCAGCACGCGCCGCAGCACCCCCTCGTCCAACTGCCGCGGCTGTTGCAGCGCGCGATAGGTCGCCAGCGGCACGTCGGTGTTCCCGCGCTGGTCCCGCACCCGCTGGTACGTGACCGGGACCTTCTGGTCGAGCAGGTACACCGACCCCCGTTCCTTGCTCCAGCGCACGTGCCCCGGCCGGCCTGCTCCATGGGCATACCACGGCCCGACCAACCCTTCGACCTCCTGCTGCAAGGCCTCCTCGACGGCCAGCAGCCCCAGGGGAATGAGCGCCTGGATCATCGCGATCCGCCCGTTGAGATCCGCCGGCAAGAGGCCCGTCGGTCCCCTAAGAGATTCCTCTTGGCCATGACTGGCAACCCGTAGTACCGTAGACATGGGAGCGGTCTCCTTCCGCATGGTGTGTGGCTTTCGGTCAAGATTCCATTCACCATGCCGGTGGCCGCTTCCCTCAATTCTCAACGGACTCTGGTATTGACTCGCCGCGTGAGGCACGACGTTAGCACCATCTCATGGAACCGCGGAGGAGTAGCTATGAACTCGTTCGAGCGGCTCGTTCGCGCGGTCGTCATTCAGACGCTCCGCGATACCGGCTTCGTCCCTTTTGCTGCGCAGATCGCCGCCACCTTGAACGCCTCTGAACCGGACGTCTCCTCGACGCTGCACTCCCTGGCTGAGAGGCACAGGCTTGCGCTCGTACCCGGAACCGACAAGGTGTGGATGGCGCATCCGTTCTCCGGCGTGGAGACCGACTTCGCTGTCTCCATCGGTAAGCGTCGCTGGTTCGCCAACTGCGTGTGGGACGGCCTGTCGATACTCGCGCTGCTCGGTGACGGAAACCTCGACACCCACTCGCCAGCCACAGGCGAGCCGATCCAGCTTACGGTGTCCGCCCGCAAGGTTCTCGGCGAAGCGCTGGTCCACTTTCTGGTGCCAGCCCGGCGTTTCTGGGACGATATCGGCTTCACCTGAGCGAACATCACCGCCTTCCGGTCGGAAGACGAAATACGGGCGTGGCTCGAGTCCAACGGACATGAGCAGGGCGCGATTGTTGAGCCCCAGACCCTCTATGAGCTCGGTGCGGACTGGTATCGAACGCGCCTAGACGTTGATTGGGAGCCAGCAACCGCCTCTGAGGCAACGGCACTGTTCGCGCGGCACGGACTGGTGGGAGAGTTCTGGTCGCTAATCTAGCGAAAGTGCTAACACTTATGAGGCCTCCTCGTGTCAAGGGGTAGGGAAGTCCTTCCGGCGGGGCCGAAGACGCCGCTGAGATATGTCTTGCGTGCCGCGAGATCAGCCCTGCCGTACTGGTTTCACGGTTTCGGTGCCAGGTGGTGCCTGCACCAAACACTTATCGAGGTTCACAGCTTCCTCTCGTTGAAAGCCGGAGGGAGCTGGCGGGGGTTCTCCCCGCGACCTAGATAGGATGAACGAGCCGGCAGCCTGCGTAGGTATTTGATAACGTGGGTTGCGCCGCGGTGAAGCGGAGCCTATCCACATACGGAGGTGCCGGCTCATGGATCATTGTAGCGCAGTTATCGGGCTGGACGTGCACAAGCAGGCAATCGTAGCGGCGGTGCTGCCGCCCGGAGCCGATCTGGCGACAGAGGTGCTCACGATCGAGAACGATCCCCGCGCAGTGGAGCGACTGGTGAAGCGCGTGACCACGCACGGCCAAGCGACCTTCGTCTACGAGGCGGGGCCGTATGGATACCAGGTCCAACGACAGATCGCCGCGTTGGGCCAGCAGGCCGTGGTCGTCGCCCCGGCGTTGACCCCAGTCCGCCCTGGCGATCGTGTGAAAACGGACCGGCGGGACGCCGAGAAACTCGCACGGTTCTACCGGGCGGGCGTGTTGACCGAGATCCGCGTGCCGACCCGAGCAGAGGAAGCGGCCCGAGACCTGGTGCGGACCCGGGAGGATATCTTGGGGGAGCGCCTGCGGGCCCGACACCGGTTGGGCAAGTTTCTGCTGCGCCAAGGCCGGGTGTATCGCGAGACCAAGGCCTGGGGCGTCAAGCATCGGGTGTGGTTGAAGGCCCAGCGGTTCGAGTGGGCACCGTTGCAGCAGACCTTTGACGCCTACCTGCGGGCGCTCGAGGAAGCGGAGGCTCGCCTGGCGACGGTGGATCAGCAGGTGTACGATCTGGCCCAGAGCGATTCGTACCGCGTCCCGGTGCAGTACCTGCGGTGTCTGAAAGGCATAGAGACGCTGAGTGCCTTGACGCTGATCGTGGAAACCCAGGACTTCCGGCGGTTTGCCACGGCACCGGCCTACATGGGCGCGACCGGCCTGGTCAGTGCGGAACGCAGCAGCGGCGAGAAAGTCCGACGCGGCGGCATTACGAAGACGGGCAACGCCCATCTCCGCCGGGTCCTGGTGGAGGCCGCGTGGTGCTATCGGCAGCGCAACGTCGTCAGCCGCCCGGTGGCGGAACGGCGCCGAGGGTGCTCGTTGCCTGTAATCCGCATCGCCCAGAAGGCGCAGGACCGATTGCACCGCAAGTTCGGGCGGATGATCAGCCGCAACAAACCGCATCAGGTGGCGGTAATCGCGGTGGCGCGAGAGTTGGCCGGGTTCGTCTGGGCGATCGCCCATCGCTTTCCTGTGGAGGCGCCGGCGTAGGACGCTGGGAATCTTATGCGAACGTCCTGGGACCAGAGGCGAGGCTACGGTACGGAGAACCCTCGCGGTTTCTATGTGGCGCACAGGCGACAGCCTGCGGTGACCCACGACCCTAGATCGAGGCAGCTCCCGACGAATCACAATCATGCGTCCCTGCCCGCCCCGTTGGGGGTAACCCGCGAATATCAGAGTGATTCACCGTCGAGAAATGCCTCGCTTCTGGACCCGGGCTCTCACCGATGACCTGACTACGTGACTTGCAGTGGCACTTACCAAGACGGGCTTGACCGGCTCGTTCATATCAGAACCCGAGCAGCACAAAGCCCTCCGCGCTGAGGCTGTTGGGCAGGGTATGTCAATGGCGAAACTGCTGCGCCGCCTGGTGAAGCGCCATCTCGAGGAAGGCCGGGCATCCCCGCAGGTTCCTATAGGCGCCTTCATGAAGGTGGTAGCGCTGGGGTCGAGCGGTCGCTCCGATGTCTCCGAGCGTCACGACGCCTATCTGGCCCAGGCCCTTCGTCGTGACCGCCCTAGTTGACACCGGCGCCTGGTACGCGCTGGCCGACGCGTCCGATCTTCACCACGAAGAGGCGCGTGACTTCTACGCCCGGCAGGTTGAATCGCGGCAGGTTCAATTGCCGCCCTTCCTTACCACTGACCTCATCGTTGCGGAGACCTGCGCTCTCTTGCACGCACATCTCGGGCGTTCGCCCGCGCTCACGTTCTGGGGGGCTTTGGGGGAGATGCGGATTCCGGTCCTGGCGCCGGACCCTGTCGACCTGGAAGCTGCATGGCGGATCGCCGAGGCCTTCCCCGATCAGGCGTTCAGCTTCGTGGACTGTGCGACGTTCGCCGTGATGGAGCGCCTGGGGATCAACGACGCCTTTGCCTTTGACTCCCATTTCCTGGTGTACCGGTTCGGCCCTGGGCGGACACGGGCATTTCGCCGGCTCCCTCAGTGATCGCGGCCCAGTAGGGATCGCTGGAACGGCATCTTGATTGCAATTTGCCATCAATTCGAATACAATCCATCGCAAGAACGAGTCTGGGTGCCGCCATGGGTAGTTTAACGATTCGCAACATCCATCCAGAAGCCTACCAGCGTCTGAGGGAGCAGGCCAGGCGCCACCGCCGGTCCATCACGCAGGAAGCCGCGGTCATCATTGAGGAGGCCGTGGCGAGGGCCCAGGACCCTCAGGAGTTCTGGCGTCAAGCCCGTCGAGTACGGGAGGCCGTCCAGGCCAGGTACGGAGCATTCTCCGACAGTGCCCCCCTCATCCGAGAGGATCGCCGGCGGTGACCGCGGTGCCCGCGGTGGTCGTGGACACCAGTGTCGCGGTCAAGTGGTTCTTCGACGAGCCGTACTCTCGTGAGGCCCTGCGCCTGCTCGAGGCGTTCGAACAGGGTCGGCTTAGACCCCTGGCCCCGGACCTGATCTACGCCGAGTTTGCGAACACGGTCTGGAAGCGGGTCGTCTCGGCCCACGTGAGCGCTGAAGATGGGGAGGGGGTGATCGCGGCGTTCCTCGATCTCCCGCTGGAGTTGACACCCAGCCCACTCGTGCTCCAATCGGCCTATCGCCTGGCTCTTGAGCACCGGCAGAGCATCTACGACGCCCTGTTTCTTGCGTTGAGTCTCCAGGCAGGCGCGGATCTCGTCACAGCGGACAGGGCCTTCTATGAGAGCGTCAATGCCGGCTTCCCCCAGGTCAGGTGGGTAGGTGACGGTTTTCGAGGAGGTGCGTGACGGGGGTGATCCCCCCGGCTAAGACCGTTCTCCTCGGAGCTCGTTCTTCTCCAAGAAGCGATCGCACGCCGCGCGCAGGGTCGTTTCGGCGTCTACTCCGGCGGCTTGGGCCAATGCAACGACCGATAGGAGCAGTTCCTCGACCAGCTCGCTCGGCGTCTGCTCGGCCGATGCCGCATCGAGGGCCTGCCGGACTCCCTCCAGCGCCAACCTGAAGTCCGGCTCGGTCTTCTCTTCTTCCTGCCGCGCAGCCCGCTCGACGATCTTCTGCGCGCGGGCCAGCGCCGGTAGCGACGAGGGGATTCCGTCGAAGACCCCTCGCTGCGGGGACTCGCGCCGTTTGATCTCGTGCCACTGGGTCAGCACCTCGCCCGGAGTTCCAAGGGCCGTTCCCCCGAAGACATGCGGGTGGCGGGAGATCAGTTTGCGCGCCAGGCCGTCCACGATGTCGCCCGCATCGAAGGCGCCGGCTTCCTTCGCCATCTGTCCGTGGAAGACAACCTGAAGCAGCAGGTCACCCAGCTCGTCGCGCAGCGCCTCGGGGTCGCCGCGCGAGATCGCCTCCAGGGTTTCGTGGGTTTCCTCAAGCAGGAAGGACGCCAGCGAGGCGTGCGTCTGCTCGCGATCCCACGGGCAACCGTCAGGTCCGCGCAGGCGGGCCATCACCGCGATGAGATCCTCGAAGGTGTAGCGCATACGTGTGGGTTAGCTGCCCGCCGCGTTCTGCCTGAGCACGCGCAGGGCCTCTTGCCTGAACTCCTCGAAGTCCCCCAGCCCTGTTTGCAGGATCTCGAACACCCTGCGGTCGTCCACGCGCGCGTACTCGTGGACGAGGATGTTGCGGAAGGCCTTCATGCGGCGCAGCCGCTCCTCGAGTACTGCCGGCAGCACTCCGGCCGCGTGGAGCTTCTCGAAGAGGTCGTCCTCCTCGCCCGGCAACCCAAGCCGGTGGCCGGCCACCAGCATGGCGCAAACATCCACGACTGCTTCGACGGCGATCTGAAGGAGGCGCTCACAGGCCCGGCGCGTCGCCACATGCCGGTAATCCTCGACGGTCGCGGGCGCGACCTGCCGGAGCTCGCGCAGGTACTGCTCCAGGTCATCCAGGCGCCCGAGGATGCGCTCACGGTCCAGCATGGAGCACCGCATCGAGGTACATTTTGTGGATGTGCCGGAAGTCCTCGAAGGCCGCGATAGTGCGCCGGGCGAGCGCGTAGAGCGCGTCCTCGTCCCGCACGAACAGCACCCTGCCCTCCTTGAGGATTCGCGAGCGCATCGCCAACGGCAGGGACTGGAACACCTGGAGGTCCACATCGTGCCGGCTCAGATAATGCAGGCGGCGCTCCAAGGCATCGGCGCCGCCGGCGGGGGAAAGGACAAGGCACACGTCGAGATCCGACCCCGCTTTCGCCTGACCGCGCGCCGCGCTTCCGAACAACACGACGGCCAGCACCGCGGGGTCTGCCTCGGCCTCACGGGCAATCCGGTCGAGCGTTCCGTTCTTCATCGTGCCGCCCCTGGTTGAATCCCGCCGGCGCGCTCCGGTCCGAGCGCCGGCCTGCGCTGCCGCGCCCCCGGCCTACTTCCGCTCGAACCGCTCGACCTTGGCCACCTTCCGCTGCTCCGTCAGCCAGGCATCGAACGCCTTCTCGCGCTTGGAGCCGAGCAGTTGCGCGCGGATCTCTTCCTTGACCTTCTCGAAAGAGCCCTTCTCGGCGACCTTCGTTTCGTGGACCCGGATGATGTGCAGGCCGTACTGCGTCCGCACCGGGCCGCTGGTCTGCCCGGGCTTGAGCGCCCACGCGACGGTTTCGAACTCCTTCACGAGCGTGCCCTTAGTGACGAACCCCAGGTCGCCTCCGCGCTCAGCGCTGCCCGGGTCCTCGGAGTACTGCTTGGCCAGGTCCTCGAATTTCGCGCCATCGGCCAGCTTGGCCTGGATGATCTTGACCTTGGCCGCCGCCACCGACTCGGCGCCCTTCTCGCCTATGCGCAGCAGGATGTGGCTGACCTTGATCTGGGCGGGCTTGTCGTAGAGCGCCGGGTTGGTGTCATACTGCTTGCGCACCTCGGCGTCCGGTACGCTTGCCACGGCCACGACCTCCGCCACCTTCCGCTGGGTCAGGTTGATGCTGATCATCTCGCGCAGGCCTGCGAGCGTCAGGCCGTTCCGGGCCAGGGCGCTGGTGAACTCGGCTTCGCCGGGAAACCGTTTCTTGATCTCGGCAAGCTGCTCCTCGACTTCCTTATCGCCGGCCGCGATGTTGCGCTTCCGCCCCTCCTGAACCACCAGGCGTTGCGCGACGAGCTGGTCCATCACTGCCTTGGTGATTTCATTCCGCTGCTTTGCGAACTCTTCTCCGGCCGGATCCAGACCGAACTGGGCCGCGGCCCTGGCTACCTCGGCGTCCACCTGCGACCAGTAGATCGCGTCGCCGTTTACACGGGCGGCCACGGCCGAACCCTTCTGGGCACCCTTCGTCAGGAACCAGGCTCCGGCGCCCGCGGCTGCCACGACGACCACCACGGCGACGGCGATAATGACGTTGCGTAGCTTCATCTGGGAACTCCCTCCTCTGTGCGAACGGAACCAGCATACCGCAGCGCGTCGCGTGCCGCCAGCCTTCCGACCAGCTCCAGCGTCTCGACCAGCGGTCCGGCCTGCTCGGCGAAGGTCCGGCCCGCGGTGCGCACCGTAAGGCCGGCCGCCGTGACCTGGGCCCGGCTGCCCAGCGCCAGGCGGAGCCGATCCTGGGCGGCCGCGTCCAGGTGACTGCTATCGTTCAGGCGCACGACGAATCGCCCCTCCTGCCGCGTGATCGAGG
>Ga0208244_101546_pt1 | contig 11560 bp, 9 predicted proteins | sample SubbioCR12Aug_5A_FD_184828 | JGI IMG/M metagenome (GOLD analysis project Ga0208244, IMG submission 184828) | Serpentinite rock and fluid subsurface biosphere microbial communities from McLaughlin Reserve, California, USA - CR12Aug_5A (SPAdes) | ecosystem: Environmental > Terrestrial > Deep... | reverse complement strand
GCCAATCAGGGCCACAATCAGATGCACATCGGGATATTGGGTCGAAATGGCGTTGGCAATTTGTTTCAGGATGGTGGTTTTTCCCGTTTTCGGGGGCGAGACAATCAAGCCGCGCTGGCCACGGCCAATGGGGGCCATCAGGTTGATGATGCGGGTTGAAAGCACGTCGCCGCGTGTTTCCAGATCGAAGCGTTGCTCGGGGAAAATCGGAGTCAGGTGCTCGAACTTGACCCGGCGGCGGGCATCCTCCGGGTCGACACCATTAATCGACTCAACTTTAAGCAAGCCCCAATGGCGTTCCGAATCGCGCGGCGGACGAACGTGGCCGATAATCAGGTCACCGGAACGCAGTTCGTAACGCCTGAGCTGGGCCTGTGACACGTAGACATCATCCTCGCTGATGCTGTAGCGGGCCGAACGCAGGAATCCGATGCCTTCATCCATTATTTCAAGGATGCCGCCGCGAATCTCCAACCCTTCACGGGCCGCCTCCTCCTGCCGAAGACGGATAATCAGTGATTCCTTCTTCAGGCGGTTGGCATTTTGAATGCCAAAATCCCTGACAGCCATTTCACGCAGCTCTGCCAAGGGCTTGTTTTCAAGTTCTAGAATGTTCATGTGATTGTCTCAATGTGGTTAGGGGAATAGGATGAAGGAATGGAAAAAGACGCCCTGCAAGGCAAGACGCTGTCAGCGAGTTAGGTTTTGAGGATTTTTCGAGAGTTCATCAAATATCAGGCTTATCATCCAACTGGCCCCAAAACCGGGGATGAGTAAGCAGGTTGTCAAAGACACGGGGAATTTACATGATTATAGCACAATCTTTCAAGATTTGACGATATTTGACGCGAAATTTAATAAGCGCCCGAAACGCGAAGGAAACATCCAGTTGCACGCCATTTTTCGATGCTTTAGCGTACAATTGGTGCGCAAGCCGATATTCGAAAATTCACCCATAAAAAACAACCCAAAACAACCCCATGAATCGAACCGAACTTCTCTCCTCCCTCCAATCCAAATCCCCTGATATTCTGATTATCGGCGCGGGAATCAATGGCGTCGGAACCTTCCGCGACCTGGCGTTGAACGGCGCGGACGTGTTAATCATCGACCGTAGCGATTTCTGCTCCGGCGCTTCGGCGGCTTCTTCGCACATGGCGCACGGGGGCATCCGCTACCTCGAAAACGGCGAATTCCGCCTTGTGCGCGAAGCCGTGCAGGAGCGCAACCGCATGATTGAGAACGCCCCTCATTTGGTCAAGCCCCTGCCAACCGTCGTGCCAATGTTCAAAATTTTCTCCGGTTTGCTGAATGCGCCCTTCAAATTCCTGAACCTGCTTGACAAACCCGCCGAGCGCGGTGCGCTGGTCATCAAAATCGGCCTGATTTTCTACGACGCCTTCACCCGCGCCCAGAAAACCGTTCCGCCGCACAAGTTCGAGGGACGCACCAAATCGCTGGAGAAATATCCCAAACTGGCGCAGGACATCAAATTCACCGCCACCTATTACGACGGGCAGATTCTCAGCCCGGAGCGCTATACCGTCGAATTGCTGCTGGATGGCGAAAAGGACGGCGGCAAAGCCCTGAACTACGTCTCTTTCCTCGGCGCGGATGGGGATTCGGTCAAATTGCGCGATGAATTGACCGATTCAACCTTCGAGATTCAACCCAAAATCATCATCAACGCCGCCGGGCCGTGGGTCGACCTGGTCAACCGCACCTTTGGCGTGCCTGACCGTTATATCGGAGGGACGAAAGGCTCGCACCTGGTTCTGAATCACCCCGAACTGCGCGAGGCGATTGGTAAGAACGAGTTTTTCTTCGAGAACAAGGATGGCCGCATTGTGCTGATTTTCCCGTTCTATGACAAGGTCATCATCGGCACATCTGATATTCCGATTGAAGACCCCGACGAAGCGCGCTGCACCCCCGAAGAAGAGCAATATTTCATCGACCTGGTTGCGCGCGTTTTCCCAACGATTAGGGTCGGCCCGGAGCATGTCGTCTTCCGCTTCTCCGGCGTGCGCCCGCTCGAATATATGCAGGCCAAGACCACCGGGCAGATTACCCGCGACCACAGCGTCAAGGAAGATAAAACCGGGAACATTCCCGTCCTTTCACTGGTCGGCGGCAAGTGGACGAGCTACCGCGCCTTTGGCGAGCAGGTGGCCGACAAGGTCATGGCTTTCCTGGGAGTGTCTCGCAAAACCGACACGCTCAAAACTCCCATCGGCGGCGGGGCGGAGTATCCGCTAATCGGGCTGGCGCAAATTGAGTACATAAAAAAGGTCTCGGAAGAAACCGACCTGGGTGAATTTACCCCCCGTAATTTGTTCGAGCGTTATGGCACGCGCGCACTGGAAGTTGCCCGTTTCATCAAGGCAACCAGCGCTGAGCCGCTAAAATCCCTGCCCGGCTGGACAGTCGGCGAGGTGCGCTTCCTGACTGAGCACGAAAAAGCCGTCCACGCGGACGACATCCTCATCCGCCGTTCGACGCTGGCCTGGCTCGGGAACGTGACCCGGCCTGTGGTGCAGGAAATCGCCGAAATTATGGCGGCCAGCCTGGGGTGGGACAAGTCCCAGGTCAAGGCCGAGGTGGAAAGAACACTCGCTATCCTGAAAGAAGGTCATGGGGTTGAGTTGTAATGTCTCCTTTCCAGCCCCCGGCAAAATCCGGGGGCCTTTTTGGGGCGGGTTGGGGTAAAATTGCCCCGCGTTAGGGTCATTGTATGAAACTTTCCATCGTCACCACACTTTATTATTCATCTCCGTATTTACAACAGTTTTACGACCGTACTTGTGCCGCCTGCGCGGCCATTACCGACGATCTGGAAATTGTGCTGGTCAACGACGGTTCGCCCGATGACGTTCTGGAAGTTGCCATCCACTTATCTCAACATGATTCGCGCGTCAAGGTGGTTGACCTTTCGCGCAATTTCGGACATCACAAGGCCGCCATGACCGGCCTGATGCACGCCACCGGCGACCTGGTTTTCTTGATTGATGTCGACCTTGAAGAAGAGCCGGAACTGGTGCTGGGTTTTTACAATGAGATGCAAAAGCACCCACGCACAGACGTAATTTATGGCGTGCAAGACAGTCGCAAGGGTGATTTTTTCGAGCGCTTGAGTGGTGACCTGTACTATCGGGCTTTCAATGCGCTTTCCTCGCAGAAAATCCCGGCCAATTTGTTGATGGCGCGCCTGATGACCCGCCGCTACGTCGATGCGTTGCTCTTGCACCGCGAGAGCGAACTCGACATTAGCGGGTTATGGACGATAACCGGCTTCGAGCAGGTTCCCGTCACAGTTCACAAGTACAGCAAGCCATCCACCACCTACAACCTGAGCCGCAAAATCGCCCTGACCATTCGGGCGGTGACGGCTTTTAGCAACCGGCCCTTGCTTTACATCGCCGCCACCGGGGTTGTTATCCTGGGGATGTCGTTCCTGTACTTCCTGTACATCATGTACGTTTATTTTTTCGTGGGGACACCGCCCAGCGGTTTCACCACCCTTGCCCTGTCCATCTGGTTCCTGGGCGGACTGACCATTTTCTGCCTGGGCGTGATTGCCATTTATCTCTCGGTGATTTTCACCGAGACCAAGCGCCGCCCCTATACCATTGTTCGCCAAATCTACCAATCGGAGAAAACCAATGTCCAATGACAGCCTGCTGCGCGATGTAGAGAAATTTTTTAGCGACAAAGTCAACCGGCTCGGCCCCAGTCCGCAGGGCGCGGATTACAACTCACCCGAATCGCAGTTTGTTCGCTTCGACCAACTGATGAAAGTGTTGCCCACTCTGGAGCAACCTTTTTCACTCATTGATTATGGCTGCGGCTATGGCGCACTTGCGCATTATATGTTTGAGAAAGGCTACCAGTTCGACTACCAGGGTTTCGACATTTCCGAATCGATGATTAATCACGCCATCCAGCAGAAACCCGCTGGTGTAAATTGGAAATATTTTGCCAAAGAAGTCGATCTGGCCCCTGCCGATTACACCATCGCCTGCGGTGTGTTCAACATCAAATTTGCCGCCGAGGGCGAGGCCTGGCAGTCGCTCATCCTCGAGACGCTCGGGAAAATTGCAAAGTTGAGCAGGAAAGGCTTTTCGTTCAACATGCTAACGAGTTACTCTGATGCTGACCGGATGCGCCCCGACCTGTACTACGGCGATTCGCTGTTTTTCTTTGATTACTGCAAGCGCAACTTCTCTCGTAACGTGGCACTGTTACACGATTACAATCTGTACGACTGGACAATTCTGGTTCGTCTTTAATTTGTGCCACAAGATTCAGCCTGTAACCGCCTGAAGGCGGCGGTACTGGAGGTGCGCTATCGCTTATTTTTACATCCTCATCATGATTTTTCTCACGGTTTTTGGACAGGTGGTGTTCAAATGGCAGGCCGGAGTCATCGAAGCCATGCCTGAAGGCCTGGCAGAGCGTTTTTGGTTCATGGTGCGGGTGGCGCTCAATCCCTGGATACTCGCCAGTTACGGCTCGGCCTTCCTGGCTTCGTTGTTCTGGTGGCTGGCCCTGCGCACCCTCGACCTGAGCCACGCCTACCCGTTTACCACGCTCTCGTATGTGCTGGTGCTGGTTCTCAGCGCTGTGCTGTTCCGCGAGGCAATAACTACGCCCAAGATTATCGGCATGATTCTGATAATCGCCGGGATGATTGTCGCCAGCCGGGGGTAAGCCATGAACGTTGTCATCCTGCAGCCATCCTACATTCCCTGGCGCGGCTACTTCGACCTGGTTCGCCGCGCCGACCTGTTCGTTTTTTACGACGATGTCCAGTACGACAAGCGCGGCTGGCGCAACCGCAACCAGATTAAGACCCCTAACGGCAAAAAGTGGCTGACCATTCCCGTCCACAGTCGCGGTGCGCAAATCGACCGGATTCCGATTAACCAGATCCGGATTTCATGGGATTCGGACTGGAGCAAAGACCATTTCCTGACCTTGCAGCACAACTATCGCAAGGCCCCATTTTTAGAGCGATTCCAACCCCTGCTGGAATCGCTCTACCAGCGCCGCGATGAGTTCCTGGCTGATTTCACCATCGACTTCACGATTGCGCTGGCGCGCGAACTGGGCGTTTCACACACCCGCTTCATGCGTTCATCCGAACTGGCCGTCAGCGGAGAAAAAACCGAGCGTCTGGTTAACGTCTTGCAAAAAGTAGGCGCGACTCACTACATCAGCGGCCCTTCGGCTAGCAACTACATTAAACCCGAAAAATTCGCGCAGGCCGGCATTGCGCTGGAATATATGGAATACAATTATCTCGAATATCCGCAACTCTACCCGCCGTACGACCCCTTCGTCAGCATTCTCGACCTGCTGTTCATGGCTGGGCCAGACGCGCTATCTTACATCACCGGAAAGTTGCATGGAACAACGCTCGATTGACTTCAATCACCCCGTTCTCGTGGGGCGCGAACTGGAATATGTCAGCGAAGCCTTTCGCAACGGGCATATTTCCGGTGATGGCGTATTTACCAAAAAATGCCACGCATACCTTGAGCAAGCGCTCGGCGCGCCAAAAGCCCTGCTGACCACCAACTGCACCCACGCCCTCGAAATGATGGCGCTCCTGCTCGACATCCAGCCCGGCGATGAAGTCATTATCCCTGATTTCACGTTTGTCTCGACCGTCAACGCCTTCGTGTTGCGCGGCGCAAAACCGGTCTTCGTAGATATTCGCCCCGATACGCTCAACCTCGATGAAACCAAGCTGGAAGCAGCTATCACGCCGAAAACAAAAGCCATCGTCCCGGTGCATTATGCCGGGGTGGGCTGCGAGATGGATACCATCCTCACAATTTCTGCTCATCATGGTGTTCCCGTCGTTGAGGACAACGCGCACGGGTTGTTTGGCAAATATAAAGGTAAATGGCTCGGCACGTTTGGCGTGATGGCCTCGCAGAGTTTCCACGAGACCAAGAATTTCTCATGCGGCGAAGGCGGCGCACTGCTCATCAACGATGAAAAATTCATTGAACGCGCAGAAATCATCCGGGAGAAAGGCACCAACCGTTCGCGTTTCTTTCGCGGACAGGTGGATAAATATACCTGGGTTGACGTCGGCTCCTCGTATCTACCCTCCGATGTACTCGCGGCATTCCTGTTTGGGCAGTTGGAGCAGCGTGAGAAAATCCAGGCTCACCGTCAATTGGTGTGGGAAACCTATCGGGCGGGACTGGAAGACTGGGCGCGCGAGCGCGGAGTTGGCCTGCCGGTCATCCCCGCAGACGCCGAGCAGGCCTGGCACATGTTCTACTTGCTCCTGCCCGACCTTGAAACCCGCCAACGTTTCATCCAGCACTTGCGTGAGCGCGGCGTGTACGCGGTTTTCCACTACCTGCCCCTGCATCTCTCTGACATGGGATTGAAATTCGGAGGCCGACCTGGAGACTGCCCCGTGACCGAATCGGTCAGTGACCAGCTCGTACGCCTGCCGTTCTATAACGACTTGACTCCAACCGATCAGGAGTTGGTGGTTGCGGCCATTCACGACTTCAAATTTTAGGATTGCGATGCGCGCGAGAATTTCTCAACTGATAAACATCCGTTTCCCCGAGTGGAGTATCCCGCTGGCTTTTCTGGCTGCGCTGGTTTTCGCGTTTGGGTTATTGATTCCTACCCTAGGCTTTTATCAGGATGACTGGCTGTTCATTTACAACCATTACGCTCTCGGCCCACAAGGCATCTGGGAGTTCATGTATTACGACGGCACACCCTTTGCCAGTTATCTGAACAACTTGCAATTTGCCCTGCTCGGCTATGCCCCGCTCCACTGGCATATCCTCTCGCTCCTTAGCCGCTGGCTGACGGTTGTCATTTTCTGGCTCGTGCTCCGCCGTTTGTGGCCGGACCACCCTCGCCAGGTGTTCTGGGTATCTATTGTTTTTGCCCTGCACCCATTTTTCAACCTGCAACCTATGGCCGTTACCTTTTCGCAGGTTTGGATAACCTATTTTGGGTTAGGATTGTCATTTTACTTGATGGTACTGTCTGTTCAAAAACCGTCATATTATTGGTTATATACTTTTTTATCATTGCTCAGCGGAGCCTTCACCCTACTGTCAGGTGAATATTTTGCCGGCCTGGAGTTTGTCCGCCCTTTTATCTTGTGGTTTGCGCTGGCCGGACGTTTGCCAAACTTTCAAGAACGTCTCAGTCGCTCAATAATCTGCTGGGGGCCTTACTTTATTGCGCTTGGCGCTTATATCTATTGGCGTTTTTTTGTTTACGTAGTGCCTATTGCAAATCGCAATCAGCCTACCCTGATACGAGACATACTCTCCAATCCTATATCTGGTATTTGGCAAATTATTACAAACATCATTCCGGATACGGTTCTAATTGTCTTATCATCCTGGTATAACCTTCTTGAGCCCAAGTGGCTCGACTTAAATGTTCGAATCAATCAATTTGCATTGATTCTTGTTTTCATTGCCGGATGGTTGGCTTTTTACTATCTGAATCGCCAGAAGCACGATAAAACCACATCGTCACATGCCGGAAACTGGCCCTTGCAAGCGCTGTTTTTTGGCTTTGTAATCGTTGTATTCGGCCTGATCCCCCCGTATGTTGGCGGGCTATATATCAACGCCAAAAACCCTCTCTGGCATAGCCGGTTTGGGATGGCTTCGATGCTTGGCGCATCGCTTATGATAATTTCTTTGCTAGAAATCCTGGTTGCATCTCACCGGGCGCGCATAATTTTACTGGCATCCTTTGTTGGGCTATCATCCGGTTGGCATTTTCGTTATACAAATGATTTTCGCTACGCCTGGGAAAAACAGGTCAATTTTTACCGTCAATTAACTGTCCGGATACCAGAAATAACGCCAAATACCGCGCTTGTAGCGGAGAATGAAGTTCTTTCTCTGATGGGCGATTACCCTACCGCATATGCCATCAATACGCTTTATGCCCGCCAAAATGCCGAAGAGGCTGGAAGGATGCGTTACTGGTTCTATGGCATCACCACCAATTTCAGCCGCGATTACGAAGAGTTTGTGCAGGGAATGACCCTGTTCACGCGTCACCGCTCGATGATGTATCGGGGCAATAGTCACGAAGTTATTCTCTTTACCTTCGACCCGGGGCTTGGTCAGTGCCTTCATGTTGTCCGGCCACAGGACAATATTGCCCGCACCCTGTCCAGTCGCCTGCGTAGTATTAGCGTGCTTTCTGCTGTTGACCGAATCCAAGATGGAACAGATTTCAGCCGCTTCCTGCGCGATCAAATTGGTATTGAGGCAGATGCAAATTGGTGCGATACTTATCAGCGGGCCGACCTAGCCTATCAATATCGCAACTGGGATGAGGTTATTCGCCTGTGGAAGGTGGCTCAACAAGCCGGATTCTCTCCAAACGACAGCTATGAATACCTGCCTTTCATCGAAGCCCACATTATCGGCAACCAGCCTGAAAATGCATTAAAAATCTCATCGCTTGCAACCAGGCATCCGCCCAGCATGCGCCCCACTGTTTGCGACCTTTGGGCACGGGTAATTCACGAGAATAATGTCAGTAACGAAACTCTTTTTGCCCACGAAAACGTTAAATTCGACCTTGCATGCGAGCAACCATAGAAAGACTCTAATGAAAAACATCCTTGTCACCGGCGGCGCGGGGTTTATTGGCGCTAACTTTATCCGCTATTTGCTCAAGGTTGAGCCTGAATCGCGCATTTATAACCTCGACGCGCTGACCTACGCCGGGTCACTCGAAAACCTGAAAGACCTGCCCGACCCCACCCGCCATACCCTCATCGAAGGCGATATTTGCGACGCTGAACTTGTCAAGCGCATCATGACCGAACACGCCGTCGACACGGTCATCCATTTCGCTGCCGAATCGCATGTTGACCGCTCCATTCACGGACCGGGGGCTTTTGTGCAAACCAACGTCATTGGCACGTTTACGCTGCTCGAAGCCGCCCGCGCCGCCTGGGCAAGAGAAACCTCGGGGCGCAGATTCCATCACGTTTCCACCGATGAAGTTTTTGGGTCGCTCGCGCCAGAAGCTCCAGCTTTCAGCGAGACCACGCCATATGACCCGCGCTCCCCCTATTCGGCCAGCAAAGCCGCATCCGACCACCTTGTCCGCGCTTATTACCACACCTACGGCCTGCCCGTCAGCCTCACCAATTGCTCGAACAACTATGGCCCCTACCAGTTCCCCGAAAAACTCATCCCGCTGATGGTTTTGAACGCCACCCTGGGCAAGCCGCTGCCGATTTACGGCGACGGCAAACAAATCCGCGACTGGTTGTATGTCGAAGACCACTGCGAAGCGATTTACCTGGTGGTCAAAAACGGCAAGATCGGCGAGACCTACAATGTGGGCGGCGGCAACCAGCCTTATAACATCGACCTGGTGCACGAAATTTGCGCCATCCTGGACGAGTTGCGCCCGAACAGCGCACCGCACGATCACTTAATGACCCATGTGCCAGACCGCCCTGGCCATGACCGGCGCTACGATATGGACATCACCAAAATCCGCGCTGAACTTGGCTGGTTGCCCCGCCACGACATCGAAAGCGGCCTGCGCGCCACGGTCGAGTGGTACCTCGACAACCAGGACTGGGTCAAATCGGTGCTGGGCGATGAGGTTTACGCCGCCTGGCTGGAGAAAAACTATGCAAAAAGGTAATTTTCGGAGTCCAGCGACTCCTGTCGTTGGAAGTCAAAAGTCGGGAGACTTTTGACTTCGTTGGAGAAACCATGCCTAACACTTTGAATATCTCCCTCGTCATCCCCGTTTTCAACGAGGCCGGGGTCATCGAAACCACCCATGCAAAAATCGCAGCGGTATTGGATGGCCTGCCTTATGCCTTTCAGATTAATTATGTGGATGACGGTTCATCCGACGGAACAGATGCCTCGCTGGCAGCCCTGGCCGCGCAGGACAGCCGCGTGCGCGTCTTCACCCTGAGCCGGAATTTCGGCCACCAGGCCGCCCTGACTGCCGGCCTGGACCACGCCGAGGGCGACATCGTCATCTCGCTCGACGGCGACGGCCAGCACCCGACGACGATGATTCCGGAAATGATTGAACTAGTTCGCCAGGGATACGACATCGTCCAGGCCCAGCGCATCGAGGACGAGGGCGGCTTTTCGTTCAAGCGAATCACGTCCGGGGCGTTCTACGCGCTGATTAATCGCGTCAGTGGGACGAAAATCCAACCGGGCGCAGCCGATTTTCGCGCCATGTCACGCCCGGCGCTCGAGGCGCTCAAGTCCATGCCGGAGTATCATCGCTTTCTACGCGGCATGGTGGCATGGATTGGCTTCAAAAGCGTGGTTTTGCCCTACCATGAAGAAAAGCGCACCGCGGGCAAATCGAAATATTCGCTGATTAAAATGCTGCGCCTGGCCTCAGACGCCATCTTCTCCTTCTCGCTCATGCCGCTCTATGTCGGCCTGAGCGCAGGCGGGCTTTTCCTGCTGCTGGCAGCCGCAGAAATACTTTACGTCATCATGCTCTGGCTGACGGGCCAATACGACCGGATTGTGCCCGGCTGGAGTTCCTTGATGGCTGTGATGCTCATCGCCAGCGGGTTTATTATGATTTTGCTGGGGTTTATCGGGGTTTATGTGGGCTATATCTTTCAAGAAGTGAAACACCGGCCCAAATACATCCTGAAAAAATAAGTTGCCGTGGCGCGGGATTTCATCCCGCGCTATGTTTTTTTACAATGGACTCTTACCCGGCATCCCGGGCTTGCGCGGATAGGCGGGCGGGGTTGCCGCGACTTTGTCCACTATCACCAGATAGCGTTCTTCGACCACCCCGGGCAAGGTGACGTGAACCAATTGACGCAAATCTCCACCCAGGATTTTTAACGCCCGTTCAGCCGCGTGGGCCTCTGCCGGGCCGCTCTCGCCCTTTTGGGCCAGCATGACCCCGCCGACCTGCACCAGCGGAAGCAGGTATTCGCTCAATGCCGGCAGGCTGGCAACGGCGCGGGCCACCGCCCAATCATACTTTTCGCGATGCCTGGGCAAGCGGCCCACATCTTCAGCACGGGAGGTTAGGACTTCGACCCCCTCCAGGCCCAGCGTTTCGGCCATGTATTTGCAAAAATTGGCCTTCTTGCCGACCGATTCGACCAGAGTCAATTTCATACCAGGATACAGGATTTTGAGCACCAAACCGGGGAATCCCGCCCCGGTTCCCACGTCCACCAGGCGGCGGGGCGGATGCTGGTCCTTCCAGGCCAGTGTGCAGGACAGGGAATCGAGGAAATGCTTGGCCCGGATTCCGTCCACATCCCGAATGGCAGTCAGGTTAAACCTGGAATTCCATTCGAGAAGTTGCTGCTCATAGGTGGTCAGCATCGCCACCTGGCGCGGGGTTAGCTGGATGTTGAAAAGGTGCAGGGCATCGTGGGTAAGTTTTTCCATCGCGCCAAGATTATACCCGCGCCTGTCGATTTTGCGGTTGCGATTGGGGTAGTTTGTGGTAAAATCTTCCAGCTCGGAGGGATGGCTGAGCGGCTGAAAGCGCCCGTCTTGAAAATGGG
>Ga0208244_101545_pt1 | contig 11572 bp, 11 predicted proteins | sample SubbioCR12Aug_5A_FD_184828 | JGI IMG/M metagenome (GOLD analysis project Ga0208244, IMG submission 184828) | Serpentinite rock and fluid subsurface biosphere microbial communities from McLaughlin Reserve, California, USA - CR12Aug_5A (SPAdes) | ecosystem: Environmental > Terrestrial > Deep... | reverse complement strand
GCTCTTGCCTTTATATGATTTCTTTGATTGCTTGAGAAACATGGCATCCTCCCGTGTAGCTTCGCTACTACGATTATAGCGCAGGAGGTCATTAATATCAAGTAATATCTGGTTATTATTTAACTTTCGCTACTACACAAGCCCAAGTGGGCGGGAAAAGGTCAGTGTTTATAGGGTTTGGTAAATATTTACGCCAAACTTGGGTTCTTAAACCATTTTACGGCCAACCCGGCCGGTCAGGACAACGGGATCATAGACTGGTGAAAACGGCGGGGCGTAGGCCAGATCAAGATGAAAGATTTGATCTAAATTCATGTTAGCCGTTATCGCCGTTGCATAAACATCAATGCGCTTAACACTGTCTGCCGGTCCCGCAATTTGTGCTCCAAGCAAGCGACCATCTTTTCTGTCCGCGATTAAGATAAAAGTCATCGGTCCCTGACCGGGATAGTAGTGAGCGCGGCTGTTTGACTCAACCTTAAACTTAAAGGCATCGAAGCCGCATTTTTGTGCTTCAGCCAAAGTCAGGCCAGTGCGGGCCAATCCAAGATTGCCAAACTTAGTAATAGCCGTGCCAAGCACTCCTGGAAATGCTTCCTGCCCACCGGCTATATTGATGCCGGCTACAACCCCTTCCTTGTTCGCTTTTAAAGCCAGCGGCACAAAAACCGGCTGACCGGAGACACTATTTTTAGTTTCAGTACAATCACCTGCAGCGTAAATATTGGTGATATTTGTTTGCAGGTATTCATTTACCTTAATAGACCCTCTTACGCCGGTGTCTATCCCACATTCCCGGGCCAGATCGCTGTTCGGCTCAACGCCTGTGCCGATTACGACCAGTTCGTACAGCAGCGTTCCCTGGTCGGTAATAACTTCAACTGATCGATCCTGAGCTTCAATTTGTTTTACAGTATGGTTTAAATTCAGAACAATCCCTTCATCTTCCATAGCTGAAAGAGCAATAGCGGATATTTCCTGCTCAAAGGAGCGCGAAAGAGCGTCGCGGCGATGGATCATATGGGTTTTTAGGCCCCGCGAGTGGAGGGCTTCAAGCATCTCCAGCGCTATATAACCACCTCCGATAACGGCACAGCTCATCAGTTTTTTCCTGTCGAGCAAACTGCGCAGGGCTTGAGAATCATTAAGGGTATGCACTGTATAAATTAGATCTGAGGGGCTATACTCGATTTCGGCTTTTAGTGGACGGGCTCCGGTGGCAATAACCAGGTAATCATAGCTTTCCTGCCCCTTATTGTCGTCTGCACGATATGTTATAGTTTTTGAATGCGGATCGATAGCTACTACTTCGTGATGCATCCTTACATCCAGATTTCTTTTACTAACCGCTTCTTCAGGTGTAACCGTCACCAGATCGCTAAGTTTGTTGACCAAACCTTTAACATGATAAGGTATACCGCAAGCCCCGTAAGAGATATAAGGACCCTTCTCATAGACTATAACTTCCCAATCGGGTTGTTGCCGTTTAACCTGGCTTGCCGCACTCATCCCGGCGGCATTACCACCAATCACGATTACCTTTTCCATATTGATGCCCCTTTCGTGGATTTCCTTTTCTTTATAATTATAGACCATTTAAAGCACCAGTGGTTATTGTTTATGCAGGAATGAGCGATCTTGAGCGGAATATCTAGCTTTATTTTAGTAGATGAGGTTTGTGGTTTGAAATATAACCAGGATGATAAAAAACAAATCTTTGGGATGATACCCAACATAATAGCCTTTGCCATTAGCCTTGCGATCGCCTATTTTCTGAAGTGGGAAGTACGCGATAATGTGACTGCATGTGGAGGCAGTGCTTGCCATGCGGAATACAACCCGGGCAATATTACCGGTTAAAACCCTTTTTCTTCAGTTCATACTTTTTGCCTGATAGGCAATGCACAAGCTGCAATTCATCTCGTTAAGGACAATCAGCTGTTCTTCCAAGATTTTACTCCCGCAAGCTTATTAATGAATTCTTCGTTCTATTTCTATGCGTTCAATTCTCCACGATCAAAGTTACCAAGTTCGGAAGTCCAAATAATCGCATCAACAATGTACCAGATGCCAAAACCACCTAAGGTAACCAGTTTAAGAATACCTAAACCAATTTCTCCTTTGTAAAAACGATCCGCGCCGACATAGCCCAACGCCCAACTGAGTATCGTTCCGGTTGAGAGATATTTGCCTTTGTTCATCTCTTTCAACTCCTATCGATGTAGTTTAATCAAACAATTACCTATCTATAATACACTGATAATGGCTTCTTGAATATCATTTCTTACAACCTTTTCAAATTCCCTCTGCTGCTTACCTTTACCAACTCCCCGCAACAAAATATTTTTTGTCGTTTTCCCTTTATCAATTGCTAAAATGCTATAATCTGATTATTCATCAACTTAATCGAAGAGGTGAAATACAGGTGCCAACCAGAAAATTTACCATTTTGCATTCCAACGATATGCACGGCGACTTTCTGGCCGAATCCAGCGGCGATTCCGGCGAGTTAATAGGCGGGCTGGCTTTACTCTCCGGTTACATTAACAAAGTAAGGCTGGAAGAAGAAAACGTTCTCTATGTAATCGCCGGCGATATGCTGCAGGGATCAATCATCGACACCGAATACAAGGGCATTTCAACTATGGAAATAATGAATTACCTGGCCCCTGACGTAGTTACCCTGGGTAACCACGAGTTTGATTATGGCCTTCCTCACCTACTCTTCCTGGAAAAGATGGCTAACTTCGTTATTGTCAACGCAAACCTCTATATTGAAAAATATAACAAACGGATTATGCTGCCCTATAAGATTATCGAGTTGGCCGACTACAATATCCTCTTTACCGGGATTATCACTGAAAAGGTAATGGATTCAATTTCAACCACCGACAAGCTAATCAGCACCTTTGTGACGCTGAAAGATGCTGCCGAAGAAGTAGGCCGCATCACCAACGCCTACCAGAATGACCGGATCAATCTAACCGTTTTGCTAACCCACATCGGCCTGGAATCAGATTTGGAGCTGGCCGGGTTGCTTGATCCCGCCTGGGGCGTAGATATGATTATCGGCGGGCATTCACACTCAATTCTTGACAAACCGGAAGAAGTTAACGGTGTATTGATAACCCAGGCCGGTGAAGGAACCAAGCAAATTGGCAGGTTTGATATCATTGTCGAAGAGGCTACCAACTCCATCGTTCAGTGGAAGTGGCAGCTTGTTCCCATCTCTTCAAGGTCAGCTGAGGAAGACAAGGATCTTCTTAACTTTATCCATTCTTATAAAGCGGAAGTGATCGCTAAATATAAGGCGATAGTTACAAAGCTTGCCTTTAAACATACGCACCCGGCTCGCGAAATAGAAACTGCCCTCGGCAATCTTTTCGCGGATGGCCTGGCTGAAATGTCCGACACTGAAATTATGCTGCTCGGTAGTGGTTCGATCCGGCAGAAAGAGCTGGGACCACTGGTAACGCTGCGTGATTTTACAACCTGCTTTCCCTTTAATGACAGTCTGAACCGCTTTACCGTCACCGGCGCCAAGCTGTGGCAGGTTTTTAATCACTTTATGAGACCGGAAAACAGAAATGGCGAAGGAGAATGTTACCAGGTTAACGGCGCTGTAAAAGCAACCTACTCAGGCGCTGAGTGCAAATTACTCTCACTGGAAATTAATGGGCAATCGGTTGGCTTCCATGAAAAATACAGGATCTGCATTACCGGGTATCATCTTAAAGGATCTAAAGCTTATCTCAGCTTGTCGGAAGAAGAATTGCGGGAAGATGGTCCTTTCTCGATAGTGAGCACATCGATGACCGAAGTACTGCAGGAGTGGTTGCAAAACAATCAAAATGCCTGCAGAAAAGTTGAAGGTAGGCTAACTTACCTGCCCTAACTCTTGTATTAAAGCCTATTACGAGGCAGTCCGGGCCGGGGCGGTTAGTGTGATTAACCCCTTTAGCTCAGCATTGGGCAGTAATAAAGCAATTCTGGCCATAATGAGCGATCCCCGGTACCACAATCTCTATCAATCAAATGTTATCTCTTTCATTAAACAGTATGTCCCCTGGACACGGATGTTTAACTACAAACCTGAACCTCCTCTTGTTGAAATGATCTGCCATAATAAAGACCAGTATGTGATCAAACAATGTAAATCTTACGGCGGCGAGGCTGTAGTGGTTGGCCGCAGCAAGAATCAGGATGAATGGTTAGAGAAGATAGATCAGATCTTGAAAATCGAGGATGAGCTCTGGATTGTGCAGGAATATGTGGATCGCGCCTTCGACATCTTCCCCTTTGTGGAAGGAGATAATGTAGTTCTGAACAAAATGGTTTTTAACATAAATCCTTTCATCATTAACAGTGAATATGCCTGCGGTATTGTGCGCCTATCCCCGCCGGATACTTATGTAATTAATGCAGCCCAGGGGTGGAGCGCAAATACCGATGCTTCAGTATCTTGACAGCTCCACCGGATCATAAAGTTGAGAGCTTAAACAAGAGATGCTCAATCCTGGAACGGGATCTCCCCGGGCTAGGTTTTATTCTGACCCGGTTATTGGTCACCTTCTGCATCAGGGCCGCAGGTAGGCTGGTCAGCGCCGTGGCAACTCTGATTGCCAAGCCCGCTGTACGGACACCCGGAACAGGGAGCGCCTTTTTTCTTGTCAATTATTAGCTTAGCTGCGGCACCGGCAACAATAACCGCTATTATCAGCACGATGATCAGATTGGTTAACATCAAACCGCCTCTTTCAGTTCGGTCTTCGACTTGTAATCGTTCCTGCGAATCAGGTAAGCAATAATACCGGCAATAAAAGCCACACCAAGAAGGCCCGGTATGACACCGGCGCCAAAACTGCCGGTTGTAATCAGCGTTCCAACCTGGTAAACGAAATATGCTAGCGTATAACCGACCCCAAACTGGAACCCGATACCGGCCCACAGCCAGTTTCTGCTATCCATCTCGGCATTCATGGCCCCGATCGCTGCAAAACAAGGCGGGGTAAATAAGTTAAATACCAGGTAAGCCAGGGCAGCAACTGAAGTAAGCCCCATTACAGCCGCCACATCGCCGGCCCCGGAAAGCAGGACAAATTCTTCGGTATCAATAAAGTTGGTAATGCCATAAACCACTGCCAATGCACCTACAACGTTCTCTTTGGCAATAAAACCGGCAATCGCAGCAGCGGCAAGCTGCCACGCTCCAAAACCAAGCGGAATCAGAAGGAAGGCAAAGGGGCCGGCAATACTGGCCAGGATGCTTGTGCTTTCCATGCCGGGTTCAACGACCTGGAAACTCCAGGTAAAAGTTTGCATTAAATGAACGGCTGCATTACATAACAGGATGATTGTAGCCGCCCTGATGATAAAAGCTTTTGCCCTGGAGATCATCGAGATAAAAGCCCGCTTAAGGCTAGGCAGGCGGTAATCCGGAAGTTCCATAATAAAGTATGACTTTGTCGGGCCTTCATTGGTAATCCGCTGAACAATCAGCGCCCCCATCACGATGATTAAAATGGCCACAAAATACATCGAGGTCCCAACCCACGCCGCATCACTGAAAAAGACCCCGGCAAAAAGGGCAATGATCGGCAGCTTGGCCCCACAGGGCATAAAAGGGGTAAGCATGGCCGTTGTACGGCGCTGGCGATCGTCACGGATTGTTCTCGTCGCCATCACCCCGGGTATGGCGCAACCGGTACCGATAACCATTGGGATAATTGATTTCCCTGATAAGCCAACCCTCTTCAGATAGCGATCCATTACAACGGCAACTCTTGCCATGTAACCGCTGTCTTCCAACAGCGCCAGCAGGAAGAAAAGAACCATAATCAGGGGCAGAAAACCCATTACCGCGCCAACACCGCCAATAATACCGTCTAATAAGAGCGAGCTTAACACAGGTGATACATCGGCGCCCATCAGCCCTTCCACATACTCGTAAAAACTATCGATCCAGCCGACCAGGTAATCAGCAAAAAGTGGTCCTAAGTGTGTTTGCGATAGCGAAAACACAAAATAGATTACTGCAGCAAAGATCGGAATGCCTAAAATTCTATGAGCGATAATACGGTCAGCGGCATCCTGCTTGGTTTGCTTATTGCTCTCCACTTTTCGCATTTCAACCTCATCTACCAACTGGTCAACAAAGGCAAATCGTTCATGCTGAACCTTTTCTTCTGCAGCGGGGTCTTTAATGCTTGCATTAAGTCCCGTGAAAGGTGCTGCCTGTTTTTTACCATAAACAACCTTGGCCTGTTCAATCAATTCAGGCAGTCCGCTTCCCTGGGTGGAAGCTGTTTCAACAACCGGACAGCCAAGCTTTTCGGCCAATATTTCCCTGTTGATGACGATCCCTTTTTTCTTTAAAAGATCGCTTTTATTAAGAGCAACAACCACAGGGATACCGAGTTCCAAGAGCTGAGTGGTGAAATAAAGACTTCTGTTTAAATTTGTGGCATCAACGATATTTATAATCACATCGGGGTTCTCATGCTTTACAAATTCACTGGTGATACTTTCTTCCCCGGTAAAGGGTGACAGGGAATACGTTCCAGGAAGATCGACAACCCTTATTTCAAGACCTTCCCTGTTCAATGTCTTTTTAATGTCGCCTTCTTTTTTGGCGATGGTTACACCGGGCCAGTTGCCAACATATTCTATCTTCCCGGTTATAGCGTTAAATAATGTTGTTTTTCCGCTATTGGGGTTTCCTGCAAGGGCAATTCTCATCACAATCCTCCTAATTAATAAATATGTTAGTTAAAGCTAACTGTTTAAGTAAAAAAATAAGCTCGGGCTACTAACGATTAAACCAGTATCGCCCTGGCTAAATCTTCATCAATACTGTATCTGGCATCTTTTACATTGATCACATAGTTTTCGGCCAAGACAGATATCACCGTTACTGTTTCGCCTTCGTAACAACCCAGGGTGAACAGAAACTCCTTCATGCCCTGATCTGAGGTGTCTATTCCCTTGATAATATAAGGCAAATTGACTGCGGCACTTGTTAAGTCAGGAAAGTCATTTACTCTATCCTGTTTCTTTTTTAGATATCTTCTTTTTAGTAAGTTGTTTGCAAGCGCCAGTTCCATCTTAACCTCCTGTTGATTGCTAATTTAATTATCGCCTTCCAGGTACTTTTCAATCGCTTCCAGCATCGCATCAGTTATACTGTGTTCCATCCTGCAGGCATTTTCAGATGCTTGACCGTAATTAAGGTTGAGTGATTTCTCAAGATACCGTGTAATTACGTGATGCTTCCTGTAAATCTGCTTTGAAATTGCTTTGCCCTTTTGGGTAAGGGTAACGGGCCCATAACTTTCCTGGCTGATCAGATCTTCCCTCTTCAGCTGTTCCATAGCCTTCGACACACTTGGCTTGGTAACACCCAACCTTTTTGCGATGTCTGCAATGTGAGCATGCCCGTGAGCATCTTCAAGGATATGGATGGTTTCAAGATACATTTCATTAGATTCACTGATATTCATAGCAGAAAGCAACCCCGTGATAAGCATAATTTTCAGATTTAAATGTTTGCCAAGACTAACTTTATACTCACATTATAAACAGCAACAAACAGGTTGTCAAGCAATTATTTTTTACTGTGTTTGCTCAGTGATATTGTCACCCTGAATTTTGCCTGGAACTAGGCTATACGCGATAAAGTTAAGCTAACAAAGGCCTCCAGCCATAGCTTTTAAATATTTCATAAATATTTCACAGCAATACTGTAAAATATTTTTATGATTGTGAAAACATATGAAACATCCCATTTTAATCTTTGAAAGGAGTGCAACGATGGAAACTGCCGGCAATGAAGGTGCGAAGAAAAGCTATTTTGTTCCGCTGATTATCGTTTTAGTTTTAATTATATTGGTATTGCTCTTTTTAATCAGCCCTTTAAGCGAATTGGTCTTTCCTCCCGACACCGAGCCAACACTGGCCCTCGCTGTGGTGGAAAAGATAGGGCCGGATCCGGCAACCGGTCTTTACCGGGTGGTGGTTAAGGCAGAGGTTGACGGCAAGCCGGAGCCGCAGGTTAGTTTTAACCGTAATGACGGTGTAGGCGAAGTTAAAGATAATCATACTCTTCTGCTCTTGGAGGAAGAAGAAACCTTTCACCTGAAGGCGCTGGCATCGAATCCCCGCGGCACCGCTGAAGCCGAACTTGAGCTCTTTGGCGGTATCATGGTTGGAGCTTCCACTGGGCAGACAGGCCCTGCCGGTTCTCCCGGCCCGGGTGCCGGGGGAGATAACGGCGATGAAGAGACCCCTCCGCCTGCCGGAAATGGTGGCACCGGCAACCGGGCCCCGAGTATAATCGATATTGGCATTTATGGCGAAAGCATTATCGATCGACTCGAAGAATCTTTTCCTATTTTGTATGAAGAGAGAAGACATAGTTTTTCTGTTTTAGTTGAAGACAACGATGACGATGAGATTGAAATAGAAGTTGAGGTCAGTCACGGCGTTGTGGTTACTATTGGAGAGGGCATGTGGGACGGTTCGCGCCCGCCCAACTTGCGTGCCAAGCGCTTCTCCTGGCAATCACCGGCCAACCCGCCAGGCAATCTTGAGCCCTTAAATGTCCGACTGACCATTATCGCCAGCGACCCTTCTGGTGCCAGTGATCGCAAAATTATAAAGATTGCCCTGCTTCCGGAAGGGGATGAACCGGCCAACCAGCCGCCGGTGATCAGTGGAATTGACTTCTCAGACAGTCCCCTCCGTGCCGGACAAGGCTATACGGCAACCGCCAGGGCAAGCGACCCCGACGGGGACAGCTTGATCTATAGCTGGAAGATTCTCCGTACCAGACGGGTCATCGAAGAATTCACCGGCAACCCGATCGAATTTACGGCCCCCAGAGGCGGTGGTTCATACGAGTTCAAAGTTACGGTAAATGACGGCCGCGGTGGAGAAGACGAATACAGCAAAACGGTAGTCATCTTACCATAATTCCACCGTTTCTGAATAAATATTCGACCCAAGGCTTGGTTAAGCTGGGCACATAATCAAAGATGATTAAAGAAATATTCCTCTTTTACTGCGACGCAGTGAATATTGTGGTGAAATTTGAGTTTTAAAAACTCTTATATAGGAGGGCTTACTATTTTCACTGGAAGGTTTAGATCAAAGCTTTTCGTGACGGTTATCTGCTTAACTCTTATACTGGTCTTTAGCCTGTTGGCAGGGTGTAAAAGAACAGATTCTCCGGGCGGCGTTAAGGTTTGGCTCGATGTCCCACTAGATGGCCTTGTCTTTTCCGACTTACGGGACATCAACATTAAGGGGCACGCCGAGGCAACGGATAGGGTAGAAAGTGTGGAAATCTGGATTAACGGCGATTTGCTGGCCACCATCAGCAACCCGCCTGTGCGGGCCGGCCTGGCCGCTTTCCACACACCGTGGATGCCGGGCGAGCCAGGGGTTTATACCATCCAGGCGGTTGCTTTTAGCGCCGACGGAACGGCCAGTGCCCCGGATGCGGTGAGGATTACTTTCGGTGACGAACCTGAAGAACCGATAGAAGAACCGGATGTTGCGGAACTACCAGAGCCGCAAGACACTCCTCCTCCCTCAGAGGACAGAACTGAGCCTGTCCCGCCTACGGCGCCGCCAAAAGCAACAATCCGCTTTTGGGCTGATCCGCAGCAAATTGCGGCCGGAGACTGCACCACCATTCGCTGGCAGGTGGAAAATGCCAGCCGCGTTATCTTAGAAGGTGCTGAACAACCATTAAGCGGCTCTTTCCGTGATTGTCTCTGTGAAAACAAACTATATACTATGCGGGTGTTCAACCTTGATGGTTCAGAAACCCGTGAAACCCTGGAGGTCAGGGTAACCGGATCCTGTGTTACACCGCAACCTCCGGTTTCGCCTCCACCATCTCCTCCAGCAGACACTACACCACCGCCTGTGCCAACGCCTTTTGCGCCGGCTGACGGTTTATTGATCGCCTGCAGAGGATCACAATCGGTGGCCTGGCTGCCGGTGGATGACCCGAGCGGCATTGCAGAATACCGGGTGGAAGTACAGAGGCATTTAGGTGACAACAACTGGCAGCTTGCGCCTGGCGGTTCAATAACCGGGCTCCGGGTAAAGGAAGCAACTATATCAGTGGATTGCGGCGGTTACTATCGCTGGCGGGTACGTGCGGTAGACGGGGCCGGTAATATCAGCCCCTGGTCAAACTGGTCGCGTTTTAACATTAATCTTAACTAGGAGGCCGCCATGAAAAAGAAAACGACTTTTCACCGGTCAGCCCGGCTGATCATCGTTGTGATGCTGGTGCTCTCTATTGCCATGTTAGTTCTGATCTATATCAGTCAGGGCAATCGCTCCCTCGAATCGAAGCCGCTGGTTTTGATCCATTCACCGCTTAACCGCGAGCATTTTCAGGTTGGCGAAGGGGTAAGTGTCCATGCCACCGCGCGAGGCAGCAAAGGCTTGCGCAGTGTAGAACTTTGGGTTAACGATACTTTTGTTGATCTGCAAAATGCGCCCGGAGATGGCCCGACCAACTCGCTTACTTTTTCCAGCAGCTGGCTGGCCACCACTGCCGGCAGCAACGTGGTGATCGTCCGTGCCATCGCCGCTGACGGCACCGCGGGCCAGGCTTCGGTGGTGATCGAAGTAAGCGAGCGCGAGGGCGCGGCAGCGGGCCGGCACACGGCCAGGCAGGGTGAAACATTTAGATCAGTTGCCGATGATTACGGCCTTGATCCGGGCCTTTTGGAACTAGCCAACCCCGGCCTTGATCCTGATGATCTTAATCCGGATGATGAAATTTACATACCCGATACCGGGGAACCCCCCGCAGATGATCCACCTGCTGATATTCCTCCAGCTGACGATCCTCCCGTTGGCGATCCCCCTCCTCCCGAGGGAGATGCGCCCGGCGGCTCCGGTTTACCCGGGCTAAGATTGCTGGATGATTTAATCATTCAACCTTTCGGAGATTTGGTCCTCCAACCTTTGGCCGATCTACTGGGAACAGAGCGGGCTGAAGACCAGACCAGGTTACGACTGGAGCTGCTCAGTTTAACGACCTCCGCTCCATTTCAAGAACTCTATCTATATATCAGTTACGGCGACTTTCTTCAGCACCGCTTTCCCGACGAACGCGAAGATTTGGGAATCGGCGGCTCAATCCGCATCCTTTCTACAGAAGCAGACGGCACAACATTGTGGGATCTATCCGCTGCGACTGAAACTACTGTAATGCCACTATTTAATTGGCACCGTAATCAAAATCTGCCATTCAGCCTCTCCCTGGTGGGTGTAATCGAGGGCGGAATTGATGATGTGCCCATCTACTTCGATGTTGATATTCCACCAGATAACTGGACAGGGATGCCTTTAAGCGGTTCTGCATTTTCCGATGGCGGCGATTATAACTTTGCATTCACTTATAGAATCTCGCAGATTAGGGAATATCGGGGGTTTGAAGCCTATGTCGATCACAACATGACACCGCCCGAAAACGCCCGTTTCGACTTAAATCGCCCGTCGCTGCGCTGGGATTACAATCCGCGGCCCGATGAGGAGTCGATTGACG
>Ga0208244_101544_pt1 | contig 11573 bp, 4 predicted proteins | sample SubbioCR12Aug_5A_FD_184828 | JGI IMG/M metagenome (GOLD analysis project Ga0208244, IMG submission 184828) | Serpentinite rock and fluid subsurface biosphere microbial communities from McLaughlin Reserve, California, USA - CR12Aug_5A (SPAdes) | ecosystem: Environmental > Terrestrial > Deep... | reverse complement strand
CGCCGCCGCGTCGTCGCCGCGCAGCGACGGCAGCACGCGCACCTCGAAGCCCGACTCTGCCAGCTCCCGGTGCGCCGACAGGTCGTCGAGCAGCCCGTCGGACGTGCAGGCGCACGCCACGTTGAACCGCCGCAGAATCCCCCGCGCCGTGAAGCCCGGATCGCCCAGCCGCGCGTTCGCCGCCTCCCACACGCGCCCCGCGCTCGCGGGCGTCAGTGCCTCGTCGATCCCGAACACACGCGACAGCTCCAGCGCCGCCCAGTGGTGGAGCGGATTCCCGATCGTCTTCGGCACCGTCGCCGCCCACGCCTCGAACCGCTCGCGCGGCGGCACGCCCGCGCCGGTGATGACCGCCTCCGGCACGCCCGCGATGCGCATCGCGCGGTGCTTGTACGGGTCATGCGCCACCCACAGCTCCGTCACATCCCCGAACCGCCTGTCCGCCGCGAGGTCCGCCGCCGACAGGTGGTTGTGATAGTCGATCACCGGCTGCCCTGCCGCCACCTCGTGATAAAGCCTCCGCGCCAGCGCCGATCCCAAAAAGAAGTCATCCTTCATACCGACCACCCAACTCCTAACGCCTAATTCCTACTTCCTGCTTTTTCCCCGCCCTCAGCTTCCATCCCAGCCGCGCCGCGCACGCGCAGCAGACCACGCCTGCCGCCAGCGTGTACATCCCGCTCCGCAGCGCGAGGCTGAACAGGCTGACGCCCGCGAACAGCACGCCGCTCAGCCCCAGCGCCACCGTGAACAGCACCATCAGCGCCTTGCGCCCGTGCGGGTCGTGCGCGCGCTCGCTCTCGCTCACCGGCGTCGCCAGCCGCCCGAAGAATGCCGCCACACGCCCGTTGTATGCCGCGTCGCGGCTCTCGCCTGCCGCCGACCCCAGCAGCACCGCCAGACACCACAGCATCTGGTAGAACGTCGCCGTCTCCCAATCAAGCGCCGTGTAACGCTGGAGCACGACCCCCAGCACGATCCCCGAGAGGATCGACGCCACCGCGCCCCACGGCTTGGGCCGCCGCCACAGCACGCCGAAGATCAGCGGCACCACCAGCGGCACGCCGAAAAGCCCCATCAGCGTCTTGTTCACCTCGAACGCGCCGCCCATCTGCCGCACGAGGCTCGCGCCCCAGATGATCACGCCGCCCAGCAGCAGCGTCATCACCCGCGCCACCGCCATCTGCTCGCGCTCGCCCGCCTTGGGCCGCAGCAGCCGCTGATAAATGTCGCGCGTCAGCACGCCCGCCGTCACGTTGTACTCCGAACTCAGCGTGGACATCGTCGCGGCCAGCATCGCCGCGATCATCAGCCCCATCACCCCCGGCGGCAGCAGGTGCTTGCACACGCTGACGTACGCCTCCTCGGGGTTCGCCAGCCCCGGCACGATCACCGCCGCCGCGATCGCCGGCAGCAGGAAGATCACCGGGCACATGAAGAACAGCACCGCCGAAAACAGCCCCATCTTCTTCGCCGCCCGCTCGTCTTCCGTGCAGTAGAAGCGCTGGATGAAGGCCCAGTTGCCGTTGAACTTGATCAGCACCATCGCGTAGTACACGAACAGGAACCAGAAATCGCCCTTCGCGCCGTTCGCCCACGTGAAGTGCTGCGGCAGCGCCTCGGCCAGCGCCCCGAACCCGCCCGCCGCGCCCAGCGCCAGCGGCACCATCACCGTCGTGATCATCAGCAGGATCGCGCACTGGATCGCGTCCGTCACGATCACCGCCCACAGCCCGCCGACCATCGTGTAGGCCACCACGATCCCGCCGCACACCGCCACCGCCGTCCCCATCCGGCACCCCAGCGCCCCGGACACGAACACGCCCAGCGCGTAGAGCCGCACCATGTTGTCCATCACCCGGAACAGCACACCGCCCCACGACGTGATCTGCCGCACCGGCGCGTTGTACCGCTGCTCCAGATACTCCACCGGTGTCACCAGCCCCGCCCGCCGCCAGCGGCTCGCCAGAAACGCCGTCCCCGCGAGCGCCGCGGGCACCGCGCTCCACAGGATCACCATCGCCACCAGCCCGTCCTTGTAGGCGATCCCCGCGTGCGCCACGAACACGAACGTGCTCATCATCGTCATGTAGTTGCTGACCGCCCCGAGATGCCACGGCACGTTGTTGCCGCCCGCGAAGAAGTCTTTGACGTTCTTCACGATCAGCCCCAGCGCCCCGCCGATCCCCGCCATCAGCGCCAGATAGATCGCGATCGCCGCATAATCAAGCGTCACCAGCCCGTTCGACATAGTCCCGTGCCCCCGTCGGCCCGCCCGCCGCGCCGCCGCCTCACCACTCGGTTTTGCCCAGCGCCTCGCGCACAGTCCGTGTCTTTGAGAGCATACCGGAAATGTTCAGCTTCTTGCAACCGCGGTACCACTGCTCCCACTTGCCGGTGCAGTACCCCTTCGCCAGCTCGGGGATCTCCGCGAATGCCGCCTCCGCCGCGTCGAGCGCGCGCAGGCAGGCCGCGCGGTCGCCCAGATCCAGCGCCTCTGCCGCGAGAAGCGTCTGCGCCAGCCACTCGCACGTCCGCTCCATGATCGCCGCCGGATAGATCAGGTTGTCCCGCAGAAAAGCCGCCTCGCCCTCCGGCAGCCGCCCTTCCGCCGCCCGCGCGTGCAGCAGCGCCAGCGCGAAGCCCGCCTGCTGCGCCCGCACCCGCTTGACGCTCTCGCGCCGCCCCAGCGTCTTCGGGTGCATGTCGCTCAGCCCCGCGTAGAAGGCGTCCGTCGAGGTCGCGCCCTCCTCCCGCTCCTTCGCGAACGCGATCTTTTCCGCCGCCGCGCCCTTGCCCGTGCGCTTCTCTTTCAGTTTCTTGGCCATGTCCGTCAGGACTTTCCCGCCCGCCCCGAACATCTGCCCGTCCATCAGGAACGGCACCTGCTGCGCGTCGTGGATCTGATACGCGTTGAAGTAGATCCGGTAGGCGTTGCCGACCTCTTTGCTCTGCTTGGAGAACCGCTCGGCGACCCACCCGTCCAGCCACGCGTCCGGGTCGTACCCCTCCATCCGCCACGTCATCTTGCCCGTCGCGTCGATCCCCAGCACGAACTCGCGGATGTTGGAGACGTTGAAGATCGCGTACTCGCCCGCCTGATGCTCCACCGCCCGCCGCATCATCTCGAACGTCTTGTGCGGCGGCACCACCTGCGCCAGATGCGGCCCGCAGCCGATCAGCGCGTGATGGTAATACACGCCGTACGTGTTCTTCGGGTCGCGCCGCGTCTCGTAGAAATCCTGCTGCCACTTCCAGCCCGGCGAGTTGTCCGCGAACACCACGATCGTCCCCTCCGGGATCTTCAGGTGCCCCTTCTGGTTCAGCACCGAACCCTCCGCCCACAGCGTCGTGGACAGCAGCCGCGGCTGCCCCGGACACACCTCGTCCAGTATCTTCACCTGCTCCGCCATCGCCTCGGAGATGATCCGCCCCCGGTCCGCGTCGGACTGCGGCACGTTGGGGTCCGCCATCCACATCGGCCGGTCCGCCACGCCGCGCAGCCCGAGCTGCCAGATCACGTTGGGCACCTTCGCCCACTTCTCCGCATACACCCGCCACACCTCGCGCACTTCCGCCGGATGGCTGAAGTACGAATACTTCAAGTCCTTGCCGCGCGCCTTCCAGTAGTTGAAGTACGCGAACGCGCTCACCCCCATCGGCTCGACATGATGCTGCGACACGAACACGCCGCGCCGCACGTACTCCTCCACCAGCGCGGCCTCGGGCGGATTCAGGATGTCGATGAAGCTCGCCGGAATGATCAGGTTGAAGCGGCTGCGCACCAACGCCTCCACCACCGCCCGCATCGCCTCGCGGTTCACCACCTGCGCGTAGTACGGGTAGTCGATGTTCCGCTTGCCCCCGCTCTCCATCCACTCCGTCAGGAAGTCCTCGTCGTTGATGAACCATCCCCGGAACTTGAACGTCGGCGACCCCGACGCCAGCGCCACCTCCGCCCACTTCAGCTCCGCCCGCCGCGCCGGTTCGCGCCCCGACCAGTACCCCAGCGGATCGACCTTCAGATACTCCTCGATGAAGGCGTACACGCCGAACATCGTGCCCCGCGCGTCGCCGCCCTCGATCACCAGCCGCCCCTCCTCCGCCGCCACGCGGTAACTCTCCCACGCCCCGCCCGCCTTCGTCCGGATCGCCACGCAAGCGCCCTGCGGCGCCGCGCCGGACACCACCTCGGGACGCCGCCCCGTGATCCGCTCCACGTCCGCCGCCAGATCCTCCGCCGCCAGCCGCACATACTCCGGCTCGCCCGACGCCACCGCGATCGGCACCGCGCGCCCGCCTGCCACCAGTTCAAACCCGCCTGCCGCCGCGCCCAGCGCCGCCAACGCCAGCCCCGCAACCCCGACAAACACCTTCCCGCTCATCCCGCACCCCCACTTCTCACTGCGCACCACTCATTGCTCATTTCTCATCACTCATTGCTCATTGCTTTCTCACAACCAGCGCCTTTTCCGCCAGCAGCACCGGCGCGTCATACACCGGCACGTCCCGGAACACCACCGTATCGCCGTCGCGCGTCACGCGGTCAGCGGGAAACGCATAGATGCGTCCCGACACCAGATCCACCCACACCGGCTCCTTCATCGCGCACCCCGCCACCGTGACCGTCGCGGGGATCGTCGCGTTGCTGTCCGCCGGAATCCCGCTGCGGTCCCAAAGCGCCACGAGCTGACGCCCCGTGGCCTTCTCGCGGTACACCGCGCACGATGTCCGGTTCGCGCACGCCACCGTCGCCACCGCGTTCGTCACGCGCTCCAAGGAGTGGTCGAACACCGCCGTCACGTTCTGCACCGCGTAATACGCCACCTTCACCTTCTCCACTTTCTTGTCCGCCGTCGTGCGCAGCAGCCCCTTGCGGTTGATGACCCGCGCGTCGCTGCCCGCGTAGATCATGTCCATCGCCGCGAAGACCGACGACTCCAGATCGCGCTCAAGATCCCCCAGCATCCGCCGCAGGTTCCACTTCGCCTGCATCAGCTCCGACCACTCGTACCCGCGCAGCGCCAGCCCGTTCTGAAGCTCCGACGGGCACCCGCTTTCCCCCTGCCGCAACACCGCCGCCGTCGGATACTTCGCCAGAACGCGCCGCATCGCGCCGACCCCGCCGTAAAGATCGTCCGGGTTCTTGGGATAACCGTGGAAGCTGAACCACGTGAACAGGTCCAGCCCCTCCAGCTCCTGCACGCGCTTGAGGAACCCGTCGAAATACACATGCGGAGCGCCTGCCGACGCCAGCCCCGCGATCTTGGCCTGCGGGTCCACCCGTTTGATGATCCGCGCCGTGCGCACGTTGAACTCCGCGATCAGCTCCGGCGTGTGCCGCTTGTTGCCGTTCGGCTCGTTCCAGATCTCCCACTCGCGCACCTTCCCCGCATACCGCCGCGCCGTCGCCTCCACCCAACGGTCCCACGCCGCCAGCGCCTCCTCCGAGGTCGGCACCCCGCCGCCCAGCCCCGTCGCGCCGCCCCCCGGATAGATCGGGTTCCCGTACGACACCTCCAGCCACAGCTCGATCCCGCGCGACGCCGCGTCTTCGACGATCTCGTCGATCCACGCGAAGTCGTAGACGCCCCTCTCCTTCTCGCACTTCGCCCAGCCCGCCTGAAACCGGATCTTCTTGATGCCCAGCGGCGCCAGATACGCCTTGTACGCGTGATAATCCGTGTAGTCGCGGTCCACCGTCTCGCACCCCAGCGACCAGTTGGACGACACGATCTCCTTCGTCCCGCGCGGTGTGATCGTCCCGATCCGCTCCAGTCCCGGATTCAGATCCGTCTTCACCCGCTCCGGCGACGTGTCAATCTCCGGCCCCGCCCACACGCCGCAAACCGCTGCCGCCAACCCCGCAACCCCGACAAAAACTTTACCGTTCATCCCATACCCCCTCTTCCCAAACCATTCACCGCCCACTTCTCACTTCTTTCTCCATCGCCTCCAGCTTATCCCCCGCCGACCCCTCCCCGCAATGGCGATATTGGGATTTAGACTTATGTTTTTCGGAACCCCCGCCGCACATACGAAAGGTGTCTCTCAAAGAGGCTCAGAGTCCACAGAGCCATATCCCACTGTTGAAAGTTGACCGTTGCGCGTTCTCTCCCCCCGCCTTCGATCCTTCGCGGCACCCCACCCGTGCGCGGTCCGGGACGTCCCTTGCACCCGCTGCCGCGCCAGTAGGGGCGGACGTCCCGGACGCCCCCCAACCGCCCCCTTTTCGTTATTCCTTAGTCACTCTCCTGCGGCATCGCCGTTTGTCTTGCCCCCTCAATTGTTTTCATCTACCATCTCCACCATTGGAGAAACAGCCGGAAACGACTCAATCACTTGTTAGGCATGAGAAACAATGAAGATATGGCACGGTGATAATCCGATACCGATAGACGGGTACTCCCTCGCCGAGAACCTGCTATTTGCCATCGTAGCCGAGACTCCGGAGAACGAGCTTCTCCCGTTCGAGAAGTTGTACGTCGCCCTCAATAGCAACCGTGCATGTCACACAGGCTATTTGACTGACATTTACACGGCGTGCGGTTGTTTCGACAAGGCTAAGGAGATGTACTTGGCAACCGACCACCAAAGGAAACTTGGTGACATTTGCTGGATTCAAGCTGATTACGACGGGGCAGAGCGACACTATCTGACTCCGAAAAGTGGTGCGCAATCGTACCGAACACAGCCGGACTACGACCGGCTGATCAAACTCGCTTTCCTCCGCGAGCAATGGGACCGAGTCATTAAAAGATTCGTGGAGGCCTCATTCGGTCAAGGCTTTAGCGAAGGGCGAGTTTGCTGCGGAAATTCCGAAACCACGGCGCGACCGTTTCTTGAAATGCTCGCCATTGCCCTCCTTAAACAGAAGCAAGACACTCCCCAAAACGTGCAGACTATTTTGACTTCGGCATTTGGCTTGTCTCCGAAACAATGGAATGTATTTCGATCGGACAAGGTGTTTGAACAAGAGGCCACAGTCGAGAAAATCAAAAAGAGATGTCCACCCAAACCCGGCAAGAATCCCCCGATTACTACTGACGAGGCTTTGACGCGGGGCAATACGCCACGGGCGAATGACGTGTTGACGTACATCAATCAGTGTGACGCCCTTCTCACCGAAGCCCAGGAGCATCTGGAAAGATTCGGAAAGACGGGGGACAACAGGAGTCTCCAGCATTTTATTGAGATCGTCACTCGTTCCGGCATTACATCGGTGAGTCACTCGTTTCTATTCTCGGCACTGGGGCATGACAGCTTCATGCCATCCGACGCCCCGCCGGAGCGAATGGCACGCCTGTACAGTGTCCATCCCATTATGAATAAGCGGCACCTCGGCGACTTTCTCAAGATCAAGTTTGAGCATCACATCCCTTTAACGGGTTCCGATATAGTGACTGGACTATTCCAACAGATGGGGTCTTTCACCGCTATTCTTGAGCCGGATTCCGTTCAAGACTTTTTTGGAATTGGGAAACTGGCGTACTTCAGGGACTGGGCAGAACTACGGCTTGCAGACTGGATTTCAGGACGAGGAACCGAGGTGACGCAATCTGTTGCGAATGTGTGGCGTGAAGGGAAGGTAACACCGATTCGACATCCGTTCGGTGGCGACGGGAAAAGGCCGCCGGAGACGCCACGCAACATGAGCGAGTGGGGAGAGATGCTTAATCTTGCGGCGAAGTGGCTACAGACCAGATGGAAAAGAGAAATAGGCTCAACGGCTTGGGTTTCCGAAAACCAGCTCTATCAACTCCTGAAACGACAACTCAAAGGGCTTCAGGTTCAGCAACATGCGCAGCCAACGTGGATTTCACCGCAACACCTGGACGTATTCATCCCAGAGGTCTCCATCGCTGTAGAGTACATGGGGCGACAGCACTACGAACCTATTGACTTCTTCGGCGGAAACACCGGATTCAAGGAACTGCAAGCAAGGGACGCGAGGAAGCAAGAGACATGCGCAAAGCAAGGTATTGATCTCCACTTTGTGAAGTACGATGAGGACATCGGAGCAAGAGCTAGAGAGCTTGTAGCACTTGCGAAAAGGAAGAAGGAAATGCCTAACAAGAGCGTGGATCACTACGTTTCACCCGGCGCGGACGCCGTGTGAAACGAGGGTCACGCTCGACGTTTCCGCGACGATTGCGCCTCACGGCATTCTGCCCTTCTTAGGCTGAATCCCTGACTCGCCCTCCGCCCCGACCACGCCGCCGCATCATGTCCATCATGTCATCCTGTCCTGACCTTCCGGCGGCACAGCCCGCACCTCCCGACTCCGCGTCTTGGCGTCTTGGCGGGAGAAAGCCCCCCCCTTGCCTCCCGATCCTCACACCCTCACATACTCCCACACCCACACACTCACTCACCGCCTCCCCCGCCGCCGCCCTCTCGAAAAAAAACACACTGTGTCAGAGACCGAGACACAGTGTCTTTTAGACCCCAAGACAGTAAGCCCCGGTTTCTGACCAAAAAGTCCAAGAACCAGAAGCCAGAATCGCCACATTCGTCCCGCCAACCGCTCACTACTCATTGCTCTTTGCTCACTGCTCACTATCCGCTCCGCCTCTACTCGCCGCTGGACGCCGCGCGGCGCGTTGGTGTACTCTGATGGCGCTGGCCTTGAATGCGGATCAGGGCCCGCCAAGGAAAAATATGCGGCATGTGTCGGCAGCGCCTCCGCCAAGCGGCGGCGCAACAAAAGTCTGCGGCGGATACGGGTTGTGTGCGCGGGAGCCTCTGCGGCTCGCCGGGCTGGCCGTGCTTTGCGCCGCAAAAATCCTTGCCGCCAACGGGCTCACCGGACGGTATTACGACACGGAAACCTTCAGTTCGCTCAAGACGACCCGCATCGACGCCACCGTGAACTTCGACTGGGGCACCGCCACCCCCTCCGGCACCGCGCTCACCAGCGGGGACACGTTCTCCGTGGCGTGGTCGGGACAGCTCGAACCGGAGTTCTCGGGCACCCACACCTTTTACGTCACCGCGGACGACGGGGCGCGGCTCTGGATCGACGACCGACTGGTCGCCCTGCGCACCTTCCTCGCGCCGTCGCAGGAGATGCGCGGGCAAATGCGTCTCACGGCGGGGCGGCGGGTCAACATCCGCCTCGAATACATCGAGCTGACCGGCACCGCGAACGTGAAGCTCGAATGGTCCTGCGCCAACCGCGCCCGGGAGGTCATCCCCGCCGCGCGCCTCTTCCCCTCGCGCGAGGAGAAGGCGGGCGGTGCGCTGCTGCTGGAGCACTGGGGCGGCATCCCCGGCAGCGCGGTCGCCGCCCTCACCTCCGCCGCCGATTTCCCGCAACGCCCCTCCGGGCGCGAGTTCGCCCCGTCCTTCGAGTGCCTCGCCCGCGACTGGACCAACGCCTGCGGCACGCGCGTCACCGGCTTCATCGTGCCGCCCGAGACCGGCAGCTACACCTTCGCCGTCAGCGGCGACGACACCGCCGAGCTTTACCTCAGCACCGGCGCGGCCCCCGCCGACAAGGCGCTCGTCGCTAGTGTCACCGCGCCCACCGCCTTCCGTGACTGGGACGCCCACCCCGCCCAGCAGGCCGCCCCGCGCCTGCTGCTCCAAGGCCAGCGCTATTACGTCGAGCTGCTCCACAAGCAGGATTCCGGCGCGGGCCACTGGAGCGTCGGCTGGAAAAAACCCGGCGACACCGCCTTCAGCGTCATCCCCGGCAGCGCGCTCGTGCAGGCCGGCCTCGACACGCCCCAGCCCGCCGAGGCCGCGCTGTTCGACACGCTCGCCCGCGAACACCCCCGCCTCTTCGCCACGCCGGAACGCTTCGCCCGCCTCCGCGCCCTGTGGCAGAGCCCCGCCCCCAGCCAGCCCAAGACCTGGGCGCAGAGCGTCATCACCAGCGCAAACGCCCTCCTCACCCAGCCCGTCGCCACCTACAGTCAGGACGTCCGCGACACCATCCTCTCCGTGTCCCGCGCCACCGTCGACCGCCTCTACAAGCTCGGCCTCGCGTGGCAGCTCACCGGCGACAGCGTCTACGCCGAACGCGCCTGGGCCGAACTCGAAGCCGTCGCCGCCTTCCCGGACTGGCACCCCGCCCACTTCCTCGACACCGCCGAGATGACCCACGCCTGCGCCATCGGCTACGACTGGCTCTACGCCTACTGGACCCCCGAACGCCGCGCCGTCATCCGCACCGCCATCGTCAACCACGGCCTCAACGCCGGCCTCGCGCAGTACACCGCCAACGTCGGCTGGTCCAAAAGCACCGGCAACAACTGGAACATGGTCTGCAACGGCGGCATGATCATCGGCGCGCTCGCCCTCGGCACCGAGAGCGAGTCCCTCGCCAAGAACATCATCCACCGCGCCCTCAACTCCACGCGCCCCGTCTGGGCGCGCTTCACCACCGACAACGGCGCGTGGTACGAAGGCCCCGGCTACTTCGGCTACACCACCGAGTACGGCATCCGCATGTTGGCCGCGCTGGAGTCCGCCCTCGGCAGCGACTTCGGCATCAGCGCCACCCCCAACCTCTCCGAGGCCGGCTTCGCCCCCATCCTCGCCCTCGGCACCTCCGGCAGGATCTTCAACTTCGCCGACGCCGGCGCCAGCGCCGCCCTGCGCGGCCCCATCTTCACCTGGTTCGCCCGCCGCTACGGCGAGCCCCTCTTCAACGGCTGGCAGAACCAAGGCAACGGCGGCGCGCTCGACGCCCTCTGGTGGGACGCCCAGACCGCCACCCTCGCCGACCTCGCCCTGCCCCCGGACATGGCCTTCCACGGCGAGGCCACCACCGCCTTTCCCCCGCAGGAGATGGTCACCCTGCGCGGCAACTGGACCGACCCCCGCGCCACCTTCCTCGGCTGCAAGGGCGGCGAGATGGGCGCCGCGCACGGCAACCTCGACGCAGGCACCTTCGTCCTCGACGCCCTCGGCAAACGCTGGTTCCACGACCTCGGCGGCGACGACTACGCCCTCCCCGGCTATTTCAACGGCACCCCCAGCTCCGGCACCGACCGCTGGGACTACTACCGCAACCGCCCCGAAGGCCAGAACACCCTCACCGTCAACCCCAGCGCCGCCGCCGACATGGTGCTCAACGCCGTCGCCCCGCTCATCGCCTACCAGACCAAGCCCGCGGGCAGCGGCAGCTTCGCCATCCACAACCTCACCCCCGTCTACTCCGGCATGACGCGCGTCTGGCGCGGCTTCCGCCTCCTCGGCGCGCGCAACGAGGTCCTCGTCCAAGACGAGATACAGGCCGCCTCCGGCAAGACCGTCTGGTGGTTCGCCCACTACGCCCACCCCTCCACCGCCGTCGAACTCGCCCCCGACGGCACCGCCGCAACCCTCACCCAAGGCGCCGACCGCCTGTGGTGCAAGATCCTCAGCGGCGGCGGCACCTTCCAGCTCATGGACGCCGTCCCCCTGCCGACCTCCCCCGCACCCGCAGGCCAGAACGCCAACACCGGCTTCCGGAAACTCGCCATCCAGATCACCGGCGTCACCAACGCCACCCTCGCCGTCTGGTTCGTCCCCCTCGCCAGCGGACAGGAACCCCCCGCCGCCACCCCCGCCCTCGCCCCCCT
>Ga0208244_101543_pt1 | contig 11579 bp, 10 predicted proteins | sample SubbioCR12Aug_5A_FD_184828 | JGI IMG/M metagenome (GOLD analysis project Ga0208244, IMG submission 184828) | Serpentinite rock and fluid subsurface biosphere microbial communities from McLaughlin Reserve, California, USA - CR12Aug_5A (SPAdes) | ecosystem: Environmental > Terrestrial > Deep... | reverse complement strand
GCGCCGGAGACAGGGCGGCGCCGAAATGCCGACACGGGAGGCCAGTTCGACATTGGTGATCCGCCCGTCAGCCTGGAGCTCGGCGAGGATTTGCAGGTCGATCTTGTCGAGCTTGGCCCGCTTCATGGATCGGCGCCTTCCCTCATGGCTTGTGATTGGCGGCGTAATCCTTACTCTCAACGCCGCCGCGATTCAGCAATAAAATTACCCAGTAGCGCACGATTATGACCGAAATTCCGCCTGTCAGCGAGACCGCCCGCAATCTGCGCGTCTGGGTTCTGACCAACGGCATGGCCGGCTTCGAAAGCCAGGCCATCGGCATCGCCGAGGCGCTGGGGGCGGCGCCCGAAATCAAGCGCGTGGCGCCGAGAGGCCCCTGGAAATGGCTGGCCCCATGGGGTCCGGCGGCGCCGCAAGCCGACATCGCTCCGCCATGGCCCGACCTGCTGATCGCCTCGGGCCGCCAGTCGATTCCCTATGCACGCATGATCCGCCGCCAATCGGCCGGCCGGACCTTCACGGTCATCCTGCAGGATCCGCGCGTGGCACCAGCGCATTTCGATTTCGTCTGGGCGCCGGCGCATGACCGGCTGGAAGGGCCGAACGTGCTCTCGACACTGGCCTCGCCACATCGCCTGACACGCGAGAAACTGGCCGCCGAGGCCGCGCGTTTCGCAACGCAAGTGGCGCATCTGCCGCATCCGCGCATCGCCGTGTTGCTGGGCGGCAGCAACGCGGTCTATCGACTGAGCGAGGATACCGCCGCCCGCATCGCCGCGCAGCTGGCCGGGCTGGCCGAACGCGAAGGCGCCGGCCTGATGGTGACGCCGTCGCGGCGGACCGGCGCGGCGCAGACCGGCACGATCAAGGCCGCGCTCGAGGACAAGCCCGCCATCGTCTGGGACGGCACGGGCGACAATCCCTATTTCGGCTTTCTGGGCCTGGCCGACGCCGTCATCGTGACCTGCGATTCCGTCAACATGGTTGGCGAGGCGGCGTTCACCGGAAAGCCCGTGCATGTGATCGAACTGGAGGCGCAGCGGCGCAAGAAGGAAGCCAAGTTCCGCCGCTTCCTGGACGGCATCTATGCCAGCGGCGCGGCACGCCCCTTCACGGGCCGCCTTGAAAGCTGGGAGTACGCGCCATTAAATGCTACCGATGAGATCGCGGAAGCGATCGCCCTGCGGCTGCGCGCATGCATGGCAGAAGCCCGAAAAGGTTAACGAGGCGCGGCAAGGCGTCGCCGCGACATTTGTGTTGTTGCGAAGCGCGCAGGGGCTTCCGAAAATCGCCGTCACGAAGCCGACGGGCTGGACCAATCAAGGGCATCGAACCATGAGCCTTCTCGATATCGACGCGCTGCGCGCTACGCCACTGAAGACCGACCCTTACGAATATCTGGTGGTGCCGAATTTCATTCGCGCCGCCGAATTCGACAAGGTTGTTGCCGATTTTCCGTCGATCACCTCGACCGGCTCGATCCCGCCCAGCGAACTGGAGATCAAGGGGTCCTTCGAGGAGCTGCTCGAGGAGATGGAGGGACCGGCCTTCCGCCAGGCGATCGAGGAGAAATTCGGTCTCGATCTCTCCGCGAACCCGACCATGGTCACGGTGCGCGGCAACTGCGCCAGGAACAACGGCAAGATTCACACCGACACGGAATCGAAGATCATCACCGTCCTGCTCTACATGAACCAGGAATGGGACAAGGATGGCGGCCGGCTGCGCATCCTGCGCTCCGCAACCGATCTCAACGACGCGGCCGAGGAAGTCTCGCCGAATGGCGGCACGCTGCTGGTCTTCAAACGCTCGGACAAGTCGTGGCACGGGCACGAACCCTTCGAAGGCCCACGCCGCGCCATCCAGCTGAACTGGGTGCGCGACGAAACGGTGGTCGCGCATGAACAGCGCCGTCACCGCGTTTCGGCCTTCCTGAAGCGCATCAACCCCTTCGGAACGCAATCCGCCGCCGGAACTCATTGAGCCCCGCCTGCGGGCAAGACAAAGAACAAGGACAAGAGGCATGGCGCTTCAGATCGAAACCTTCAAGAACGCCGATCTGTCGCATGGCTGGCGTCCCGGAAACAATGCCGGCGGCGCAACGCTGTTCAAGGCGCTCGGCCATCCACTGACGGCACCGAAAGGCAAGGCGCTGATCGCCGACCTCGCCGGCGCCGGGCCCGTCGCCATCTACGATCCGCTCGGCACGGTAAGTGATTTTCACGCCTATTACGATCTGTCGCGCCTGAAGATCGCCGGCTATTACGTGCAGCGCGTCGAGGATCTTGGCGGCGCCTTTCTCGGCCACGACGCGCAACCGGTCAGCGCCATCGCGGCGTCGGGCGCGAAGGCGGTGCTGGCACTCACCTTCGACGCGCAGAAGACGCTGCCCTCGATCGCGCATGTCTTCCCGAAAGGCGCCCGCATCGCGACGCTCGACGACATCCGCCTGCCCGACGACATGCTGACCAACAAGGCGAACTATCTCGATCCGATGAATTTCGCCACCAATTTCGCGCTGCTGCGCGACCGCAAGGGCGCAAACGGCGCCGACGGCCTGCACACCCGCGTCGCCAGCGCCAATTACTGGGCGCTGCATGGTGCCGAGCAACCGGAACTCTGGCTCTGCCTCTTCGACGAAAAGGGTGCCGAACTGGCCGAATGGCGCGAGCCGCTGCCGGCGCCGGGCGCGCCCTTCATCATCGACAGTGCCGAGGTGCGTCACCGTTTCGGCCTCGACGACTTCGCCGGCTCGCTCTTCATCCATGCGATCCGCATCAAGGGGCATGACGTCGTCAAATACGCGCTCGACATCTATGGCGAAGGCGGCCTGGCGCTCTCCTGCAGCCACGACGCCAATGCCTGGCCGGCCGACTATTATGCCGGGATGCCAGCAGGCGACGCCGACGAGAGCGTGACGCTCTACATCCAGAATTCGCATCCGATGCCGATTCCGCCGCGCACGGTCGGTCTCAACATCATGGGTGCGCAGGACATCGCCTGGTACGAGGACGAAATCCCGCCCTTCGGCACCCGCGCCATCCCCGTCGACACGCTGTTGCCGCAGGCGAAATGGCCCGACCAGATCGAGATCGTCGCCGGGCGCTATTTCGTCCGCCCGCGCTACGAGGTCTTGCGCGAAACCGGCCAGCGCCGTCTCGCCCATGCCAATGTCGAGCGCACCGACCTGAAGCCGAACCCGGAAATCGCAACACTCGAAAAGCACATGGGCAAGGGCTACATCATGCCGCTGCCGGTGCTGCCGCGCGACAAGTTCTCGACCGTGATGCTGCCGACGCCGATGGCGCGCGACGAACATGAAATGCCGATCCGCGCCGAAATGATCGACGCCACCGGCACGACCGTGGCAACGAAATTCCTCGGCCGCATCCCGCGCCGCGAAAGCGTCGAAGTCGATATCGAAGCCTGGATTGCGGAAGAGGCCGTCAAGCTGCCGTCAGGCTATGGCCATGTCGAGTTTCTCTACGACTTCCGCGACGGCGGCGACGGCAATGGCTGGCTGCACGCGCTGGGCCGCTTCGAACAGAAAGCAAGCGGTCACCGGGCCGAGACGATTTTCGGCGCGCATATCTACAATACGGCCGTCATCTACAAGGACGAACCGCAGAGCTACACCAACAAGCCGCCGGGGCTGACGACGCGCCTGTTCCTGCGCATTGCCGGGCCGGCGCTCGAAGACGGTGCGCTCGACACGCTTTGCCACCTGATCTATCCGGCCTCGACGCCCTGGCACCCGAAGAGTTCGACGCTGCTGATCCTGCATGACGCCGAGGGCCGGCCGGTTGCCGAAAGGAAGATCGAAATCGCCTGTGGCGGCTCCTATCACTGGCGCCTGTCGGAAGTGTTCGATGCCGAGGAGCGCGAACGGATGGGCGGCACCGGCTATGTGATCATCCGCGATACGACCTGCCGCCTCTTCGGCTTCCACGGCCTCGTCAACGGCGACAAGAGCTTCTGCCTCGATCACATGTTCGGGTTCTGATCGGAGCCTTGCCCCCGGCCGGTGCGGCGGCCGTGAAAGCCGCACCTGCCGGAGCAAGGACTTACAGCCGGTCGAGCGTGATGGCGCCCGGATCGAAGGCGGCCTTCTTCAGCAAGTCCGCCGTGTAGCGCGCCGCGCCCGCATCGCCTGCCGCCTCCTGCGCCTTCATCAGTCCGTAGAGCGACCACGCATTGTTGGGGTGACGGACAAGCGCGGCCCGGAACTGCTCCACCGCCGCATCCGCCTCGCCGGCTTCCAGCAACACGGCGGCCAGTGTCTGTTCGACCGGATAGTACCAGTAGGGCGGCTCCGAATAGATCAGGCCGTCCTGGAGCACGAGCGCCTGTTCGAGTTTCGCGCGCGCCGCATCGAGATTGCCTTCGTGCTGGTCGATACGGGCGCGCAGCACCGTTTCGGAGAGAAGCAGGATATCTCCCGCCGGCACATTCGCGGCGGCAAGTGCTGCCAGTGCCCCGTCGTCCCGCAGCACGGCGATGGCATCGGCCTCGGCCTGCGCCGCCGCGAGATCGCCGGCCCGCGCGGCCGCGACACCCTGCACATAGCGCCAGATTCCCTTGACGAAAGGAAGATTGGCGGGCGGTTCGGGCATGTTGGCGATGTCGTCCGACGTTCCGAATTCGAGGAAGGCATAATAGGGCGCCACCTTGACCGGCTGGACGATGGCAGCCGATGTCACCGCCTCGAAGGGAATGAGCCCGTCGAGTTTCCGCGCATATTCAAGCGCCGTTTTTGCATCGCCCGCCATCTGCGCCGAGACCAGCACGAAATGGACGTTGTGCGGATAGTAGCCGTAGCGATAGATGGGCGACCCTTCCGTCTTCGCCAGATAGGCTTCGTCCACCGCAACCGCGCGCAGATTGGTCTCGAGTGAATCGAGATAGCGGCCGATGCGGAAATAGATGTGGCCCGGCATGTGAACGAGATGTCCGGAGCCCGGCATCAGGTCGGCCAGACGATCCGCGCCTTTCTCCGCGCGCTCCGGCATGGCGGAGGCTTCCATCAGATGAATGTGGAGATGGATGGCGCCCGCATGCTTCGGATTCGCGGCGAGCACCCGCTCGACAGCCGCGATCGCGCCGGCAATATGCGGCTTCGGCGTCCGGTGATCGCGTTCCCAATAGTTCCACGGCGACAGATCCATCTGCGCCTCGGCATAGAGCACGGCGATGTCCTGATCGCCGGGATAGCGCTTGTGAATTTTCGCCATCGCCTCGGCATAGTGCTTGTCGAGGTCCGCGCGCGTCGCCTCCTGGTCCGCCACGTAACGCAACGCCAGCGCCTCGATCAGCAACCGTTCTTTTGTGGAAACCTTGTCTGCAAGCGCCAGCGCCTTGTTGATCGCGGCAAGCGCGGGATCTTCCTCACCCGCATCCATCGGCGCATTGATGTTGGGCCCGCGCGCCTTCGCTTCGCCCCAGTAGCACATCGCGCAATCGGGATCGATCCGCTGCGCCTCCTGAAAGGCACGGATGGACTCCCAGTGATTGAAGCCGTAGAGCAGCGCAAAACCCTGATCGAAATAGGCCTGCGCCTCATCGCTCGCAGTCGTGATCCGGACGGTACGGTCGCCAAGGCCGGGCCAGAGCGGCAGTCGCTCGGCCGGGTTGGTCGACGCGCGTGCCGACGCCGCCAGCGCCCACTGAAAGGACGGCTTGAAGAACGCCGCACGCTCCCTGCCCCCGCGTCCGCACTGATTCTGCGCGACAAGCCGCGGGTCCAGCAGGATCGCAAGTTCGGCTTCGGACGGCGCTTTGTCCTGCACCGGAACGCTCGCGAACAATGCAAAGCCCGCGGCGGCGGCAGCGGCACCAATGGCAACGAAAGACGACATTCTGGCCATGGCTCTTCATCCTTTTTCTGAACGGCAATTATCTGCGCGGTATCTGCCCGAACCGCGCGCGAACGGCAATTGAACGCATGGAACAAAGACGTCATGGACAAGAGATAAGGATTTTCGGTCAAGCGCCAGCGCCAATCATCAGCCTTGGCCGCCGGCCAGACGCGCCGCGAAGAAGCCTGTGCCGGCTTGGCGGCCCCCGTTTAGGGTCATGGCGGCCGGCACCGTCCATCGGTGCAAGTTTGTCGCAGTGCAGCATTTTCGCTTGAACAAGTTTTAGAATGCGTCTAACTAACGGTAAACCACAGGCCCGCCCAACGAACAATCTGAAAAGGAGTTTCCGCAATGGCCGTTCTCGTAGGCAAACAGGCCCCCGATTTCACTGCCGCCGCCGTCCTGCCGGATGGCGCGATCGTCGAAGATTTTAATCTCCGCGCCCATCTCGACGGCGTCTATGGCCTAGTCTTCTTCTATCCGCTCGATTTCACCTTCGTCTGCCCCTCGGAAATCCTCGCCTATTCGAACCGCGTGCCGAAATTCGAGGCAATGAACGTGAAGGTGGTCGCGGTCAGCGTCGACAGCCAGTTCACCCATGCCGCCTGGCGCAACACTGCGCCGAAGGACGGCGGCCTCGGGCCGGTGAAGTTCCCGATGGTGGCCGACCTGACCAAGCAGATCGCGCGCGACTATGACGTGCTGATCGAAAAGGACGGCGTGGCGCTGCGCGGCACCTTCCTGATCGACCGCAAGGGTGTCGTCCGCCACCAGCTGGTCAACGATCTGCCACTCGGCCGCAACGCCGATGAGGCGCTGCGGATGGCCGATGCGTTGCAGTTTCACGAAGAGCATGGCGAAGTCTGCCCCGCTGGCTGGAACAAGGGCGACGAAGGCATGAAGGCCGATGCGGCAGGCGTCGCCAGTTATCTGGGCGCCCACGCCGAAGCGCTCTGAAGCCGGACCTTTTGGCGGGTCCGCCAGACCCCTATATAGTGGGGTGCGCACCCGCCGCCCCTGCCTCATCCCGAAGCGACACGGAAACATCATGTCCGACAAGAAACACGCAAAAGTCCTGATCGTCGGCGGCGGCGCGGCCGGATATACGGCCGCCATCTATGCCGCACGCGCCATGCTGGAACCGGTACTCATTCAGGGCATCCAGCCCGGTGGCCAGCTCACCATCACGACCGAAGTCGAGAATTACCCGGGCTTTGCCGAAGCCATCCAGGGCCCGTGGCTGATGGAGCAGATGGAGGCACAGGCGCGTCATGTCGGCACCGAGATGGTTGCCGACACGATCGTCGAGGCGGATCTTTCGAAGCGCCCCTTCACGCTGAAAGGCGACAGCGGCACCCTCTACACCGCCGATGCGCTGATCATCGCAACCGGTGCCCAGGCGAAATGGCTCGGCATCCCCTCCGAACAGAAGTTCCAGGGCTTCGGCGTTTCGGCCTGTGCCACCTGCGACGGTTTCTTTTACCGCGGGAAGGAGGTGCTGGTGGTCGGCGGCGGCAACTCGGCCGTCGAGGAAGCGCTCTTCCTGACCAACTTCGCCACCAAGGTGACGGTGATTCATCGCCGCGACACGTTCCGCGCCGAAAAGATCATGCAGGACCGCCTGTTCAAGCATCCGAAGATCGAAGTGATCTGGGATTCGGCCATCGACGAGATTCTCGGCACCGACAATCCCCCTGGCGTCACCGGTGCGCGCATCCGGAACGTCAAGACAGGCGAGACGCGCGACTTGAAGGCTGACGGCGTTTTCATGGCGATCGGCCATGCGCCGGCCACCGAACTCTTCAAGGGCCAACTCGACATGAAGCCGGGCGGCTATCTGAAGACGGTGCCGGGCACGGCAACGACCAATATTGCCGGTGTCTTCGCAGCCGGTGACGTGACCGATGACATCTACCGTCAGGCGGTGACGGCGGCCGGAATGGGCTGCATGGCCGCTCTCGAAGCCGAACGCTGGCTGGCGGCGCAGGAAGCCCACGCAGAGGCCGCAGAGTAGCTTCCGGCGCGCAGGGCCTGGCCCCCGGCGACACAGACCTCGGAACAACGCCATCCGGACGCCAATCCGGGTGGCGTTTTCGATGTCGCTTCTTGCTTTCCAGAACCCTCCGCACAGGGATAGTCTTCGCCGCCATCCCTGCTGCAAGGAAACCCCAATGGACACGGACGTCACCTGGCCCAAAAAGAGCCGCGAGCTGCACAGCAACCACTTTCAATCGACAGTCTGGAATGATTTCAAATTCCGGAACGACGACATCGTGATCTCGACCTATGGCAAGGCCGGCACGACATGGACCCAGCAGATTGTGGGCCAGCTGATCTTCAACGGCGCCGAAGACGTTCCGGTGAACGAATTGTCGCCATGGCTCGATCTGCGCGTACCGCCGCCCGAGATCAAGCTGCCGCTGATGGAGGCGCAAACGCATCGCCGTTTCATGAAGACACATCTACCGGTGGACGCCCTCGTTTATTCACCCCAGGCCAAGTACATCTATATCGGACGTGACGGGCGCGACGTCCTCTGGTCGATGTATCATCATCACGCCAATGCGAATGATGCTTTCTATGACGCATTGAACGAAACGCCGGGTCTCGTCGGCGAAAAGCTCGGGCGCGTCACCACGGATGTGAAGACCTATTTCGATACCTGGATCGAGAAGGACGGCTATCCCTTCTGGTCCTTCTGGGAGAATGTGTCGGGCTGGTGGGCGATCCGGCACTTGCCGAACATTCTCTTCGTGCATTTCGACAATCTGAAGCGCGATATGCCAGGCGAAATCCGGCGGATTGCGGCATTTCTCGATATTCCCATCGATGAGTCCAGATGGCCGGCGATACTCGAACACTGCAGCTTCGACTACATGAAGAAACACGCCGACAAGTCCGCACCGCTCGGCGGCGCGCTCTGGGAAGGTGGCGCGTCGACCTTCATCAACAAGGGCACCAACGGCCGATGGCGTGACGCTCTGAGCGCGGAGGAGAGTGCCGCCTATGAAGCGCTGGCACGCGAGAAGCTGGGCGATGTCTGCGCCCGCTGGCTGATGACAGGCGAAGGCCTGGACGTCGCGAGAACGGCCTAGTCCAACCCGAGCAGCGCCGGCAGAGCGCTCATGTCGTCAAAGACGCGGGCGCCTGCGCTTTCGAGCGCGGCGGCATCCGTATGCGGATCGCCGGCATAACCGAGGACCGGCATGCCGGCCGCGACCGCAGCCTGTACACCCGGCACCGAATCCTCGATGACGATGCAGGTTGCGGGCGCATGCCCCATCGATGCGGCCGCATGCAGAAAGAGATCAGGCGCCGGCTTGCCGCGCGCCACCTGCTCGGCACTGAACAACACCTGCTCGACAAGCGGCAGAAGCCCGGTCCTGCCGAGCGTGAATCTCATCTTCTCGAACTTGCCGGAGGAGGCGATGCAATAAGGTATCCCGCGATCCACGAGAAACTGCACAGCATCCGCTGCGCCGGGCACCGCAGATACCCCGGACGCAAAGACCTTCAGCGTCTCGTCGCGGATATGAGCCGGCCAGTGATCGCCCAGCGGGCGGCCGATTGCCGCCTCGACATGCGCCATGACCGATTCCATCGTTCGCCCGACAAAGAGCCGACGGCATTCTTCGTATGAAATGTCGAAACCGTCTTCTGCCAACACGCGCACAAGCAGACGGTTGGCGACGGGCTCGGTATCGACCAGTACGCCGTCGCAGTCGAAAATCACCAGAGATGGAGAAACGGAAAGCGCCATGACCGGGATTTATATCCGCAGTCACGGCGCTTGCCGCATCAAATCGCGTGACGGAAAGTTACAGCGTCTTACTCGACAAAGCTCCGCAGCATCCACGCGGTCTTTTCGCTGGCCTGCATCCGCTGCACCATCAGATCTGCTGTCACCTCGTCATTGGCCTCGCTGGCTTCCTTGAAGAGATCGCGCGCGGTCTTGACGACCTGCTCATGGCCCTTGACCAGGTTCTTGACCATTTGCTCGGCGTTCGGCACGCCATTGTCTTCCTGGAGAGAGGTCAGCTTGCCGTATTCCGCATAGGTGCCCGGGGCGAATGCACCCAGCGCCCGGATGCGTTCGGCAATCTCGTCGGTCGCCGCCCAGAGTTCGCGATACTGCTCCTCGAACATCAGATGAAGGGCGCGGAAATGCGGGCCTGTCACGTTCCAGTGATAATTATGCGTCTTGAGATAGAGCGTGTAGGTGTCGGCCAAGACACGCGAGAGCCCCTCTGCGATCTCGCTCCGGTCCTTCGCTGCAATGCCTGTGTCAACTTTCACATTTGCCTCCTTTCAAAGGGTACACACTCAATATAGTTCAGGAACAAAGCATTGCAACACTTATTAGAAGTTATCTAATATAAATCGTATCATATTCAGGCGACATGACCGTTAACCCTGCCCTAGAGTGCCAACGCGTCGACCCATCCACTGGAGGCTGCCGATGGAGACAACATTCCGTTTTCTCGACACGAAGCCGATCGAACTCGACCGGCGCCAGCTCGTGCGCGGCCTCGCGGCGGGATATGTCGTTGCACTGACCGGCTGTGTCGAAAACAAGGCACTCGGACGGCAGCAGCTGCTGCTGGTTTCGGAAGCGCAGATGAGCCAGCTCTCTGCATCCGCATGGACCCAGCTGCGGCAACAGAAGAAGGTTTCGACCAACAGGAAGCTCAACACGCGCCTGCAGACAGTCGGACGAAAGATTGTCACCGCAGCCAACCTCCAGAACCAGCCATGGGAGTTCACGGTCTTCGAAGGCAAGGAAGCCAATGCCTTTGTGTTGCCAGGCGGCAAGGTCGGATTCTACGAGGGCATTTTCCAGCGCATGGAAAACGACGATCAGCTCGCCACCGTCATGGGGCACGAAACGGCACATGTGACAGCGCGCCATTCGGCCGAGCGCTATAGCCAGCACATGGCGGCCGGCGTCGGCATGCAGGCGGCGCAGATCGGATTGCAGAGCGCCAATGTCAGCAATCCCGGGGCCATTGCCGCTATACTCGGCGCCGGCCTGCAATTCGGCGTGCTGCTGCCCTATTCGCGCCAGCACGAACTCGAAGCCGACCGTCTGGGCGTCGCCTACATGCAGAAAGCCGGCTACGATCCGCGGCAGTCGCTGCGCTTCTGGCAGAACATGTCCAAACAGCGCACCGGTCAGGCGCCGCCTCCGGAACTGATGTCGACCCACCCCTCCGATGCCACGCGCATGGCCGCTTTGCAGGCGCAGCTTCGCAGCATGGGCTATCAAGTGTAATGAAATTGGGCCCCGCGCTTCGCGCGGGGCCCTTCGGTTTCAGATTTCGTCAGCGCAGGCTGGCGCAGAAGCGTTGAATCCGTTCGCAGGCCTTGACGAGGTTCTCAGTCGAGGTCGCATAGGAGATTCGGAAGAAGGGCGCCAGACCGAATGCCTCACCATGCACGACGGCAACGCCTTCTTCTTCCAGCAGCGCTTCGACAAAATCCTTGTCGGTCTCGATCAGCTTGCCCTTCGGCGTCGTCTTGCCAAGACAGCCCTCACAAGACGGATAGACATAGAACGCGCCTTCCGGCGTCGGACATTTGATGCCCGTCGCCTGATTGAGCATCGATACCACGAGATCGCGACGCTCCTTGAAGCTCTGCGCGCGTTCCGCGATGAAGTCCTGCGGTCCGTTGAGCGCCTCGACAGCCGCCCACTGGCTGATCGAGGTCGGATTCGACGTCGAC
>Ga0208244_101542_pt1 | contig 11590 bp, 10 predicted proteins | sample SubbioCR12Aug_5A_FD_184828 | JGI IMG/M metagenome (GOLD analysis project Ga0208244, IMG submission 184828) | Serpentinite rock and fluid subsurface biosphere microbial communities from McLaughlin Reserve, California, USA - CR12Aug_5A (SPAdes) | ecosystem: Environmental > Terrestrial > Deep... | reverse complement strand
CCCTGCCTGGCGCGGGCGACGGCCTCACCCTCGCGGTCTCCGCAGCCCCGTCACTCCTCGCCCGCCTCGCGGGCGAGGGCCCACTCGCCCTCACGCTCTCCGTCCCCGGCGCCGCGCCCGCCACGCTCACCCTCCAGGCCGCCCCGCCCGCTGGGGCCGCGCCTTGAGCACACCCGCCCCGCCGCCCAAAAGCGCCAACAACATGTCGTCGAGCAGATGACCGCCCGCATGCCCCTCCCCCTGCCCCCTTGTCCCTCTGTAGGGCGGGGGCCGCGACCCCGCCTCTCCCCGCCCTTCTGCCTCCTCCCTCCTCAATCCCCCAACCAGATCAGCCGCAGACGGTAGAACCCGTCTCCCGCACGTGTTTTTACCCACCGTGAACTGGACAAGCGCCCTGTGTTGTTAAGAGACCCGGGGCGCGCCCCCGGCTCCAGATTGCTATGAATGTAGCACTCCGTCTGCGGACTGTCGAGCCAGAGCCCGCCGTATCCGGCCTCCTTCAGGTTGTGGCGCCTGCGCGCCAGCTTGCCGTTGCTCTGCGGGTGGAAGGGGCTCGTGCACACATGCGTCATCCCCGCACACGGATGAATTTCCCGAAGTCTCTGACCGCGAACTACAGACCGTTGCCTGAGATGATCCGGTCATGGATCTTCCGGAACTGTCTTCAAGCTCGAACCTTGATAAACAATTCTGTCTATCCGCCGAGGCAATAATCCGAGGCGCACCTGTGAAGTCACAGGAGACTCGCCCCACATCCGCATTTCGATAACGAGATTGGTTACCCCCGCATTTTGCATAAGGGCAATACAATGGATGACATCTTTAAAAGGGACTTCATGACAAACTAGAACGTTAAATCCAATGGTCGTTGATCGTTCACCAATCCTTTTCAGGTTTTCACGAAAGGAATCGTGAGACTGCGCTCGCCCATATAAATAAACACAGGTGTTTGTCCCATCGTAATAGAGTTGAATACGGTTTTCGACGCCGTGAAGGAAATGGGGAACAGAACACAGTCCCAGAATAATTACCAGATGTACCATTAAAGTCTTCACTTGCACGCCTCCTTCGGCGAAGGAATATCAACCAGAAACTGCCCATCATTCCCATAGTCAAGCCAAGGCTCACGCCCGCCAGAATCAACAAGTTTGCCGGAGAGATCTGCCCAACCATACTCCAGCATATGTTCGATTTCATTTAATCGTGTTTTCACAGCTCGAAAATATTTCTGCAATTCCACAATCCGTTTCTGGCAATTACAGCAACTCGAATTCTCATATTGAGTAACAAGCTTCTCGTATTTTGGAACATATTGGGCTAACCACACTTTGTGATGGTTTCTCTCGTGTTCTTCTACAGATAAATTGGGGTATCTATCATCCGGCCCCCTCTTGGCCGCCTCCAATATAGATTCATCAGAACTTAGCCTTATCTGTGGCATCGCCAAAAGCATGCACTTAACCTTTTTTCTTCCACAACCGTCCAATGGGTCGCACACACATATTAGCGATTCTCTTGCACTGTAATTTCCGGCCTCGAAAGTAAGTTTTTCGTAATAGACGCCCAGTGGAAGTATTTTCTTTTCCAGTAATCCCAAATAATCCCGCCTGTTCACCGGGGCATTCCCGACGAACCGGTACAGGTTCACCCCACCGCGCTCTTCGATCGGGTCGCGGTTCAGCCACCGCCCCAACTCCGGCGAGTAGAAGCGGAAGCCGTAGTAGGACATCCCGGTCTCGTGGTCGAGGTGTTTGGTGCTGAACCAGAAGTTGAAATCGTCGGCCATCGTGCCGGCGGCCACGGTGGTTCTGCCGAACGGGTCGTACTCGCGGCGGGCGACGGACGCGCCGTTGGTGGCGACGTACCCGGTGACGTTGCCGTTCGCGTCATAGCAGGGGAAGTAGGGGGTGCCGTTGCGCAGTACCGCCAGCAGCCCGCCGACCCCGCCCGCGCCCTGCAGCGTGCCGCTGAGGTCAAGCCCCCACGTGTAGTAGTTGGTGGCTACCGACTGCGTGCTGCCACTGCCCACGGCCACGGTCTCCCTGACCACGTTCCAGCCGTCCCAGAGGAAGGAGTGAGTGGGCGCGGGAAACTTGAAACTCGAAACCGGGGGACTCGCGGACGTACACCTCCTTGCGGATGCGGCGGGAGCGGTGGTCGTAGGTGTTGCGCACAAGGGTCGTGGCGTTGGAGGCGAGGATGAGGCGGTTTTCGGCGTCCCTACTGTTTTACAGCACATCATTCGTTTCCCGTAATTTCTGAGCATGGCATTGAGCAAAAGGCAGGCGAAGTTTTCTAATAACAGGTTGATGGAGCCGGTGCATCAGCAGGTATTATCCAGACCCAATATTCGCGCACATAAAACTTCATATTCGTTGCATTGCACACTAGTTCTAAAGCATCCCACATGCAAATGGAGTGTGCTACCACAGGCGGAATCGTAGGGATCATGTCGGCTTCTTCATTGGCCATTTTCTTTGGAAGTTTCAATATGAAACTCAAACCACGTTGTTCCAGCGGGATTTTCTGGCTGTCAAAATCTCGACTGACCTGTTTAAAAAAATCTACAGCATCAATAATTGTTGCCGGTGGACGCAACACCAATTCAGGGATGACAATTTCGTGTAATTTTCTAATAATTTTTTCTTCTGAGGCGAAGTAAGGGGTTTTCTCTATCGGTGTCGGCGCATGTTCTTTAATCGAACACCCTGTGCACAAAATAATTATCAAGAGCAGAAAGTGTCGTGTAAACAAAACAACACTTTTCCCGTTCATCTCGTGTCCTAGAATGATTTTCATGCTCTCCCTCCCAAAAAACGAAAACCCATTACAGAACTTTAACTGTTGCAGTTGCAGTTATTTTCTTCGGATTTGCGTAGCCTCCTGAATAGACAACAACAACTTTTGTGCCTCCTTTGTTCAGTCGTTCAATACGCATGGCTAATCCTATAAACTCCACATCGCGCACACAATCATCACCCTTTTTGTATCTTTTCGTGTATGCGAACTTAGTTCCAATCGTGACAGCCCACAATATTTCTTTGTTACCTCGTGTCATTCCTAATCCGGCAATCATTTTAGAGGCAAGATGATCGACAACTATTGCTGGCAATTTCAAGGGAACATTAGCTAGTTTTGGTGTCAGCCAGCTGCCCAAAGTATATTTTTTAAAATGACCAAAATATGAATCGGCATCCGCTTGCCCGCTAAACTCTTCCCACTCTGAGCAGCCAAAATCATGAAGCTCAGAGTCTTGGATCGTAAGGGTGGCTTCCAGTTCTGCTAACCCCAAATAATCCCACCTGTTCACAGGATCGTTCCCCGCAAACCCGTACAGATTCAGCCCACCCTGTTCATCAATCGGATCTTTGCTAAACCACCGCCCGAGGTCTGGTTCGTACGGCCTTAGCTCATACATCACGAGCCCAGTCTCGTCATCGAACTGCTTGGTGCTGAACCGGTGCGTGAACGTGTCGGCCATGTCGCCGGATTGCGCGGTGGTCTCGCCGAACGGCGAGTATTCGTACCGCGCGACGGACGCGCCGTTGGTGGCGACGTACTCGGTGATGTTGCCGTTCGCGTCATAGCAGGGGAAGTAGGGGGTGCCGTTGCGCAGGACCGCCAGCAGCCCGCCGACCCCGCCCGCGCCCTGCAAACTGCCGCTGAGGTCAAGCCCCCACGTGTAGTAGTTCGTGGCCACCGACGGCGTGCTGCCGCTGCCCACGGCCACGGTCTCCCTGACCACGTTCCAGCCGTCCCAGAGGTAATGCGCCGAGGACTGCGGGACGTAAGCCTCGACCTGCCCGTCCCAGACCGAAACCTCCTTGCGGACGCGGCGGGAGCGGTGGTCGTAGACGTTGGTCACGAGCAGGACGCCGTTGGAGCAGGCGCTGACCAATCGGTTCTCGGCATCCCAGGTGTAGGCCCACGGGCCGTTGGTCAGCATGTTGCCGTCGAGGTCGTAGGCAGGGTTAACCACGGAGGGCACCGAGGGCGCGGAGATTTGGGAATACTGGTTCAATCCGTTGGCCGTGTACTCTGTGGTCTCGGTGTTCTCTGTGGCTGACATTCGGTTCCCGATCGGATCGTACGCGTAGCCGTATGTGTCGTCGCCCATGACCGCCTCCGTTACCTCTGAACGCGGATTATACCCGAAGGCGTTGGTGACGGGCAAGCCCGTGGTCGTATCGACGCGCTGGGTGCGGCACCCGGCGGAAACGCCAGCGATCCAGCTTGCCGCAGGGATGAAAGGGGCTCGTGCACGCATGCGTCATCCCCCGCCAGCCGGATGAACTCCTTGAACAATACGAACCGGCTTTCAGATGGGTGGCGGGAGCGCAGTTGGTAGAACGACTTGCCGCTGATTCAGGGCATAAAAATGGTGGCAAGGGCCGGGATCGAACCGGCGACACGCGGATTTTCAGTCCGCTGCTCTACCAACTGAGCTACCTCGCCACACACACCTCTTTATTGAGGTAAAAGTCGCGTTACTATAGAAAATATGCTCTCCTATGTCAATGCAGCGCACGCATTTTTTTGCGGATCACATGCTTCCGAAAAATCAACTGGTCATCCCCCCCCTGTCCGATTATCATATCGCCTTTATTTGGAGTGGAGGTTGTCATGTGCCCATGTTCTGAAGATACTGATTTTATCTCGTTTGTTTGCCCTTCGTGTCATCAGGAAATCGAAGCGCCGCTCGATATGGCAGGGCGGGAAACCGAGTGCCCGACCTGCGTAACGGCGATAAAAGTGCCTGTTTCATCGCAACCCGGAACCATCTGGGCAAAAAACGAACCGGATGATAAAGGGCCGTCCAAAGCGCAACTCGATGCGATGAAAAGCCGCACGATCCGAATTGAACTGCCTGACAGCTGGTAAAGCCTTGAATCTGCGCGTCCCCCGTTCATGCCACCACGGATAGCAACACGCCATGCCTCGCATTCTTTTTATCGCCGCCGACCTGCCCCAACGGGGAGGCATTCGCACAAGGCTTTCCCATACTCTCGCGGCTCTTGCCTCACTCGGGTATGACGTTGATGTTCTTTCTTTGCCGACAGCATCGCCGCCGGATTTCGCCTCGGGCATAAAAGCATTCCCCGTCCGTCCGCCCCCGTTTTGTAAACACCTGCCTGACTACCCTTCCATGCGAAGGGCCATTTTCAATTTGCGGATGCTCTTTAAGGCGATCCTTTTGGCCAGCCGAAACGTTTATACGCTGATTCATGGCGTCAACGACTGCGGGGTGGTGGCTTCGCTTGCAGGCCGCGTCACGCAGACCCCTTTTGTTTTTGAGCGAGACTCAAATTTCTGCCGCGACGGGAGGTGGAGCGCACGTCGCCTGTGGTGCCGGTTATATGGCCTGCTCGAAAGAAACGCGCTCAAGAGGGCTGACGCCGTAATCGGGTCAGACACAGATACCATCTCGATTCTTGCGCGGTTTGGACGCCACAGCCGAGCCTGTATCATACCCGACATCCCCTCCTTTCTCCAAGAGCCCTCCGCGCCCGCCCTGAATCTTGCCCGCATCCGTTTTCGCTCCGGAGACACGTATCGATTGATCACATGCGTCGGATCTGGCAAACACATCAACAACGAGGACATGCTGTTCAATGCGATCCCGCACGTGCTTGCCGCCATCCCGCAGGCCCGTTTCGTCTTCGTAGGTGGAACGGAAAAAGATATCCACACGATGCGCAAAGCCCTCGATAAGGCGGGATTGGCCGATGCCGTGATTTTCCCCGGCTTTTTGCCATGCGCGGAGTTGGCCCCCCTCCTCGCCATTTCGGACGTGTTGGTCTCGCCTCGCCGTAAAGGAACGCGAGCTTCGAGCGAGGTGATCGACTATCTTCAGTCTGGAGTCCCGATTGTCGCAGCGGACACTCCCGCAAGCCGCGCACTGCTCTCACCGGACAACGCGCTGATCGTGAAGCCAACGCCCGAGGCGTTGGCAGAAGGAATCATACGGCTCTGCCGCTCATCCGCGCTGTGCGCGCGCCTCGCACAGAACGGGCGCGACACCTTGCGGCGCGAGAACCGCACGGAGCATGCATTCCGGCAGGCGCTCTATCGCTGCTATACCTACGTCGGCACGCGCCCGTAATTGCGCAGACGCGCTCAAACACTTGACAGTCTCGCGCGTCAATTTGTAACATGCCCCAATCCCAACACGAAAAGGAAAATCATGTTTGACGCATCAGACCTTCGCAAAGGCCTCAAAATCCAGATTGACGGACAGCCTTACCTGATCACGGATTTCGATTTCAGCAAACCCGGCAAAGGCCAAGCGATTTACAATTGCAAGCTCAAGAACATGCTGAATGGCTCGACGATGAGCCGCAGTTTCCGCTCAAATGACCGTTTCGAGAAACCCGAGCTGCTTCAGAAGCAAGTTCGTTTTTCATATGAAAGCGGTGGGCAATACATTTTCCAAAACGACGATTTCGAGGAACTCTCGATCAGCTCGGAAATTCTGGGGCGGAACAAGTTTTTCCTGATGGACGACATGCCTGTGGACGCGCTGTTTTTCAACAACGAGGTCATTGAGGTCGAACTTCCCAATCTCGTCGAGCGTAAAGTCATCGCCTGCGAAGTCGGAGCAAAGGGAAACACCGCCGCTGGCAAAGTGACGAAGCCTGCGACCGTCGAAGGCGGCTATGAGCTGGCGGTCCCCCTTTTCATCAACGAGGGCGACATTATCCGCATCGACACACGAACAGGCGAGTACAACGACCGCGCCCGCTCCGCGTGAGCGGCAGGTAACGCCGCGATGCGCCTCTGATGTGCCGTCGCATATGTCATGCGTGTTTCCCGTGAAACAATCGACCTTGCCGCTATCCGCACGGCGCTGAACGCGGGATGTCGCGTCGCTCTCTTCCTTCGCCATTCTGAACGCCCGCCGATCAGCCCCGACGACAAGGAGTTTGGAAGCCATCTGGGGCTTACGCCCCGCGGCGTTGAAATGGCCCGTGCGGCAGGCAAGAAACTAGCAGGCATCCACGATGTCCGCTTTTCGGCCAGCCCGATGGAGCGCTGCCGACTGACCGCGCGCCATTTCGCCGAGGGCATGGGGTTCCCTGCCCCACCCGTGCATGACGACGAGAAACTCGGCGTACGAGGCTTCTACTACGAAGACCCCTATGCCGTTCAGGACATCATGCGGCGGCAGGGATATATGGCCTATATGGAGGAGTATCTGCGTAACGGTATCGCGCCCCACTCCTGCCCCATCGGCCCAGCCACCGACCAGCTCGCCCATTGGCTTCAGGAGCGCACTGTCGCGCAGCTCGGTGTGTATGTGACCCACGACATTTTCGTCGCCGCATTTCTTACCGGCCTTAAAGCCCGCACATTTAGCGCCGACGATTGGGTCGGGTTCCTTCACGGCGCGGCATTGCTCCAATGTCCCGGCACGACGGATTGGCTCTGCCACCCGTGTGTCCCTTGCCTCGACAGCCACGCCTCGTCCGCCTTTGTCCATTAGCCACACGGTTAGGTTATCGACCTTTTTTTGTCATCCCGCGCTTCTGTCGTGACATCTGCCGCGAAATCGCCATAATACTGGCATTGAAAATACATTGGGAAGGATGTGTCCGGCTCTGCGATGACTGATTCATGGAACATGACGACATTGCTGACCATGCTAGCCTGGGCGGCCTGCGCAGGTGGCCTGACGTGGTATTGCCTGAACATCGCGAGGCAGATCACCTATGTCACGCTGGCCGACGGACGGCAACAGGAGCGCAAGCTGCCCCTGATTTTCCGGCTGATGCTTCCTTTCATACCCAATCTCGACGCCTTTGTGATGCGTCCTTCGTTTGCAAAAGCCAGAGACACCGCAGATCGCCAACTCGTCGCAGCGGGATATGATGGGTTGCTGAGCGGCAAGGAATTCATCGCCCTGAAATTTCTCATGCCCATCATCTGCGGGGCTTTCTGGCTGGCCACGCTGAAACTCACCGCAGCACTCGCTCCCGATTCGGAAGTCGCCAAAAACCGCGAAATCGCGCTACTTCTGGGTCTGGCGCTTTTCTACTGTTACCCGCTTGTCTGGCTCCGGCGTACCCTTCGCACACGGCACCAGTCGATCCAACGGGCACTTCCCTTCGTGCTCGACCTGCTGACCCTTTCGGTCGAGGCTGGCATGGATTTCATGAGCGCACTTCAGCGGAACTGCGAACGTCGTAAACTCGATCCGCTCAACGAGGAGCTGATCCGCATGATCCGCGAGATCCAGATCGGCATTCCCCGTCGTGTGGCGCTCCGGAACATGGCGCAACGCGTCGACCTTGCCGACCTGCGCTCCGTCTCGCATGCATTGATTCAGGCTGACGAACTCGGCGTTAGCATTGGCGCGATCCTGCGTATCCAGTCCGACCAAATGCGCTCACGTCGTTTCGACCGCGCCGAGAAACTGGCCAACGAAGCCCCGGTCAAAATGCTGGGACCTCTGATGCTGTTCATTTTCCCCGCAGTCTTCATCATTCTTCTCGGCCCCATTTTACGTCGAACACTTGAGCAAATGTTTTAGCCTATGAGTACTCCTTCCTACACACTCGTCATCGAGAACGGGCCGCTAAAGGGACAACAATTCCCCGTCACATCAGCGGGACTCCAGCTCGGCCGTTCAAGCCAGTGCGACATCGCTATCCACGACCCGCTTCTCTCCCGAAACCATTGCCGTTTTGAATTGCGTGACGATGCCCTGTGCGTGATCGATCTGGCCAGCGCCAACCAGACACTGGTCAACGACAAGCCTGTCGACGAAGGCAAGCTTTCGGCCGGCGACCGGATTACGGTCGGCGAAACCATCTTGCGGGTCGAACAGAGCACGCCCGTCGCAGTCAATCTGCCGACCGACGGGACGGCGCTTCCCGAAGTCGTGATCGACCTCGGCTTCGGCAAAGATAACGCGTCCCCCTCGGCTGCAAAGAAGTCTTTCCTGCGTCCCGTCATCTGGTCGCTTGCCGCCGTGCTGATCCTCATCGTCGGCACAACCCTGATTCTTGATCCTTCCAACCGACAACAGACCTCCCGTGTGCAAAAACCGCAAACGATTGAGCAGGAAAAAACACTGCTGCTGCAATACGAGAAGATCGAAGCCAGCATCGACAATATCTTCCGGTATGAGATGACCCTCTCGCCCGGCGGGACTCTCGCCGTGAAGATTGACGACCTCTCAGGCAAAAACCGTCACGTCCGCAAAGAAAAGCAGATCGACCCCGCCCTCGTCGCGGAACTCGCCCGCGAGATCGAGAACAGCGGCTTCTTCACTCTGGAGAAAGCCTATACTGGCTTCGCCGCGCGCCCCAACACCCTCAACGAGTGGACCCTGACGGTCGCCCTCGGCAGAAACGCCCACACCTCCCGCGTCACAAACCGGCAGGAGCCCGACGCTTTTCGGGCCCTGCGGGAAAAATTCGAAACCTTCAGCAAAAACGAACTCGGCATCTGGGCGATCCAGTTTTCCTCAGAAAAACTCACCGAACTCGCCCGCGATGCGCTCGCTGTCGCCCGAAAGAAATACGATGAACGGGACGTGAAATTCGGCAATCTTTTCGAATCCATCCGCAGCTATCAGGAGGCCGTCTTCTACCTCGACACGGTCAATCCAAAGCCGGATTTCTACACCGAAATCATCGACGGCTTCGAAGCTGCTGAAAATGAACTGGGCAAGCGGTATGAGGAACAGCGCTTCCGCGCCGACCGCGCCATCAACCTTTCCGATTGGCCTTTGGCAGCGCGCGAATTGCGGATTCTCTGCGAGCTGACCCCCGACCGGGCGGACACACGCAACAAAGAGGCGTCCCGCAAACTGATCGATGTCGAAAACCGTCTCGGCAAAAGCCGCCGCTAACGGCGCACTCCCCTTATCCGCACGAAGGCAGGCCGCAAATGAAAAAAAACAACCGTTTCGTGACTCTCATCCTGATGCTCGCGTGTCTCTCGCTTCACGCCGCAAAAGACAAGGGGCCCTCCACCCGGCTGGATGTCACCTCGCAACCGTCCGGCGCGACTGTCCGAGTTGATCACGTAGAACGTGGCGTCACGCCGCTTACACTCACCGACCTCCCAGTCGGCCCGCATCTCATCCATGTGACGAAACAGGGCCACAAGGACGCATTCGACACCACCGTTCTCGAAACGGGGGTCACCCGGACAGCCGCCTTCAAGCTTGAGCCATTGACCGGAATACTCCTCATCGTCACAGACCCGCCCAACTGCGAGGTTTCACTCCGCGGCGTCTCGCTCGGCTCGACACCCCTGCTCGTCACGACTCTCGAAAGTGGCACGCATCGGCTCACCGTAGCCTCGCCCGGATACCAGACAAAAGAGGTTGAAGTGACGCTCGACGGGCGCATCCCCATGAAGCAGGAGATCTCCCTCATGTCCGATTCAGGGACAATCACCCTTTCATCTGATCCTGCCGGGGCAGAGGTGTTCGTCAACGGCATCTCGCGCGGGCACACCCCCTGCCGCATTGACCGCATCCCCGGAGGCGCCGTCATGATCGAGCTTAAGGCCGACGGTTTCCAGCCCCACTCCCGCGAGGTCTCCCTCGCCGCCGGCGAGATCCACGACGTCAATGTCCAACTCAAACCCCTCCCCGGCACCCTGCGCATTGTCTCGATCCCCGAGGATGGCAGAGTCTACATTGACGACGAATTCAAGGGCGAGACGCCCTTCGACATGGCGAATGTCCCACCGGGTTCCTATCGTGTCCGCGTCGACAAGGCCGGGCACGAGCCCGTCGCCCGTACCGTGACCCTCGAAAAGGGGGCCTCCATCACCGAGGAGTTCCGGCTCACCAAAGTCACCGGACGCATCGAACTGGTCACCGCCCCCTCGGGAGCAACGATCCTCATCGACGGCAAGAAAGTCGGCATCACCATCACCCGCGGCAACGACTCCACCGCCGTCTCGGATCCCTACGCCCTCGAAGAGGTGCTGGAAGGCGAGCACGAGATCGAAATCTTCCGCAAGGGCTTCGCCAGCCAGAAACGCAAGGTCAACGTCACCCGCGGCGAGACCCTCACGCTCCAATTCAAGCTCATCCGGCAGTTCATCCCCAACTACGAGGTCACCACCACCCGCTCCTACTATAAGGGCGTCCTCGAGTTCATCAATGAAGAGGGCATCCGCCTCGAAACCGCGCCCGGCATCAGCCAGACCATCCCGATGAAGGATGTCAAAAAGCACGGCGCCTTGCAGGAGCAAGAATAGCTTTGCCCGTATTTCCCGTTGATGCCCTTCTGCCGCAGCTCGCCTCCTCACTGGCGCGGAACCGCACCGTCGTGCTCCAATCCCCGCCGGGCTCAGGCAAAACCACCCGCGTCGCCCCCTACCTGCTCAACGCGCCTTGGCTCGCAGGCAGGAAAATCCTCCTGCTGGAGCCCCGCCGCCTCGCCGCACGCGCCGCAGCCGCCTTTATGGCCCGCCAGCGCGGCGAACCCGTCGGCGAAACGGTCGGATACCACATCCGCCTCGACCGCGCCGTCGGCCCCCGCACGCGCATCGAAATCCTCACGGAGGGGTTGCTCACCCAACGCCTCCTAAACGACCCCGAACTCGCCGACACCGCCCTCATCAT
>Ga0208244_101541_pt1 | contig 11605 bp, 6 predicted proteins | sample SubbioCR12Aug_5A_FD_184828 | JGI IMG/M metagenome (GOLD analysis project Ga0208244, IMG submission 184828) | Serpentinite rock and fluid subsurface biosphere microbial communities from McLaughlin Reserve, California, USA - CR12Aug_5A (SPAdes) | ecosystem: Environmental > Terrestrial > Deep... | reverse complement strand
CCAGATCTTCAGGGCACTCCTGGAGTCCCAGGCATCGGAAGAGGCAGCCAGGATGACGGCAATGGGGAACGCTACAAAGAATGCCGATGACATGGTCGGCAATTTGACGCTCCAGTATAACAAGGCAAGACAGGCTTCCATCACGAAAGAGCTTATGGATATCGTCGGCGGCGTGGAAGCATTGAAATAGCGCGTAACGCGTGACGAGTAACGAGTAACGAGCAATAGTTTAACGGAGGTTTATATATGAATGAAGGAAAAGTTGTCCAGGTGATCGGCGCTGTCGTGGATGTTGAGTTTGAGGAGAAGATGCCCGGGATATTGAACGCCCTTATTATAGAAGAAAAGGCTCAGCCTGAGAAGGGAATCCCTGCGCTTAATCTCACGCTGGAGGTGGCATCCCATCTGGGAGAGAACAAGGTGCGGACTATAGCCATGACCACCACCGACGGCCTGGTGAGGGGAATGAAGGCGGTGGATACGGGACAGCCCATTTCGGTGCCTGTGGGAGAAGGGATCCTCGGCAGGATCATGAACGTGATAGGAGATCCGTATGACAAACTGGGTCCCATAGAGGCGAAGGAGAGGTGGCCGATACACAGAACTGCTCCTGAATTCGCGGAGCAGGTGCCGGTAACAGAGGTCTTTGAGACAGGAGTTAAAGTGTTTGACCTCCTCGTTCCCTTTGTTAAGGGCGGCAAGATGGGGATGTTCGGCGGCGCCGGTGTCGGCAAGACCGTCGTTATTATGGAAATGATCCACAACATCGCCCTGGTCCACGGAGGCGTTTCGGTTTTTGCAGGCGTCGGCGAAAGAACGAGGGAAGGCAATGACCTTTATCTCGAAATGAAGGAATCGGGTGTCTTGAACAAGACCGCGCTTATTTACGGCCAGATGAACGAGCCCCCCGGAGCAAGGGCAAGGGTGGCGCTCACCGCCCTCACTGCAGCGGAATACTTCAGGGATCAGGGGCAGGACGTTCTTATCTTCATAGACAACATTTTCAGATATACCCTTGCTGGTTCCGAGGTCTCGGCGCTCCTCGGCAGAATGCCTTCTGCCGTGGGATACCAGCCCACCCTTGGAACAGAGATGGGAATTCTTCAGGAGAGGATTACCACCACCAAGAAAGGCGCCATCACTTCCATGCAGGCGATCTACGTCCCTGCTGACGACCTCACCGACCCTGCTGTTGCCACTGCGTTCACCCATCTGGATGGAACCGTTGTTCTCTCAAGGCAGATCTCCGAGCTTGGAATCTATCCTGCTGTGGATCCCCTGGATTCCACTTCGAGGATTCTTGATCCCAAGGTCATCGGTGAAGAGCACTATGCTGTTGCGAGAAAGGTCCAGATCATACTCCAGAGGTATAAGGAACTCCAGGACATTATCGCGATCCTCGGCATGGAAGAACTCTCGGAGGATGACAAGCTTGCCGTTGCAAGGGCGAGGAAGATACAGAGATTCCTGAGCCAGCCCTTCCATGTTGCAGAGACATTCACCGGAACACCCGGGAAATACGTCAAGCTTGCCGATACCATAAAAGGATTCAACGCCGTTGCCGACGGTGAGTATGACGACATGCCTGAGCAGGCATTTTACATGGTCGGAACAATAGAAGAGGCAGAGGAAAAGGCGAGAAAACTGGGCTGGTCGAGATAAAGATAAATAAAATTGATGATTTTAGATTGCGAATTTATTGATTTTTGGTTTGAAATCATAAATCATAAATCATAAATCGGTTAATGGAGATATGGAAGATAAATTAAGGTTAGAAATTGTGACGCCCTACGGCCTCGTCTTCAGTGATGACGTGGATGAGTTCACTGCCACAGGAAGCGAGGGAGAGTTTGGCGTGTTGCCGGGGCATGCGCCGTTTCTTACCACTCTGAAGGTCGGGATGCTTACCTACAAGAAGGGCGCTGAGGCTGGCTTCTTCTTCGTGAGCGGCGGATATGCCGAGGTTGGTCCTGATAATAAGGCCACAATCCTTGCAGACAGCGCCGAAAGGGCTGAAGATATTGATATCGAGAGGGCCAAGGCAGCCATGAAGCGGGCTGAAGAAAGGCTTAAGCAGGCCGAGAAGATAGATTTTGGCAGGGCAACGGCAGCCATCGAAAGGGCGACCATAAGAGTACAGGTAGCACAGAAGAAGGGCTCAAAATAAATAGGGTCTGACGTTTACTGACGTAAACTCTCTCGTAATCTCATCTTGAAGTTTCCTTGATAACTGAGGCTCTTGCAAAAGTCTCACCACAGAGTTCACAGAGATAAGAATGAGAACACTGAGAAAATAAGTTATTATTTAAATTCAACATATTACTCTGTGCGCTCATTTTTAAAATCTCCGTGTTCTCTGTGGTTTAAGTAGGTTTGCAAAAGGCTCTTTAGTTTCATGTTGTCATTGCCTGCCGGGTAATGGACATAACCCTGAAGGGTATAGTTGCTGAAAAAGACTTAATTTTGACAAAGAGGATAAGAAATGAATGATGAGAATTTCGAAAATAATTCCCCTGATACCGAAAAGGCAGAGGTGAAGGGAGAGCAGGAAGAAAACTTCGCTGCAATGCTCGACAAGAGCAGTATGGGGGAAAGACTTTATCCCGGACAGAAGGTCAGGGCAAAGGTCGTAAGTGTATCGGGGGACCTTGTGTACATCGATCTCGGGGGAAAAAGCGAAGGGGCTGTGGACCTGGCCGAATTCACCGATAAGGAGGGAGTAACCAGTGTCCGTGAAGGCGATGAGATAGATGCCTTTTTTGTGACGGTCGAGGACGGTTTGATGAAACTGACAACCCTTATAGGCGGATATTCAGCCTTAACATTGAACTCCATCCGGGACGCATACGAGGCAGGGATACCGGTGAACGGCGAGGTCAAAAGCGAGATCAAGGGAGGCTTTGAGGTGTCGGTTGGAGGGGTGAGATGTTTCTGTCCCTTTTCCCAGATCGACCTGAAGGGCGGGCGCGAAGACAGCGCCTATCCCGGCCGGACATTCCCCTTCAAGATATTGGAATACGGGGAAGAGGGCAAAAAAATAGTTCTCTCCAGAAGGGCGCTCCTCGAAGAGGAGAGACAGGCAAAGATCGAGAAACTCAAGGAGAGACTTGCAGTGGGCATGGAAGTCACCGCCGGAGTGAAATCAATACAGAATTTCGGAGCCTTTGTGGACCTGGGAGGCATTGACGGTCTGATCCCCGCAAGCGAGATATCATGGGACAGGAGTGTAAAACCGGGTGACGTACTCTCCCTCGGGCAGAACATAACTGCAAAGATCATCTCTTTAGACTGGGAGAGCAACCGTCTCTCACTGAGCATGAAGGCGATGCAGCCGGACCCATGGGCCTCAGTTGCCGAAAAATACCCTGCAGGCAGCAGAGTAAGCGGCTGCATCGTACGGCTCTCGCACTTCGGCGCCTTTGTGAGGCTTGAACCGGGGGTCGAGGGTCTGATCCACATCTCCAATCTCGGCGCCGGCAGGCGGATAAACCATCCAAGGGAAGTTGTCGATTCAGGGCAATGGGTAGAGGTCTATGTTCTCTCAGTGGACCGGCAGAACAGGAAGATCTCACTCTCCATGCAACCGAAGGTCGAGCCTGCAAAGATTGTCCTTCCCGCTGTGGGAGAAATCCTCGACGGTACCGTTGAAAAGGTAATGCCCTATGGGATCTTTATGAAGATGAATAACGGCGTTAAGGGACTAATCCCCAACGAGGAGATGGGAACACCATCAGGCACAGACCACAGGCGCATGTTTCCTCCCGGCACAGAGCTGCAAGTTGCCGTGAGTGATGTGGATACTGCAAACAATAAAGTCCGCCTCAGCCGCAAGGTTATAATTGAAAAGGCGGCGCAGGACGAGTTCAACCAATACAAGGAATCCGTAAGAAACTCCGCTGCACCATCAGGGAGCCTCGGGAGTCTTGGAGACATGCTCAAGGCCAAGCTGGAAGAGAAGAAAAACCAGGGCTAACCCATCTTCCGTATCAGTCTCTTTTGAAAATGTTCCCGGCTGTTTAGACAAATGCGGGGTCAGGGGAAAAAGCCGATGGAGGTTGCAACGTTATAACCGGACATTTCTACTTTGCCGAAAACCGGACATTTCCATTTTGCCTTGACAGCCTAAAAAAAAGACTTGACAATCACCTTAAATAGGCGTATAAGATAGGTAAGAGCCGGCTTACCAAGAGTGGTGGTCTTGCTCCTCTCAGAACTCAGCACAACGGTTGTAAAGTCGTAGGACGTAAGTGCGGACGTAAAAGTCTCAGGCTGTATGTCTCATGATGTGCAAACCGCTGAGATACGAGGGGAAGCAAGCACCACTTTTTTATTTCACTCTGCTTTTGAAATAGTACGCGGCCTTTCCTCCCGGGTCTGTGCGGAGTCCTTCCTGGAGGTCGCAACAGTTTCGTTTTCTGATAACTGCGGTGTACCCATCCGAGTCCGCAAAATCGAGAAAAACTGCGGTAGCGGATAGCACCTTCAAAGACGCAGAACCAAACAATGGTGAAAAAGGGGTATGCACTTGATGGCACCTGGTAGCACATGTAGTATATCTGGTACATAGAAGAGTACCCGCGAACACTGCGGGAAGGGGTTGGTGTTGTCATGTGCATACCCCATTGGTGAAAATGCGTTCCGTAGGGATTCCAACTATTCCCGCAGCGCCTCATGATTTTAGTAATTATCGAATTTCCTTGACTAACTGTTCGACGACATGCTATTCTAACCATAGAATTTTAGAAGTTTTTGCCGTTTATGAGGCCACAGAGACTTTTGACTTTGTGGCCTTTTTTTGTTGGGGCCTTCTGAGATTTGAGTCTAAAGAAAAGGAGGTAGAAGAAATGGAACAGGGAACTGTGAAATGGTTTAACGACAGCAAAGGTTTTGGATTCATCACCAATGAAGACGGAAGTGAAGCTTTTGTACACCATACGTCCATCCAGGGCAATGGCTTTAAGAGTCTTGCCGAGGGTGACAAGGTCAGCTTTGATACTGAAAAGGGTCCGAAAGGTCCCAAGGCGATCAATGTCGTCAGGCTGTAATTAACCGGAAAAGGCCCCCTTCTCATGGAGGGGGCCTTTTTTACTTAGGATTTCACTTAGCACGAAAGGAGTTACTGCAATGACCAAAGGAAAAGTAAAATGGTTCATTTGAAAGGTGAAAGATGACCTATCGTGAAAAGTGTGATGCGAGAATGGAGAGGACGCAGCAGAGGCTTGACGCAGGCCTTATTTCCAAGCGCTTCCCTGAAGTTTCAAGCATAGTCGTTGACATGAAACACCACAGGAAAGGAATAATAGCGATTCTCTTATTGAGGACTCTCACTTTTTCGTCAGGCAGTTATGCGTATTTTCACGTTGAATGTCTGAATAGAGATTGCAAGGATTGTGCAGAGGGGTTTGATTTGGAGCAAGTCGTTGCTGCGATGGTCAGAAGCCATGCATTCTCGAGAGAGGGGGAGTTGGATTGTGGGGGAAATGGTCTCACCTCCGGTCATGTGAACATTCACTATACGGTTACAATACAATACAATGAAAATTAAGAAAACTTACAAAGTATCAGGCGATGGCAGAATTACGATTTATCCGTCGTTATATGAGAAAAAAGAGAAAAGTTCTATGAAACGTTTTCTTAACAAGGTCATACAGTTCATCCTTCGGTAGCCAGGCTACCTTCCCAAAAGCCCTGCCGCTTCTCCCCCCTCTTTGCAGAGGGCTTGGCCTTGTCGGGAGAAAGTCTGTTCTCTCATTTCTTTATTACGGGCTTTCAGCAAATAAGTCCTGATATCCTTTTTGTTTTTACAGAAGAAGGAGACGAAAATTGAAGGTGAACAACAAGAGCAGTCTCAGAACCCTGTCCCTTTTGCGGGCGAGGCTCCGTGGAAACAGCCAGAGACAAAAGTGCGCTGACAACGAGCCGCCGCTGCGATCAGAACTGTTCAGCAGCGAGCAGATGGAGCAGCATGGCAAGACCCTGGCGGGCCTGCACAAGCTGGGTCCGGGACGTGCACGGGACCGGCTTCTGACGCGGCTGGCTGATAATGAAGGCGTGCTGCTTGGAGTCCGCAACCTGCTGACGGAGGCTGTTAAGGCAAACCGCCGTATTACGCCGGCCGGGGAATGGCTGCTCGATAACTTCTACCTTATTGAAGAGCAGATTCGCACGGCCAGGAGACACTTGCCAAAGGGGTACAGCCGGGAACTGCCTCGACTGCTGAATGGTCTATCGGCTGGTCTTCCGCGCGTGTATGACATTGCGCTGGAGACGATCTCACATGGTGATGGGCGGGTAGATCCGGAGAGCCTCAGCAGTTTCGTGGCAGCCTACCAGACAGTCACCGACCTGAAGCTGGGCGAATTATGGGCAATTCCCATCATGTTGCGCCTGGCGCTGATCGAGAATCTCCGACGCGTTGCAGTCCGGATCGCCACTGACAGGACCGACCGAAACCTCGCCGATTATTGGGCGGACCAGATGACGGAGATCGCGGAGAAAGACCCGAAGAGCCTTATTTTAGTGATCGCTGACATGGCGCGTTCGGACCCGCCCATGGTAAGTTCGTTTGTCGCGGAATTTGCGCGCCGACTGCAGGGGCAGGGTCCCGCTTTGGCAATGCCGCTCACCTGGATTGAGCAGCGACTGTCCGAGTCTGGCCTGACAATCAAACAATTGGTGCAGTCGGAGAACCAACAACAGGCCGCTGATCAGGTCTCGATGAGCAACAGCATCGGCAGCCTCCGTTTCCTGGACGCGATGGACTGGCGTGCGTTCGTGGAGACGATGAGTGACGTCGAGCGGACCCTGCGCGAGGACTTGGGCGGAGTTTACGGCAAGATGGATTTTGCAACCCGTGACCACTACCGCCACGTCGTGGAAAAGATAGCGAAGAGCAGCCGGCTGTCTGAGAGCGAGGTGGCGCGCGAGGCGATTCAGCTTGCCCACGAGAGCGCGGCCCATAACGACGGCAATCAAGGTTGCGGCGATCGCTCGGCACATGTCGGCTTTTACCTGATAGACAAGGGACTGGCGCAACTTGAGCAGCTGGCAGAAGTGCGCTTATCTGTCACTGAGGCCCTTCGGAAAGTGAGTTCCCGGTTTCCTTTGCTCTTCTATCTGGGCACGATCACGCTCATGACAGCTATTTTCACCGGGGGGTTACTCACGATGGCGCATGGTGCCGGCTTACCCCATTGGCTGCTCGTGACAACCGGTATCCTCTCAGTGCTGTGTGCAAGTCAGCTCGCGGTTGCAGTGGTGAACTGGCTTGCTACATTGCTGGTAATTCCGCAGCCGCTGCCGCGAATGGACTTTTCCAAAGGTATCCCGCCGGAATTACGCACTCTGGTCGTGGTCCCGACACTGCTCACCAGCACCCGGAATATAGAGGATCTGATCGAGGCGCTGGAAGTCAGGTTCCTGGCAAATAGTGACGAAAACCTGCACTTCGGCCTGCTGACCGATTTTCAGGATGCGGCAGAGGAAACACTGCCGGAGGACGAACCGCTATTACTGCTGGCCCGACAGAGAATCGAAGAACTGAATGAAAAGTACAGGAATGCAAAAGGCGATTCGTTCTTCCTTTTTCACCGCCCGCGGCGGTGGAATGCCCGGGAGCGGGTTTGGATGGGTTACGAGCGCAAGCGGGGGAAGCTGGCGGAATTGAATTCCTTATTGCACGGAGTGGCGGATACTAATGAGGGAGATAACGCCCCCGCCTTCGGCACCCCCCTGCCTACCGGACAGGCAGGCTCTTATCTTAAGAGGGGGAAGGGGGAGTTAATTTCCCCTCCCTTCTCGCTTATCGTCGGTAATACGGAAATCCTATCCAACGTAAAGTACGTGATCACCCTTGACACGGATACTCAGCTGCCGCGCGATTCGGCGCGGCAGTTTGTGGGAGCCATGGCGCACCCGCTGAACCGTGCGCACTACGACGAAGGCAAACAGCGCGTTGTTGCCGGGTACGGCATCCTTCAGCCGCGTGTAGCGGTGAGTCTGCCGGGCACAAACCGATCGCGGTATGCTCGCATGTGCGGGAGTGAGCCTGGAATCGATCCGTATACGCGCGCTATCTCGGATGTCTACCATGACCTCTTCGGTGAAGGCTCGTTTATAGGCAAGGGCATCTATGAGGTTGATGCATTCGAGCTGGCGCTGGGCGGACGCTTCCCCGAGAACCGAATCCTCAGCCACGATCTTATCGAAGGGTGCTACGCGCGGGCGGGACTGTTGAGCGATGTAATGGTGTACGAGGAATATCCATCCCGCTACAGCGCGGACGTGAGCCGCCGGCACCGCTGGATTCGTGGAGACTGGCAGCTTTTGCGATGGCTGCTGCCGTATATCCCTGGTCCTGGCCCCGATGCGCGCCTTCAGAAGAATCCGCTCTCGGGGCTGTCCCGATGGAAGATCTTCGACAACCTTCGGCGCAGTCTCGCGCCTTCGGCATTAACACTCCTGTTACTGCTGGGCTGGACGGTCTTGTCATCGGCTTGGTTCTGGACCCTGTCGGTGATCGGCATCATCCTGATTCCTTCTTTGATTGCCTCTGTCCTGGATGTGCTTCAGAAGCCGGGCGAAGTGCTTCTGAGGCAGCACCTTGCTGCCTCAGTGCGCTCTACGCGCAGGCGTTTCGCTCAAGCTGCATTTTCGCTCGTCTGCCTGCCTTACGAGGCGTTTTACAGTCTTGATGCGATTGTGCGCACCACGTGGCGGATGCTGGTCACGCATCAGCGACTTCTCGAATGGAGTCCGTCGGGCGACCCGGATCGCACGGGCCGCGCGGACTTCGTCAGCTCATGTCGGACCATGTGGATCGCCCCGGTCATTGCCACCGCCACGGTGATCTACCTGGCGCTTTCGGGGCCGGCGGCTTTAGCTGAGGCCGGGCCCATACTGGGCCTCTGGTTTTTCTCCCCTGCTATCACGTGGTGGATCAGCCGACCGCTCGCTCGCCGTGGAGCAAGGCTGACTGCTGACCAGACGCTTTTTCTCCGGAAGCTTTCCCGAAAGACCTGGGTTTTTTTCGAGACCTTCGTCGACCCGGAAGATAATTGGCTGCCGCCGGATAACTATCAGGAGTATCCGGTTGCCGTGGTCGCACATCGCACCTCGCCGACCAACATGGGCCTTGCGCTGCTCGCGAATTTATCCGCGCACGACTTCGGCTATATTTCAACGGGACAGCTCATCAAGCGCACGGCGAATGCATTCCACACAATGAAAAAATTGGAACGATACCGGGGCCACTTCTACAACTGGTACAACACGCAATCGCTGAAACCACTGTTGCCCCTCTACATTTCGGCAGTGGACAGCGGGAACCTTGCAGGCCATCTGCTGACATTGCGGCCGGGTCTGCTCGCACTTCCCGATCAAAAGATTATGGGAGCGAGATTGTTTGACGGCCTCAGCGATACACTCATGATTCTCGTTGGGATTCTCGCGGACGCTGGAACCGGAGACGATTCGGAGGGCGCCGCTCCGGTGGGGCTTGCTCAACTGCAGAAGCATCTGGAGTCCGCGCTCAAGTCCCCGCCAACTACTCTCGTGGCTGCCCGGCTGTGCCTTGATGATCTGGCGCTATCCGCTGCAGAAGTGGTCGCCGGCATTGATGCCGACCATGAGAACCCGGCCGGGTGGTGGGCGCGTGCCTTTGCCCGGCAATGCCGGGATGCCCTCGATGAGCTGACCCTTCTTAACCCGCCGACAGCTCTCGGTATTGACGAGATACCGACGCTGCGCGAACTGGCAGGACTTGGCAACCAACGCGCCATTGAGAGAATCGCGGCTATCGAACGGCTTGCATTGCAATCCGGCGAACTCGCCCGTATGGAATATGATTTCCTGTTCGACAAGGAGCGCCATCTATTGACCATCGGGTACAACGTGGGTGAACGCCGGCTGGACGCGAGTTATTACGATTTACTTGCTTCGGAAGCGAGACTGTACAGTTTCGTGGCGATTGCGCAGGGACAACTGCCGCAGGAGAGCTGGTTCACCCTGGGGCGCCTGCTCACGACTACGAGTGGAGAGCCGATTCTCCTTTCGTGGGGCGGATCGATGTTCGAGTACCTGATGCCGCTTCTGGTGATGCCGACGTATGAAAACACGCTGCTCGACCAGACCTATAAGGCGGCTGTGGCCAGGCAGATCGAATATGGAAAGAAGCGCGGAGTACCGTGGGGCATTTCAGAATCCGGCTATAACACGATCGACGTCCGTCTTAACTACCAGTACCGCGCGTTCGGCGTGCCAGGCCTGGGGCTCCAACGCGGGCTCGCCGGGGATCTGGTAATTGCGCCCTATGCCTCGGCGCTTGCGCTGATGGTGGCGCCCGAGGAGGCGTGTCTGAATCTGCAGCGACTCTCCGCTGAAGGATTTGAAGGAAAATACGGCTTCTATGAAGCTATCGACTACACACCTTCACGTCTGCCGCGCGGACAGTCGAGCGCCGTGGTCCGGTCCTTCATGGCACATCACCAGGGTATGAGCTTGCTCTCTTTGGCCTATCTGCTCCTGGACCGTCCAATGCAGAAGCGATTCGAGGCGGAGCCGTTGTTCCAGGCGACCACGCTGTTGCTCCAGGAGCGGGTTCCAAAGGCCACGGCGTTCTATTCGCACACCGCCGAGCTCTCCGGCTTACGTACGACTCCCGGTGGTACGGGAACGCCGGTGCGCGTTTTCAGCAGTCCCGACACTCCGATTCCGGAGGTACAGTTACTGTCGAACGGCAGATACCATGTGATGATCACAAACGCGGGGGGCGGTTACAGCCGCTGGAAGGACATCGCAGTGACACGCTGGCGCGAAGACAGCACCTGCGACAACTGGGGCACGTTCTGTTACCTGCGCGATGTGACAAGCGGAGAGTTCTGGTCAACCGCATATCAGCCGACGCTCAAACGCCCGGCCAATCAATCGAATAACTATGAAGCGATTTTTTCGGACGCGAAGGCGGAGTTTCGCTGCCGGGACCACGACTTTGACACACATACGGAAATCGCTGTTTCGCCCGAAGATGATATCGAACTGCGCCGAATCACCATCACCAATCACGCCCGTACGCGCAGAGAGATCGATGCCACGAGTTACGCGGAAGTCGTCCTCGCATCGCCTGCCGCGGACACACTGCATCCGGCGTTCAGCAATCTCTTTGTTCAGACCGAGATCATTCACCATAGGCGGGCGATCCTCTGCACCCGCCGTCCCCGCTCCCTGGACGAGCAGCCACCGTGGATGTTCCATCTCATGGCCGTGCACGGGACAGATGTCGGAGAGGCTTCCTATGAGACTGATCGCATGCAGTTCATCGGCCGCGGAAACACGGTCGCCGATCCCCAAGCGATGAGCGGGGTAGCTGGTTTTTTTACGGGGGCGCTCTCGGGCAGCGAGGGCTCCGTGCTCGATCCGATTGTTGCCATCCGGTATCGGATAACCCTCGAGCCGGAAGAATCGGCAACGATCAATATTGTCTCCGGCATCGGCGAAACCCGCGACGTGTGCCTGGGCCTTGTGGAGAAATACCAGGACCGGCGTCTCGCGGATCGTGTCTTTGAACTGGCGTGGACACATAGCCAGGTGCTCCTGCGGCAGATCAATG
>Ga0208244_101540_pt1 | contig 11621 bp, 7 predicted proteins | sample SubbioCR12Aug_5A_FD_184828 | JGI IMG/M metagenome (GOLD analysis project Ga0208244, IMG submission 184828) | Serpentinite rock and fluid subsurface biosphere microbial communities from McLaughlin Reserve, California, USA - CR12Aug_5A (SPAdes) | ecosystem: Environmental > Terrestrial > Deep... | reverse complement strand
GGAAGACATCATCGCCGCGCTGGAGCAGGCCAACCTGCGCGGCCTCGGCGGCGCGGGCTTTCCGGCCGGCCGCAAGTGGCGCGTCGTGCGCGACATGCCGGCGCCGCGCCTGATGGCGGTGAACATCGACGAGGGCGAACCCGGCACCTTCAAGGACCGTTTCTATCTCGAGCGCGAGCCGCACCGCTTCCTCGAAGGCATGCTCATCGCCGCCTGGGCGGTGGGCATCGAGCGCATCTACGTCTACCTGCGCGACGAGTACGCCGGGCTGCGCGTGTTGCTGACGGAAGAACTGGACGCGCTGCGCGGCGCCTTCCCGGATGCGCCGGAGATCGAGCTGCGGCGCGGCGCCGGCGCCTACGTCTGCGGCGAGGAATCGGCCATGATCGAATCCATCGAGGGCAGGCGCGGCCAGCCGCGCCTGCGTCCGCCCTTCGTGGCGGAAGTCGGCCTCTTCGGCCGGCCGACGCTCGAACACAATATGGAGACGCTGTACTGGGTACGCGAGATCGTCGAGCGCGGCGCAGACTGGTTTGCGTCGCAAGGCCGCCACGGCCGCAAGGGCCTGCGCTCCTTTTCGGTGAGCGGGCGGGTGGTGAAGCCCGGCGTGCACCTGGCGCCGGCGGGCATCACCCTGCGCGAACTGGTCAATGAATTCTGCGAGGGCATGCTGTCCGGCCACGAACTCTACGGCTACCTGCCGGGCGGCGCCTCGGGCGGCATCCTGCCGGCCTCGCTGGCCGACGTGCCGCTGGATTTCGACACGCTGCAAGCGCACGGCTGCTTCATCGGTTCGGCGGCGATCATCGTGCTGTCGCAACACGACAGCGCGCGCGCCGTGGCGCTGAACGCCATGCAGTTCTTCGCCCACGAGTCCTGCGGCAAGTGCACGCCCTGCCGTGTCGGCACGGCGAAGGCATCCGAACTGATGGCGCGCGATGAATGGGACACCGGTCTCCTCACGGAGTTGGCGCAGGCCATGCAGGACGCCTCGATCTGCGGCCTTGGCCAGGCGGCGCCGAATCCGCTGCTGTCGGTGCAGCGGTATTTTGGACATGAACTGCAAAGCACTTTCGACACAGAGGACACAGAGACACAGAGTGCGCAGAGGAAAACTTGAAAATGGAAATCTTGTGCCTTTCTCTGTGTTCTCTGTGTCTCTGTGTCCTCTGTGTTGAGAGCGGTCAGGGGCGGTTGCAATGAGTGACACGGTCCATTTCACCCTCGATGGCCGCCAGATCGAGGCGCGCGAGGGCGAGAGCATCCTGCAGGCGGCGCAGCGCCACGGCGTCGGCATCCCGCATCTCTGCTGCAAGGACGGTCTGCGCGCGGATGACCAAAGGAAATCCCCGTGGGACGGCAACTGCCGCGCCTGCGTGGTGGAGATCGGCGGCGAGCGCACGCTGGCGCCGTCCTGCTGCCGCGCACCGAAAGACGGCATGCAGGTGCAGGCGCAGAGCGCGCGCGCCGTGGCGGCGCAGAAGATGGTGCTGGAGCTGCTCGCTTCCGACATGCCGGAGGAGGCGGTACGCGGGGACTCCGAGCTGGACGCCTGGATGCAGGAAATGGGCGTTGGCGCGCCGCGCTTCCCGCGCCGCGCGCAGCCGACGGCGGATGCCTCGCATCCGGCCATCGCCGTGCGGCTCGACGCCTGCATCCAGTGCACGCGCTGCCTGCGCGCCTGCCGCGAGGTGCAGGTGAACGATGTCATCGGCTACGCGCGGCGCGGCGCGCATGCGGAGATCGTCTTCGACTTCGGCGACCCGATGGGCGTGAGTTCCTGCGTCGGCTGCGGCGAGTGCGTCGCCGCCTGTCCGACAGGTGCGCTGCTGCCGGCATTACCCCCTTTGGAAAAGGGGGTGGCGACGCAGTCGCCGGGGGATTTTGCGGCTGAGAAATCCCCCCCGGCCCCCCTTTTTCAAAGGGGGGAGGAAGACCGGGGGGAGGAAACCCGCGTCGACTCCCTCTGCCCCTACTGCGGCGTCGGCTGCCAGGTGACTTATCGCGTGCGCGGTGACTCAATCGTTGGCGTCGACGGCCGCGACGGCCCGGCCAACCATGGGCGGCTGTGCGTCAAGGGCCGCTTCGGCTACGACTACGCGCGCCATCCGCAGCGGCTGACGCAGCCGCTGATCCGCAAGCCCGGCACGAAGAAGTCGGTCGACAACACGCGGGCGGATTTCCGCGAGGCGAGCTGGGAAGAAGCGCTCGACTTCGCCGCCGACGCCCTGAAGCGCATCCTGCAGCGCGACGGCAAGCAGGCCCTGGCCGGCTTCGGCTCGGCCAAGGGCTCCAACGAGGAGGCCTACCTGTTCCAGAAGCTGGTGCGCACGGGCTTCGGCAGCAACAACGTCGACCACTGCACGCGGCTGTGCCACGCCTCGTCGGTGGCGGCGTTGCTCGAAGGCATCGGCTCGGGCGCGGTGTCGAATCCCGTCGCCGATGTGCAATACGCCGACGTCATCGTCGTCATCGGCGCCAACCCGACGGTGAACCACCCGGTGGCAGCGACGTGGATGAAGAACGCCGTAAAGCGGGGCGCCACGCTGATTGTCATGGATCCGCGGCAGACCGAACTGGCGCGCCATGCCGCCTACTCGCTGCAGTTCAAGCCCGACAGCGACGTCGCGTTGCTCAACGCCATCGCCCAAGTCATCATCACCGAAGGCCTGGCCAACGAGGCCTTCATTGCCGAGCGGACGGAAGGTTTTGCAGGTTTCCGCGAGAATGCGCTGCGCGTCACGCCGGAGGCGGCCGCGGCGATCTGCGGCATCGACGCCGGGACGATCCGCGCCGTGGCGCGCGCTTACGCGACGTCGCGCGCGGCGATGATCTTCTGGGGCATGGGCGTCTCGCAGCACACCCACGGCACCGACAACGCGCGCTGCCTCATCGCCCTGGCGCTGATGACCGGCCAAATCGGCCGGCCCGGCACCGGCCTGCATCCGCTGCGCGGGCAGAACAACGTGCAGGGCGCGTCGGACGCCGGCCTCATCCCGATGATGCTGCCCGACTACGGTCGCGTCGCCGACGAGGCGGTGCGCGCGCGCTTCGAGAAACTGTGGGGCGCGACGCTCGACCCGAAGCCGGGGCTCACCGTGGTGGAGATCCTCGACGCGGCGAATCGCGGCGAGATCAAGGGGATGTATGTCATGGGCGAGAACCCGGCCATGTCGGACCCGGACCTCGCCCACGCGCGAGCGGGGCTGGCCAGCCTCGAACATCTCGTCGTGCAGGACATCTTCCTCACCGAGACGGCGGCGCTGGCCGATGTGGTGCTGCCGGCCTCGAGCTTCGCCGAGAAGACCGGCAGCTTCACCAACACCGACCGCACGGTGCAGATCGGCCGCGCCGCCATCGATCCGCCGGGCGAGGCGCGGCAGGATTTGTGGATACTGCAGGAACTGGCGCGCCGCCTCGGGCTCGGCTGGAACTACGCCGGGCCGCAGGAAGTGTTCGAGGAGATGCGCGGCGCCATGCCGTCGATCGCCGGCATCTCGTGGGAACGCCTCGCGCGCGAGGATGCGGTGACCTATCCCTGCCTGGATGCAGCGGATGCGGGTCAGCCGGTGATCTTCACGGAGCGCTTCCCGACGGCCAGCGGGCGCGGCAGGTTCGTGCCGGCGCAGTTCCGGCCGGCGGCTGAAGTACCGGACGCGGATTTTCCCTTCGTGCTCATCACCGGGCGCGTGCTGGAGCACTGGCACACCGGCGCCATGACGCGGCGCTCGGCGGTGCTGGATGCGCTGGAGCCGGAAGCGCACGTGGACATGCACCCGCAGGACCTGGCGGAGTTGAATTGCGTGACGGGCGATTTCGTCGTGCTGGAAACGCGGCGCGGCAAGGTGTCGGCCAGGGCGCGCGGCGACGCCGGACTGGCGCGCGGCACGCTGTTCATGCCCTTCTGCTATGTCGAGGCGGCGGCGAACCTGCTGACGAACCCGGCGCTCGATCCCTTCGGCAAGATTCCCGAGTTCAAGTACTGCGCGGCCAGAATTACCTGCAGCGGGCGTTGACCACCTTCGCGCTGCAGTTGATCTCGCGCTCCGTTGCGGACGCGGCCTGGTGCTTCGGGCGGCGCGGCACCGCCTGCGGCCAGTCGGCCGGGCGCAGCGCCTGCATGATGATCTCGCCCGATTCCTCGCGCAGCGGCTGGAAGCCGAGATGGGCGGCCAGGCCCAGCATGGGGCGGTTGTCGCGCAGGCTGGAGAGCTGGATGCGCTTCAGGCCGCGCGTCCACGCATCGTCGAGCAGGCGGCTGAGCAACTGGCGGCCGATGCCCTTGTGGTGCAGGTGGTTGGAGACGGCGATGCCAAGTTCCCCGCAGGAAAGTGAGCCGGGGCGGTTCTCCGCGCAGTTTTCGCTGCCCGGGATGGCCGAGAGCTCGGCCACGCCGACGAGGCGCTCGCCAAAGAATGCGCCGTAGGCGACGCAGCCGTTGTCGAAGCGCATCTGCGTCACGTAGACGTTGACGGTCATCGGCGTCATGGTGCGGAAGAAGCGCCAGTAGAGCGACACATCGTCCATCTCGGCGAGGAAGAAGTGCTCGATGGCCGGCTGGTCCCCTGCATTGAGGGGGCGGGTGGCCAACGGGGTAGTGTCGGTTGGGGTATGGCTCACGTAAATATGGACCCAGGCCGGATGTCGAGGTTCATTATTTGAACAGACCCTTCACTTTGTCGGTGACGCTTTTCGTGATGTCGGCGGCGCCCCTCAGCGTATCGGTGATGGCGCGCGTCATCCGTGTCATCAGCGCATCCGTGACGATTTTTGCCAGTTCACCGGAGGTGACGCCGCCCTTGTTCTTGCCGACGTCGCGCAGTTCGATGTCGGGCAGGGAGATCTCGAAGCCCTTGCCCTCGAGCAGGATGGGCGAGTAGTTCACCTTGATGTCGCGGATGGAGAGGTGGTCGACGATCATTTTCTTTCCGGGCGATTCTTTTTCCTTGCGGTTCTTGCCGAGCGACTGGTCGACGTTGCGCTGGATGACGTCGAAGTTGCTCTTGTCGCCGCTGCCGGCCTCGTAGGAGATGCGCGGCGAGGCGACGGCGATCCTGCGGATCAGCACCACGTCGCTTGCAAGGCTGGCAGGATCGACGGCGAGTTCGACAGCGCCGACGGAAACGGCATGGGGCGTGCGAAAGCCCTTCGGGTTGCCGACGCGCAGGCCTTCGATTGCGCCCTTGCCGTCGGTAGGCGAAATTTTCACATTGCCGACGCTGACGGCGACCTGGGTGATCTCCGAGCCGTACTTCTCGATGGCGGCCTGGACAAGGCCGTCGAGCGACGAAGCCACCCAGACACCCACGCCTGCCACGACTACAGCCAGGATTGCCACTCCGATTAGCAGGGTCTTCTTCATGCGAGTCTCCATTTCCCCGATTTCCGATTGAACTTTAATGCTTCTTGACTATGATTGGAAGGTACCGGCCGCGGCCGGGAACCCACGGAGACGACAAAATGAAAACCAAAACGATTGTGCTGTTGAGCGGCCTGGCGCTGGTGAGTGCGCAGGCCCTAGCCTTCCACTGCCCGGCGGACATGAAGAAGATCGACGAGGCCATGGCCAAGAACCCGCAACTGTCCTCCGACCAGATGTCGGAAGTGAAGATGTTGCGCGCCAAGGGCGAGGAACTGCACAAGGCCGGCAAGCACCAGGAGTCGGTGGATACCCTGGGCAAGGCGATGAAGCTGCTGAAGATCTAGCAAGAAACCGCCATTCCCGCGTGAGCGGGAATGAGTGTGTTCTAACCTGAAGTTCGGTACTTCAGTCTAACGACCCCGCGAACCGGAGTGGTGCTGGGCGGAATTGCCGCGCGAAGCGTTGCCGCGCGACGACCGGCCCGGCCGGGGCGGCACACCCTTCGGTGCATTCCCCGGACGGTTGCCGCCGGAGCGCTGCTGCGACCGACCCTGGCCGCGCATGCCGTTCTCGATCGGCTCCGCACGGATGCTGGGGTCCGGCTCGAAGCCGGGCAGCACCGTCTTGTCGATCGGTTTCTTCAGCAGACGCTCGATGTCGCGCAACAGGCCGTGCTCGTCCACACAGACCAGCGACACGGCGTGCCCGGTGCTGCCGGCACGACCGGTGCGGCCGATGCGGTGCACGTAGTCCTCCGGCACGTTGGGCAACTCGTAGTTCACCACATGCGGCAACTGGTCGATGTCGAGGCCGCGCGCGGCGATGTCGGTGGCGACCAGCACGTTCAGCTTCATGCTCTTGAAGTCGGCCAGCGCCCGTGTGCGCGCACCCTGGCTCTTGTTGCCGTGGATGGCGGCGGCACTGATGTCGGCCTTGTTGAGCTTCTCGGCCAGCGTGTTGGCGCCGTGCTTGGTGCGCATGAACACCAGCACCTGGTGCCAGTGGTGGTCGTCGATCAGCTTGATCAGCAGGTCGCGCTTCTTCGCCTTGTCGACGTGGTAGACACGCTGGCTGATCAGGTCGACAGTGGCATTGCGCGGCGCCACCTCGACCAGTTGCGGGTCGCGCAGCAGGCCATTGGCCAGGCTGCGGATATCGTCGGAGAAGGTGGCGGAGAAGAGCAGCGTCTGCTTCTGCTTCGGCACCAGCGCGAGCACCTTGCGGATGTCGTGGATGAAGCCCATGTCGAGCATTCGGTCGGCTTCGTCGAGGACGAGGATCTCGATGGCGGAGAGATCCACGGTGCGCTGGCCGACATGGTCGAGCAGGCGGCCGGGTGTCGCCACCAGGATGTCGACGCCGCCCTTCAGCGCCTTGATCTGCGGCCCGATGCCGACGCCGCCGAAGATCAGGGTCGACTTCAGCGGCAGGAAATGGCCGTAGGTGCGCACGCTTTCCTCGACCTGGGCGGCCAGCTCGCGCGTCGGCGTGAGCACCAGCACGCGCGGCTTGCCGCGCTGGGCGGCGGGGCGCGTGCTGATCAGTTGCAGGATGGGCAGGGTGAAGCCGGCGGTCTTGCCGGTGCCGGTCTGGGCGGCGGCCATCAGGTCGCGGCCGGCGAGAACGACGGGAATCGCCTTGGCCTGGATCGGCGTCGGCTCGGTGTAACCTTCTTCGGCGATGGCGCGAAGAATCTCGGCACGCAGGCCAAGTTCGGTAAAGCTCATGATGGTGTTCCTGGATCAGCCTCGCCTGGGTGGCGATCAGTCTGGGCAGGATCTCGTTGCGGGGATAAGACGCGAATGGAAGAGACGCGGCGCGCGGCAAGCTGACTGATGGATGGCCACGCGGCGCGCAGTTTAACACCTCGATGTTTCTCGTGGGCGATTATTCCTGTGGAGTGATGACGCGCAACGCGCGCGGCAGGATGGAGAAGCGCACCGGCGCATGGCCGATCAGCTCGCCGTCGGCCTCGACGGGCACCGGCCCGGCCTCCACCTGGGCCGCCGGCTCGCGCAGCGCAATCACCTTCGGATGCGTGAGCAGCGTGCCGTCGAAGAGCCGGCGCAGGCTCTTCAGCACTTCCCAGCGCGACAGTTCCTGCACCAGGGTGATGTCGAAGAGGCCGTCGTCGACCTCGGCCAGCGGCGCCACGTTCATGCCGTTGCCGCAGTAGCGTCCGATGGCGAAGAACAGCACGAAGGCGCGGGTGTCGATTTTCCTGTCGCCGAAAGTCAGTCCCAGCGACACGGCGTCGTAGGTCAGCAGGCCCTTCGCCAGGCCGACCAGGTAGGCCATCGGTCCGAGCGTGCGGTCGGGCAGGGCTTCGACGACGTGGGCATCGAAGCCGATGCCGGCGACGTTGATGAAATACCGATTGCCGCCGCCGCCGAATTCGGCAAGACCGGCATCGTGCAGGCGGCTCGCGCCCGCCGCCATCAGCGCGGCGACCGCCGCGTAGTCCTTCGGGATGCGGTGGGTGCGCGCCCAGTCGTTGCCGGTGCCGATCGGCATGACGCCGAGCGTGACCTCGTCGGTCGGCACAACTGATTGGCGAAAGATGCCGTTGGCGCACTCATTGACCGTGCCGTCGCCGCCGACGGCAAGGACATGCCTGCAGCCGCTCTCGATGGCCCGGCTGACGATTTCGATGGCATGTCCCGGGCGATCGCTGATCTCCAGGGCAAAGTCGATGCCGTGCCGTCGCAATACCGCCTCGATCTCATGGCGATGATGCATCGCCCGGCCCTGGCCGGAGATGGGGTTGAGGACGGCAAGCCAGCGGTTGTGCATCGGAGTATTATTTATTCGCTCTGGGCCGCCGTGCGCGAGGTTCCTAGCATGGCCGCGCGTAGAACAATAACGCAAAGGAGGGCGCCATGCGCAACATCCTGAACCCCTGTCGCAGCCTGTTCCTGGCGCTGCTGTGTTTCCCGCTGCTTTCCTGTCCCGCCGGTGCCCAGTCGCCCGAGTTCCTGCAGCTGATGGGCGAGATCAAGACGGCGATCAAGCACAGTTCCGCCAACGTCACACGCGGCGAACGGTGCGCGCCGCAGATGTTCGACATGGCCAAGGAAGGCATCCAGGCCAATGAGTTCTCCGAAATGCTCAATCGGGTGGTGGTCGACCCGCTCGAAACGGGCGCCAAGGTTGCGGCCGGCGCGCTGGGCGTGCCGGGTGGCGCCATTACCAGCTACAGCCTGGTGCGCTGCTACATGAAAGAGGCGGACTGGGAGGGGCTGAAGCGCTGCGCCCTGGGCGAGGCGCTCGGCTACGCCGGCGGCAAGAGCCTGGACAAGATCGATATCGACGGGCTTGAAAACGCCTTGGCCGGTGCGGCCTGGGACAAGGCCTACGGCGCCCTGCGGGAGGCGGTGGAAAACTATCAGCAAGCCTCGGAAAGCATCAACTGGACGGCCGGCGGAAAGTGCCAGCTTGCGGTGACGGCGGCCTGGAACAAACGCCGCATGCCGGGCGCCGAGGGCGGCATGATCACGGTGCAGATCAACGCGAACGCCTGCCGCTGCAATGCGCCGAGCGAGCTGGAACGCGGCAACATGCGCTTCCGCGTGCCGGTGCGCTATGTGCGCGCGGGCGCCAACCAGCCCGGCTGGGCCGCGGATACCAACCGCGAAACGACCATGCGCGTGCAATGCTGCGGACAGCGCCGCGAGGGCAAGACCACGCGCTACCGTCTCGACGGCGACTTCAGCGAGTTCGTTGGCGAACCGAGGGAGTCCGTTACGCCGCCTCCGCCCCCGCCGAAGCCGGTTGCACCGCCTCCGCCGCCGGAGCCGCAGTGGAGCGACGCCAATCCCTGCCCCGAATGCCAGCCCTTCCTCGATCTGGCCGAGAAGCATCGCCAAGCCGCCGGGGAGCTGGACGCCCAGGCGCAGGAAATCCAGGAGCGCCTGCAGGTCAACCGCCAGCGGCAGCGCGCCACGCAGCAGCGCATCGACCAGATCAACAAGGAGATCGGCGGCAAGGCCGGCGAGGGGGGCAGCGCTACCGACCCGGACAGCGGCCTGACGACGGAGTCGTGGACCCAGCCCGACGGCTCGGTGAAGATCACCGTCAAGGATGCCAGCGGCAAAGTTCTGAGCGAGCAGACGCGGCAGCGCCGCGACCTGGCCCGGCTGCGCGAGCAGCTGGCACGCGAGGAAGCCGAGCTGGCGCGCCTCAAGGCGGAAGAGTCAAAGCTCAACGGCGACCTGGAGCACGCCATCAAGGGCCGGCAGACCCAGCGCAAGCTGGAGGCCGATGCGCGCGCCGAACTGCATCGCTGCGTCGAGGAAAAATGCAGGAAGCAGGCGGCCACGTCGCCGCCGCAGACCGCTTGCGCCTTCCCTGCAGCGCAGCCCGTCACCATCGGCCCGCGCGAGAAGTTCGGCTATGGCGACGAGCAGAAGGCGGGCGAGGTGGGCAAGGCGGCGATCGGCATCCTTGGCGGCTTCCTCGGCGGACGTGGCGGCGGCGGGCGCAGCGGCGGCGGTCCCCTGCAGGGCGGATCGCCCGGCGCCGACAAGCCGCGGCTGGCCGACGATCCGATCCGCGACAAACAGGCCTTCGTCCATCAGCAGACCGGCACGGCGATCAAGGTCGGCGGGCAGTACCGTTCCGACGGCAGGCTGCTGGTGAGCGTGGACGTCGACAAAGCAGAGGACAAGGGCGTGGTGCATCAGGCGACGATGGAACGCCTGGTTCTGCAGCCGGACGGCTCGTGCAAGACCCAAGTGGCCGAGCCGGTCGAGTGGCAGCACTACGAGATCTGGGAGGACTGGTGGGCGAAGATCCGCATCCAGCGCTACGAGAGCGTCGACGGCGGTCCCTGGCGCAAGACGCACGACACCGGCTGGCGCGACTGGGGCAGCGGCTCGCGCCTGCTGGAGAGCGGCACGATGAGCGCCGACCAGATTCCGCGCACGGCGTGGGGCGCGATGGGCGCCGACCGTGCCTTCGGCGGCCCGCGCTCGGCCGGCGCGCTGTTCGACCCGGGCAAACCGCTCGTCACCGGACAGCCTGCTGCGGCGGAGAGGCTGGTGGTGCACGTCACGCGGCCTGGCCAGGACCCGGTGACGACCGTGCCGTTCGTTCTTTACCCGACCTATGGCGCCGACGGGAAAGTCAGTTACGGCGGCACGGCGCCGCCGGCGTACTGATCGCCCGGGGGATGCGTCCGATATAATCGGCCGCATCCCCTATACAACGGCCTTCATGAAATACCGCGACCTGCGCGATTTCATCGCGCAACTGGAAAAGCTCGGCGAACTCAAGCGCATTGGCGCCGAGGTGGACCCGCATCTCGATATGACCGAGGTGTGCGACCGCGTGCTGCGCGCGGGTGGTCCGGCGCTGCTGTTCGAGAAGCCGAAGGGGCCATCAGGGCAAAGGCGGATGCCGGTGCTCGGCAACCTGTTCGGCACGCCGCATCGCGTCGCGCTCGGCATGGGCGCGGAGTCGGTTGAAGCGCTCCGTGAAGTCGGCAAGCTGCTCGCCATGCTGAAGGAACCGGAGCCGCCGAAGGGCCTCCGGGACGCCTGGGACAAGCTGCCGGTGCTCAAGCAGGTGCTCAACATGGCGCCGAAGGAAGTCTCCTCTGCGCCGTGCCAGGAAATCGTGTGGGAGGGCAAGGACGTCGACCTGTCGCGCCTGCCGATCCAGACCTGCTGGCCGGGCGACGTCGCGCCGCTCATCACCTGGGGCCTCACGGTCACGCGCGGCCCGCTCAAGACCCGCCAGAACCTCGGCATCTACCGCCAGCAGGTGATCGCAGGCAACAAGGTGATCATGCGCTGGCTGCCGCATCGCGGCGGTGCGCTGGATTTCCGCGATCATTGCCAGAAGCATCCCGGCCAGCCCTTCCCGGTGGCGGTGGCGCTCGGCGCCGATCCGGCCACGATTCTCGGGGCGGTGACGCCGGTGCCGGATTCGCTTTCCGAATACCAGTTCGCCGGCCTGCTGCGCGGCGCGAAGACGGAAGTGGTGAAGTGCCTGGGCAGCGATCTGCAGGTGCCGGCCGCCGCAGAGATCGTGCTCGAAGGCGTCATCCATCCGGATGAAACGGCCATCGAGGGACCCTTCGGCGACCACACCGGCTATTACAACGAACAAGCCGAGTTCCCGGTGTTCACGATCGAGCGCATGACGATGCGCCGCAATCCGATCTACCACAGCACCTACACCGGCAAGCCGCCCGACGAGCCGGCCATGCTCGGCGTGGCGCTGAACGAGGTGTTCGTGCCGCTGCTGCAGAAGCAGT
>Ga0208244_101539_pt1 | contig 11625 bp, 8 predicted proteins | sample SubbioCR12Aug_5A_FD_184828 | JGI IMG/M metagenome (GOLD analysis project Ga0208244, IMG submission 184828) | Serpentinite rock and fluid subsurface biosphere microbial communities from McLaughlin Reserve, California, USA - CR12Aug_5A (SPAdes) | ecosystem: Environmental > Terrestrial > Deep... | reverse complement strand
CTGTCACTGCGATCGGATACAATCGTTTCACCCATATCCTTACAAAACAAGATCTTAACGGCCGACTGTTTGTGGCAGAGTTGCAATCTTCCGACATTGGACTTGATGAGTTTGTTGTGACAGCCACGCGCAACGAACAGCGCATCAGCGAGATACCTGGACGTATTGAATTGATTGGAGCCGAACGGCTGTCCTTTGCGGCTGCTCCTTCAGCGGATGAGGTTATTTCCACCCTTCCCGGTGTTCACAGCGGCCGTTCTTTCGGACTTTTTTCGCACCGTGCAACAGTAAGTATGCGGGGTGTGAGCGGGAAAGAGCAGGCGCGTACTCTTGTGCTGCTTGATGGTGTGCCCATGAACAAAGCCGATGGAGGTTCTGTAAACTGGAATCTATTTTCGACAGGCGATATTGAACGGATCGAAGTGGTCAAGGGGCCGGGTTCGGCACTATACGGAGGCAATGCGATGGGTGGTGTGATCAATATCGTCAGGCGTAAGCCCGGCAAGCCATTGGAAGGCCATATTGCTGCTTCAGGAGGAACCTATTTCACACGCGGGTTCAGGGGAAACCTTGGTGGGCGCAAAGGGGCATTTTACTGGCAGGCTTCGGGATTGTGGCGCGCCAGCGATGGTTATATTACCCAATCGGAGGCCGACCGTAAAGCGAATCCACATATCATTAAGTCGGATTTTCACGAAAAAATGGCTACACTAAGAGCCGGCTACAGCCAGAGCGAAAAGTTTGAAGCAGAGGTGGTTTTTTCCGCTTTTGATGACACCCGCGGTACAGGCGAAAAAGTATATCAACCCGAAGGCAACACCACCGACCACGACACCTACAGCGTTCATGCCAGTTTCAAAGGCAGATCTGGGCTTGCTTCATGGAATTCAGTGGTATTTTTTAACCGCGAAGATTACAAAAGAGTCAGCGAATGGTTTAAAGACGATTACACATGGTATGACGTCAGGTCAGCACGGCTTGACTATGGAGCACTCACCGGGATACACCGTCAAACGGGCCGACACCTGCTATCTGCCGGTGTCGACATCAGGATGGGCGAGGTTGATGCAGCAGATATTTATTTCACTTCAACAGATCAGGTGGATAACTTCGGAAAAAACAGTTTCTATGGAATGTATGCCCAGGATCAGATCAGGTTTTATGACAGCACGATTGTGCTTGTTGCCGGACTTAGGTATGACTATGCCACTTTTTATGAAAGCGGGTTCCGTATTCACGACCCTTCGGCTGAGACAAAATTTATGCGCCCGTATGAGTTCAGTGGCTTGCCTGCCCAAAGCTGGGGAGCGTTAAGCCCAAGAATATCATTGCAATATAAACCCGGAGACAGGTTCAGGTTGTATGCCGCATATGGCAGGGGTTTCAGGCCAGCTGTACTCGACGACCTTTGTCGTTCGGGCAGGGTAAGGGGAGGATTCAAAGTCGCCAACCCCAGGTTATTGCCCGAGTTTCTCAATAGCCTTGAAACTGGCGCCGATTTTCGTCCGACCGAAAAACTAAGGCTTTCGGCCAGCGCATATGCTTCATCAGGAAAAGATTTTCTGTATTATGTCTCAACAGGTGACAGCATCGATATGGGTTTTGGCAACAGACCGGTAATGATCAGAGCCAACATTTCCTCTGTCAGGATGTACGGCATCGAGACTGATTTCATGCTTACGGTGTCGCCAGCCCTGCTCATCTTTGGAAACTACGCGTTTAATATTTCTGAAATAACTGATTTTGAGGCACTGACCATGACAGATGGAGCTGATCTGACTGGCAAATACCTCACTGATGTGCCTTTCCATGCTGCCAATATGGGACTTCAGCTGCGAACACCCTATGTTGATGCAGGCGTATTGTCGAGGTTTACGGGAGCCATGTATGTCAACGACCAGAACATCACCGACGAAATCGTGGGGAGTAAGACTTATCCTGATGTTTTTACGGTTGATCTGAAACTCAGCAGGCTATTTGCTTCGCGCTATTCGGTCTCGCTTTCTGTACAGAATGTCTTCGACAGAAAGATTTATGAAAGCAAAGGAGCTGTCGGGCCTGGACGGTTTATCATGCTCGAAGCAGGTGTTGCACTGGGCAAAATGTAATCGAAACCGAAAAAAATGCTACTCGTGCTGCTTTAACTGCTGCAGGCTGCTGATCATGTCTTCAAACAGTTTATTGATCTCCGGACTGGCGCGTTCATAAAGGTGGTCGAAGAAGTACACCATTTTTTCGCCCTCAGCAGTGAGAATGGTGTGTCCGCCTTTTTCGCCTCCACGTGTTTTCTCAATCAGCGGAAACCCAAGTTTCGACTCTATCTTTTTCAGGTTCTCCCAGGTTTGCCGGTAGGTATAGCCCAGTTGATTCACAGCTGCCTGCAAAGAGCCGGTTTCCTTTATTGCCTTGAGGAGCATCCACTTGCCTTCTCCCAGAATGCTTTCGCCATTGGATTTCTCTATCCAGAATTTGAATTTTAACTGAAGGTCATCATTCATGTCAGTTATGTTGCTTCTGAGGTGCAAGTTAATCAATAGTTATGACGCAAACCTGTTTCCATGACCTGCCAGAAGGGAATCCGTGCGAATTTAGAATCGATATAAATAGTTATGATTGGTTGGTACCATCACGAATAGGTCGAAATTTGCGATATGTTAATTTTGCATGTCGGATAAATTCAGTATTATGAAAACCATGAGATACTTTACGTTAGCAATCTGTTTTCTGGTAATGGCTATTGGTTTTTTTTCCTGTTCAGGTCCATTGGGCACTGATGCACTAACCGGAGCCAGCAAGAATTTCGCTTCGGGTGGTAACAGTTTGTTTCACCGGACAGAGCCGGTTCGAATGCAGCAGGGCACCCTTATGCTGGCAGGTGAAGTTACGGTGGCAGGACCGATTGACCTGAAGGGCCTTTACGAACGTGAAACAGTTGTCAGGGAAGCCCGTCATGATTCGTCGGGAATGGCACTGGTCGGAGCCTATCGCTACAAGGGTTATTCTTTGCTCGACCTGCTCAACGACAATGTTTTGGCCAAGAAGAATGCTGAACTGTTCAGGCCGGCAATAGATCTGTATCTTATTGTCGAAAATGAGACGGGCCAGCGGGTTGTATTTTCCTGGTCGGAGATTTTCCACACCGCACGCCCACATCAGATCATGATTGCAACTGCTGCAGCTCCTGTGCTGCCCTACAAGCGCGAAGTAACCTATCCTGTTTCGCCAATCTGGAGGATCGTGGCAGCCGACGACCTGAACAACGAACGTTTTCTTGAGAATCCGAGCAAAATTACGGTTGTGTCATTTGATAAAAAAGAGTATCCGATCAACCGTGAAATCAAGCCTTTGTTCAGTTCTGCGATTGACGTCCGCTTGCACGACAGCATCGTAGCTGTTTTGGGGCCTGATCAAGCATCACAGGAGCACCTGCATTACGAAACTACATTTTACGGAATGGGCATGGGATATCATTCTGTTGACGGCTTCTCCGGACCATCGGTTGAAGTTTTGCTGAAGCCTTTCACAGCACATCTGCACGATGAACTTTCGGGCAGTGGACTGGTGTGTTTTTCCGGACTCGATGGATACAGAACAGTGTTCAGTTACAGCGAGTTGTTCAATCGTGCTGATGGAATAAAGGCGATCCTTGCCGTGAATGAAGAAGAAGGGGGAATGTTCAGGCTGTTTCACCCGGCCGATTTCTTTGCCGACCGCTCAGTGAAAGCCTTGCAGGAAGTGTATATCTTTCAGCCCTGAGTTACCTTTTAAAGAGGGGTCTGCTGAAAAATTCCTGATATCGAAGTTTTCTTAATAAATCAGGTTGAAAGCAATTCAAATTAACCGCTAAGAACGCAGAGTAATACGCGAAGACCGCTAAGTTAGTGTTAGTATGATAAAGTGTAGATGAATTATTTGCGCCCTTTGCGGTTGATTCCTTTGCGTCCTCTGCAGTTAAAGCCTGAATGTTAACTCAGGAAATTGTTTCACTCACATTCGAAATCGAATTCTGAAGTCTTTGCAGGCTTTTTGAAACGAATGGATGGGAACACTTGCACAAAATGTTTAGAATTTATTTTTTTAAATTGATAATGATAGGCTAAAGTGCTTTAGAGCAGACCCTGAATATCCGCGGCTTAAAGAAGCATTTTTGCGGCCTTTTGCACGGCATCGCAGAGCATATCAACTTCCTCAAAGGTATTATACAAAGCAAATGAGGCCCTTACGGTTCCGGGAATGCCGTAAATATCCATCACCGGCTGAGCACAATGATGGCCTGTTCGTACCGCAATACCCATCTTGTCGAGCAAGGTTCCGGCATCGTAAGGGTGTGAATCGCCGAGTAAAAATGATACCAGCCCACTGCGTTGCGTTGGATGTCCGACAAACCTGATTCCGGGTATTTCCGATAGTTTACTGACAGCATAATCAAGCAAACGGTGCTCATAGGCATGAACCTGAGCTATATCCTGTAGATTCAGAAATTCGAGGGCGGCCCCAAGACCAAGAACAGCACCCACATTGGGTGTTCCGGCCTCAAATTTGAAAGGAAGCTCGTTAAATGTTGTTTCGGCAAAACTTACCTGATCCACCATCTCGCCTCCAAACTGCCAGGGTTCCATTTGCTCCAGCCATCTCTGCTTGCCGTAGAGCACTCCTACTCCCATCGGGGCATACACTTTATGTCCTGAATACACATAAAAGTCACAGTCCAGTTCCTGCACATCCACCTGCATATGGGCCACAGCCTGAGCCCCGTCAACCAGCACCGGGATACCAGCTTCATGGGCCATACGCGTCATCTCTTTTGCGGGATTCACTGTTCCCAGGGCGTTGGAAATATGCGTGAAGGCAGCCATCACAGGGCGTTGCTGAAGCAATTCGCTAAAATGGTTCAGATCAACTTCTCCCGTGTCGGTGAGACGGGTCACAAGCAAACGTCCGTTGTAATTACGGCATAGTTGCTGCCAGGGAACCATGTTTGAGTGGTGTTCCATAGCTGTAACCAATATGCTGCTTCCGGGTTTCATCAGCAGCTTACCCATAGAATGACTTACAAGGTTAACAGATTCGGTAGTGCCTTTGGTGAAAATGATCTCGTGTGCAGCTTGTGCATTTAGGTTGCGTGCCACATGGCCCCGGGTTTGCTCAAAAGCATCGGTTGCCTGCTGGCTGAGGTAGTGTACTCCGCGATGAATATTGCAGTTTTCCTGTTCGTAGTATCTTGTGAGCCGGTCAATGACTATCCGTGGTTTTTGCGTTGTTGCCGCATTATCGAGATAAACAAGGGGTTTGCCATACACCTTCTGGTGTAAGGCAGGGAAATCATCCCGCACACTGTGGGCATCAAAGGCGGGTGTTTTCATATCAAAGCTTACTGTAATCGATATCGAAATGGTATTCCTTTTCGGGTGAGCCGCAATGCAGCACACATTTCTCGCAAACAGACAGTTCACCACGTAACCTTTTTTTAACCATGTCATCAATTCGGTTGCGCAATGGTTCGATGGAGATCTCGCTGATGATGTCGGATGCAAAGGCATACATAAGTAACAGACGGGCATTAGCCTTGCTGATACCCCGCGAACGCAGGTAAAACATAGCATCCTGATCAAGTTGTCCGATGGTGGCCCCGTGGCTGCACTTTACGTCATCGGCATAGATTTCAAGAAAAGGTTTTGTGTTGATGGTTGCCGTTGGCTTCAACAGGATGTTGTTGTTGTTCTGGTAGGCGTTGGTTTTCTGGGCATCACGAGCCACATGGATATAGCCGTTAAACACGGCTGATGCCTGATCGTCGAGAATCCCCTTGAACAGTTCGTTGCTGGTGCAGTTGGGTTTGTTGTGGTTGATTCTTATTTGGTTGTCAACATGTTGCGACTTATCCATCAGGTACAGGCCCAGCACATCGGCATGGGCTCCACTGCCATCGAGATTGATGTGTATGGTGTTGCGTATCAGGCCACAGTTGAAGGTCAGCGTATTTGTCTTTACGGTACTGTCGGCCATCTGACGGATAAAGGTGGTGTTCACGAGGCCCGACTGATCGTTGAGGTTTTGAAGTTTATACAATTCAAACCTTGCACCTTCGGAAACAAATATTTCGGTTACAGTGTTAACCAGGCTGCTGTGCTGGTTGATGGAATCGTCGCAATGCATGAGGCTCAGGCTGCTGTTTCGTCCAAGGATAATCAGGTTGCGGTTTTGTACAAAAAGATTCTCCTCAAGGTCAATCATTTTGATGATCTGCAGTGTTTTGCGGGCGTTCACTCCATCGGGCACATAGATAAACACACCGTCCTGTACCAGAGCCGTGTTGATGGCCGTGAAACCATTGAGTGTGTTTTGGGCTATCTCGCCATAATACTGTTCAAAAAGTGCGGGATAAGCATTCATGGCTGCTTTAAAACTTCCCACAGCTACACCATCGGGCAGCGTTCTTAGCTTTTCGTTACTATCATGATACCAACCATTAAGCATCGAAACTATTTCGGTGTCGAAGTTATGCACTTCGCAGCGGAACAGTTCGTCCATGTTGCGGTCGGCCTGAGCCGGCTCAATCAACTGAACAAAGTCTTCACAGGTAAGGTTTTCTATTTCAGTGTTTTTCCACTTTTCATGGGTGCTGTCGGGGAATCTGTTTGTTTTGAAATGCTGCAAAGCTGTGTCGCGCATTAATTCAACCTTGGAAATATCACCCCGCACGATTGTTTCCCGGCTCATTTCGTAACTGCTGATGAGCATTTCATCGAGCGGCAACTGATTTGATTCAATTGGGTTCATGTGAATTACGATAGTTATTAAACGAGGTGTTCCTGTTTGATCCACTCATATCCCTTTTCCTCGAGTTCGAGGGCCAGGTTTCTTCCTCCCGATTTGATGATCTTTCCGTCGAACAGCACATGCACAAAGTCGGGAACAATCAGTTCGAGAAGCCTTTGATAATGTGTGATGACCACAAATGCATTTTCGGAGGTGCGCAGTTGGTTTACGCCACGGGCAACAACTTTCAAAGCATCAATGTCAAGGCCCGAGTCGGTTTCGTCGAGTATGGCAAGTGTTGGCTCCAGCATGGCCATCTGAAAAATTTCGTTCTTCTTCTTCTCACCTCCCGAAAACCCTTCATTCACCGAGCGGTTGGTGAGCTTCTCGTGGATATCGACAAGTTTTTTCTTTTCCTCCATCATCCTGAGGAAGTCGCCTGCCTGAATTGGTGCCTGACCACGATATTCGCGCTGTGCGTTGATGGCAGTGCGCATAAAATTGGTCATGCTCACCCCCGGTATCTCCACAGGATATTGAAAACTAAGAAAGATACCCTCGTTGGCCCTTTCTTCGGCCGGCATTTCAACAATGTTTTTGCCTTTGTACCAGATTTCGCCCTGAGTGATGTCGTATCCTTCCCTTCCTGTGATGGCCGCAGCGAGTGTGCTTTTTCCGGTTCCGTTAGGCCCCATAATCGCATGAACTTCGCCTTTGTTCACGCCCAGATTGAGTCCTTTGATAATCTCTTTGCCGTTGATGGCTACATGTAGGTTTTTTATATTCAGTAACATGGGTTCTTTTTCTGGTTACTTGTTTCTGGTTTCTGGTTACTTGTTTCTGGTTTCTGGTTTCTGGTTAATAGGATTAGCCGACGCTTCCTTCGAGGGTGATGGATAGGAGTTTCTGGGCTTCGACGGCGAATTCCATCGGAAGTTTGTTGAGTACTTCACGGGCATAGCCGTTTACAATCAGGCCAATGGCTTTTTCTGTATCAATGCCACGCTGGTTACAGTAGAACAACTGGTCTTCGCTGATTTTTGATGTTGTAGCCTCATGTTCGATGATGCTCGACTCGTTGCGGGCTTCGATGTAGGGGAAAGTATGAGCTCCGCAGCGGTCGCCCAGCAGAAGCGAATCGCACTGTGAGAAGTTGCGGGCATTTGTTGCACCGGGAAGGATTTTGACCAGTCCGCGGTAAGCATTGTTGCTTTTGCCGGCTGAAATGCCCTTGGAAATAATGGTGCTGCGTGTGTTCTTGCCGATATGGATCATTTTGGTGCCTGTGTCAGCCTGCTGAAAATTATTGGTGACGGCCACTGAATAAAACTCGCCGACAGAATTGTCACCGAGTAACACACAACTGGGATATTTCCATGTGATAGACGAGCCTGTTTCTACCTGTGTCCAGGCAATTTTTGAGCTCCGGCCCTTACACAACCCGCGCTTGGTAACGAAGTTATACACTCCTCCTTTGCCTTCCTTATCGCCCGGATACCAGTTCTGTACGGTGCTGTATTTCACCTCGGCATGATCCATGGCTACAATTTCAACGATGGCTGCATGCAACTGGTTCTCATCACGCATGGGAGCCGTGCAGCCTTCCATATAACTCACATAGCTGCTTTCTTCAGCTACAATAAGGGTGCGTTCAAACTGACCTGTGTTGGCTGCATTGATCCTGAAATAGGTGGATAGCTCGAGCGGGCAGCGTACACCTTTGGGAATGTAGCAGAAAGAACCGTCACTGAAAACTGCTGAATTGAGAGCGGCAAAGAAATTGTCGGTGTAAGGCACAACACTTCCCATGTGTTTTTGCACAAGTTCGGGATGATTGCGGACAGCCTCGCTGAAGGAACAAAAAATGATTCCGTGTTTGGCTAAGGTGTCCTGAAAAGTTGTTTTCACCGAAACGCTGTCGATTACGGCATCTACAGCCACCCCTGAAAGTCGTTTTTGCTCGTCGAGCGAAATGCCAAGCTTATTGAACGTCTCGAGCAGTTCAGGATCTACTTCATCCAGACTGCTGAGCTCTTTTTTCTTCTTAGGTGCAGCATAGTAAATGATATCCTGATAGCTGACAGGTGGATACTGAATGTGTGCCCATTCAGGTTCGCTAAGGGTGAGCCAGTGCCTGAAAGCCTTCAGCCTGAATTCGAGCATCCAATCAGGTTCCTCCTTCTTGGCCGAAATAAAGCGTATGGTGTCTTCGGTAAGCCCGGGAACAGCCATTTCGGTTTCAATGTCTGTGTAAAAACCGTATTTGTATTCCCCTGTGGTTACCTCTTCAAGTATATTGTTGTTCGGATTGTTGTCCATGGAACAGAAACTTATTTAGAATAAATTTAAATAAGATTGCAAAGATACACAATTAAGGCATGCCGATGCGCATTCTGTGGTTTCAGTTAAACGGTTGAGGCAATAGATTGTTCGCCACCGTGGACGAAAATTATGTCTACAGGTATCCTGTCAGTTTGCAGGATAATCGGCGCGGATGTCGGTCTGCGCCCTATCGAGCATTGCCTTTAAATCACGAATCATATCCGGCAGCAAATGGTGGTTTTCGCTTGACTTGGCGATGGTTTCAATCTTTTTAATCAGTTCGAAGGCTTTGTCGAGGCCGAAAATATCGAGGCTTGGCTTGAGCATATGGGCATATTTGCCCACAGCGGTGATGTCGCTTTTTTGAAGCGAGTCGTTGATGTTGCCGAGTAATTCCGGTGTTGACTGGAGGAAAATACCGACCATGCTGGAGACAGCGGCTTCATCATTGCCGATAAACTCGATTAGTTTATCGAGGTTGTAGGATTTGTCATGTTTGTTCATTTGTCCGACGAGGTTTTGTTACAACAGATTTTCCTTGATCATACGATAAATGGTCGATTTTCCGATATCTAGTTTCTTGGCAACGTGCAACACATTGTTGTTGTATTTCTGAAGATAATAACGGATAATTTTCCGGTTATATTCTTCCAGTGTGCTTTCCACGAGCAGGAAGTTACCCGGCGAATCGCTTGCGGTGTAGGAAATATGTTTGTCGTCAATCTGTTCGCCATCGGTTAGCACGGCTGCAAGCTCCATGATTGCTCTTAATTCGCGCACATTACCCGGAAAATGATACTGCATGAGCTTTTTCTGGGCCGGTTCGGAGATGCTGAGCTTGGGCATTTTGTTTTCGGCGCAGAAGTCGTCCACGAAATACTTGGCCAGCATCAGGATGTCGTTTCCGCGGAAACGCAGTGGTGGCAACTCGATCGGGAGTCCGAGCAGCCTGTAGTAAAGGTCTTCGCGGAACCTGCCTTTCTGCACATCATCAGCTAAGTTTCGGTTGGTAGCCACAATCAGCCGTACATCAATCTTCACTAGGTCGTTGCCCCCGACACGGGTGAGTTCGCGTTCCTGAAGCACACGAAGCAATTTCGATTGCATATTGAGGTCCATTTCACCGATTTCGTCCAGAAAAATGGTTCCACCCTGAGCCTGTTCAAACTTTCCGATTTTGCGGGTAATGGCTCCGGTAAAAGAACCTTTCTCGTGCCCGAACATTTCACTTTCGATCAGATCGGTAGGTATGGCTGAAACATTTACGGCAACAAAAGGATATTTTGCCCGTGGCGAGTTATAGTGTATGGCTTTGGCAACAAGCTCTTTGCCTGTGCCTGTCTCGCCGGTGATGGAAACCGAAATATTGGTGCGTGTGGCTTTTTCTATCAAGCTGAAAATATTCTTGATGGCCGGACTGTTTCCTTTAATCACCTTCCGGAATTCATATTTCTTCCCGATTTCCTCTTTAAGATAGCTGATTTCGCTTTTTAACTGCAGGTTCTCTCTGATTTTCTTGATAATGTTCCACAACCTGTCTTTTACGTCATCATCCTTAACGAAATAATCATATGCCCCTTCGCGAAGCAAACGAACCGCAGTGGAAATATCATCCTGACCCGAAACAATCACTACCGGAACTTCGTTGTTCTCCTTTTTGATGGCCTTCATCACCTCAAGACCCGACATATCGGGCAGGCTGTAGTCAAGCGATACAAGCGCCGGCGACTTGTATATGTTTTTCAGGCATTCGGCTCCCGTTTTAAACAAATGCACTTCATTGTCTGGGTTCAACGATAAATGATGCCGCAGCATCTCGCCGTAAAAAAGATCATCTTCTACGATAAAAATTCTAAAAGCCTCCATAACGTAAATGTTGGTTGTTCAGAAAACAGTTCCAAAAATGAGAAGCAGAGAAAAATTCAGGCTGATTCGTTATTTATTCTCAATCGTGGAATAAGTGCAAAAATAGTGAATTTAAAAAATTTGTCAAGTGCATTGGCTTATAAATTAGTAATTTGATCAATGTTCTTTCACTTCAGATCTGCAAAGCTGTTGTATCTTTGCCCCGCAAATATTGCCAGTCGAAACGCTTATCCGCTTTTAGCATGAAGTTGAAACGCACTTTGTCCAAACTCTTCGTCACTATTATCCTTCTGCCATTTGCCATTTTTGGAATATTGCATCTTTTCTTTTTGTGGTTCTATGTCTCCGCTCCCGTTTATCGTTTTTCGGAACCAGAACCCTTCAGCGGCCCCAACCTGATCAACCCTTATCAGGACATGCACCCCGACCACTGGCGCAAGTATAATTTTCAGGTTCAATCAAAAGCCTGGTGGGGCATCACAGATGGGCGACTGAACAGTAACATTTTGATTGATAGCATGTATTCCTTGCTGGAATATGATTATGTTGCCACCTCCGACTATCAGAAAATAAACAGGCACCGGAGCGACGAAGCCATATTCATACCCACTTATGAACATGGATATAGTATCCGGAAAACACATCAGGTGTGCATTGGCGCTGAGAAAGTCCTGTGGC
>Ga0208244_101538_pt1 | contig 11643 bp, 18 predicted proteins | sample SubbioCR12Aug_5A_FD_184828 | JGI IMG/M metagenome (GOLD analysis project Ga0208244, IMG submission 184828) | Serpentinite rock and fluid subsurface biosphere microbial communities from McLaughlin Reserve, California, USA - CR12Aug_5A (SPAdes) | ecosystem: Environmental > Terrestrial > Deep... | reverse complement strand
ATTCCCATGATTTCCCCTCCCGAGTCGAGTTGATGAGCGTTGTCAAAAACCCCATCTTGGCACTTCGTTGCCGTTTCCGTGCCCTATCCGCACGGCCGGCTTGGGACGGGGAAGTCCCTTTCATTCGTTAATTACGCCATACGTATTAAGGCCAAGGAGTCAGCCATGCACAAAAAAATGACCATCACCCTTGATGAAGCGGTGTATGAAGGGCTTTACCGGACGATTGGCAAGCGGCGCATGAGCCAGTTCATTGAAGACCTGCTCCGCCCGCACGTCATGGACACGACACTGGACGCGGGTTACCAGGCAATGGCCGCCGATAGAGCGCGCGAAGCCGAGGCGCTGGCGTGGTGCAACGCCCTTGCCGTGGAAGATGCGATTCAGGTTCATTTGGGAATGCCCAGATAGGACTTAATCTGCGGAACGTTGTTCCCGCGCAACATCCCTTGCCGATAAACCCCGCCCCGCTGTAACGATTCTCCCGCAATCCGCCCGCCACCGTGCCGTGCGGCGTGACACCCACTACCTTTCGCCCTGTCCCGTCAGGGATTTTCCTGTCCAACCTTTCGAAAGGTAAAACCATGCAAAAGAAAATCATCGCTCTGGCAGTTGCTGGCCTTATGTCCGGCGCCGCGTTTGCGCAAACCAATGTCACCATCTACGGTGCCGCCGACGTGACCTTTGATAATGTCAAGGCGACTGGCGACAGCACGGCAGCCACTGCTGGGGCCAACGGCAACCTGTCGGCCCGCAATCGTGTTTCCTCCAACTCGTCCTTCCTCGGTTTCCGCGGTTCGGAAGACCTGGGCGGCGGCCTGAAGGCCGTGTTCCAGTTTGAAGGCGGCGTTGGCCATGATTCCGGTGGTAACTACTCCTTCAACCGCGACAGCTTTGTCGGCGTGGCGGGTGGTTTCGGCACCGTCGCCGCCGGTACCCTGACCGGCCCGACCCGTAGTCTGGGCGCCGCCATGGAGCCGTTCGCCGGCTCTACCGGCATCACCGCCAACATCGGCCTGATCGGCAAGCTCGGCGGCGGCGCGGGCGCTTCGCTGTTCGACACCCGCTGGACGAACACCATCGCCTACATCAGCCCGAGCATGGGCGGCCTGACCGCCACTGCTGCTTATGTCGCCAACGAGAACAAGAGCCGCGATGGCCTGGCTGGCGTGGCTGACACGCCTACCGTGCTTGGTCAGCGCAACACCTGGGGTTATGACATCGGCCTGCGTTACGCCGTCGGCCCGATCATGGCCGGCCTGACGCAAAACCAGGTTAAGATTGGCGATGTCCCCGGTAACAAGACAACCGACACCCGCCTGGCCGGCCGCTACAACTTCGGCCAGGGCACCGTCGGCCTGCTGTGGGATCGCGTCAGGACGGAAGCGGTCGGCGTGGACCGGAAGCGCACCGCCTGGTTCCTGCCGGTCACCTTCAACGTCACCCCCACCGGCAAGATTGTCGCCCAGTACGGCAAGGCCGGCGATGTCTCCGGCACCAGCGATACCGGCGCCTCGATGTTCGCCCTCGGCTACGAGCACAGCATGAGCAAGCGCACCGTTGTTAAGGCCGTCTGGTCGCAGATCAGCAACGAAGCCGCTGCCTTCTATGACTTTGGTATCAATCCCGTCGGCTTTGGTGCCTCTGCCGCCGGCGCGGACCCGAAAGGCTTCCAGGTTGGCGTGCGTCACTCCTTCTAATTCAAGCTTTACCTGAGTTAGTTAAACGGCCGCCTTCGGGCGGCCGTTTTTATTGCTAAAATGCAAATGCCTGTTTGCTCACGAGGTTTGTCATGTCCGCCATTACCTTTGATACGCACAAGTTCGTCAAACTGCTCACCGAAGCAGGTATGCCGTTGCGTCAGGCTGAAATCATCGCCGAGGAGCAAGCCCGGTTGATAGATGATCGCCTCGTCACCAAGGACGATCTGGAACGCATGGAGTTGCGGCTCACCCTGCGACTGGGAACCATGATGGCAGCCTCGATTGCCGTTGTTGCTGCGCTGGTCAAACTGCTCTAGACCTCGTAGGGCGGATTAGCGCAGCGTAATCCGCCGAATGTGCCAGCCATGCGGCGCAATGCCCTGCGGTTATTGCGCCCTACTGGTCTTGCTGCCGCTTTTGTTAAAATCAAAACGCCTGTCCGCTCTCGAGGTTCCTCATGTCCGCCATTACGTTCGATACGCTGAAATTCGCCAACCGTCTCAAGTCGGCGGGCGTGGCGTCTGCGCAGGCTGAAGCTGAAGCCGAGGCGCTTGCGGAGGTGTTCGACCTCGCTGGGCGCGATCTGGTGACCAAGGAATATCTGGACGCCAAGCTCACCCAGCGCGAACAGCGCATGACCATCAAGCTGGGCGCCCTGATGGTGGTGTCCGTGGGCGCGGTGGCGGCACTCGTCAAGCTGCTCTGATAAAGAATTAATGGGGTCAGAGTGCGCCAGCATAAACTGGCAAGTGATAGTTGGTGAAAGTCCAATACAAGAAAGGAGTAGCGAACCGTCTTGACCCCGAGTCATGCGTTGCATATCGCGAGGTATGTAGCGAAGCGTTGACAGGGGACACCGGCAGGCCAGCCATTGAGCCGCGAAATCATAAATCTGGAACGCCGACGTTGTTCTGACAAGCGGAAGGCCACACGAAGCTGGGTGCTAAACGCGAGCCCTGCGGAGGTTCCACGCGGTCGGAGACCCTGAGCATGTCGGGAAGTCATTTGCACAGGAGCTGGGAGGTCTCATCGGTGCCTGACGGAGAATTGTTGGGCGGGGCAGAGAAGGGAAACCGTAATACTCATCCCTATCCTGAACAGCGTTTCGCGTCATGACCCGAGGCAGGAGCCGTATGCGGCAATACCGCACGTACGGATCTGTGCGGGGGGTGTCGGGTAACCGGCATTCCTACCGCGACCACATTTAGCCCGCTACCGTTTTTGTTGCTAGAATCAAAGCGTTCGCCTGTCCGCTCACGAGGTTTCTCATGTCCGCCATTACATTCGACACGCTGAAGTTCTCAAAAACGCTCGAGAAAGCCGGTGTTCCCGCCGCGCAGGCTGAAGCTTTCGCCGAAGCTTTCAAGGATGCCAGCGGCGAGGCGGAAGTGGCTACCAAGCGCGATATCGAAAAGCTCGAAGGCAAAATCGCCGAGATGAAGTTCGACCTCCTCAAATGGGTAGTCGGTCTGGCGCTGGCCCAATTCGGCATTCTGATTGGCATCCTCCTCAAGCTGGCGTAGACAATTAAAGGGGCCGGTCTCGATTGCAAAAGGGCTAGACCCGATTAACCTTGCCTATCCGGTTGATTGCCAAAGTAATTGCGAGCGCCAAGATGCGCCAACAGACTTCGTAGGGCGGATTAGCGCAGCGTAATCCGCCGAATGTGCCAGCCATGCGGCGCTGCGGTTATTGCGCCCTACTGGTCTGCCCCCATTTATCCCGAGGGGGAGGGGTTGGGCCTCTCATTCATAGTGCGTCCACATACGCAAGACGCGAACCGTCCTCTCTTTGGCAAAGACTTCATACACGATGCGGTGCTGAATATTGATGCGGCGGGAGTATGCGCCAGCCAGATCACCGACCAGCTTTTCGAAAGGCGGTGGATTCTGGAATGGGTCGGTGGCAAGAACTGCGAGCAATTCTTGCGCCTTTGGTTTAAGACCACTTGCAGCAAGCTTCTTTGCATCCTTCATTGCTTGCCTGGCATAAACAACTGCCCAACTCACCACTTAAGCTCCTTCGAGCTTTTTGCGAGAGGCTCGGCCATGCCAGCCTTAATGGATTCGCGCATGCCAGGCACGGCCAACAAATACAAAGTTTCCTGAATTGCGCTCCAATCTTCCGCCGCGAGTAGCACGGCACTGCTGCGTTTTCCGGAAATGAGGATCGGCTCGTGCGACTCGACTGCCTGATCGATAAGCCGATACAAGTTGGCGCGAGCTTCGCTGGCGGTAAGTGTGTACATTTCGTGCTCCTTCAACGGAGTCTTTACAGTACGCGATAGCGTACGCATAGTCAAGTAACTGACTTGCTATTCGTTCGGTATTTGCAGGATGACAGTGACATCCTCATGCGGGACACGCCGTCTTGCCAGCGCCGACTTTTACTTGATGATCTGTTCCACGATCCAGTGCTTCGCGGCAGTCGTGTCCATGGCGAAGCGGCCGCATTGCATCATGCTGAAGCCGAAGACATAGGCGTAGAGCAGGGCGCTTCTGGCGGCGGCTTCGGCGGGCGGGAGGTTGCGGGCGAGGAAGAGGCGGCGCGTGCATTCGAGCCGTTCGGCGTCGACCTCTTCGACGACGGCCAGGCCGTTGGCGTCCTGGCGCGCCCAGAGGCGGATGCTCGCCTCGATGGAAATACCCTTGCGGTTTTTGGCGGCGGCATAGACTTCGATGGTGTGGCGCAGCGCGGCCTCTTCGTTGCCCGGTTCGGCGGTCGTCTGTTTGTGGATGTCGCGGATGCGCCCGGCGCGCCAGTTGTCGAGCACGGCGTCGATGAGGTCGCGGCGATCCTTGAAATGCCAGTAAAAGCTGCCCTTGGTGACGCCCAGGCGCTTGGCCAGGCCCTCCACCCGCAGGCCGTCGATGCCATCTTGCGCGACAATGTCCAGCGCCGCGGCGATCCAGGCGGCGCGGTCGAGCGCTTCGCGTGCCGTGGGTGGTTTTTCGGGGGAAGATTTGTCCATGTGAATTTTTCCGCGCTTTGGTTTAGTATAGCAGCCAACATACGCATGGGTATGGGTGCGAATAGCAAAAGGAGAGCGATGTGAAAGTTCTGGTGCCGGTGAAACGGGTAGTAGATTACAACGTCAAGGTCAGGGTGAAAGCCGATCAGAGCGGCATCGAACTGGCTAACGTCAAGATGGCGATGAATCCCTTTGACGAGATTGCCGTGGAAGAGGCGGTGCGGCTCAAGGAAGCCGGCATCGCCACCGAGGTGATCGCCGTGTCATGCGGCGTGACGGCTTGCCAGGAACAGTTGCGCACCGCGCTGGCGCTGGGCGCCGACCGGGCGATTCTGGTCGAGACCGATGCGGCAGCGGCCGATGGCTTGCAGTCGCTGGCCGTGGCGAAACTGCTTAAGGCGGTTTGCGACAAGGAGCAGCCCGGGCTGGTGGTGCTCGGCAAGCAGGCCATCGACGACGACGCCAACCAGACCGGCCAGATGCTCGCCGCGCTCTTGGGCTGGCCGCAGGCGACCTTTGCTTCGCAGGTGGTGATTGCCGACGGCACAGCCACAGTCACGCGCGAAATTGACGGCGGCCTGGAAACGCTGGCAATCAGGCTGCCGGCGGTGGTTACGACCGACCTGCGCTTGAACGAGCCGCGCTATGCCACGCTGCCGAATATCATGAAGGCGAAGAAGAAGCCGATGGACGTGCTGAAGCCCGCCGAACTCGGTGTCGACATCGCGCCGCGCCTGACGACCCTGCGGGTGGTCGAGCCGGCGAAACGCCAGGCCGGGGTGAAGGTTGCGGATGTCGCCGAACTGGTGGCGAAACTGAAAAATGAAGCAAAAGTGATCTAAAGAGGTGATCTGAATGAGCATTCTTGTCATTGCCGAACACGACCACGCCGCCCTCAAGGCGGCCACGCTCAACACCGTCGCCGCCGCCGCCAAGCTGGGCGGCGCTGTTCATGTCCTCGTCGCGGGCGCCAATTGCGCCGCCGCGGCTCAAGCCGCCGCCGCGCTGGCGGGCGTGGCGCGGGTGAAGCTGGCCGATGCGCCGCACTATGCCGCGCAGACCGCCGAGAACCTCGCCGCGCTGATTGTTGCCAATGCGGAGGGTTACACGCACATCATTGGGCCGGCGACCACCTTCGGCAAGAACCTGTTGCCGCGCGTCGCCGCGCTGCTCGATGTGGCGCAGATTTCAGAAATCTGCGGCATCGAGTCACCCGACACTTTCATCCGGCCGATCTACGCCGGCAATGCGCTGGCGACCGTCAAGTCGGCCGATGCGGTCAAGGTGATCACCGTGCGCACGACGGCCTTCGATGCGGTGGGGCAGGGCGGAACAGCGCCGGTGGAAAGCATCGCCGCCGGTCCCGATCTGGGCTTGACGCAACTGGTCGGCCGCGAGCTGACCCAGTCGGCCCGCCCCGAACTCGGCGCGGCCAAGGTGATCGTTTCGGGCGGGCGCGGGCTGGCCTCGGGCGAGCATTTCCACAAGCTGCTCGAACCGCTGGCCGACAAGCTGAATGCCGCGCTGGGTGCTTCGCGCGCCGCCGTCGATGCCGGCTTTGTGCCCAACGACTATCAGGTCGGCCAGACCGGCAAGATCGTCGCGCCGCAGCTTTACATCGCCATCGGCATTTCCGGCGCCATCCAGCATCTGGCCGGCATGAAGGACAGCAAGGTCATCGTCGCCATCAACAAGGACCCGGATGCGCCGATCTTTCAGGTGGCCGACTACGGCTTGGTGGGCGACCTGTTCGCGGTAGTGCCGGAACTGACGGCGGCGTTATAGCCGATGAACTTCCCCGACGGCCTCTTCAGCAACGTCTGGGCCTACGGGGCGATTCCGCCCTATGCGCTGATCATGCTGTGGGCAGTGCTACGGGCGCCGTGGCGGCGGCTGGGGGAGGGCGGGCAGGCGAATGTCTGGCTGGGCGCCATCGTCGTGCTGGCGGTGGTCTGGAGCCTGAAGGCCGGCGTCAAGCCGGGCCTGAACCTGCACCTGCTGGGCGCCACGGCCTTTACGCTGATGTTCGGCCGGCCGCTGGCGCTGATCGGCCTGTCGGTGGTGCTGGCGGCCGTGACCTTCAATGGCGCGCTCAATGGTATCGAGGCCTGGCAACCGTTTGCGCTTAACGCGCTGGCGCTGGCGGTGTTCCCGGTGTTTGTCGCGCAGGCCATTTTGCGCGGCGTCGAGCGCTGGTTGCCGGCGCATATCTTTGTTTATATCTTCGGTGCCGCCTTTATCGGCGCGGCCGTCACGGTGGTGGCGACGGGCGCGCTGACAACATGGCTGCTGTGGCTGTCCGGCGCCTATGCCGCCCATGTGCTGCTGTATGAATATCTGCCGTTTTACCTCCTGCTGGGCTTTTCGGAAGCCTGGTTCAACGGCGCGGCCATCACACTGATGGTGGTTTATTTCCCGCACTGGGTCGACAGTTTCGACGACCGGCGCTATCTCGGGCAGAAAAAATCATGAGCGGGCTGACTCAAGCGCTTCCCAGCGCTCCAGTAGCGTGAGGAGTTCGTCGTCGATGGCGGAAAGGCGCGCGGCAATGGTCTGCGCTTCCTGGGGATTGCGGTGCAAGACCGGGTCTTCGAGGCGGGCGGTCAGGGTTTTCTGCTCGGTTTCGAGCGCGGCGATCTTCTCGGGCAGGGCTTCGAGTTCGCGCGCTTCCTTCCATGAGAGTTTTGTCGCGGCCGGTTTTTCTTCACGCCGTCCTGCCAGCGCCGACTTTTGCGCGGTGCCGGTGGCGGCCTGCTGCGCGGCGCGCGCCGTTGCCTTTCGGTCGGCCTGCCAGGCGGCCCAGTCGCTGTAGCCGCCGGCGTATTCGCGCCATGTGCCGTCGCCCTCGGCGGCCAGCGTCTGAGTGACGATGGCGTCGAGGAAGGCGCGGTCGTGGCTGACGAGGAACACCGTGCCGGCGTAGTCCTGCAGTAGGCCTTCCAATAACTCCAGCGTGTCGATGTCGAGGTCGTTGGTCGGTTCGTCGAGCACCAGCACGTTGGCCGGGCGGGCGAACAGGCGCGCAAGCAGCAGGCGATTGCGCTCGCCGCCGGACAGCGATTTGACGGGAGAGCGGGCGCGCTGCGGCGCGAACAGGAAGTCGCCCAGATAGCCGACCACATGTTTGCGGGCACCGCCAATTTCGACGTAATCCGAGCCCGGCGAGATGATGTCGGACAGCGTTGCCTCGGGGTCGAGTTGGGCGCGGAACTGGTCGAAATAGGCGGCTTCCATCTTGGTGCCAAGCCGCACTGTGCCACTGTCGGGTTGCAACTCACCCAGAATCAGCCGCAGCAGGGTGGTCTTGCCGGCGCCGTTGGGGCCGATCACGCCGATCTTGTCGCCGCGCTGGATGCGACATGAAAAATCACGCACGACATTTTTTTCGCCGAAGGATTTGTTGACGTGCTTCAGCTCGGCGACCAGCTTGCCGCTCTTGTCGCCGGTATCGAGCTGCAACTTGACCTGGCCCAGCCGATTGCGGCGCTCGCTGCGTTCCAGGCGCAGCCGGTCGAGGCGCTGCACGCGAAACACCGCGCGGGTGCGGCGCGCTTCGACGCCCTGGCGGATCCAGACTTCCTCCTCTTTCAGCAGCTTGTCGAAGCGCGCATTCTCCTTCGCCTCGTCGGCCAGTTCCGCTTCCTTGCGTTGCTGGTAGGCGGCGAAATTGCCGGGATAGCTCGTCAGCATGCCGCGGTCCAGCTCGATGATGCGCGTTGCCAGCCGGTCGAGAAAACGCCGGTCGTGGGTGACGAACAACAACGTGATGCCGGTTTCGAGCAGGTAATCTTCAAGCCACTCGATGGTGGCGATATCGAGGTGGTTGGTCGGCTCGTCGAGCAGCAGCACCTCGGGCGCGACCGCCAGTGCCTGCGCCAGCGCCAGGCGCTTCTTCTGTCCGCCCGACAGTGTGCCGACCTTGGCATCGGCGTCGAGGTCAAAGCGCGTGATCACCTGTTCGGCGCGCGCCTCGTAAGCCCATACGCCCAGCGTTTCCATGTCGTGCTGCAAGGTCTGCAGGCGCTCCAGCAGCACGTCGTGGTCGGCGTCCGCTGCGGTCAGTTGGTGCGCGACATCGTGATAGTCGGCCAGGAGGCGCGCCGTTGCGCCCATGCCGGCGACAACCGCCTGAAAGACCGTCAGCGCGGGATCAAAGGGGGGCTCCTGCGGCACATAGCCGAGCTTCAGGGCGGGCTGGGTCCACAGCGTGCCGTCGTCCAGATGAGCGCGTCCGGCCAGCGCCGCCAGCAGGGAAGACTTGCCGGTGCCGTTCCGGCCGATCAGCGCGACGCGCTCGCCGGGATCAAGTTGAAACTGGGTGGCGTCGAGCAGGGGAACGTGGCCGTAAGCGAGACAGCCGTTATCGAGTTTGATGAGGGGCATGGGGTATTTTTAGTTCGCTTCAGAATGAGACCGACCGGCTATTTGCCTGATCGAACCATACGTAACAGGGTGTCGAAATCGTCGGGCGGGTTGCCGCTTTCCAGCATGCGCTGGAACATCGCGTAAGGGTCTGAGCTTGCGCCCTCCTTGCGGAGTGTGCCTGCATCGTTCAACCAGACAAAGACGATGACCTTGTGCGACGAGGAAAACTTGAAGAACAGGCGCATGCGCCGGGGCAGGCCATGCCCCTTGGCCCGTCGCCAGTTCGCATAACGGTCGCCGAGTGTCTTGCCGAGGCGAAATTCCATATGCTCGGGGTCGCGCGGCACAACTTCATGCGCGAGATTCACCAGGGCGGCAAACAGCTTGACCTCGGGATGCGCCGCAAATTGTGCCGCATCGAGGTGAGCCTTGAGTGTTTTGACGCGGCCCCGCAAATCGCGCCAGCGTTGGTCGAAGAGTTCGCCAAACCAAAGTTGCCAGCCGTGGCTTTGCCGCGCGGCATCAGTCAATCGCCACGCCTTTCACCAGTTCGAGGTCTGCAGTCGCGTCAGCGTCGGTATAGGGGCTCAGGGTTTCTGGATGGTTTTGCATGCGTGTGTCGAGCAGTGCCAGGAAAGGCGACAGGGCGGGATCTTCCTGCATTTCCACCGCGGCTTTGACGAGATAAACCGCGCCGTTCTCGGCAACCCGATAGAGCACGCGGTCGTGCTTGTGCAAGCCCAGCACCTTGCGCACGGAATCGGGAATGGTGGTCTGGTAGCGGGCGGTCAGGGTCGAAACGGCTTCGAGAACGGGCATGGCAAGCACCTCTTTGTCGGTTGGCTCAATGGTAATGCAATTGCATTACCAATTCAAGCCGCTTTTAACGTTTCGTTAATCCCAATGCCATAGAGCTTACGGCAAAGACTCCGGCCAGAGTCGGGAGGTATGCACGACGGCCAGAATCTCCAGCGTCTGTGCGGTTTGCCGATAGGCCACGATATAGGGGTAGCGGCCGACGACCAGTTCACGGGTTCCTTCAATGCGGCCGGGGCGGCCGCAAGCGGGATGGTCCTGCAGTATTTTTACGTTGTTTCGCACGGCCTTGATGACTTGCCGCGCCGCGGTTGGGTTGTCACGAGCGATGTAGTCGTGGATGCCGCGCAGATCGTCGAGAGCCGCCTGTAGCCAGGCGACTCGCGTCATGCGGAATGTTCCGCGAAGAACTTTTCCACTATTTCTTCGTTCGCGAACTCTCCCCGCTCCGCGGCGGCGATGCGTTCCGTCAGTGTCGCGACATAACGCCGGTCGGCGGCAAGATAACTGGTCAGTGCCTCGTCGATCACCTCGGCATCGCTGCGCTGCGTGGCGGCGGCCAATTCGTGGAAGCGTTCGAGGACTTCGGGGGTGACGGCGATCTGGTTCATGGTTCAAACTCCTTTGCTGTCGTTACCTTACCCCAGCCACCGGCCATCGTCCAATTGCCGGGCGCGGCCGAGCGTAACGAGGGTGGCGAGCAGTTCGGGCAGGCTTTTCAGCACGGCGACGAGGCCTTTTTCGTGAGTAATCTTCTCTTTTGCCGTGAGTGGCGCCGTCCCCATGTTGGAGCGACCCGGCTGCGCCGTCTCGCCAGCGCCGACTTTCACCAGCACGTTGTAGAGGCCGGTCAACGTGAGTTCGGCATGCGCGGCCAGCACGCGCTTGCGATGGGCGTCGATCTGCTCGGCGAGGTCCGTGATGTGGGCTTGTTGTTCGGCGGTGGCGGCGGGGGCTGGACAAAACTTTAGGGCGCAACGCCGATCATCACGAGCGGAACCCCCGGTACGCCGCGCCCGTTGCGAATAACGTTGTAAAGCTCGCCCTCGTAATATCCTGGGCCGGAAGACATGTCTGCCTGTAACGACTTCATCGGCAGGATTTCAATGCCAACGTCGATTTGATCCCGAACATAAAATGCCAGATGTTTTACAAAGAGGTCGTAGGCGACAAAGGCGTATTTCCCGAACTGAACCTCAATGGCTACCCGGTCTTTGACAAAATCGGTCTGGTTGTAACTGAAAATAGGTTGCTCGCCTGCCGCTTCAATTTCTTTTTTCTGTGCGTCCGGTGGCAACGGGATCGTGCTGCGAATCAGTTTTTCGCTACGCGTAACCCAATACGACACCCGGCTTTCCTTCCATTCCGCTTCTCTCAGTAGAGCTGAAAATCTGTTGTTCATTTCGATGGGGCTGTACTTGAGTTGCCCCTTCATTCGAACTTCCTTGCTGACTTTCGTCTTGCAGCAGATTGCATCAACTGCCGCTACAACTGCTTGGACCTGTTTCCAGAGCTTCGGTCGATGGACCAGAAGATATTCCAGGCCATTCAAATGCGAATAGGTTTCGACAATCTTCATTTTTTGTGTCCGCGCCGGTGTGAAACTGGTGCAAATCAGCCGACATAAAACTGGAGTGCTGTGGTCCTTGAAATGATGTGAGGGTCATGCGCGCCGAAGGCGCAAGCGGACGCCCCGCTGGCGATCAGGAGGCCAGCGGAGGCGAAAATCCGTCAGGAAAGGGGATCAGAACTCGGACTGATCGCGCATGCGGTAGGAATTGCCCTCGA
>Ga0208244_101537_pt1 | contig 11646 bp, 9 predicted proteins | sample SubbioCR12Aug_5A_FD_184828 | JGI IMG/M metagenome (GOLD analysis project Ga0208244, IMG submission 184828) | Serpentinite rock and fluid subsurface biosphere microbial communities from McLaughlin Reserve, California, USA - CR12Aug_5A (SPAdes) | ecosystem: Environmental > Terrestrial > Deep... | reverse complement strand
CGCGACCGGGCGCTGCTCGATCAGGTGGGCGCGCAGCAAGCCGTAAGGCTTTGTTTCCGGCAGCTTGTCGTAATCGGTCAGCAGGGTTTCGTCGAGTTCATCTTCCTTGACGCCCCCGTGCCGGGCCGCCGCTTCCCAGAAGGGCTTGCCCAGCATCAGCATGACCGTGGTCAGACGATGCTGCTCGTCCGGCCCGCGGCCGAAAGTGTGCAAACCCAGCGGCTGCGCCATTTCGGCCAGTTCGTGCAGATGGTCGTGCAGGGTATCGACGAAGGCCGGGAACTCGGCGGCGGCGCGCTCCATCGTCCAGCCCAGGTCGCGCTCGATGCGTTCCTTTTTCACGGCGGCCAGCAGGTCCGCCTTGTAGCGCTCCTTCACCGCGCCTTCGTCCTGGTTGATCCAGCCGTGCAGCAAATCGTGGATTTTCGTCAGCGACTCATGCAGGCCGGCCGGGCGGAACGGCGGCGTCTGGTGGCTGACGATCGTGGCGCGGCCGCGCCGCTTGGCCTGCTGCGCCTCGCCGATGTTGTCGGCGATGTAGGGATAGGCCACCGGCACGTCGCCGACGGCGAGCATCGGGTAGTCGTAGACCGAGAGGCCGCGCTCCTTGCCGGGCAGCCATTCCTGCGTGCCGTGGGTGCCGTAATGGACGATGGCATCGCTCTTGAACTTCTCGCGCGCCCACAGATAGACGGCGAAGTAGAAATGCGAAGGCGGCGACTTGGTCGAGTGGTAAATCTCCTTCGCCTTGTCCTGCCAGGGCTCGCCGCGCGGCGGCTGGGGCAGCAGCACGACGTTGCCGAGCTTGTGGCGCGGGATGACGAACCAGTCCGCGCCGTTGCGCCGCAGTGCCATCGCCGACTTTTCCGGCGGGCCGAACTTGGCCGTCAGTTCATCGCGCACCGTGGCGGGCAGGCTGTCGAGCCAGCGCTTGTAGTCCGCCATCGGGAACAACTCGCCGTGGCCGTTGCGCAGCAGGGTATCGAGCTGGCCGGCACGGTAGAACGGCGTCAGCAATTGCTGGAGGTTGCCGATCAGTTCCTGCTCCTGCGGCGTTTCGGTCGCGTAACCGGCGGCTTTCATGGCGGCCAGCGTGTGTTCGAGGCTGCGCGGCACGTTCATGAACGAAGCCGAGAAGTTCTTTTCGCCCGGCGGATAGTTCCAGAAGAACACCGCCACCCTCTTTTCCTGATTCGGCAGCCGCTGCAGGCGCGCGAGATTCAGCGCCTTGGCGACCACGGCGGCGGCCTGGGGCGCGATGGCGACGATCTGATCGTCCTCCTTGCGGGTGGCCGCCGCGATCTGGATATCGGTTACGCCGGCATATTCGGCTTGCGCCAGGAAAAAGGGCACATCCATCAGTTGAACGCCCTGGGGATCGGCCGCCCAGGCCGCCGCGTCCCCTTTGCGATAGGGCATGGCCTGGACGACCGGAATCCCCAGGCGTTCGAACTCGGTGCGCCGGCCTTCCGGATTGAGCATGATCTGCGTGTTGATGAGGGCCTGCGCCAGCGGCCGGCCGGCCGGCGCCAGCATGCGCGGCAGCGCCGAAGGGTCGAGCATCGGGCCGTAGAAGGGCAGGGCGACGGCGCCGCCCGCCTCGATGCGCGCGATCAGGTCGTCGACAAACGCCGTCTGCATCGAAGAGAGATATTGCTGGTGCAGGGCGATGGCGACGACCGGCGCTTCCGGCGCCGGTTTCTTCCAGGCGAAGTAGGCTGCGCTGTCGGGAAATATCAGTCCGGGTGCCTGCGGGTGGTAGACCGCCGTCTTGGGAAAGACCACCGGCTCGGGAATGCCGGCCAATGGCCGGCCAGCCAGATGCGCGGCGAGGCTGGCGAAGAAGCCGTCGAAGTTGGCGCGGCCGCCGCTGTTGTAGTAGGCCACCAGCCGCTTGGCCAGCGCGTCGGGCAGCGCTCCCCAGGCGGGGCTGGCGTCGTAGAGCCAGACGTGCGGCGCCTGCAGGCCGGGCAGGGCGCGCACGAGCTTCTCGCGCACGTCCTCGATCTGGTAGGTGTCGAAGAACACCGCATCGTAGCCGCGGAACAGGCCGGCGTCGACCTCGGCCGGCAGGCGGTGGACGTAACGCATCTCGACCGCCACGCCGTGCGGGCGGGCGATCTCGGCGAGCTGGCGGAACTTGCCCGCCGGCACGTTGCCGGTGGCGATGAACAGCACCGCGGCGGCGTGGGTGTTCCCGCCCAGGCCCAGTGCGAGCGCCGCCGCCAGCGTGGCCAGGCCCTGCCGCAGGGAAACGCGGGTGCGCCAGCGTGCGAGCTTTGTCCTCATCGGCATCAATGCAGCATGGCCGTGCCGGCGGTGAGGGGTTCGCCGGCGGCTATGGACTCGCCGGCGAACTGCGGCAGCGCGAAGAGCAGCTGCTCCCATTCGCCGTGCAGGCGGCGGGCCACCGACTTGAGCACCGGTCCGGCCAGGGCGTCCGGGTAATTCTGCAGGTAGGCGAGCTGACGCACGATCAGGGTCGCCTGGCGCGGGCAGCGGGTGCGGATGAAACCGGTCATCAGCGACAGCGTGGACGCCAACAGGGCGGCTGGGTCGGGAAGGTCTTCGATGCGGTGTGTCATGGCGGGGTTGTTCCTCTGTATGGGTTATGTCTGCCGGGCAGCTCAGAAATCGGCCTGCAGGGCGAGGCTCAGGCTGCGTCCGGGCTGCGAATAGAAGTCGACGCCGGCGGGATTGCGCGCGTCGGCCTGGCGGATGTCGCTCCACAGCCAGTACTTCTTGTCGAGCAGGTTGTTGAGCGCGGCGGTGACGCGCACGTGCCGGCCGAGCTTGCGCCAGGCCGACAGGTCGACGGTGCCGTAGCCGGGCGTCTGGAACCAGGTGCGGTTCGTGACGCTGGTCTCGGTCGGGTATTCGCCGACGCGCGACTTCTTCGTCGCGGCGCGCAGGCGCGCCTCGACGCCCCAGTCGCCGGCTTCGCGCACCAGCGCCAGCGACAGGCGTGCCGGCTCGATGCTCTCGAGCGGCCGGCCGCTCTCTTCGTTCGTGCCGTGCGCATAGGCGATGCCGCCGTCGACGCGCCAGCCGGGCGAAAACGCCCAGGCGCCGCGCGCTTCCGCGCCGTAGATGCGCACCCGCGACAGGTTCACCGACTGGTTGGTGCGCCAGGCCGGGATGGGCTGATAGCAATCCGGGTCGCCCGGGCAGGTGAGCTGCACCGACTCGATGAAATCCTTGTAGCGGTTGTCGTAGACGGCCACCTGCAGGCGGTGCTTCGCCGCGACGTGGCGCAGGCCGAGTTCGACGCCGAGGCTGGTCTCCGGCTTCAGGTCGGGATTGGGCACCACCGCGTAGAACTGGGCGGTGTTGCGGAAGGCGCCATTGACTTCCTGGTAGTTGGGAGAACGGAAGCCGCGCGCGATCTGGCCGTAGGCGGAGAGCGCCGGATCGAATTTCCATAGCGCGCCGATCTTGGGCGAGAGCGAGCCGTGCGACTGTTTCACCGCCTGGCGGCCGAGGGTGGTCAGCACCTGCTGGGCCAGCGCATCCATTTCCGGCTTCAGCTTCGTGCGGTCGTAGCGGATGCCCGGGGTCAGCGCGAGCCGGTCGCCGGCGAGGCCGGAGATCTCGTCCTGGGCGAACAGCCCGATCGTGTCGGTCTGGCCGATGGCGAAATCGCGCAGCGGGTAGACTTCGCCGGCCAGCGATTTCGAAAAGATCGTCACGTTGCGCCAGACGCGGCCGTCGCGCAGTTCCTCGACGCGCACGCGGGAGAGGTCGGCGCCGAAGGTGAGGAGGTGGGCCGTCGTGCCTGCCTTCAGCAGCTTTTCCGCCTGCACGCCGGTTCCCAGCGTGTCCTGCGTGAAGAAGAAGTCCTGCTCGATGTAGCAGTTGTGCACCCCTCCCGCCACGGCAGAACAGCCGGCGCTGGTGTTGCTGCGGCGCTGGAAGTTGTAGTTCTTCGTGTCGGCGTCCTGCCGGTAGAGGCGGGCGGTGAGCCGGTCGTAGAGGCCGGCCGCCGGCTTGTGCTCCCATTCGAGGCTGCCGCGCACGCGCCGGCTGTTGTCCTCGCCGTGCATCCAGGAGACGCGCGGCAGCGAGGCGGACATGCGCATGACGTCGACTCCGGCGGATTGGTCGCGGCCTTCCAGGATGCCGGTGAGCTTATGGCCGGCCGCCGGCTTGAGGATCAGCTTGGCGAGCAGGCCTTCGTCGCGCACGTTCTGCGGGTTCGGTTTGGTGCGCGTCGGCGAGGTTCCGCCGACATCGCCCTGGTTGCGGTATTCCTCGCTGTTGCCGTGGGACCAGCCGAGCAGCAGTTCGACCGCCTCGCCGCGCACTGCGCCCAGCAGCGTTTGCGTCAGGCCCCGGTTGGCGCCGCTGTAGGTGGCGCGGTAGCGCAGGCCGTGCGGCTTGTCCGCGCCGGCGATGTCGGACGGATCGAGCGTGACGAAGCCGACCACGCCGCCGATGGCGTCCGAGCCGTACAGGCTGGAGGCGCCGCCGCGCAGGATCTCGACGCGCTTCAGGAAGTCCGGCATGGCCGTCGGCATGGCGCTCATGGTGAAGTTGGTCGGGCCGCCGCCGTTGTAGAAGTTCGGCAGGCGCACGCCGTCGACGAGCTGCATGACGCGGTTGTCCTCGATGCCGCGGATGTTGACGCGGGTGGCGCCGTGGCGGCGCAGGTCGCGCGGCATCGCCACGTCCGGCTCGTCGGCGAAGAGATCGGCGGCGTCCGTCGGCAGGCGCCGGTCCATTTCCTGGCGGTTCAGGCTGGTGACGGTGGCGGGAATCGCGTCGATGTCGGCCTCGGCGCGCGTCGCCGTGACGACGACGTCCTTGAGGGTTGCGTCGTCGGCGGCCGGCACGCAGGCGGAGAAGGCCGCCAGGCCGATCAGCAGCGCGGTTTGAAAGGGCGCCCGTGCATAGGGCGGACGGAACAGGTGTGGCATGAGGCAGTCTCCATACGGAATGTTGAAATTCGCTGGCTGGCTGCCTGGGCCACAGGTTCCATGGTCCGGTTGCTGGCTGTTGCGGGTTGTGGGGCTTCAGTGCGTGATCGTTTCGCCTCCTGCGATGCTGGCCTGGCCGGCCGAGAGACGCGCCAGCGCCGCGGCGAAGCCGGAGACGCCGGCGCCCTTGAACAGCAGGCAGGGCTTGCCGGTGCGCTTGCAGTGCTGCTTGAGCTTGTAATAGGCGGCGTGGCTGACGCAGTCGGTCGGGCAGAGCACGGCGTCGGCGCTGTTGATCATGTCCGGCAGGCGCGAGAGGGATTCCTCCTGGCCGCCGTCGTGGTGGATGAGGCGGATGCCGAGCCGTTCGGCGAGGGCGCGGTATTGGGCGACCAGCGAGCTGCGGCCGCCGACGCAGAGCACGCAGCGGCCGGCCGCGCGGTTTTCGCAGCCGTCGCACTGGCCGTCGCAGGCGGCTTCGTCGTTCTCCGCGACGAGCAGCAGGCGTTCCAGCGCATCGCGCTCGGCGGCCAGCGTGTCGCGTTCGTGCGTCAGGACGGCGGTCTGGTCCTGCAAGTCCCTGAGCGCGGCCTGCAGCGCCAGGCTGCGTTCTGCGACGGCGCGCAATTCCTCGTTGGCGGCCGTCAGGCCCATGAGCTGGCGGCCCATGCCCACGATGGCCGTGCCGGATTCGAAGGCGGCGAGCCGCTGACGCAGCCCGGCGGCATCCGCCCGCGCGGCGGCTTCCGCGGCGCGGGCGGTCTTCAGCTCGACGTTGAGCCGGCCCATCTCGGCCTCGGCGCCGGCCGCGTCCACACCGCTGCGCTCCAGCGCCGCGGCGAGCTCCTCGTTGCGGCGGGCGAGCCAGGCCAGGCGCTTGGCGTCCGCCGCCAGGCCGGCGCCGATCTGATGGGAGAGCATGTGCACGTCGGCGTACACGGCGTGCCGGGTCTCGTCGCTCGCCGCCTTGTGCGTGAGCGCCGCCCACATCGGGCCCGCCACCTCGCCATTCTCGAAATGCGCCTTCCAGAAGGACAGCAGTTCATCGGCGGTCTTGATGCGCTCGAAGCGGGCGACGTAGCCGGCGTATTTCCGTTCGAAGTGCCTGTTCAGGTCTTCGGAGACGGGATTGCGGTTGCCGACCCAGCCGACGGCTTCGACGTGCAGGGCGAACTCGTCGCGCAGGTCGCCGTTGAAGACATGGCGCCGCGCGAGACGGGCCAGCTCGTCCATCGGCAGGCAGGTGCCGATCAGCGGGCAGTGGAACTTCTCCTTGAGTTCCCACAGGCGGGCGCGGCGGGCCGGTCGCACTGCGGCTTGCGGCGCCTCGGCGGGCGGCTGCCCGGGCAACGCTTCGCCTTTCCCGATGGCGCCGGCAATCCGGCTTTTGAGAGGGAAGGGTGGCGTCATGCCGCTTTTCTCGTCGGAATTCCGCCGGCCAGTCGTTCGGCCGTGTTCGCAAAGTGCGAATGCGGGGCGAATTCCGCCGCATGGTTGCGCTCGAGGATGTCGACCAGTTCCTGCGCGTGCTCGCGCAGGTGCGGATCGGCCTCCGCGTCGGCAGCGACGCGCTCCAGCAGCAGTGCCGCCAGTTGCGCGGCGCGCGGGCAGCCGGTGGTCATGTGCCGGGCCAGGTGGGCCAGCGCGCCGGCGATCATGTGTGCCGGCGGGGGATCGTCGCGCAAGACATTCGGTTCCATGGCGGGCTCCCGGGTCAATTGGCGAACACAGTCAGGTACAGCACGGTGGCGGCCGTCGCGACGCCCGCGAGGACGATCAGCAGCAGCGGCCAGCCATGTCTGAGGAAATGTGCGAGGGATGCGCGCGCCGGCTGGCCGGCGGCGGACGGGCGGGGTGATGAATCAGTCATGCGGCAGTCTCCAAAAACGGGGTTTCCGGCTGGCTGCCGCAGACGATGAGGACTGTGTCCGGGTGGCTGGCTGAGGCAAAGTCAGTCGCCGTGATACGGCGGCTATTTGCTGTAGTAATGATAATGATTCGCATTACAAGAGTCAAGCACTTCATGCCGCGAACGTTGAATCGGGTGAGTGTCAGTGGGCGAGGATGCCTTCGCAGCCGCTGCCCGCGTCAGGCCGGGGCCGGTGAGCAAGCGCCACGAATACGCGGCATAGAGCGCGAAGGCGCCGATCCAGGCCAGTGCCGCCAGCATCCACAGTCGCGCGACGGGAACCTCGACCAGCGACATGCCGGCCAGGGCGCGCAGCAGCGCAGCGGCCACAATCAGGCCGGCGGCCGCCAGCACCCAGGGGCGCTCGTCCAGTTCCCGCCCGCTGTGGGTGCGCCCCGCCACCAGCATGACCGCCAGCACCGCCAGCCCCAGTGCGCCCGTCAGCAGCAGATGCCGTCCGGCGGAGGGCGCAAATCCCCCACCCAGCAGCGACCATCCGAGCAGGCCGTAACCCAGCGCCATCAGCCAGTACACGCCGTAGAGCATGAAAATCCAGCGGGTGAACAGGGCGCGGCCGACATGCCAGTCGTTCAGCAGGTTCAGCAACGCGGCGGCGGCGGCCAGCGCCAGCCAGCCGCCGACCGGATTTCCGGGCAACGCGAACTCCACGGCAGTGAACAGCCCGATGGCGAAGGTAGCGAGATTGCGCCGCGGCGGCCGCGCCAGGTAGACCGCGGCGGCGTCTTGCGCTTGCAATGCGCTATTGACCATGCGCATCGAAATGCGGCTCATGGCGACGACGATGAGGATCATCAACACCCCGGCTGCCGCCAGCAGCCAGGGCATGACCGGCGCCTCGCGCCAGGCGGCGGCGAAATAGCCGGCCTGCAGGGCGGCCAGCGCCAGCAGCGCATGGACGAAGCTCAGGTGTGTGCGCTGCGGATCGCGCCACACCGGCGGCGCGACCAGCCAGCCGAGATACGTCATGAATGCGAGATTGAGCAGCGCGGCGGCGAACAAGCCAAACCCGCCGCTTGCCCCCGCCAGCGTGAAGGCCAGCCGCGCGGCAAGCCACAGGCCGAACAAGGTGGCAAGCCGCCGCCCCTGTACCGGCGCGCTGGCGGTGAACTCGGGCACGGCGGTAAGCAGGAAACCGGCCACGCTGGCCATGGCAAAGCCGTAGATCAGCTCGTGCGCGTGCCAGGCCAGCGCCCCGCCCATCGCCGGCGGCAAGGGCCAGCCGCGCACGAAGAACATGCCCCACAGCGCCAGCGCGAGGACGGCGTAGAGTGCCGTCGCCAGGTAGAAGGGGCGAAAACCGCAGCAAAACAGCGGTGCGGATAACAGGCCGCGCAATCCGGCGATCAACATGCGAAGCCCTTCTTGTCGGCCGGGCGGGCGGGGATGGCGAACACCCGCGCCGTCCCGCCAGCGCCGACTTTTGAACAATCGCCGTCGGGGGCTGACGGCGCCAGCGCTGCCAGCCCGAAACACGCGCGCACCACGCTCGCTTGCAGCAGTTCCGCCGTCGTGCGATGTACAAAGCCATCGTCGCGCCGCAGGGCCGGCAGCGCTGGATCGAAGCGATACGCGATGCGCCCCGGTGCGCTCGCCATGACCAGCACCGTGTCGGCCAGGCGCACGGCTTCCATCGGGTCATGGGTGATCATCAGCACCGCCACGCCGTGCGCCGCCTGGTGGTCGAGGAGCTGCCGGTGCAGCTGCGCCTTGAGGCCGATGTCGAGCGCGGAGAAGGGCTCGTCCATCAGCAGCAGGTCGGGTTCCAGCACGAGGGCGCGCGCCAGCGCGGCGCGGCTTTGCATGCCGCCGGAGAGGGCGTGCGGGAACTGGTCGAGCGCCGTGGCGTCGAGGCCGACGGCATGCCCCATCGCCTGCGCGCGGCTGATGCATTCCGCCCGCGGCAGGCCGGCCGCCTTGAGGCCGAGCGCGATGTTGTCGCGCGCCGTCTTCCACGGCAGCAGGCGCGGCTGCTGGAACATCACCGCCGGGTTGCGGAAGCCGTTTTCGATGGCGCCGGTACGCAGGACGAGCAGCCCGGCGGCGAGGTGCAGCAGCGTCGTCTTGCCGCAGCCGGAGGGGCCGACCAGGGCCATCACCCGGCCGGCCGACAGTTCGAGATCGATGCCTTCGAGCACGGTCTTCAGTGCGTAGGCGTGGCCGACGCCGCTCATTTTCAGCTCAGGCCTGCTCATGTCCTACCTCGCGCCAGCGCTCCACCTCGCGCTTGATCGGTTCCAGCAGCAGGTACTCCACCGCCAGCAGCAGGCCGACGACGGCGCCGATCCAGGCCAGCGTGGCGGCGGTGTCGAGGTGCGAGCGGCTCACCGCCAGCGCGGCGCCGACGCCGTCGCTGGAAGACAGCAGCTCGGCCATGACGACGACCTTCCACGAAGTGCCGAGCGCGGTGATCCAGGCCGGGAACAGGTAGGACACGACGTGCGGCAGGTAGAGGTCGAAGAGCTTCATGCGCGCCGACAGGCGGAACACCATCGCCATATCCTTGAGGTGGTGGTCGAGGGTGCGCGCGCCCTGCAAGGCGCCGATGAAGATGACCGGAAAGCAGGCGATGAAGACGGTGAACACCGGCGCGCCGTCGCCGGCGCCGAACCACAGCATGGCCAGCACCAGCCAGGCGATCGGCGGCGTGCCGAGCAGCACGGTGACCAGCGGGCGCGACATCATGGAAGCCGTCATCGAGACGCCGGCGGCCAGTCCGAGCAGGCTGCCGGCGGCGACCGCCAGGGCCAGCCCCGCCAGCGCGCGCCGCGCCGTGACGGCCAGTTCCGGCCAGGCGGCGCCGGAGTCGATCAGCCGCTGCAAGGTGGCGAAAGTGGTTGCCGGGTCCGGCAGGATCAGCGCGCCGTAGTGGGCGCTGGCGCCCTCCCAGGCGGCGAGCAGCAGGAGCAGGCTGGCGACGGCGCCCCAACCGCTCCACAGATAGGCCGGCAGTCCGGCCAGCCAGGCGCGCAGGAGGCTCATTTCCCGCCGTAATAGAAATCGTCGGGCGGCAGCTTGCCGCCGATGAGCGCCGGCTGGCGGGCGTGCAGACGGCCGAAGAAGAACTCCAGCTCCGGCTTCGCCTCGCGCGCCGTGACGAAAGCGGTGTTGTCGACGCGCACGGAATCGGCGACGGCTTCCGGCGTCAGCATGTCGACGCGCTTCGCCACCATGGCGCCGCACTCATCCGGTTTCGCTTCGCACCACTTGAGCGAGTCAGCATAGGCCTGCTGGAAGCGCTCGATCAGCGCCGGGTTGCCGAGCGCCTTGCCCATGGCGGCGATGCCGGCCTGCGGAATGCGTGCCGGGCGGGCGAACAGCCGGCCCCATTCGCGCTGCAGGTCGACGCTGCGGAAGAGCTCGGGCGCGACGAGGCTGACCGGGAAGGACTTCGTCTTGCGCAGCGCCATCGATACCGCCGGTTCGGAGAGCAGGGCATGGTCGGCGCGGCGCATGATGAGCAGTTGCATGGCGTCGAAGGGCGTGGCGACGTAGCGCAGCTTGAAGTCACGCTTCAAGTCCAGGCCGGCTTTTTCGGCCAGCGTCTGGAAGACGATGTCGGGCATGTCGGCGCGGAAGGGCATCACGATTTCCTTGCCCTTGAAGTCGGCCAGGGTCTTCAGGCTGTTGTCGCGCGACACCAGCCACAGCACGCCCCAGGTGGAGACATTGACCAGTTGCAGCTTGACGCCCCGGTTGTGCAGGTTGGCGGTGACGTTGGTCGGCATGGCAATGAAGTCGACGTTCGCCTTGCCGTCGACGGCCAGCACGCGCAACTGGTCGGGGTCCTTCCAGGGCACGAACTCGACCGACTCGGCGACGTCCTTCAGCGCGCCGCTCTCGGCGATGTGGATGAGCGGGTAGGAGACAGCGGCGAAGGGGCCGGAGAGGACGAGCTTGGGCAGGCGCTCGCCGGCGGCCTGCGCGCCGAGGGGCAGCAGCGCCGCGGCCGCCAGCAGGCAGCCGCCGAGGACGCGGCGCAGGCCGTGCATCAGAAGTCTCCTTTCCAGCTCAGCACCAGGCTGCGGCCGGGCATGTGGAACTCCTGCCCGGAGACGCCCTCGGTCAGGTGCTCGTGGTACTCGCGGTCGAAGAGGTTTTTGGCGGCGATGCGCAGCGACTGACTTTTCGCGTAGCGCCAGGTGGCGCCGACGTCCATCGTGGCGAAACCGGGCGTGGCGTTTTCGCTGCCGCGCGAGAAGACGGTGGCGACGCGGTCCTGCCGGCGCACGAAGCGGCCGGTGGCGTCCATCGTCCAGTTCGCGGCGACGGCGCCTTCCCAGCCCAGGGTGAGCTCGTCGGCCGGCATCTGGAACAGCGGCTCGTCGAGCTGGTCGTTGGCGCCGCGCACGAGGGAGAGGCCGGCCTTCAGCCAGTGGCCGCGCCAGGCCTGCCACTTGCCCTGCGCCTCGAAGCCGTGCAGGGTGACCTGGCTGATGTTCACCGTCTCCTTGCAGGCGGCGGCGTTGGCCGCGCCGCAGACGGTGACGGCGCGCGGCGTGCCGGAGATGTCGAGGCCGGACATGTAGTCGGCGATGCGGTTGCGCCACAGCGCCACCTGGTAGCTCAGGTTCCCGCTCTGGCCCTTCAGGCCGAGCTCGAACTGGGTGGAGATCTCCGGCTTGATCTGCGGGTTGCCGGCGTAGTAGTAGCCGTCGCCGCGCGGCGAGGATTCGTAGCGCTCGCGCATCTCGCCGGCGCGGAAGCCGCGCGACAGGTTGGCGTAGGGCCGCAGCAGCGGGGCGGCCTCGTAGATGGCGCCGAGGCTGCCGGAGAAGGCGCTGTCGCGGCGGTCGAGGTTGT
>Ga0208244_101536_pt1 | contig 11648 bp, 11 predicted proteins | sample SubbioCR12Aug_5A_FD_184828 | JGI IMG/M metagenome (GOLD analysis project Ga0208244, IMG submission 184828) | Serpentinite rock and fluid subsurface biosphere microbial communities from McLaughlin Reserve, California, USA - CR12Aug_5A (SPAdes) | ecosystem: Environmental > Terrestrial > Deep... | reverse complement strand
GGAAGACGACTGACTCCATAACGCTCTCCTTGCTCCTGGAGAACGTTATACAACATTGTTGAATCTGACGCCAGCTTTTTCTTTATTCGGTTGTCAAAGAGCTTTTTTCAAAGAGCTAAAGTGTTACAAATTTTCAATTCTCGTAACAATTTAGTTGTTTGAAACCGTCTTATAAAATCCCTCCCGACCTCCCTTTTCCAAAGGGAGGAGAAAGATTTCCCCCTTTTGACAAAGGGGGATAAAGGGGGATTAGATCAGTTTTTTCAAAGCACTAAAATGTTACGAAAATTTGAATTTGTTTCGAATTTCGATATTCGAATTTCGAAATTGGGGGTCAAGAGATGGGCAAAATCAGGAGAGCCATTATCAGCGTTTCGGATAAGGCGGGTGTGAGCTCGTTTGCGAAGGATTTAGCGCAGATGGGCGTGGAGATCCTCTCGACAGGAGGGACTGCCAAAATGTTGAGGGAGCAAGGGCTCTCCGTGACAGACATTTCCGATTATACGGGATTTCCGGAGATGATGGATGGAAGAGTCAAGACCCTCCACCCGAAAGTCCACGGAGGCCTCTTAGGTCAGAGGTCAAAGCCGGAGCATGTCCGGAAGATGAAGGAGCACGGGATCCTTCCCATTGACCTCGTGGCGGTCAATCTTTACCCCTTTGAAGCGACCGTGGCAAGGGAGGATTGCAGCCTTGAGGATGCCATCGAAAATATCGATATTGGCGGGCCTACCATGCTCCGTTCGGCGGCCAAGAATTATCCGGATGTGACCGTTGTGGTCGACCCGGGTGATTATGATTTGATCCTCTCCGAATTGAAGGAAAAAGGAGAGGTTTCCGTTGAAACCAATTTCCGATTGGCCAAAAAGGTTTTTCAACATACCGCCCGGTACGATGGCGCCATTTCCAATTATCTCGGCCAGATCGAAAAGGGAAAGAAGGCCATTGAATTTCCGGAGACATTTACATTTCAGGTGAAGAAGACACAGGAATTACGATACGGAGAGAACCCCCACCAGAAGGCGGCCTTCTACCGGGAATACATGTTGACTGAACCCTCTGTCTCAAATGCTCTCCAGCTGCAGGGCAAAGAATTGTCCTATAACAATATCCTTGATCTTGACTCCGCCTATGAGACGGTTAAAGAATTCGACGAGCAGGCCGTTGTCATCATCAAGCATAATAACCCCTGCGGGGCGGCCACCTCCTTAGCAAGTTTGGCTGACGCCTATCGAAAGGCGAGGGACTGCGATCCGGTTTCTGCCTTTGGCGGAATTGTCGGCTTCAACCGGCCGGTCGATCCGGAAACGGCGAGGGAGATGCGGGACATCTTTCTCGAAGCGATCATCGCTCCAGGTTTTGATCCGGAGGCGCTGGAGATTCTGAAGGCCAAAAAGGATCTCCGGATTCTTCAAACACCTCCCCTTGCTTCCTTTGCCCTTCAAAAGGGGTTCGATCTTAGAAGGGTTGTTGGAGGCCTTCTGGTTCAAGACAGGGACCTTGGTAAGGTTCCGATGGACCAGTGGAAGGTGGTGACGAAGAGGAAACCGACAGAGGAAGAGAAAAGGGCGATGGCTTTCGGATGGAAGGTGGCCAAGCATGTCAAATCGAACGCCATCATTCTCGTCCGGGAGGACCGGACGATTGGAATCGGAGCAGGCCAGATGAGTCGTGTGGATTCGACCCGGCTGGCAGTGATGAAGGCCAAATCTTCGACCAAAGGGACGGTTTTAGCCTCGGATGCCATGTTTCCATTCAGGGATGGAGTGGATACGGGAGCAGAGGCAGGTGCTGTGGCGATCATCCAACCCGGTGGATCGATTCGGGACGATGAAGTGATTGCGGCTGCCGATGAATATAACATCGCCATGGTCTTCACAGGGATGAGACACTTCCGGCACTAAAAAGTTTTAAGTGACTAAATTGACTAAAGTGCCTAAAGTTTCAAAACTCGTTTATTAAGAGTCTCAAAATTGAATTGACATGTTCCACAAAATCTCCCCTTGCCCCTGCCAAAGAGGGGTATTTTCCCTCCCTTTGGAAAAGGGAGGTGAGGAGGGATTTTATAAAACAATGTCGTTATTATTATTTGACTGTTAATAACTTTAGGCACTTTAGCTCACTTTTTACTTTAGTCACTTACAGTTTATTGAATACGAGGTTCGCATGAAAGTTCTAGTGGTGGGTGGTGGCGGCAGGGAACACGCCCTGGTCTGGAAGATCGCACAGAGCCCGAAGGTATCGAAGGTCTATTGCGCTCCGGGTAATGCCGGCATCTCCGAACAGGCGGCCCTCGTCCCCATCAAGGCGAATGATCTGAATGGCCTTCTCAGTTTTGCCCTGAAAGAGAGGATTGACCTGACCGTGGTCGGTCCAGAAGAACCGCTCACCAGAGGGATTGTCGATCTCTTCGAGTCGAAGGGGCTTTCGGTTTTCGGAGCGAGCCAGAGAGCAGCGGAACTCGAAGGAAGCAAGGCCTTTGCCAAGGAGATGATGAAGAAGTACCACCTTCCCACTGCCTCTTACGAGGTCTTCGAAGACCGACAGAGGGCGATTGACTATATTCAGAAGCAGGGCGCTCCAATTATGGTGAAGGCGGATGGTTTGGCGGCAGGCAAAGGAGTGATCCTCTGCAAAACAGTGGAGGAAGCCATCGGGGCTGTCGATCAAATAATGATGGAGAAGGTCTTCGGGGAGGCGGGTAACCGGGTTGTGATCGAGGAATATCTTGTGGGAGAAGAGGCTTCTTATCTCGCCTTCACGGATGGAAAGGCGATTCTTCCTCTGGCATCCTCACAGGATCATAAAGCGGTTTTTGACGGAGATGAAGGGCCCAACACCGGAGGGATGGGAGCTTATTCTCCTGCGCCCGTAGTGACAGACGAAGTCAATGATAGAATCGTTGAGAAAATTTTAAGACCGATCATTCAGGGAATGGCAGAAGAGGGGAGACCTTACAAGGGGGTCATCTATGCCGGCCTGATGATTGACAATGGCCATCCAAAAGTATTGGAATTTAACGCTCGCTTCGGAGATCCCGAAACCCAGCCGGTATTGATGCGGATGAAAGGAGATATCATTCCCATCCTGCAGGCCTGCATTGAGGGGAATCTCTCCCGGTGCAAAATCGAATGGGAGAATAAGGCTTCGGTCTGCGTGGTCATGGCCTCGAAGGGATATCCCGGAGACTACGAAAAGGGAAAGGTGATCGAGGGCTTTAAAGAGGTTTCTCTCGTGGAGGATGTCTTTGTCTTTCATGCCGGCACGGCATTAGCCAATGGCAAGATGGTCACCAACGGAGGAAGGGTGTTGGGCGTGACAGGCCTGGGAGAGAATATTCCTAATGCGATCGAAAGAACTTATCAGGCCGTTCAAAAGATTTCCTGGGAGGGAGTCCATTACCGGAAGGATATCGGAAAGAAGGCATTGTGCTGGCTGTAATCCCTTGGTGTCATTCCGGCGGAAGCCGGAATCCAGTTTTTTAAGACCTTCTGGATGCCCCCGTATCAAGCACGGGGCAGGCTCCTCAAGTCCGGCATGACAGCGAAAGGAGTTTATGGCAGACTCCAGTAAGGAGATATTGACCCATGTACAAGATCGCTGTGATTCCTGGAGACGGAACCGGTCCTGAAGTGGTGGCCGAGGGGCTGAAGGTTCTGAGAGCAGTCTCCGAAAAGTTCAATTTCAAATATCAGCTGGTCCATTATGATTTAAGCGGTGAGCGTTACCTCAAGACCGGTGAGATTCTTCCTGATTCGATTCTAAAAGAATTGAAAAAGGCGGATGCCATCTATCTCGGAGCCATCGGCCACCCGGACGTAAAACCGGGAATCCTCGAAAAGGGGATTTTGCTGAGGACCCGTTTTGAACTGGACCAATATATCAACCTGAGGCCTGTCAAACTCTACCCTGGGGTCGAAACACCTTTAAAAGACAAAAGACCCGAGGACATTGATTTCATCGTCGTTCGGGAGAATACGGAGGGGGCCTATTTAGGAGCAGGAGGATTTCATAAAAAAGGCACGCCTGACGAGATTGCGATTCAGGAAGCAATTCATACCCGAAAAGGGGTTGAGCGGTGCATCCGTTATGCGTTTGAATACTGCCGGAAGCGGAATAAAAGGAAAAAAGTCACGCTCTGCGGAAAAACGAATGTTCTCACCTATGCCTTCGACCTCTGGGAGAGAACTTTCAAAGAGGTGGCAAAGGAATTTCAAGATATTGAGACCGATTATGCTCATGTGGACGCCATCTGTATGTGGATGGTGAAGAACCCGGAATGGTTCGATGTGATCGTAACCGACAATATGTTCGGAGACATCATCACTGATTTGGCGGCTATGATTCAGGGAGGATTAGGAATTGCGGCCGGAGGGAATATCAATCCTCGGGGTGTTTCGATGTTCGAGCCAATGGGTGGCTCCGCTCCTAAATATACGGGGAAGGGGGTCGTGAGCCCTCTGGCGGCGATCGGGGCCTGTCAGATGATGCTCGAAACCCTCGGAGAAGAAAAAGCCGCAAAGAAAATCGAAGCGGCCGTCATGAAGGTGGTCCAAAATGATGTGAAGAGTCTGACCGCCGGCAAAATGGGATTCAGCACCTCCGAGGTTGGGGATCTGGTGGTGAAGTATATTCTTGGAAAATAGGTTGGAGGTTAGAGGTTGGAGGCCTGGTTTTTTGCCTCACACCTTAAGCCTCAAACCTCAAACAGGAGGTTTGAGATGGAATGGGGAATGAAGAATCGTTTGGCGCAGTTGGTTCAACCGGATGGGCATTGTCTCTTTTTGCCTATCGATCATGGCTATTTTCAGGGACCTACCCGTAAACTGGAGAAACCCGGTGAGACGATCAAACCCTTGCTTCCCTATTGCGATGCTCTCTTTGTAACCAGGGGTGTGCTTCGGGCCTCAATCGATCCTGAACATACGAAACCCATCATCCTCAGGGCTTCGGGTGGAACCAGCATGGTTGGGAAAGATCTATCCGACGAAGGTCTCACAACCTCTATGGAGGAGGCCATACGGCTCAATGTGGCGGCAGTGGGCATCTCGATCTTTGTCGGGAGCGATCATGAGAAAGAGAATCTTCTCAATCTTGCCAAACTGGTGGACGAGGGAGAGAAATACGGCATCCCTGTGATGGCTGTGACTGCAGTGGGGAAGGAGTTGGAAAAAAGGGATGCCCGCTACCTTGCATTAAGCAGCCGGATTGCCGCGGAATTAGGCGCAAGGATTGTGAAGACTTACTGGTGTGAAAACTTCGATAGAGTGGTCAATGGATGCCCTGTTCCTGTGGTCATGGCCGGAGGGCCAAAAGTCGACACGGATCTGGAGGTCTTTCAGTTTGTTCATGACGGAATGGAAAAGGGAGCCATTGGTGTCAACCTTGGGAGAAATATCTGGCAAAACGAGCATCCAGTGGCCATGATCAAAGCCTTGCGCGCCATCATCCACGAAAGGGCTTCGGTTAAGGAAGCCAATGCGATCTTCGAAGCAGAGAAGAAGATAAAGAGAAATCAGAGCGGTTAGTTCAGAGTTTTTAGTTTAAATCTCCGAACTCCGAACACCGAACTCAAAACTTTTTTGTCCGGATAAACCATGCGAGTGGCAATGTATTATAACAACAGGGATGTGAGGCTGGAAGAGATTCTGACTCCTCGCATCGGTCCCGGTGAATTGCTGGTCAAGGTGTTGGCCAGCGGGATCTGCGGTAGCGATGTGATGGAGTGGTACCGGATTAAAAAAGCGCCCCGTGTGCTTGGCCATGAGATTGCTGGAGAGATTGTTGAAGTAGGGGAGGGGGTTGTAAATTATAAAATTGGTAATCGGGTCTTTGTCTCACATCATGTCCCTTGCAATACGTGCCATTATTGTCTGAATGGCCATCATACGGTTTGCGACACCTTGAGGACGACCAATTTTGATCCGGGAGGTTTCGCAGAATATATCCGTGTCCCGAAGATCAATGTGGATCGGGGGACGTTTATACTGCCTGAAGAGATATCTCTCGAGGAAGGGGTCTTTATTGAACCATTGGCCTGCGTCTTTCGGGGGCAGAGATTGGCAAAACTGAAACCCGGCCAGAGCGTCTTTGTCATCGGGAGTGGAATTTCCGGAGTTCTTCACATTGCACTGGCAAAGGCATCGGGCGCAGGAAATGTTATTGCTTCGGATATCCATCCATTTCGACTGAATTCAGCCAAGCGGTTCGGGGCGGATGAGGTTCTCTCGGCCGAAGAAGTGAGCCCTGAAAAGATTCGTAAGATCAATCGCGGACAGTTGGTGGATCTTGTAATCGTCTGTGCCGGAAGCCTATCGGCTTACAAACAAGGACTCGTAACCGTCGAGCGGGGAGGAACGGTGTTATGTTTTGGACTCCTTCAACCGGGAATGGATATTTCTTTTCCATTTTTCGATTTTTGGAACGATGGGATTACCCTTCTTCCTACCTATGGAGGAGCCCCCACTGATATTGTCCAGTCTATCGAATTGATACAGGCTCATCGTTTACCACTCAAAGAGATGATCACCCACAGACTTCCATTGGCCGAAACAGGATTAGGGTTTAATCTCGTCGCAGAAGCCAAAGAATCGATCAAAGTCATCATCGAACCCCATCAATAATTAATTTGACAGGATAATGATATTTTGATAGGAATTTAGTCGTCCATATTAACCCTCCTATATTAAGAGGGACCAGGAGTAAACGAGGATGGAAGAAAAAGTGCTTGTAAAAAAGGACCTGGAGGAAATATTTACAGGTTTTGAAAAACGCCAGGATGAGAAATTGAAGGGACTTGAGGTGCGGATAGACCAAAAGATGACTGGCCTTGAGGTGCGGATAGATCAGAAAATGACAGGCCTTGAGGAGCGAATGGATCAAAGAATGACAGGCCTTGAGGAGCGAATGGATCAAAGAATGACAGGCCTTGAGGAGCGAATGGATCAAAAGATGACAGGCCTTGAGATGCGAATGGATCAGAAAATGACAGGCCTTGAGGCGCGGGTCATCGATCAATTTCATATCATCTCTGAAGGATTGATGGACCAAATAAATCTTTTAGCAGAGGGGCATACAGGAATTGTTGGACGGCTTGATCGGATAGAAAATGAAAGTGAACGTCAACATTTAGAAACCCGTGCCCTTGTAAAACTTTCCTTTTCTGAGCTGGATAGGCGTCTCACTGATTTAGAGTCCCAAATGAAAGAAATGCAGGAATGGAGAAAACAGGTTGGTTCAAGATTGACAATATAATTATTCTCCTGCCCTATCTCACCTCCATGTCTCAAAATTTTCTTCCAATTCAAAAGGAATATTTACAAAAAGCATGGGCACGGCCGATTCGGGAACTTGAGGAGTCACTTCCTGCCCGATATGAGAACAACTGCCTTTTTTTTCAGGCGTTCGGAGAGCCTTGTGAACTCCATCCCCGGGAGATCATTCTTGGTGGCGAACCCCTTCGCAGTGCAGAAAGCATTCTTATTGCAATGTATGCGAGCTTTGTTACAAACGAGCCGGTCCAACTTAAACCTTTGAAGTCCTTCAAACAATTTCCTGGAGGGATGGGTTATCAGGGAGCGTTTGCTATGAATGCCGAGAAGGTTCTCCATCCTCATGTCATTGCCATCGAGAAGCGAAAGGAAGAGATCGTCCTGAGGTTTTCCGGCCATCCTAATGCGGATGGACCAAGGTGCGATTTCTCTTTTACCCTCTACCCGCTCCCCCGTGTCGCCCTTTACTACATCTTCAATCTGCCCGATGAAGAGTTTCCTGCAAGAGTCACCTGCCTCTTCGCCTCCAATGCAGATCACTTCGTGCCCGTGGCTGGCCTGGCCGATGTGGCCGAATACACCGCCAAGAAGATCATTGCACTAATTACAGAAGTGAGGAGTTAGAGGAAAGCGGGGAAGTTCATGCGAAACATTCACCTACAAAGGTTCGACTCAATATGATCTGGAAACTTGGTGATTATGGATTGAAAGCTCAAGTAGGGTGGATCAAGCGAAGCGGATCCACCTCCTTTATTCCAAATCCAATCTCGAAATGCTGTTGGGTTCCTCCTGTCCCCAATCCGGAGTATATAACCCATTCTGGATGGCGTCCCGAAAGGAGCTATCAGGCCAATCTGCTGGACTCTTAACGTAACCATGCTTTACAGGATTATAATGAATGTAATCCATGTGCCTTCTCCAATCCTCATCATCCCTGAGAAGATGTTCCCAGAAACGTCTCTGCCAGACTTCCTTCTCGCCCCGCTTGTTCACCGGGTGATTCAACCCTTCTGAGAAATAGCTCTTGATCAATCTCCAGCGGATGGAATAATTTGAATCCTTGGCCGGCATTCTCCAGATACAGTGGATGTGATTCGGAAGAATCGCAAACGCTTCCATGATAAAGGGGTGTCTTTTCATAACCCTGTCAACAGCAGACTTGAGGCGAGTGATATTATCCGGGAGAGAAAATATTTTACTTCGGTGGTGCGTCACGGCGGTAAAGAAATAAGAACCTCCGGGTTGATAAAGACGGCGATATTCACTCATGTCTTTTAGGGATGGTGGATCCGCTTCGCTTGATCCACCCTGCAAGGTCTAAATAGCTTGTCCGAAGATTCCCCGGCTATTACAAGATGTAATCTAGGCTTTTGAGTCTTTCCTGTCAAATCAACTTTCAGGAAGAAACCTATAGTTTTCAAAGAGATGAATGTCTTGCGGCTTAAGTGTTTGATAATATTTTCAAAAATCCAGGATATCCATCCATCGTTTAATGCGCAGCGGATTTGAGGTGGAGCGCCGGGAGCTCATAATTCAAATTCACCCCGAGGCAGCCCGGACTGGCGGACAATGGATTGAAGCGTTCCAATTCTAATTTCGTCATGGTCTGGTACAGGGACCGTTATTGTGCCCTGGGAAAGCTTTTTCTGCATTACAATGTGGCTACCGCGCCTACGTACTTCTATGAAGCCGTGTGTTGCCAAGATGGAGCACACCTCTTTGCCAGAAAGGACTCGAAGCTTACCCAAATGCCACCTCGACTTGGGTTACAAAAATCTCACCATGAAGACGTTGTTTAACCTCTTCGGGTGATGCTACTTCAAAAAAAAGTTCCAGTGCTTCTCGAAGATTGTCTCGCGCTTCTTCAATGCTCCCACCTTGGCTTGCGATATCTAACTCCGGACATAGAGATACGTATCCATCACCTTCGCGTTCAATAATTGCCGTAAGTTTCATTGATTACCTCCCGAGTCATTAAAGCTACCTTCGGATAAGATTAACACATACCTCTCCATTTCCCAATCAATGGCTGCGTTAACTTGCAGCATCTACCCTTATTGACTTATGGATGTAATATACACTTTTTCTTGGTTTTTTAGAAGTGTAAAGTTCAGGAAGGAGGGGAACAGAGAAGTGTTTGGTGAACAACCTGATGCTGCGACGATCCTTGATCGTCTTTAATGTTTCATTGAGAGGAAGAACTGTCTCATCAGGGATCATTATTTACCTCCATGATAGGCTACAGATATTTCTGTTTCTTCAGGTTGATCATCAGGATGGAGAGGGCGGCAGGGGTAATGCCGGAGATGCGGGAGGCTTGGCCGAGGGAAATGGGCCTGATTTTAATGAGTTTCTCCGACACCTCTGTGGTGAGGCCGATGATCGAATGAAAATCAAAATCCTCCGGAAAGTTCACCTCCTCCAATTTTTTAAATCTCTCGATCAGTTCCATCTGCCTCTTAATATAACCGTCATATTTGACTTGAATCTCCACCTGCTCGCTCACTTCCTTTTTAAGGGTTTTAAGGTCGGGATGAAATTCGAAGAGATGTCCGAAATGGATCTCGGGTCTTTTCAATAATTCGAGGAGGGAGGTTTCCTTCTTCAAGGGAGTGCATCCCCAGCGATGGAGGATGTCATTGTTTTTTCTTGTGGGTGTGATTTTGGACTCTGAAATTCTCAAAAGGGTCTTTTCGATTGCCGACCTTTTCTCTAAAAAGATCCGATAATCGTCTTTTTTTACCAATCCGGCCTGATAGCCTATTTCCCTCAACCTCAAATCAGCATTGTCCTCTCTCAGATGGAGGCGATATTCTGCGCGTGAGGTAAACATCCGGTAAGGTTCAGATGTCCCCTTGGTGACCAGATCGTCAATCAGAACACCGATGTAAGCATCGGAACGTTTCAGGACCATAGGCTCCTTTCCCCTGATATAGAGAGAAGCATTGATCCCTGCGATCAGTCCCTGGGCAGCGGCTTCCTCATAACCCGATGTCCCGTTGATTTGGCCGGCGTGGAAGAGGCCTTCGATCTTTTTCGTTTCAAGGGAAGGCTTAAGTTCCGTGGGGTCAACAAAATCATACTCGATGGCATACCCCGGCCGGATGATCTCGACCTTTTCAAGCCCCTGAATCGACCTGAGCATACGCATCTGAATGTCGAGTGGAAGGCTGGTGGAGACTCCATTCGGGTAGATCTCGTTCGTATCTTTTCCGTCGGGTTCGAGAAAGATCTGATGCCTCTTCTTATCGGCGAAACGGACGACCTTGTCCTCAATCGATGGACAGTATCTGGGGCCGATTCCCTTAATGATTCCACAATAGAGAGGGGAGCGATCAAGACCGCTCTTGATAATTTCGTGAGTGTCGAGGTTGGTGTAGGTGATGGTGCAGGGGACCTGTTCTATTTCGATCCTTTCAGTTGAAAAAGAGAAGGGAATCGGAGGCTCATCTCCATATTGAGGGATGAGGTCTGAAAAGTCGATGGTATTGCCATCGAGTCTTGGCGTAGTCCCGGTCTTAAGCCTTCCCATGCGAAATCCCAATTTTTTGAGCGATTCGGATAAACCGATGGAGGGAGGATCGCCCATCCTGCCGGAGGGAAAGTGGTCCAGACCGACATGAACAAGACCATTGAGAAAGGTCCCCGGCGCAAGGATCAGGGTTTTTGTTAGAATCGTTTCATTCCCATCTGTTCTAATCCCAGTGACCTTATTGCCCTCAACGATGATCTCTTCAACCGTTGCCTGTTTGATGAAAAGGTTTGCCTGCTCCTCCACAATCCTTTTCATTCTGAGCCGGTAGGCGTGGCGATCCACCTGTGCCCTGGAGGAACGGACCGCCGGCCCTCTTGTCATATTGAGCTGTTTGAACTGGATCCCCGTCTCATCCGTCGCCCGGGCCATCTCTCCACCCAGGGCGTCGATTTCTTTGACCAGATGGCCTTTGGCCAGACCGCCGATGGCAGGGTTGCAGGACATGTAACCGATCTGTTCGATCTTCTGAGTGATGAGAAGGGTAGGGTGGCCCATCCGGGCACAAGCCAGGGAGGCTTCAATGCCGGCATGACCGCCACCGACCACAATTACATCGTAGTCTTTATTGGCTTTCATATTATTCATCAACGCGAAAATAAGTTATCCTCCGCTAAATCAAATCCCAATAACCAAATTCCAAATCCCAAATAAATTTTAGATGGCGGGTTCGTCACCCGCGAACCATGAAAATCCCCCTCAATCCCCCTTTTACAAACTGATCGTGTCCCATAAGTTGGGGGGCTGGACACAAGGGGAGAACTGTGTTATAGATAGGCCGTGCGGATATGCGGCCAGGAGTTTAGCGACGAAATTTGTGACCGAATCCGGGCTACCATTGAATC
>Ga0208244_101535_pt1 | contig 11651 bp, 11 predicted proteins | sample SubbioCR12Aug_5A_FD_184828 | JGI IMG/M metagenome (GOLD analysis project Ga0208244, IMG submission 184828) | Serpentinite rock and fluid subsurface biosphere microbial communities from McLaughlin Reserve, California, USA - CR12Aug_5A (SPAdes) | ecosystem: Environmental > Terrestrial > Deep... | reverse complement strand
CGCGACGCGCCAGTGCAGGGAGGCGCCAACCTCTCCGCCGCAGCCCGCCAGGCCGCCGCCGCAGCCCACGGCGGCACAGGCCCGCTCCACGAGCTGATGGACGGAAACTTCCTCCAGTTCGCCTCCTACACCATCTGCAACCGCGCCATCCCCACCGTCGAGGACGGCCTCAAGCCCGTCCAGCGCCGCATCATGCACGCGCTCTGGGAGAAGGACGACGGGCGCTTCATCAAGGTCGCCAACGTGGTCGGCCACACGATGCAGTACCACCCCCACGGCGACGCCTCCATCGGCGATGCGATCGTGAACCTCACCAACAAGCGCTACCTTATCGAGGGGCAGGGGAACTACGGCAACATCTTCACCGGCGACCCCGCCGCGGCCACCCGTTACATCGAGTGCCGTCTCACGGATCTCGCCCGCAACGAGCTATTCAACCCGAAGCTGACGACCTTCATCCCCAGCTACGACGGACGCAACAAGGAGCCCGTGCTCCTGCCCTCCAAGCTGCCGCTCCTGCTCATGCTCGGCGCGGACGGCATTGCCGTCGGTCTCTCCACCGCCATCCTGCCGCACAACTTCATCGAGCTGCTGGAGGCCCAGATCGCCATCATCCAGAAGAAGCCCTTCGAAGTCCTCCCGGACTTCCAGACCGGCGGACTGATGGACGTCTCGGAGTACGCCGAAGGCGTGGGCCGCGTCAAGGTCCGCGCCGTGATCGAGCACCGCCAGCACAACAAGCTCGCCATCACCGCCCTGCCGTCGGGGCAGACCACCGAGTCGCTCATCGCGGACATCGAGGAGGCGGTCAAAAAGAAAAAGGTGCCGGTCAAGCAGATCAACGACTACACCGCCGAGAAGGTCGAGATCGAGCTGATCCTCAACGTCGGTGCCACGCAGGATCAGACCGTCAAGGCGCTCTACGCCTTCACGGCCTGCGAGTCCTCCATCTCCAGCCGCCCGGTCGTGCTCTACCGCAACCGCCCGCGCGAGATGAGCGTCCCGGACATCCTGCGCGCCTGCACCGACCAGCTACTCGAACTCCTCAAACGCGAACTCGAAATCCGTCAGGGCGAACTCGACGACCTCTTCCACTCGAAGACGCTGGAACAGATCTTCATCGAGGAGCGCATCTACAAGCGCATCGAGGAGCAGGTCACCTACGAGGCCGTGCAGCAGGCCGTGCTCGAAGGCTTCTCCCCGTTCCGCAAGCGCCTCCGCCGGGACGTCACCCTCGACGACGTGGAGAGTCTGCTCCAGATCAAGATCCGCCGCATCTCGCGCTATGACATCAACCGCAACCGCGAGGAGATCGAGAACATCCTCAAGGAAGAGGCCGAGGTCGCCGAGAACCTCAAGGGCCTGCGCGGCTACGCCACGCGCTACCTCAAGGCGCTCGTCAAAAAATACAAGGACAAGTACCCCCGCCTCACAAAGATCGCGGCCGCGCCCTTCGCGCAGATCGAAGTGCGCGCCCTCACCGCCTCGGAACTCACCCTCAAGATCGACCGCGAGAACGGCTACATCGGCACCGAAATCCGTGGCGGCGAGGAGCTGTTCAAGTGTTCCTCGCTCGACAAAATCATCGTCGTCTGGAACGACGGGCGCTACAAGATGATGCCCCCGCCCGACAAGTTCTTCGTGGACAAGACCTGCACCTACTGCCGGATCTTCGACCGCGACAGGGAATTCACCGCCGTCTACACCGAACCCCACTACGGCTTCACCTACATCAAGCGGTTCGCCTTCGGCGGCGCCATCCAGAACAAGGAGTACCGCCTCGCGCCCGAGAAAAGCAAGCTGCTGCTGTTCGAGGAGGGCACGCCTGACGCGGTCTACCTGAAATACAAGCCCGCCAAGGCCCAGCGCATCCACCAGCAGGTCTTCACCCCCGCCGAAGTCCTCGTCAAGGGCGTCTCGGCCAAGGGCATCCAGATGACGTCCAAAGACATCGCCAAGCTTGCCACCAAAAAGCCCGACTGGTGGGACGACTCCGACAAATCGCCCAAAGGCATGCTGACGTAACCGTCGCGCTATTTCTGCCCGGCGTCCAGCTCGAGGATCGTGATGTTCTTGAAGAGGAACTGGCCGCCGGCGGGCACTTCCGCCTGAAGGCACAAATGCCCTTTGGCAGGCTGGATGCCGTCACGCCGCCACGCGGTCTCGCCGTTGAATTCGAGTTCCGCGGTCTCCCCTTTTACCGTGAGCTTGAAGTGGTTCCATTCGCCCGGTTTGTAGAGGCTCACCGCTTTGGCCTTGTCGGCGCCGTTGATGGTCCCCTCCTGCCCGCGCCGCATGTTGACCTGATGCTCCTTTGGCCACGGGAACTTGCCAACGGGATCGCCAGCCCGGAAATAGACACCGGAGTCCCACATGTTGGTGCTGAGGGCTTTCCACTCGCACTCAAAAATGAAATCGGCGTAATCCTTCTCGGCCTGAAGGAACCCGTTTCCGGATTTCAGCAGGATCGCCCCGTCAACCACTTCCGCCTCACAGGTGACGACCTTCCAGCCCGTAAGCGTCTTCCCGTCAAAAAGCGAAACAGGCTCCTGCGCGGCCGACGCGCCTGCCAACATGAAGAGTGAAAGAAACGTGATCGTGATCTTGCCCATGAGTTGTCCTCGTTGTGTTGATGTTGCGCAAAGTCTTTCAAAAAATGAGGGGGCTGTCAAAGCCTGACGCCTATTTGCCGAAGACCGGCTCGCCGCTATCGGTTTCTGCCGCACCCTCACCGAGAATCTCCGCCACCGCTTCCGATCCCCCTTGTGCGCCACCGTCTTTCGCGGGTTTCTTCTGGTCGAATAACGACTCCGCCGCCTCGGCGGTCGCCGTGCCTGACTTTTTCTCTTTCTTGTGGAGCGCTTTACGTTCGGACGGTTTAGAACGTTGCAGCGTCGGATCCAGCTCGTTCAGTTCCTTGAGGTTGCTCAGCCCGAAATGCTCCAGAAACGTCGCTGTCGTGCCGTACAGGAACGGACGCCCGGGTAGCTCGCTGCGCCCCACGATCCGGATCAGGTGCAGTTCCATCAGCGCTTTGACGATGTGATCCACCGTCACCCCGCGGATCGACTCGATCTCTGATTTCGCGATCGGCTGGCGATATGCGATGATCGCCAGTGTTTCCAGCGCCGGACGCGACAAACGGTTCGGACGATCGACCTTCAGCAGATTGCGCACCCACCGCCCGCAGCAAGCCTGCGTCTGAAGCCGGAAGCACCCATCGACCTCCACCAGCTCGAACCCCATCTGGAGCCGCCCCAACTCTTTCTCCAGACCCTCCAACGCATCGTTCACCTCGCGCGGCGACGCCTCCGCGAACAACTTGATCGTCTCGCTCTCCTCCCCTGAAGACTCCGCGACACTCTTGAGGCAGGCGCGGATCTCCTCGACCGTCAGGGGATGATCCGAGCCAAACAACAGCGCACCGACGACCTGCTGCAAGCTCGCCGCCATCGGCACCGTGACCTCGTCAACATTAGGCATATTCGCTTCCTCCAATCACCGGCGGCTGAAACGGCTCGATCGCGCCGCTCTCCACCGGCAGGATAAGAATCTCATGGAACGCGGCATTCTGGAGCAGCATGATCTGCCGCAGGCGCAGCAACTCCAGCAGCGCCAGAAACGTGACGATCACCTCGTTCCGGTGCGACTCGGCGTGGAACAGCTTGGAAAACGAAACCCTCGTGCCCTCGCGCGTCTTGGCGATGATGAACTCCATCTTGTCCGGCACCGACCAGCGGATCGGCTCAATGTGTCCCAACGGCTCGACCGGCGCCCGCGAAAGCACTTCCTGAAACGCGCTCAGCAGGTCGAAGAGCCCGATGTCCCCCAACGCCTGCCCCACATCCTCCGGCTCTTTCTCGAACACCGGCTTCTCGCCGCCGTACCCGAACGCCTCGCTCCTCAGCGTCTCCAACTCTAGCAGTTGACCCGCCGCGTCTTTGAACTTTTTGTACTCGATCAACTGCCGCACCAGATCCAGACGCGGGTCTACCCACTCCTCGTCGCTCTCCTCCTCGGTCGAGCGCGACTCCACGGGCAGCAGCATCCGGCTCTTGATCATCATCAGCGTCGCGGCCATCACCAGAAACTCGCCCGCGATCGTCAAGTCGAGCATCCGCATCACGTCGAGGTATTCCATGTACTGCGCGGTGATCTTCTCGATCGGGATGTCGTAGATGTCGACCTCTTCCCGCCGGATCAGATAGAGCAGCAGATCCAGCGGGCCCTCGAAGACCTCCAGATCCACCTTGTAATCATCCGTCAGCAACGCTTCAATCGACATGCAAAACCGTCCCGTTCCCCTGCCCGTCTGTTACGCCAGCCCGACCGCCTGCCGCGCCTTGTCCAGTGTCGCGGCGGCCGTCGCCCGCGCCCGCTCCGCCCCATTGCGCAACACCGCTTCCACATAATCCGGATTCGCCTGCAGCTCCGCGCGCTTGGCGCGGAACGGCGCGAACGTCTCCTCAAAGATCGCGAGCAGCGCCTTCTTGGCGTGACCGTAGCCGTAGTTGCCGCCCAGATAGCTCGTCTCCATCTCCGCCCGCTGCGCATCAGTTGCAAAAAGCTTGTAAAGCGCGAAAATGTTGCACGTCTTGGGATCCTTCGGCTCCTCCAGTCCCTTGCTGTCGGTGACAATCCGCATGATCCGCGCCTTCGTCTCCTTCGGATCACCGAACAGGTCGATCGTGTTGCCGTAGCTCTTCGACATCTTCTGCCCGTCCAGCCCCGGCACCACCGCCACCTCGTCCTGAATCGACGGCGCGGGGATCGTGAAGACCTCGCCGAACTCGTTGTTGAACTTGATCGCGATGTCGCGGGTGACCTCCACATGCTGCTTCTGGTCGCGCCCCACCGGCACGACGTTCGACTGGTAGATCAGGATGTCCGCCGCCATCAGCACCGGATAAGCGAACAGCCCGTGCGACGGCGCGATCCCCTTCGCCACCTTGTCCTTGTACGAGTGGCAGCGCTCCAGCAGCCCCATCGGCGTCACCGTCGAGAGCAGCCACGCCAGCTCATGCACCTCCGGCACGTCGCTCTGCCTGAAAAACACCGTCCGCTCCGGATCGAGCCCGCACGCGAGGAAGTCCAACGCCACGTCCCACGTGTCCTGCCGCAACCGTGCCGCGTCATGCACCGAGGTCAGCGCGTGGTAGTTCGCGATGAACAGATACGCCTCGCCACGCTCCTGCAAATGCAGCGCCGGGCGCATCATCCCGAAATAGTTCCCCAGATGCAGCTTGCCGGAGGGCTGGATGCCCGAAAGGATTCTCATAACTCGTCGTCTCTCCTGAAGGTTCAAAAAGGCTTTCATGATACCCTGCCCGGACACCGAGCACAAGTGCCGACCCCGCCTTTCTCAGTCCAGATGCGTCAGCGCGGGCTTGCCCACCGCGTAGACGTTGAACCCCAGCGCGTGGAGCGCCACGCGGTCCACGCAGTTACGCCCGTCGAAGAGGAACGCGGGCTTGCGCATCCCCGCGAAGACCCGCCCGTAGTCCACCTCGCGGAAGCACCGCCAGTCCGTCAGGATCACCACCGCGTCCGCGCCTGCCGCCGCCTTGTACGGGTCGGGCTCGAACGCCACGCCCTCCGCCACGTCCGCCAGCTCCTGCCGCGCGTTGTCCAGCGCCTGCGGGTCGCACACCACCACCTGCGCCTGCTCCTCCAGCAGCATCCGCGCCACGCGGATCGCCGGACTCTCCCGCGTGTCGCCCGTGTCCGCCTTGAAGGCGAACCCGAACAGCGCCAGACGCTTCCCCGCCACCGTGTTGAACATCACCGAGAGCACCTTCGCCACGAAGCGCCCCTGCTGCCACTCGTTGACCGCCACCACCTGCCGCCAGTACTCCGCCGCCTCGTGCAGCTTGTACGTCTCGCAAAGATAAACAAGATTGAGGATGTCCTTCTTGAAGCACGACCCGCCGAACCCCACGCCCGCCTTCAGGAACTTCGGCCCGAGCCGCGAGTCCGTGCCTACCGCGTGCGCCACCTCCTCGATGTCCGCCTCCGTCTCCTCGCACAGCGCGGAGAGCGCGTTCATTGAACTCACCCGCTGCGCCAGCATCGCGTTCGCCGCCAGCTTCGACAGCTCGCTCGACCAGACGTTCGCCGTGATGATCCGCTCACGCGGCACCCAACGCGCATAGATCCCCACGACCGCCTCCAGCGCCGCCTGCCCCGTCGGCGTCGCGTCGGCGCCGACCAGCACGCGGTCCGGCCGCTCCAGATCGGCGATGGCCGTCCCCTCCGCCAGAAACTCAGGGTTGGACAGCACCTCGAAATGGTACGGCGCGTGGCCCGACTTCAGGATGCGCGCCATCGCCGCCGCCGTGCGCACCGGCAGCGTGCACTTCTCCACCACCAGCTTGTCGCCCTTCGCGTGGTCTCGGATCAGCCGCGCCGTCTTCTCCCAATACTGCAAATCCGCCGCATAGCCCGCGCCATGCCCGAAGATCTTCGTCGGCGTGTTGACCGCCACGAAAATGATGTCGTTCTCCTCGATCCCCCGCTCGATCTCCGTCGAGAAAAAGAGGTTGCGGCCCCGGCACTCCCGCACAACCTCATCAAGCCCCGGCTCGTAGATCGGCAACGCGTCGGAGTTCCACGCCTCGATCCGCCGCGCGTTCACATCCACCACCGTCACGCGGATGTCCGGACACTTCCGCGCGATCATCGCCATCGTCGGACCGCCGACATATCCCGCCCCGATGCACAAAATGTTTCGATTCATGGTAACAATTCTCCCGCACGAAATATGGCAAGGCGCACGCCCTATCCCAAAGTGCCATGACGTTGGAATTTCCCACTTTTCTGCCCGCTTTGCAACCCCTATTCCCGCCGCGCCGACCGCTTCAATAAGGCTTGCCTTAATCCCCATATGATGCTAAATAGGTTCAAACGTCACATGTTAAACGAGGAGAACACACATGGAAAACACACGTAACATCGTCATCACGCAGAACGACGCGCGACGACTCACGGAACTCCTGCAAAACGCCTGCGCCGCCAACGGACGCGGGCGCGACGACCTGACCGCGCTGGCAGGCGAACTCAAGCGCGCCAGAATCGTCTCCCCGCAGGAGATCCCCGAACGCATCGTCACCATGAACACGCGGCTTGTCCTTTCCGACATCGACACCGGCAGCGAGCTGACCTTCACGCTGGTCTTCCCGCAAGACGCCGACGCGGACGCGGGCAGGGTCTCCGTCATCTCACCCGTCGGCACCGCCGTGCTCGGCTACGGCGAGAACGACACCGTCGAATGGGACGTACCCGCAGGCAGGCGGCGGTTCCTCATCAAGAAGGTCGTCTACCAGCCCGAGGCCTCCGGCCACTACCACCTTTAACCCTGAAACAAACCACGAAAGGAGCACACACATGAACCTCGCGTTTTTCGCAAAGAAATCCAAAAGCGGCTGGACCGTCTCGCTGCTTCCACCCCATGTCGGCAACGCCGTCGAAACGCTCGGCGAAACCGCCGTCGCGGATGGCGACGCGCTCGTCCTCATCGCCTCGAAACGGCGGCGGCGGTGCGACATGTACAAGCCCAGCGTCCACGCCGAACTCCGCGCGCCGGACGGCTAGCGCATCCGACGCACCCCGCCTCGCGCCAGAACGCCGGGCGGGGTGTGTTCACACGCCCCCCGATTTGCTATATTCCCACCCAAGGAGAACCCAGAACCATGCCCGTTTACGACTATGAGGCGGCAGACCCCGCGCGGAGCTGCCCGCATTGCGCCACCCGTTTCGAAGCCGTGCAGTCGATCCACGACCCGCGACTCACCGCCTGCCCCGAGTGCGGCGCCCCCGTCCGGCGCGTCATCACCGCCCCCGCCATCGGCCGCTCGAAATCCAAGCTCGACGACCGCGCCAAAGCCGCAGGCTTCACCAAACTCAAACGCCTCGGCAAAGGCGAGTACGAGAAGATGTACTGATCCGCACCCATGAATCTCGCCAACCTCACAACCCGTAGCGCCGTCCTCCGCGCCATCCGCGACTTCTTCCACGCCGAAGGCTTCATCGAGGTCGAGACCCCCGTGCGCCTCCCCGCGCCCGCCCTCGAAACCCACATCGACGCGCCCCCCTCCGTCCGCGCATGGCTGCGCACCTCCCCCGAACTCCACATGAAACGCCTCCTCGCCGACGGCGCGGAACGCATCTTCCAGCTCGGCCCCTGCTTCCGCACCGGCGAGTGCGGCAGCCGCCACAACCCCGAGTTCACCCTCCTCGAATGGTACCGCGCGGGAGCCGACTACACCCGCATCCTGCGCGACACCGAAGCCCTCCTCGCCCACGTCTTCAGCGCCCTCAACGGCAGCCCCGCCTGCCGCTACCGGGGCCGCGACATCGACCTCTCGCCCTCGTGGCACGTCCACACCGTCCGCGACGCCTTCCTCCGCTGGGCAGGCTGGGATCCCCTGGCCACGTGGGACGCCGACCGCTTCGACACCGACATGACCTCCAAGGTCGAGCCCGCCCTCCCGCAGGACAAGCCCTGCGTCCTCACCGACTACCCCGCGCCAGCCGCCGCCCTCGCCCGCCTCAAGCCTGCCGACCCGCGCGTCGCCGAGCGCTGGGAGGTCTACGTCGGCGGCCTCGAACTCGCCAACGCCTACAGCGAACTCTGCGACCCCGCCGCCCAGCGCGCGCGTTTCCTCGCCGCCGCCGAAGAGCGCCGCGCCCTCGGCAAGGAGGTCTACCCTCTCGACGAGCCTTTCCTCGCCGCCCTCGAACGCGGCATGCCCCCCTGCGGCGGCATCGCCCTCGGTGTCGACCGCCTCGTCATGCTCGCCTGCGACACCGCCGACATCGCCGACGCCCGTCCCTTCTGCCAACGTCCCGGCGCACTCTTCTGACCGAATTTCCCGCTTCCCTTCAGCCGCGCTTCGCGCTACCTTTCCGCCATGTTCTCTTGCGTCGCACTCGTTCTCGCCACCGCTGCCGCCGGTATGATCGCCGGTGCGCGCGGCCCCGTCTTCCTTGCCGCCGCACTCGCCGCCGCACTCGCCACGTGGCGGAGGCCGTGGCGCAACCCGCATGAGCACGTCTTCCTGACGCTCGACCCGCATTCACCTGAAACGGCCGCAACGCGCTTGTGCGCCGCACTCCGCGAAACCTGCGACCGTATCCTGAACACGCAGCGTCCCGCGCTCGTGCGCATCGCCGCCCTCTCAGAAAGCCCTTCCCTCGCGCCGATCCAGCTCGACCTCAACCGCGACGGCGACCTTGAGCTCAAGGCAAGCGGACAGCGCCCCGCGCCGCTCCAGCGCCCCGGACTTTGGATCGCCGAACATCCCCTGCCGTTGCCCCTGCCGCGCGACCGTTGCGTCACGCTGGCCTTGCGCCCCTCGGGCGGCAGGCGGTTGCGTGTCGTTCTCGCGCCGTTCGACAACGCCCCTCTTTCCCGCCGCGTCTGGGCGTCGCTCCTGCTGCTCCTCGTCTTCGGCTGCGCCACCGACACCCACTGGCTAACCGCCGCAACGCTCGGCTTCGCGTTTCAGACCGGCCTCCTTGCATACCACGGGAAACGTGCGGGCGAGTATCCTCAGATCAAAGGCCCATGAGCGGTTGCACAGGTAGTAGAAATCCAGCAGGCACATCTCGTCGAACGTCCGCTCGTTCCGTCCGCTCACCTGCCACAGCCCGGTGATTCCCGGCACGCCGTTCAGCCGCAACGCATGATACGCCCGCGTGTAATGCCCCTGATCGCTTTCGGGCAGCGGGCGCGGCCCCACGAAACGCATCTCGCCCCTGACCACATTCAGCAGTTGCGGCAATTCGTCGAGGAACGTCCGGCGCAGCAACGTCCCGAACCGCGTCACCCGCGGGTCGTTCTCCAGCTTGAACAGCCGCCCCGCCTGCCCGCGGCGCCGCTGCAGCCACCCGTGAAGGGATTCCGAGCGCTGGACCATCGTCCTGAACTTGTACACGGAAAACCGGCGCCCGCGGCACCCGTAGCGTTGCTGGCGGAAAAAGACCGGCCACCCGTCTGCCACCAGCACGGCGGCTGCCACCAGCAGGAACACAGGCGACAACACCACCAGAAGCAGCAACGCCACCGCGCGCTCGCATCCGCCGCAACACCCCGTTGCCGCCGACACCGGAAAACGATATGTCCCGTCCGCCTCCGGCAGGCATCCCGCCTGCCCCGCCAGCAGCGGCAGGCATGCGGCAGGCACGGCGACCTCGCGCGCCCCCTGCGCGATGGCCTCGTCAATGAACGCGAGGATCTCTTCCACCCGCACGGCGCCAGAGGCCGCGAAGGTGACCCGTCCGCCTTCCGTCCCGACACACGGTTGCATCTTGCCCCCCAAGCACACGTTGACTAAAAGCGCCACCCCGGCCCCCTGCCGCGTTGACGCGCCTTAACGGCTCAGCCCGTTCAGATCAGGCTGGAGTTGTTTCCCCTCCACGATCAGCTCGTCAAGCCAGACCAGCGCTCTGCGCGCCGCCGCCTCCCTCCCGAGAATCGCCGCGAAATTGCTGTCCACCGCCCGCAGCACCTGCACGTTCGAGTAGTCCCCCTCGACGATCGCCTGATAAAACTCGTTGATGTTTGTCCGCACGCTGGCCTCCGGGTTCGGCACCCCGCCGCTGAAATGCCTCGGCCCGCCGCGCACGTACGATTTGCCCGCGTACGAAAGGCACGCCGTCCCCTGCGTGCCCTGAAGCGACGCCGTCAGACGCCCCGTCTTGATCCAGTCGTGATACGCCCCGAGTATCCCGTGGTGGCTCCAGACCGTCCCGTCATCGAAAAGGTAGGTCACCATCACCGAGTCGCGCGCGTCGCCGTGCACCGACGGACGGAACGCCATCGACGCGCCCATCGCGGCCACCGGCACCTTACCCAGCGCCCAGATCACCGCGTCGATGATATGCACATCGTAATGCACGATATAATCGCCGCCCAACGCGACATCGTTGCACCAGATCAGATCTTTCAGCCGGTTCTCCGCCGTCGCCTCCAGCGGCGGATCCTGATAGCCGTTGCCGCCCGCCCAGCCGGACGAGAAAACCGTTTGGAGCCGCCCCAGCGCCCCGGCGCGTATCCGCTTCGCCACCTCCACGTTCACCGGGTCGCGCGGCAACTGGTAATCGGAATGGAACACGCGCTTCGCCGCCACCGCCTCCTCCGACAACTTCCTGATTCGCTGCGTGCCGGGAATGTCGATCGCGACCGGCTTGGCCATGTACACGTTCAGCCCGGCCTGCAGCGCCGCCTCGGCATGTTGCGGGAAAAAATACGGCGGCGTCTGCAGCACCACCGCCTCCACGCCTGACACCATCAGCCGCTTATACCCGTCAAGCCCCGAGAAACACTTCGCGGGCGAGACCCCCAGTTGCGCACCCGTGCGCATCGACCGTTCCTCGAAATAGTCCGTCACCGCCGTAAACGTGAACCCGCCATGCGCCTTGAAAAGGTTGCTGATCCATGTGCCGCGCCCGCCGCATCCGATCAGCCCGAGCTTCACGTTGCGCCCGGCCCGCGCCCCCTGCGCTCGTTCCGCCGCCGCGCCTGCCGTGCTGCCCGGCTCCTCCTGCGCGCGCACGTCCGTCACCAACGACGGCAGCGCGGCCATTCCCGCATGTGCCAGCCGCAGGAAACCTCGCCTCCCGATCCCGTTGTCACCTCTCATAGCCACCCT
>Ga0208244_101534_pt1 | contig 11667 bp, 10 predicted proteins | sample SubbioCR12Aug_5A_FD_184828 | JGI IMG/M metagenome (GOLD analysis project Ga0208244, IMG submission 184828) | Serpentinite rock and fluid subsurface biosphere microbial communities from McLaughlin Reserve, California, USA - CR12Aug_5A (SPAdes) | ecosystem: Environmental > Terrestrial > Deep... | reverse complement strand
TGTCAATTTTTGAGAAGAAGCCCATTAATTCAGTGTTTTCTGATTTCCATTACATCAACAAAATCGAGCATGACTCTAACCAATTGTTTTTATTTAACTTATAACCGGACAGTAGTGACTAATTATATTTACTTATAATGAAGTGCTTAAGTTGATCAAGAAATTTCCGGAGCCGGGATTAAAGCAGATTGCTTATATTCCGACTCCGTTTTTATTTTATTAAGAAAAATATTGGAGAAATAAATGAGTGAAAATCAACCCGGTAAACAAACCTTTCAATTTAAAGCTGAAGTCAAACAACTGCTTGACATACTTGTTCATTCACTTTATACAAGCAGGGAGATATTCTTACGCGAATTAATATCCAACGCTTCGGATGCGCTTGATAAAGTCCGCTTTGAATCTAACCGCGGTACAGCTATTGCGGATAAAGAACTTCCGTATGAAATAAAGATTGAGTTTGATGAAAAGAAAAAAATATTAAGAGTAATAGATACCGGTATCGGTATGACTAAAGAAGAAGTTATAGTGAATATCGGAACTATAGCCAAATCCGGTTCTGCTGAATTTTTAAAGAACATCCAGGAAAACAAAGATGATGCGAACAACATAATCGGAAAATTTGGAGTGGGCTTCTATTCTGTTTTTATGGCGGCAAAAGAAGTCGTTATAAAAACGAAATCATTTAAAGAAGAAGAGCCGGCAGTACTCTGGAAATCGGATGGATTGGGAGACTATGAAATATCGGAACTTAAAGAAAAAATAAAACGCGGTACAACAATAGAAATATATCTGAAAGATGATGCTTCCGAGTTCGCAGAGAAATATAAACTTGAAAGCGTTATTAAAAAGCACTCAAACTTTATTTCGTTCCCGATATATCTCGATAAAGATAAAATTAATACAATCGGTGCGGTATGGAGAGAGCCAAAGAGTTCTATTACAAAAGAACAGTACAGTGAGTTTTATAAATTCCTAACTTACGATTCGGATGAGCCGATGGATATTATTCATAAGTCGGTTGATGCTCCTATTCAATTTAATGCCATGCTTTACATTCCGAAGAAAAACCAGGATTTCTTCTGGATGAACAGAGAGAATTACGGGCTTGACCTTTATGTAAGAAGAGTATTGATACAGCATAAAAACAAAGACTTGCTGCCGGAATATCTCAGCTTTGTTAAAGGTGTTGTTGATTCGGAAGATTTACCGCTTAACATATCACGCGAAACACTGCAGGATAACTCAATCTTTATGAAGATTGCATCAAGTGTTACAGGGCAGTTGCTTTCTTATTTAATCGATAAAGGAAAGAACGAACCGGAAAAGTATACCGAATTCTGGAAAGAACACGGCAAGGTTTTCAAACTTGGTTACGGCGATTTCATGAATATGGATAAGTATATGGAACTGCTTAGGTTTAATTCATCCGTACATTCGAATAAAGATGAATTGACTTCATTTGCTGATTATGTAAGCCGCATGAAAGAAGGGCAGAAAGAAATCTATTATTTATTCGGAAGCAGCCGCGAAGCAGTTGAACTTGACCCGCATATCGAAATATTCAAGAGTAAAGGAATAGAAGTCCTCTATGTTTACGACCCGGTTGATGAATTCATTTTCGGCTCATTACGGAAATATAAAGATTACGAATTCAAGTCTGCCGAAACCGTTGAAATGAAAAACCTCGAGAAGTTTAAAGATATCGAAGAGAAGAAAAAAGAATTCGATAAACTTGATAAAACCGATGAAAAGCATCTTGATAGTCTTCTTTCAAAAATGAAATCGATTCTCGGCGATAGAATAACTGAAGTAAAAATATCAAAACGATTGATTGGCAGTCCGTCATGTCTTGTTAGTCCGGATGATGGTATTTCTTCTTCGATGCAGAAGATATTGAGAATGACAAACAAAGATACTGCACCGCAGAAAAAAATCTTTGAAGTCAATCCCGACAATAAATTGATTAGAAACATGCTTGAGATATTCAAGAAGGATAGTAATGATGAGTACATCGTTACAGTTACAGAACAGCTTTATGAATCCGCTTTATTATTGGAAGGAACATTAACCGATCCGCATAACCTGGTTAACCGGTTAAACAAATTACTTGAATCATCAAGCGATTGGTATAGGACTGTTCAGAAAAATTGAAGTATTAACTCACTTTGCGCAAAAATCTTTTTTTTAGACAGCCCCCTATGATTTTATTCTATTTTAAGAGTAGTTTAACAAACATTGCGTGAAGTGAGTTATTAAGTTTATCCCTACTATTTCAATATGATCAATATGTTTTAGTAGGGATAAAATGAAAATGCAAACAAAAAATAGTATAGAACCTTAAAAAACTGTTTAAAATAAAAAGACGAACCAAGCGGTTCGTCTTTTTATTAATTGTTTTAAGAATAATTAGTTAGTCTTAAATCTCTTATCTCCAACGGTTTGGTTGTATTTATAACTAATTCTAACCCATCTATCCGGATCTGTCGGTCCGGTTGCTCCGCCATAAGACGTACAAATCAGCTTTACATAGTTTCCGTCTTTTGTGTAGAGGAAGCTGTAAGTTGTAGAACTTCTTGCCTTACTCTTACCCCATGTGCTTGCACTGAATGTACTTGATACAACACCATCAAGTATGTTTGTAGAAGCCGGGGAATTGTTAAAATATGTTATTCTAGGATTAGATACTGCAGGTGATCTTTGATCCTGGCTCTTAAGGTCAACAGTCTCAAGGAAAATATCAGCATCAGCCGCACTTGAGTTTACTCTTGTTCCTGTAGAAAGCTTAATTCCGCTGAAACTTGAAGAAGATTGTTCAAACAGTTGTACGTTCGAGAAACTGACTTCAAAAATTGGCGGCTGACTCATCTGAATGAATACAGAGCTGGTCATGTTAGGCAATATCTGACGCGAGAATGTAGTGTCGCCATAACCTGTAAGTTTTAAAGTAATATTAACGAAACCGGAATCTAAATTTTTAACTGTATCCGGTGTAACTTTGCCCGAGTTAGTTCCATTAACAAAAATTTGAGCACCGCTCGGAGTAGATTGAATAAAAATCGCTCCCTTTTTTGCAGATGGATTAACCGGGTCTGTTGTTTTTTCGTCGCAGGACGTAATTAAAAGTCCGAAGAATAATAATAAAGGAATTATTAATAGTTTTTTCATTTTGAGATCTCCAAAGAAATTATTTTAGTGAAAGTTTAACATCAAATTTTTTCCCACCGCTATTCAATGTAAATTTTCCGGTGAAAGTTGTAAAGTCAGCCGACAATGTCCCCTCGTATATTCCTGCTTCATTTGAGGATGACTGATCGGCAAAAGTCATTACCCCGGTTCCAGGATTGAATGAACCCTTAATTTTCATTGTTAATGGTTTAGCCCAATTTACTGTTGTTTCACCAACAAACTCTTTTTCTGTTTGTTCACCGATGAACAGAGTCATTGATTTGTTGTAGAATGTCCCTTTCCAGGTTCCTTTAACATCGGGAACTCTTTCGGCAACCGGCTCAGGGGTTTGTGGTTGTTCAACTTTTGGCTGCTCTGCAGGCACTTCAGGTTTTTCCGCTTCTTTTTTACAGCCGGAAAAAACCAATAATGCAGCAAACAGCATCACAGTGATGAGACTAAATATTTTCATAAGTATCCTTTCAATTAGTTTGCAGTTATTATACAAAATTTAGTGATCAAAAATACCCCAAGTTTTTGATATATCAAAACAGAAAATACTTTAATTATAAAGCTAATCAAAACAAAGAAGGAATGAAAATCCTCTTTTATTCAAGCCAGGAAACAATTTCAAGCCCGCCGGTAGTCGGAAAGTAAGGTGGGACAGTCTTTAAAAACCGATCGTCAAATTTATGGATAAACCTGTACCCTTTGGTTGGTTTTCCCCCGGAGTATGAAGCTGTCGGTTTTGTATCCTTTGCAATCAATCCGCCAAGGATATTCATATTATTAATCTTTGTATAACTCGAATAACTTTCGATATTCAGACCATCATGTTGTGCGAACATTGTTGCATGGATATTAATATCTCCTCTTGAATTGTCGAATGTTACTTCTATTTTATCTTCGCAAACAATCCCGAGCATATCTTCCGAATTGGGATTTGTACGCGGGTCATCTTTATAAACAATATCGGAATCAATATAAACATTCCCCATCCCGTTTCCTCCTTTTTTAGAAGTAGCTACTGTTACCTGTCCATGAACAGTTCCTCTCATTGTAACATTTCCTTTATCAATAAAGATTACACCGTTTGGAGAGAGTGTGTTTATTGGTTCTGTAATATATGGTCCCCAAGGGTCCCATTTGTCTTTTGTTTGTCCTTTTCTATGTCTATGAGTAACGGTTCCGTCGGCGTTGAAAGTAAGGTCAACATCAACAAAAGTTCTTGATGGGATTCCCTCAAAAACTTTACCACCAGATGATGCGAAATTAATCATTTTAGATGGGTCCCATGAATGTGGAATGTTAACACCGCTCTCATATCCGCCGAGAAATTTTGGATTACTCGGATTGATCCATTTTTTGATACCGTTTTTAGATGTTGTTTTACCAAGGAATACCGGGTCACCATAAACATTTAACCAATCATTAGTATGAAATGGACCGGAGAATGTATCGCCCGTTGCCGGTGCAGCCGATAGTTGATTATAAAAATTTCCGAATTTTGCATAATTGCTTGGCTGCAGTAATATCTTAACTGTTTTTGAGAATGTACCGTAAGTACCAACCGAAGTTATTCTAATTCTGTTTTTAGATAAACTTTCAACATCAATATTTAGTTTTCCTCCCCAAAAGTCGACATTTTTTAGCCCTGCATTCCATGCGGGGGAGATATAAATATAGTTACATGCGATATTAGCGCCGCTGTTAGCGATGTTATTTGCGATCGACTCCGAATAGTATCTAGTATAAACATCTACAGATTCAGTGCTGAAGTTTGACATTCTGGCACTATAATACATAAAGATTGCGCTGAAACCGAGGACGAGGAAAACAGAAGCTTTACCGAACATAACTTACTCCCCTACCTGCTCCTCAAATTTCGAGATGCTAATCTTACCTGTCTCCAGTAAGCATCGGAATATTCCGAAGCATAAGCTTCCTGATTTTCAACTTTAATAGATAGCTGCATAGATTCTATTTCTCCAGGGATTGCAACCGGGGATGAAATAGAGTCTCTTAATGAATTAAAGAAAATCAATTCGAACTCGGTTACAATACCAAGCATAGAGCTCTTTAAAGGAGTGCTGTTTACAACACGATAAAGAAATCTATCATTAGGATTTGATGAAGATGCAAGTTCACTTTTAGGTCCCAATATATAAGTAATTGTATCGATGTTTCCGCTTGAGAGGATATCTGTCAAAAAAGAGATGGAATTTGTGCTTGCGCTTAGAATAGCTTTTGTCGGGTCGGGTATTTTCTCCGGCTTTTCACAATATCCGATTCTTTTAAAATCTCTTTCAACAACCGAAACAATTGAAACTAAATCACTTTGAAGTATTAAATCGGAATTATAAAAGAAGAAACTTGATATTGCTGAATCCTGTATCCGGAATAAAGTAATTAATAAAATCCCGCCGATTACCATTGCTCCGATTATATCTATTAAAGTAGTAAAACCCATTTAGTCCCTATCTATATTTCCAATAGCTAAAAACCGTACTTACTTTTACAGTATCCTGCATTGATTTACTTGAAACGAAAACAGTAAGTTTTTTATGATAACTCCGTGTTAATGTGTAGGAATTCAAATTGGGCGGGTCAACATATTGAACCAAACATGAGATGTTAAAATGTGCTGAAGATAGAGTCGTATCAAAATATTTATATCCGTTAAAATCATCAAAATCATTGAAGTCGGCAAGTTTTGTTTCACCGCTTTCCGGTCCTAATAAATTAGAGGCTGTCAACTGATTAACACTTGTAACTGCGTCGTCCACTGTTTTGGCATCAAAGGCAAGTTTGTTAGCTTCTTCAATGGTTGATGTGGCAAGCGAAGCAGCGACAAGTCCAAATTTTGAGTTTTGCATTACCTCTTGAGTTTGGAGTACATTGCTGTTTACTCTAACTGCGAGCTGCGTTAGAATCATCATTGCTGCTAATGTTAGAAGAGTTTGGCCTAAATTCATCTTAAATATAAACTAAAATAAAGTACTTATGAGGACAATATATGTGCCAATAAAAAGATTGAAAAATTTTCCCTAAAATAAGAAGAAATTTTTAGAAGGTGAAGTTAAAAATGTATTATATCGGACAGTAGTCCCAAATTGACACAAAGCCAGTATGTAATAATTACCTGTAAATAATATTATTCCCACCAATCGGTTATTTCAAAGCGGGTAGATCTTATGTTACTGGAAACCATATTAAGAGCCTGGCTGCTGTAATAAAATGAAGCATTTCCTGTAGCCTGAAGATTTACAGTTTCTCCAACAAATACGGTTGCACCATAGATACCACCATTTCCCGTTACTTTACACTCGATAGTAGATTCACCGTAAGCAATTATCAAACCATTAAATTTAAAATTACCCGCCATACTTAAGTTTCCGTTTACAACAAGAATCCCATTACCCGATGCACTACCGGTAAGAGAAACATTTCCTGTGACGTATGTAATTTGAGGATTTGCTGCAGTACCAAATGTACCGGTTGAATAATTACCCGTTGGTACCGTAACATCCGCTGCATAAATGTAATTTTCCGCTACCGATTTCCAATCAATTACAGAAGGCGCTGTGGCAACACTGGGAGTTCCGCCGGCACCAAGAATAGACTTTGAAATTTTAGGTTTTAATTCGTTTACAACAAAAGCACTATCTGCCGGCGTATTTACACTAATTCCGGGAATAGCAGGATTGGGACCCGCGCTTCCATCCATATTGCGATCATTTCCATCAATATCTAGGTTTCCATTGAGATTTAAATTAAGACTGCTGGAAGACACATATATGCTTGCATTAATTGCGGGCACATCAACCAATCTTCTTCTTGTTTTAGCCAGACTTGTATGGGTATAATTTCTAAATTTTGCTGTTGAACGTATTGTTAGCAAAGTATCGGGACCAAATATATCAACGTTATAGGTTCCACCAAGTACAGGGTTGTTTTTAAAGTGTCCTTTAAGGTTTCTGTCTCTCCTCATCTTTTCAAGGTATACTTCAACACCGGAGTTGGCTATCAACCTTGCTTGTGTTCTTTCAAAAAAATTAACGGAAGCTTCCGTTGCCTGGATGGTGTTGTTGCTTATCTGTAAAATAATACCCATCACTATAGTTGAAACACCGAATACAATAATTAAAATTCCTTTACCCATCATAATGGCATACCTCTTGATCTCTTTAAAGTTAAGTTGATTTAATTAAGATCGTAATGAAAATTGTAACAAATATAAACAAGGTTACATGAATATTCAGAAAAATCTTGACAGAATTATCTTACGAAAACAAATTATACTATGTTCAGTAGAAAATTAAACCATTTCCCTTTCCTTTCCAATAGAAACAAAAGTGAAATTAACAACTTGTCTTTATTTGTTTTAGACGATACAGAAAACAAAATAATGTCTAATTATTACTCTTCTGGTCGGTTTTTCCAAGAGAGATGGCTACCAAACCGGACTGTTAAAATAAGGAATAAGCTATTACGGCTTTAGCTACTATAATCATATAAAATTGCGTTGAAGCCGGCTAATTGGACTTGTGGTTGGTATTTTTCCGTCCGCTTAGCGGAACCATCTTCGGAAAAGTGAACGGAAATAAATAGTAATATGCTGTTTAACTGAGAGAGATCAGTTTAGCAGTAAAAAACAATTTATAGTTTTTTTTGGAGGGGGCGAGTAAGTTTACTTTACTCCCACCAATCTGTTATTTCAAAACGGGTAGACCTTATGTTACTGGAAACCATATTAAGAGCCTGGCTGCTGTAATAAAATGAAGCGTTTCCTGTAGCCTGAAGATTTACAGTTTCTCCAACAAATACGGTTGCACCATAGATACCACCATTTCCCGTTACTTTACACTCAATAGTAGATTCACCGTAAGCAATTATCAAACCGTTAAACTTGAAATTGCCCGCCATGCTTAAATTTCCGTTTACGACAAGAATCCCATTACCCGATGCGCTACCGGTAAGAGAAACATTCCCTGTAACGTATGTAATTTGAGGATTCGCTGCCGTACCAAATGTACCGGTTGAATAATTACCCGTTGGTACCGTAACATCTGCAGCATAAATGTAATTTTCCGCTACCGATTTCCAATCAATTACAGAAGGTGCTGTGGCAACACTGGGAGTTCCGCCGGCACCAAGAATAGACTTAGAAATTTTTGTTGATAGTTCATTTACCACAAAAGCACTATCGGCGGGGGTGTTCACTGTAATTCCGGGAATAGCAGGATTGGGACCCGCACTTCCATCCATATTATAGTCATTCCCATCAATGTCAAGATTTCCATTAAGATTTAAGTTAAGATTGTTTGAGGAGACATAGATACTTGCATTTATCGCAGGAATATCAATGAGCCTTCTTCTTGTTTTAGCCAGACTAGTATGGATATAATTTCTAAAATTTGCTGTTGAACGAATTGTTAATGCGGTATCCGGACCGAAAATATCAACATTGTAATTTCCTCCCAGCAGAGAGTTATTATTGAATTTTCCCTTTAATGTTCTGTCTCTTCTCATCTTCTCTAAGAATACCTCAACTCCCGAGTTTGCAATTATTCTTGCATGTGTTCTTTCAAAAAAATTAACGGAAGCTTCTGTGCCCTGGATAGTATTATTGATTAATGAAAGAATAATACCCATCACTATTGTTGAAACACCGAATACAATAATTAAAATTCCTTTGCCCATCATGACTGTTGTTCCTTTCTAAAGATTTCTTGGTCTGATTTTCATTTCCCAATATGTAAAGGGATAATTATCGTTGACAGGGCTGGATGTTTCGACCCAGATGCCAACTTCAATATATTTGATATCTGCCGGAACGGTTGTAATTGCACTCAGTGCATCTCTATAAATAAATCTCAGTCTTACAAGACCAAGTACAGGTCCTGCACTAGATACACCGTTAACAATTCTATATAAATATCGATCTCTCGGATTTGGCGTACCTGTTACCTCCTCCGGATTACCGAGATATAGTGTGACAGTATCTAAAACTGAGTTTGTATCAATATCAGCAATAAATTTTAGTCTTGTAGAATCTGCAATCAGTATAGAGGTACCTGAATAACCGTAGCCGATTTTTCTTAAATCGTGGCTTAATATTTCGGCAAGTGTTTGGGCATCCCGTTGTAAAAGTAGTTCCGAATCCGAAGCAAATTTTGCTTCGGATGAACGTACATTAAGACCAATAATCATTAAAAATAAAATGCCGCCAATTAAAAATGCTGCTATTATGTCTAACAAATTTGCCATTATTTTAACGTAAATATGAATGATAAATAAATTTGATTCCGCATAAACGGACTGCTAACCCATACGGTTGCCTTCTTATAAAATGTTTGAGTAGAAGACTCAGTATCAGGATCATTTTCCTGGACGTAAACCACTTTACATATAAGATAGTAATCCTCGGCATGAGGAGCACTAACAAGTTTTGTATAACCGTTGTAATCGTCAACATCGTTAAATAATCCGTAACTTTCTCCCGATTCGGGTCCCAGCGATCCGGGAGGTGTTAAACTTGCCGGATTTGTCGTCGGAAATTGAGTTGTTGTATTGTCAAAACTTTTAGACTTCATTTCCTCGATAAGGTCATCGGCTAAAGAAAAGGCTGTTAATACTACTTTGTTCTCAAGTTCTGCAGTAGAGTTTTCGAGCAAAGCGCTATTAAAAAAAAGCGTAATAAACCCAAAAATTACTACTGCACCAAGCGTTATTACTGACTGAAATCCTGACATTTTCTTTCTCGTTTTTTAAGATACATTATCAATCTATATGCCGTTTTCTAAAAATTGAATTAGATTGTAATTAACCTTATTGAAAGGCAGTAGATTAGTTCGTTTTTATTTGAAAAATAGGGTTTTGCTGGGATTCACTATAAAGAACAAGATTCGAGACTTTTGCTTACAAATAATATTTACACACTAACTGCGACAATAATGACGCCGTTAGTGTCGGACTTTTTAATTTGATTGACCTGTCCGTCCGTTATCTTAGCAATATCATCTTGCGTGATTGAATAAAACCCCCTGAACGAAGTGTGTAAATATAAATTCCGCTTGCAAATTTAGCTGCGTTGAACGTTACCTCATAAACTCCCGGCTCTTTTTGTTCATTAACAAGAGTAACTACTTCCCTACCAAGAATGTCAAACACACTAAGTTTCACATCTATACCTAACGTAGTCTGATTGTTTGACGTCTGACCTTTGACGTTTGACGGTATAGAATATTTTATCGTAGTAACCGGGTTAAACGGATTCGGATAGTTTTGGTATAATTCGAATCCTCCCGGTAAAGAATTATCAGCCAAATCATTAACAGAAGTAATTAAACCGTAATCCGATTTTAGTTTAATAATTTTGTTATATGATTCCTCAATTCTGCTTTGAGAGATATTTCCATGTATTACTTTTTGTTCGATAATGTTTATAACCTGCCTTACGAGTGATGAATTGTTTCTTAGCACTGCGGTATAAAGGAGAACATCATTCCCCGCATTAACGGCATGCACAATGGCATCTTCAAAAGAATAGTTTTGTGTAATTGCCTGCATCCCCATCGCATCTGTTATTACCAATCCTTCATATCCAAGCTGGGTTTTCAATAAATCTGTTGTTACTTTCTTTGAAAGGGATGCCGGATAAACGGAATCGAGATTTGCATTGTAAAGATGCCCCATCATTACAAAATCTTTATATCCGTTTGCAATTAGGGATTGATAAGGAACGAGTTCCGAATCAGCCCAGGTTGTTGTAATATCGGTGAATCCAAAATGAGAGTCCTGCAAAGCACTCCCGTGCCCGGGAAAATGTTTCAACGAAGTAACAATTTTCTTTTTGTGGAACTCATCAATAAACCAGTTTGTGTGAACAAAAACAGAGTCGGGAATTCGTGAGTAACTTCTTTTAAGTTTCCCTATCGCAGGACTAAGAGAATCAACATTCACATCTGCAACGGGTGCAAGGTTAACATTGAACCCGCTTTCATAAAGCCAGTCTGCCATTATACCCGCAGCTTTCCTTGTAGAGTCTTCTAAATTAAACACTGTTCCGAGAGTGTAAGCGGAATGAGTTGTATCGAATCCGTTTGTTTTATTTAATCTTGCAACCCTTCCCCCTTCCTGGTCAACCGCTATAAAAGGAGGCGTGTTTCCGAACATTTTTATTGTATCATTTAACAATTTTACCTGGGTCGGATTTGAGATGTTTGAAGCGAATAAAATAACTCCACCCAGATTTCTCAGTTGAAGGTCTGCCTTAATTGTATCGTGCAGTTTTGTACCGGAGAAACCTGTCCAAACCATCTGCCCGATTTTCTCTTTTAATGTCTGTGGGAAAAGATTAGAAATAGAGAAAGATGTAATTAGTCAACCCTTAAAAAGCCATTTTTAAGGAGGAATGCTGTAACCACGGACCGACAAATGAAATAATCGGTAAAATAATCTGGCGATAAAAAAACGACAAAAAAGATGATGACCATT